>Ga0302321_100003332_pt1 | contig 13792 bp, 11 predicted proteins | sample Fen_T0_1_FD_202505 | JGI IMG/M metagenome (GOLD analysis project Ga0302321, IMG submission 202505) | Peat permafrost microbial communities from Stordalen Mire near Abisko, Sweden - Fen_T0_1 | ecosystem: Environmental > Terrestrial > Soil > Wetlands > Permafrost | place: Sweden: Abisko...
ACCAGGTGATGTTCTCGATCGGCCTCGTGTTCATGGCCGTCGCGGCGACGACGTACTTCTTCGGCCCGTCGCAGCAGCCGGTGCGCCTGCCCGATTTCCTGCGCGGGCAGGTGCGCGTGCTGGGCCTCGACGTCGGCGCGTACCGGCTGTTCCTGATCGGCGTGGTGATCGTCGCGACGATCGTCCTGCAACTGCTGCTGGTGCGCACGTGCTTCGGTGCGCAGGTGCGGGCGTCGGTGGACAACGCGGTCGCCAGCGCCGGCTTAGGCATCAACGTGAACCGCGTGTTCGGCGTGACGTTCGCGCTCGGTTCCGGACTCGCGGGATTGGGCGGAGGCCTCGGTATCGACGTGCTCGGCCTCGACCCGACGTTCCCGCTCAAGTACATGGTCTACTTCCTGCTGGTCGTGGCGATCGGCGGCGCGGGAACCATCAAGGGCGGGCTCGTCGCGGCGCTGATCCTCGGCATCTGCGACGTCGCCGGCAAGTACTACGTGCCGCAGGTCGGCTCGTTCATCATCTACTTCCTGATGGTTGCGTTGATGATGATCTTCCCGGCCGGGCTGTACGGCAGGCGCGCATGAGCGAGCGGGGCGAAGCCAAGGCCCGAAGGGCGCGTCCGCGAGCGATTGCGGGAGGGCGACAACTCGGCGCCTCGCGATCAGTTGGCCTTGCGGAGCCCGAGGCGTGAACGCATCCGGCAAGGCGGCCGCGCCGGCGACGGTACCCGCCATCGTGCCGCGGCTGCCCACCGACCGCTGGCGCGCGATCGAGCTCGCGTTCTGGCTGTTGCCGGTCGCCGCCTTCTTCCTGTTTCCGAACCACCGCGTCCTGGGCAGCCAGATCCTGATCACCGGGCTGTTCGCGGTGACGCTCGACCTGATCCTCGGCTACGCCGGGATCGTGTCGCTGGGTCACGCGGCGTTCTTCGGCATCGGCGCCTATGCCGCGGGACTGCTTGCCGCGCATGGATGGGGAGAGCCCTTCTCCGGCCTGGCCGTCGCGGGCGTGGCCGGCGCGCTCGTCGGCTTCGCGACGAGCATCCTGGTCGTGCGCGGATCGGACCTGGCGCGGCTGATGGTGACGATGGGCATCGGTCTCATGCTGTTCGAGGTCGCGAACCAGGTCCCGTCGATCACCGGCGGCGCCGACGGCCTTTCCGGCGTGACGATGGGCAAGGTGTTCGGGCTCTTCGCGTTCGACCTAACGGGCACCACGGCCTACGCGTACAGCCTCGGCGTGCTGTTCGCGCTGTTCGTGGTCGCGCGGCGCATCGTCAACTCGCCGTTCGGGCTCAGCTTGCGCGCGGTGCGCGAGAACGTCCGCCGCATGCCGGCGATCGGCGCGCCGGTGGCCCGCCGTCTCACGGCGATCTACACGATCAGCGCCGCGATGGCGGGCATCGCAGGGGGCCTGCTGGCGCAGACCACGCAATTCGTCGGCCTCGACGTGTTCGGCTTCCCGCGTTCGGCGGACCTCATGATCATGCTCGTGCTGGGCGGCACCGGCCGGCTCTACGGCGGGCTCGTCGGCGCGACGGTGTTCATGATCGCGCACCATTACCTGTCCGACCTGAATCCCGTGTACTGGCAGTTCTGGCTCGGACTCCTGCTGGTCGTGGTCGTGATGTTCGCGCGCGGCGGCATTCTCGGTGCGCTCGAGGGACTCGCGCAGCGGTTCCGGAGAACACGGCCATGACGCCCGCGCTCGCGACCACGGGCCTGTCGAAACGGTTCGGCGCTTTCAACGCGAACACCGACATCACGCTGGCGCTGCCGCAGGGCGCGCGCCATGCACTGATCGGCCCGAACGGCGCCGGCAAGACGACGCTTATCAACCTCCTCACCGGCGTGCTCGCGCCGACGTCCGGCGACGTGTTCCTGGGCGGCGAACGGATCACCACGCTTGCGCAGCACCAGCGGGTGAAGCGCGGGATGACGCGCACGTTCCAGATCAACACGCTGTTCCCCGGCCTCACCGTCCTCGAGTCGGCGACGCTGGCCGTGTGCGAGCGCCTGGGTCACGCGGGAATCTGGCATCGCACGGTGTCAGCGCAGCGCGCGGAATGCGACGAAGCGTTGGCGCTGCTGCAGATGTTGGGGCTCGGTGCCGAGGCGAATGCGCTCACGCGCGACCTGCCGTATGGCAAGCAGCGGCTGGTCGAGATTGCGCTGGCGCTGGCGACGAAACCGCGCATCCTTCTGCTCGACGAGCCCGCGGCCGGCATTCCGGCCGGGGAGAGCGCGGAACTCTTCGCGGTGATCGCTGCACTTCCGAAGGACGTGACGATCCTTTTCATCGAGCACGACATGGAGCTCGTGTTCCGGTTCGCCGAGCGCATCACCGTGCTGGTCGGCGGGCAGGTCCTTACCGAGGGCACGCCGGCCGAGATCGCGGCCGATCCGCGCGTGCGCGAGGTCTACCTGGGCGAGGCGCAGCATGGCTGAGCTGCTCGCGCTCGACGGCGTCACTGCCGGTTACGGCGACGGCACCGTGCTGGAGGACGTTTCGCTTTCGCTGGATGAAGGCGACAGCCTGGCGTTGCTCGGGCGCAACGGCATGGGCAAGACCACGCTGCTCGTGACGCTGATGGGACTGACGCGCGTGCGTCGCGGCACGCTGCGCTGGCGCGGCGCGGACTTGGGCGCGGTGCCCACGTGGCGGCGCAGCCGGGCGGGGCTGGGCTGGGTGCCGCAGGAACGGTACATGTGGCCGTCGCTGACCGTCGAGGAGCACCTGACCGCCGTCGCGCGGCCGGGACACTGGGACGTTGCCCGCGTGTATGGTGTCTTCCCGCGACTCGCGGAGCGGCGCGGCAACTTCGGCAACCAGCTTTCGGGAGGCGAGCAGCAGATGCTCGCGATCGGCCGCGCGCTGATGGTCAATCCGGCGCTGCTGCTGCTCGACGAGCCGATGGAGGGTCTCGCTCCGATCATCGTGCAGGAACTGATGGGCGTCATCCGCGACCTGCTCACCGAGAGCGGCATGGCGGTGATCGTCGTCGAGCAGCACGCGAAGCTCGCGCTGTCGTTGACGCGCAATGCGCTGGTGCTGGAGCGCGGGCGCGTCGTCCATCGCTCGCCGAGCGACGCGCTGCTCGCCGACCGGGCGTTGTTGCACCGGCTGGTAGCCGTATCGTAAAGGGAGATGCTGCGAGATGAAGGCGATCGCGATCATCCAGGACGAGCACCGCGCCATCACCGCGGTGGTCGAGGGAATGCGCCACCTGGTGGCAGAAATCGTGGCGAGGCGCATGGCGCCGGACCATGCGCTGCTCGGCGCGCTGTTCCATTACATCGAGCAATTTCCGGAACGACTGCATCACCCGAAGGAGGACGATTTCCTGTTCGCACGGCTGCGCGTGCGCAGGCCCGACGCCGCGCCGCTGCTCGACGGACTTTCGCGCGAGCACGAGATCGGCCACGAAAAGTTCGCCGAACTGAAGGCGAAATGGGAAACCTTTCGCTCCGACCCGGCAGCGCTGGCGCCTTTTGCCGAGGGCGTGGAGCGCTACGCGCATTTCCACTGGCTGCACATGCGCCGCGAAGAGGATGACGTGCTGCCGCTTGCGGCCGAGGCGCTGACGCAGGAGGACTGGGACGCGATCGACGCGGCGTTCGTCTCGAACGACGATCCGGTCGTCGGCGTGCCCGCGAGCAAGGCGTTCCGCGAATTGTTCCGGCACCTGACCGCGATCATGCCGCCGCCGTACGGCGTGGGGCCCGAGGCGGCCGGCCGCCGCTAGGCCCGGGGTTCTCCGGCCGGCAGCAGCGGTCGCAACAAAGGCGGATTCTCGGCCAGCGCGCGGCGGTCCAGCTTGCCGGAAGGTCCGTGCGGGAGTCGAGGGAGATAGCAGACATGACGCGGCCGCTTGTGCGGCGCGAGATGTCTGCTGACGTAGTCGAACAATGCTGCGTCCGGCGGGGGCGACGCTTCGGCGACGAGAGCTGCGGCCACCGTGTGACCCCACACCTCGTCCGGCAGGCCGAAAACGCCGGCTGCCGCAATGCCGGGAAAGGCTTCCAGCGTTCTTTCCACCTCGGCCGGATAGGCATTTTCGCCGCCGGTGACGATCAGATCCTCGCGCCGCGAATGAACGTGCAGGAAACCACTCGCGTCGATTTCGCCCAGGTCGCCCGTGTCGACCCAGGCGTCCGAAATGAGCGGCGTTTCGTTCCAGTAGCCCGCCATCAGCGTGGGACCGCGTACCTCGATGCGTCCGTTGTCGACGCGGACGCCGATTCCGCGCAGCGCAATTCCTGCGCCGCAATCGGCCGGTGCAAAGCGCGCGGTATAGGGTGTTGCAACCACCTGCGAGGTCGTCTCGGTCAGGCCGTAGGTCAGGATGATCGGCAGTTGCCGGTCCTGCGCGTGGCGAAGCAGCCTGGATGACGCTGTTGCGCCGCCCAATACCACGCACCGCAGATGGGACGGCGCCTTCCAGTCGGGATGCGCGTCGAACACGCGGGTGAGCATCGTGGGCACCAGCGAAACCAGCGTGATGCGCCAGGCGGCGATCCATTCCGGAAAACGCGCGGCATCGAATCCGGCGACCAGGACCGCGCACCGGCGCGCCGCGAGGCAGCGCGTGACGATGGACAGTCCGCCGACGCGCGCTATCGGCATGCACAGCAGCCAGGCATCGTCGCTCTGCCATCCCAGGTTGGCAGCGCTTGCCTGCGCCGAAGCAACGAGCCCCGAACGGGTCAATACCGCACCGCGGGGTTCGCCGGTGGTTCCAGACGTGAAGATGATCGCGGCCGCATCCGTGTGCGACAACGGGCCTGCGCGCGCTGCAGCGATCGCAAGGGCGGCTCGCTCCGGCGGCGTGAGCTTCGGATGCACGAGCAACGCGGGAACGCGGATTTCCAGCAGCGCATACAACGTGATCAGCGTCTCGAGCGCATTGGTGCCTTCGAGCCGATAGGGCATGCCGTCGCGCAGTTCGGGTGAGAGCGTAACAAGACGGCGCTTCGTCATGTCCGCCAGCTGGGCGAACGTGTAAATGCGATCCCCGACGCGGAGCCCCGGCACATCGCCGGCATCGCGCGCGGCCGCGAAGATGGAAAGGGAATCGTTCAGCGGCATCGAGCCGGCATGAAGTTGCCCGTTTCGCCGTTCGCGCGCTGGCGGGTGCGCGCGATGCTCATGGCAGCCGCTTGAACTTCCGGAAGTCCGGCTTCCGCTTTTCGAGAAAGGCGTTGCGTCCCTCCTGGCCTTCCGCGGAAAGGTAATAGAGCAGCGTGGCATTTCCGGCGAGTTCCTGTAGCCCCGCCTGCCCATCGCAATCCGCGTTGAGCGCTGCCTTGAGACAGCGCAGTGCGATGGGGCTGTTGGCGAGCATTTCACGGCACCACTGCACCGTTTCCGCTTCGAGCTGCTCGTAGGGGACGACGCGATTGACGAGACCCATGTCGAGCGCCTGGCCGGCATCGTACTGGCGGCACAGGAACCAGATCTCGCGCGCCTTCTTCTGCCCGACGATGCGCGCCATGTACGACGCGCCGTAACCTCCGTCGAAACTGCCCACCCGGGGACCCGTTTGCCCGAACCGCGCGTTGTCCGCCGCGATGGTGATGTCGCAGATCATGTGCAGCACGTGGCCGCCGCCGATGGCATAACCGGCGACCATCGCCACGACAGGTTTCGGCAATGTGCGTATTTGCCGCTGGAGGTCGAGAACGTTGAGACGGGGAACGCCGTCGCCGCCCAGATAGCCGCCGTCGCCGCGGACGCGCTGGTCCCCGCCGGAGCAGAACGCTTCCCGTCCCTGGCCGGTGAGTATCACGACGCCGATGTCGGCGTCATCGCGGGCATCGGCAAAAGCAGACTGCATCTCGCGCACGGTCTCGGGCCGGAACGCGTTGCGCACCTCGGGCCGGTTGATGACGATCTTCGCGATGCCTTCGTCGGCCTTCATGTAGATGATGTCGACGTAGCCCGGAACGGCCTTCCAGGTCGGAACGGGTGGCGGGGAGGAAACTTCCATTGCGTACTCCATGCAGGGATGGTGCGGAAACTTCGAAATGCCGTCGGTCAATCGATCTTCGCACCGGACTTCCGGACGACCTTGGCCCACTTGTCGGTTTCCGCTGCGACATGTCGCGCGAGTTCGTCCGGCGTGCCGGGAACGGCTTGCGCACCGTGCTTCAGCAGCGATTCTGCCACTGCCGGATCCTCGAGTGCCCGTCGCACGGCGGCGTTCACACGGTCGATGATCTGGACTGGCGTGCCCGCTGGTGCAAAGATCGCGTCCCACGCGCTGACTTCGTAGCCGGGCAGGCCGGACGCGGCGATGGTAGGAAAATCGGCCGCCGCCGGAAAACGCTTCGCCGTCGTGACCGCGAGCCCGCGCACCTTGCCGCTCTGTACCAGCGGATACGCGTTCGGCATCACGTCGATCATCATCTGCACCTGCCCGCCGACGACATCCATCATCGCGAGCGCGCCGCCCCGATACGGAATGTGCACGATGTCGATGCCGGCCATCGTCCGGAACAGCTCACCGGCCAGGTGCGACGTCGTCCCGTTTCCCGCCGAGGCGAAATTGACCGTGCCTGGATGCGCCTTGGCGTACTGGATCAGGTCTTCGACCGAATTCGCGGGGAAGTCCGGGTTCACGACGAGCATCGCCGCGATCACGGTCATCCGCGAGATCGGCGCGAAGTCCCGAGCCGGGTCGAAACGCAGGTTGGCGTACAGCGTGGCGTTGATGGCGTGGGTGCCGTTGGTGCCGTACAGCAGCGTGTAGCCGTCGGGTGCTGCGCGCGCGACGATTTCCGCACCGATATTGCCTCCGGCGCCGGGCTTGTTGTCGATCACGATCGGCGCACCCAGCGCCTGTGCGACGCGAGGCATGATGATCCGGGCGAGCGTATCGGCACCCCCTCCGGCAGGAAACGGCACGACAAGGCGCACCGGCCGGTCGGGATACTCGGCCGCCGTCGCGGAAAACGGGACCACGCAGGCGCCGAAGAGGAAGGCGACAAGCCAGCGAGCCCGGCGCAAGGTATTTAGCTGCTGCATCGCAACGCATTATAAGTGGGGCGCGGATTTCGTGACCGGTTGGGCTGCCGTGACCCGGGATCGGATTCGATGTGACATCGGCGTCGCCGCGCGGCGATTGCTGCACTGCGGTAACATGTCAGGTTGCCATGAATGCCCCGGTTATGAACGCCATCAGCGACGTCTTCGTCCAGCTGCAGGACCCGCACGCGGATGCGCCGCGCCTGCGCGAGATCCCGTACAACTACACGTCGTTCTCCGATCGCGAGATCGTCATCCGGCTGCTCGGCCGCGCGATGTGGCAGGTGCTGGAGGAACTGCGCGGCGAGCGCCGCACCGGCCGGTCCGCGCGGATGCTGTTCGAAGTGCTGGGCGACATTTGGGTCGTCGAGCGCAATCCCTACCTTCAGGACGATCTCCTCGACAATCCCAAGCGGCTCGCGCTGCTGGTCGCGGCACTGAGGCACCGCCTGCACGAGGTCGAGTTGCGGCGGCGCGAAAGCGAGCCGCAGTCGGCCGCGGCGAATGACGGTCGCGACGGCAAGGTCGCGCAGCTGGTCGCCGCCGCGCAGGCTGCCGTCGACCGCTTTGCCGCTTCGTTCGACGAGACGCGGGAATTGCGCCGCCGCGCGCGCCGCGTGCTCGGCCGCTGGACCGCGAAGGACAACATCGCCTGCGACGGACTGGCGCGCGTGTCGCACGTCACCGACGCCACGGACTGGCGCGTCGAATATCCGTTCGTGGTCCTCTATCCCGATACCGAGGAGGAAGTCCGCGGCCTGGTCGAGGGCTGCATCGAGCTCGGGCTGACGATCATCCCGCGCGGCGGCGGCACCGGCTATACGGGCGGCGCCATTCCGCTCGACGCGCGCTCGGCGGTGATCAACACGGAAAAGCTGGAACGGCTGTCGGCCGTGGAGCGCATCGCACTGTCCGGGCACGCGCAACGGGTCGCGACGATCGACGCGGGCGCGGGCGTGGTCACCCGGCGCGTCATGGAGGCGGCCGAACGCGAGGGACTCGTTTTCGCGGTGGATCCGACGTCGGCCGACGCATCTTGCATCGGCGGCAACGTCGCGATGAACGCCGGCGGCAAGAAGGCGGTCCTGTGGGGCACGGCGCTCGACAACCTCGTGTCGTGGCGGATGGTCACGCCGGATGCGGATTGGCTCGAAGTCACGCGCACCGATCACAACCTCGGGAAGATCCACGACGCGGCGCAGGCCACGTTCGAATGCAAGTGGCTGGCCGCGGACGGAACCACCGTCAAGCGCACGCAGACGCTGGCCATTCCGGGCGCGGCATTTCGCAAGGCGGGGCTGGGCAAGGACGTCACCGACAAGTTCCTGTCCGGATTGCCCGGCATCCAGAAAGAGGGCTGCGACGGGCTCATCACCAGCGCGCGCTTCATCCTGCACACGATGCCGCCGGCGATCCGCACGGTCTGCCTCGAGTTCTTTGGACAGGTGCGCGATTCGACGCCGGCGATCGTCGAGATCAAGAACTGCATCGATGCCTTGCCGAAGGAAGGCAGCGCGCGCGTCATGCTGGCCGGCCTCGAGCATCTCGACGAGCGCTACGTGAAGGCCGTCGGCTATGCGACGAAGGCCAAGCGGCACGGCCGGCCGAAGATGGTGCTGCTGGGCGACATCGTCGGCGACGACGACGATGCGGTGGCGAAGGCCGCGTCCGAGGTCGTGCGCATCGCCAACGCGCGCGGCGCCGAAGGCTTCGTCGCGGTGTCGGCGGAGTCGCGCAAGAAGTTCTGGCTGGACCGCGCGCGTACGGCAGCCATTGCCCGGCACACCAACGCGTTCAAGATCAACGAGGACGTCGTCATCCCGCTGCCCCGACTGGGCGACTACACCGACGGCATCGAGCGCATCAACATCGAGCTGTCGATACGCAACAAGCTGAAGCTGTGCGACGAGCTCGCCGCGCAGTTGGCGAACCCGCTGCTCGACCATGCCTGGGCCCCCGGCAGCGACGTGCGACCTGCGCCGGAGATCGTCGCCGCCAAGCTCGAGGAAGCGGGCGAACTGATCGCGGCCACGCGCGCGCGCTGGCAGGACCTGCTCGACCGCATCGACACGACGTTTCCGGCGCTGCAGGAGCATTCGCTGGTCGTCTCCTGGAAGCGCGAACTGAAGGCGCCGCTGGAGGAAGTCTTCGCGGGACTTGCCTTCGCGCCGATCGTGTCGCGCATCGCCGAAGCGCACGGCAGAGTGCTGCGCAGCCGCGTGTTCGTCGCCCTGCACATGCACGCCGGCGACGGCAACGTCCACACCAACCTCCCCATCAATTCCGACGACTACGACATGCTGCGCGAGGCCAACGCCGCGGTCGCGCGCATCATGCACCTCGCGCGGCGCTTGGGCGGCGTGATCTCCGGCGAGCACGGCATCGGCATCACCAAGCTCGACTACCTGACGGACGACGAGCTGGCGCCCTTCGCCGGCTACAAGCAGCGCGTCGATCCGAAAGGCAGCTTCAATCGCGGCAAGCTGCTGCGCGACGCGCAGCTCCCCGCCGACCTGTCGGGCGCCTACACGCCGAGCTTTTCGCTGATCGGCCACGAAAGCCTGATCCTCGAACAGAGCGCCATCGGGGGCATCGCGGATTCGATCAAGGACTGCCTGCGCTGCGGCAAGTGCAAGCCCGTGTGCTCGACGCACGTGCCGCGCGCCAACCTCTTGTACAGCCCGCGCAACAAGATTTTGGCGACGTCGCTGCTGATAGAAGCGTTCCTGTACGAGGAGCAGACGCGCCGCGGCGTCAGTGTGCGCCACTTCGACGAGTTCTCGGACGTCGCCGACCACTGCACGGTGTGCCACAAGTGCGTCACCCCGTGCCCGGTGGACATCGACTTCGGCGACGTGTCCATCGCGATGCGCAACGTTCTAACGCGCGACGGACACCGCAAGTTCAACCCCGGCACGGCGGCGGCGATGTTCTTCCTCAACGTGACCGATCCGGCGACGATCAAGCTCGTGCGCAAAGTGATGATCGATTGGGGATACAAGGCGCAACGCCTGCTGTACCGGTTCGTCGGCAAGTCCCGCGCCGCGAAGGCGCAGACCGCGCATCCGCCGGCCACGCTGGGCCGGCCGTCGCTCAAGTCCCAGGTGATCCACTTCGTCAACAAGCCGATGCCCGGCGGCCTGCCCAAGCGCACGTCGCGCGCGCTGCTCGACATCGAGGACGACGCGATCGTCCCGATCATCCGCGACCCGGCGCGTGTCGACGACGACGCCGAGGCGGTGTTCTACTTCCCCGGCTGCGGCTCCGAGCGGCTGTTCTCGCAGGTGGGACTGGCGACGCAGGCGATGCTCTATCACGTCGGCGCGCAGACGGTGCTGCCGCCGGGCTACCTGTGCTGCGGCTACCCGCAGACGGCGGCCGGCAAGCACGACGCCGGCCAGAAGATCACGACGTCGAATCGCGTGCTGTTCCACCGCGTGGCGAACACGCTCAACTACCTCGACATCAAGACGGTGATCGTGTCCTGCGGCACGTGCATGGACCAGTTGCAGAAGTACGAGTTCGACAAGATCTTTCCGGGTTGCCGGCTGCTCGACATCCACGAGTACCTGCTGGAAAAGGGCGTCCGTCTGGAAGGCGTGAACGGCGTCCGGTACATGTACCACGACCCCTGCCACACGCCGATGAAGACGTACACCCCGCTTGCCGTCGTCAACGAACTGATGGGGACGGCCGTCGCATTGAACGACCGCTGCTGCGGCGAATCGGGAACGCTCGCCGTGTCGCGTCCGGACATCTCGACACAGGTCCGCTATCGCAAGCAGGGGGAGATGACGGAGGGTGCGGAAGCGTTGCGCGCCGACGGATTCGAAGGCGACGTCAAGGTGCTCACCTCGTGCCCGTCGTGCCTGCAGGGGCTGTCACGCTTCGACGACGATGCCGGCACGAAGGCCGACTACATCGTCGTCGAGATTGCGAAGCATCTGCTCGGGGACAACTGGATGGCCGACTACGTCGCGAAGGCCAACGCCGGGGGCATCGAGCGCGTCCTGGTCTGATTAGAGGTCAGGCTCTTGGGCTGGGCGCACGCTGCTCGCCGCGAGCGCCGGCCCGCCGCACGGGAAGCCTGACGCCGGCGCGCCGAATTGAGGTGCAATCGCGCAGCGGGGTGCTTCCATCCGGGTGGCCAACGCGGCCATCGCATGGTCGTCGGGGGACGGCCCGTAGCGAACGATGAGCGGCGAACCCACGACGAGCGCCAGCCAGATCGCGGCGACGACCGTCGCGCTGCGGGCAATCCGGGCAGGCGGCGAGGGAGGTCCGAATTCATGAGTCGTTTGCGCATTCATCGTGTGCTCCTTGATGCTGTCATGGCCGCCTGATTCCGCTGATCCTGAAAAAATCCCGCGAAGACGCCGATTCGAGTGGCTCGGAACTGCGGTCGCCCGGCCCATTTCCAGTCGTGGCGTCCTCGCGGGTGGAGGCAACGGTGCGCGGCTTTCGGAGTCCGGACCCTGCTGGGGTTGGTGGCCGATCGCTGCGTTGTTGGTGACCATGGAGCTACGTTAGGCCGGCGCGGCCGGCCGCGCGCCGGAACTTTCCCGTCCGTTCATGCGGAATATTCGCGTTCCGGGGCGGCGCCGGCCACGTAACCGGCTTGCCCGCCTGTCGGGTCCGGAAGGCGGGGTGCGGCGAGGCGCACCCCCTTTGTGCTATAAACTTCGAGGGCCCTTCATAGCGGATTTACCAGCAATCCACCCCGGCCAGCCCATGACGCAGGACACGTCCACCCACGTAATGCCGACGCCCGCGAAGCCCGCCGCCGAAGGGGACGCCCCGTCGCTGGCGTTCGCGGACGCCGACGGCGCCAAGCGCTGGGCGAAATCGCTGATGGTCACCGGCGTGGGTCCGCTGTACCAGGCCATCCACGGCCAGTTGCGGGCGATATCCAAGGCGGCGTTCACGCCCCGCGAGCGCGCCACGATCGCCGAAGTCATGCGCGACCAGGTCGCGCACCTGCATACCGAACTCGCGCGACGGTTCGCGGGCAAGCCTCAGCCCGCAGCGGAGCGCGAGCTCGACGCCGCCAACCAGGCCATCGCGCTGTGGCACGCGCTCTGGGAGCAGTATTCCGCCTGTCTGAAGCCACTGCTCGAGGGCGATGCCGAGCTGCAGGGCGTCAAGGCCAAGCTCCTGCAACGCGGACTCTATGTCGGCAAGCAGCTGGTGCTCGTTCACGCGCTCGCGCGCCGCGCCGCGCCCCCCGCGTTGTGGCAGGAACTGCATGCTTACTACCGGCTGACCGAGATTCTCGATTGCTCCGTCACCGCGGTGTCCGACGAAATGACGCCGCACGCGGTCGGCATCTCGTGTTACTCGACCTATTGCCATGCGCTGCTGCTGGGTCTGGCCGACCCTTATGCGATGTCGATCCGGCAGATCGAATTGACCGACCGCTGGCTGTCGCAATGGGCGCGCAAGGTGTTTCCCTACGCGCAGCAGCGCGAGACCGAAGGCCCGATCATGCTGATCGACCTGGACGGCAACGCCGGCGCATCGCTGATCGGCACGCCCCCGCGCGATCCGCCGCGGTCGATGCGATTCGGCTATCCGGGCAAGCTCGCCACCAGCGTCCGCGGCCGGCTGAAGCGCCTCGCGGCAGGCGCCAGCCCTTCGGAATTGCAGCTCGGCCACGACACGTCGGTCGAAAGCTGCACCGTGCTCCTGTCGCATCTCGATGCGCACTGGTACCAGCTGCCGCGACGCAATCCGGACATGCAGCGCGCGTGGCAGGAACTGGTGACGGGTGGCGTTCCCGCGGCTTATTTCCGTGTCGGCGGGCGTACGTTCGATCGCCAGGACCCGCTGGGGCGGCTGACGTTCCAGGGCGCGCAATACCTGCAGACGCTGGGCGCGCTGACCGACTACGACCGCTTCCGCGAAGATGCCGAGAAGAACTGGCCGTGGGAACGCTGGCAGGGAACCGCCGATTGGCGCGGCGCCGCGCTGGTGCGCAACGACCACGGCCGCTATCGCTGGTTCCTGGACCAGCTCGTGGTCGCCCGCGACGACGAGCGCGTACGGATGGGGCACGTCACTCGCGTGTCGCTGGACCCGCAAGGCGAGTTTGCGATCTCGCTCGCGTTCTGGCCCGGCACGCCGAAGTCGCTCGCGATACGCGCGATGTCGCTGACGTACGTCGAAGAACCGCCGATGCCCGCGCTGCTGCTGTCCGAAACGCCCGACGAGCGCGGCACGCTGATCGTGCCTCCGCGCACGTTCAACCCGGGCCGGATGTTCCGGTCGATGGACCCGGGACCGGAGCGCAAGTTCAGGCTGACCAAGCTCGTGCAGCGCGGCGGCGATTTCGAGCGCGTTGCCTTCGAAGAAACCTGATATCAGTTTGTACACCGCCCAACCTGGAGATTCGATGAAACTCGCCTTGATAGCCTTCGCCGCCGCGGCACTCCTCGCCGCCGGCACCGCGAACGCCGCGCTCGACAACGCTGCCGCGGAAGCGATGATGAAGAAGGACGGCTGCGCCGCCTGCCACGCCATCGACAAGAAGCTCGTCGGTCCGGCTTATGTGGACGTCGCGGCCAAGTACAAGAGCGACAAGGACGCCGTCGCCAAGCTCACCAAGAAGGTGAAGGAAGGTGGCTCGGGCGTGTGGGGACAGATCCCGATGCCGCCCAATGCCGCGACACCGCCCGCAGACATCACCGACCTCGTCACCTGGATACTGACGTTAAAGAAGTAAGCACATACTTCTGTTATAGACAATGCCGGCCGCGGGGTGACCCCG
>Ga0302321_100003335_pt1 | contig 13781 bp, 11 predicted proteins | sample Fen_T0_1_FD_202505 | JGI IMG/M metagenome (GOLD analysis project Ga0302321, IMG submission 202505) | Peat permafrost microbial communities from Stordalen Mire near Abisko, Sweden - Fen_T0_1 | ecosystem: Environmental > Terrestrial > Soil > Wetlands > Permafrost | place: Sweden: Abisko...
ACCCTCGCCCTGCTCAAGGAGGCGGCGCTCGAGCCCGGTCAGGTGCTCGTGGCCGGCGCTGGCGAGCGGTCGGTGCGGGCCATCCGCGCCTGCGGCCACCTGGCCGGGCTGGCGCTCTCCTCCGGCACCGACGGGGGCGGCGGCGGGGATCCCCTGGAGCGCGCGGTCAAGATCGTCCGGGCGCTCGGGCCCGAGGGGCTGGTGCTGGGCTCGGACGCCGGGGTCGCCGGGGGGGATCTGCTGGCGGTGCCGCGGGCGGCCGATCGGCTCGCGCGCGGCGGCCTCTCGGAGGCGGTCATCCGCCGCGTGTGCGGCGCGAACGCGATCGCGTTCCTGCGCGTGGACCCGGCGAGCCTCTCGGCGCGCGGCGCCACAGGCCGCTCCGGCCGCCGCGCTTCTCCGTGAGCTCCACCGCCTCGATGCGCATGCCGCGCTCGTACATCTTCAGCATGTCGTAGATGGTGAGGCAGGCCGCGGCCACGGCCGCGAGCGCCTCCATCTCCACCCCGGTCCGGTCGACGGTCCGGACCGTGGCGGTCACCGCGAGGCCGTCCGGCCCCGGCGTCACCTCCACCTCCACGCCGGAGAGCGCGATGGGGTGACAGAGCGGCACGAGGTCCGGGGTGCGCTTCGCCGCCATGATCCCCGCGAGCCGCGCCGCCGCGAGCACGTCGCCCTTCTCCACGTCTCCGCGCGCCACCCGCGCCGCCGTCTCCGGCAGCATCGCCACGCGCCCCGCGGCGATCGCGACGCGCTCGGTGCGGGGCTTCGCGCCGACGTCGATCATCTTCATGAGGACGCTCGGGTTCCGGGAGGGCTCCTCAATCCCACGTCTCCGTCCCATGCTCTCCCAGGAAGCGCTCGGCGTCGATGGCGGCCATGCAGCCGGTCCCGGCGGCGCTCACCGCCTGCCGGTAGGAGGGATCGGCCACGTCACCGGCGGCGAAGACGCCGCGCACGCTGGTGGCGGTCGAGGGCGACTGCACCTTGACGTAGCCGACCTCGTTCATCTCCAGCTGGCCCTGGAAGAGCGCGGTGTTGGGCTGGTGGCCGATGCCCATGAAGACCCCCTTCACCGGGAGCACGCGGGTGCTGCCGTCCTTCATGCTCTTCAGGCGGACGCCGTTCACCACCTTGCCGTCGCCGAGGATCTCCTCGATGACCACCCCGAGCACGAGCTCGATCTTGGGGTTCTGCCGGGCGCGGTCCTGCATGATGCGCGAGGCGCGGAGCGCGTCGCGGCGGTGCAGGACGTACACCTTGGTGGCGTACTTGGTGAGGAAGGTCGCCTCCTCCATGGCGGTGTCGCCGCCGCCGACCACGGCCACCTCGACGCCCCGGAAGAAGAAGCCGTCGCAGGTCGCGCACGCCGAGACGCCGCGGCCCTGGTAGGCCTTCTCGGACGGGATCTCCAGCCACTTGGCGGAGGCGCCGGTGGCTACTATGACCGCGTCGGCGGTGAAGAGCCGATCGTCCATCCAGACCTTCAGCGGGCGGCTGGAGAAGTCCACCCGGGTGACGTCGCCGGCTTCGAAGCGGGTGCCGAACCGCTCCGCCTGCTTGCGCATCTTCTCCATCAGCTCCGGGCCGAGGATCCCCTCCGGGAACCCGGGGAAGTTCTCGACCTCGCTGGTGATGGTGAGCTGCCCGCCCGGCTGCATGCCCTCGAACAAGAGCGGCGAGAGGTCCGCCCGGGCCGCGTACAGGGCCGCCGTGTAGCCGGCCGGGCCGCTCCCGATGATGATGACGCGCTCGTGCTGGGCCATGTGCGGGCAACCCCTTGCAGGACGGCCAGAGGCCTCTGGCCTCCAGGCTCCGGTTGGTGGAGAACCCTTTTAGCGGCTGGGGCCCTCCGTGTCATGGACAGGCCACCCCGGGGAGGAGGACGAGTTCGAGGGAACGCCCACCGGTCCCAGGGCGTCACGCTCGGGGTGGGAGGGGCGATCGGCGCGGAACACCCACCCTGGCGACCCGGTGCGGGTGGGACCGAAGGCCACCTTCCGGCTGAGCGGCGCAGGTGCGGGCGCGCCGGGGCGCTTCGACCCGGGAATCTGCTGGCGCGCCGGGCGTTTCCCCGGGAGCCGTCGCCGCCGGGCCGCGATCCGATTCGTTGACCGGTCCGGGGATTTGGCGGACTCTCCCGGCGCGGCGATCCCCGCCCCGCTTATTCTTGGAGCACCATGTTCCGTCGCCTGACCATCGCCCTCGCCCTCCTCGCCGGCGCCGCCTGCCAGAAGCCGGTCGCCCGCATCGGCACGCAGTCCATCACCGCGAAGGAGCTCGACAAGGAGGTCGCCACCGACCTGCTCCGGCTCGACCGCGACTACCGCCAGCAGATCTACCAGGTGAAGCGGGCCAAGCTGGACGAGCTGATCCAGAAGCGGGTCCTCGAGGCCCGGGTGAAGGCGGCCGGGGTGAAAGACGAGCGCGCCCTGTTCGAGAAGGAGGTCCTCCCCACGGTGCAGGACCCCACCATCGCCGACGCGCAGAAGCTCTACGACGAGGTGCAGCAGAGCGGCCGCCAGCTGCCCCCCTTCGACGAGATCAAGGACCAGGTGTTGATGGCGGTGAAGCAGCGCAAGGCCGAGGAGGCGGTTTCAACCTACGTCGCGAAGGCCATGGCCGACGCCGGGGTGGTGGTGAACCTGCCCGCCTACCGGATGCCGGTGGACACGGCCGGTCCGTCGCAGGGCCCGGAGAAGGCGCCCATCACCATCGTCGAGTTCTCCGACTTCCAGTGCCCGTACTGCGTCAAGGCCGAGGCGACCGTGAAGCAGGTGCTCGCCGCGTACCCCGGCCAGATCCGGCTCGTCTACCGCGACTTCCCGCTGCCCATGCACCCGCTCGCCCCCAAGGCCGCGCAGGCCGCGCAGTGTGCCCTCGACCAGAGCAAATACTGGGAGATGCACGGCAAGCTCTTCGCCTCGCAGGGGCAGCTGGAGGTGCCGAGCCTCAAGCAGTACGCGCGCGAGGTGGGCCTGAACGGCGACACCTTCGACAAGTGCCTCGACTCGAACGAGAAGGAGAAGGTCGTCGACGCGAACCACAAGTACGGTGAGACGCTGGGCGTGCAGGGCACCCCCGCGTTCTTCATCAACGGCCGCTTCCTGAACGGCGCGGTCCCCATGTCCGAGTTCAAGAAGATCATCGACGAGGAGCTCGGGCCGGTCGCCCGGAAGTGACGTGACCGAGCGGGGCCTCGGCGGCCCCGTCCGGAGCCGGGCCTGACGACTCGCGTTTGAGAACTGCGCCGGGCCCGCTTACAACAGGGGTCCGGCGCTTCTCTTCCGCCGGAAACGGAAGCGGTGAAGGCATGGGCGGATACGGTCAGGGCGAGGCGGCGACTCTCGGTTCGCGCCGCCCCACGCGGCAGGTGCGGGTCGGTCAGGTGCCCATCGGCGGTGGGGCGCCCATCTCGGTCCAGTCGATGACCACCACGCAGACCTCCGACACCGCCGGCACCCTGGCCCAGATCCGGGCCCTCGCCGAGGCGGGCGCGGACGTGGTCCGGCTGGCGGTGCCCGACCAGGACGCGGCCGCCGCCCTCCCAGAGATCGTCCGCGCCACGCCGGTGCCGCTGGTGGCGGACATCCACTTCGACTACCGCCTCGCCCTGGCCGCGCTCGGCGCGGGGATCCACGCCATCCGGCTCAACCCCGGCAACATCGGGGCGCGCGAGCGCGTGCGCGAGGTGGTGAAGGCGGCCAGCGAGCGCAAGGTGCCCATCCGCATCGGCGTCAACGCCGGCTCGCTGGAGAAGGACATCGTGGAGAAGCACGGCTGGCCCACCGCCGCGGGGATGGTGGAGAGCGCCGCGCGCCACATCCGCTTCCTCGAGGACGAGGGCTACCGCGAGATCAAGGTGTCGCTGAAGGCGCACGACGTGGCCATGACCGTCCAGGCCAACCGGCTCTTCTCCCAGCAGTTCGACTACCCGCTCCACCTCGGGGTCACCGAGGCAGGCACCCTGCTCGCCGGGACGGTGAAGAGCAGCGCCGGCCTGGGCATCCTGCTCTCCGAGGGCATCGGCGACACCATCCGCATCTCGCTCACCGCCGATCCGGTGGAGGAGGTCCGGGTGGCGCGGCTCCTCCTCAAGGCCCTGGGGCTCAAGTTCGGGGGCGCGACCATGACCTCCTGCCCGACCTGCGGACGCTGCTCCGTGGACATGATCCCCATCGCCGAGCGGGTCGAGAAGCGGCTCTCCACGCTGCGCAGCGAGGTCTCCGTCGCGGTGATGGGGTGCGAGGTGAACGGCCCCGGTGAGGCCTCGGCCGCCGACGTCGGGGTGGCCTACGGGCACAACGGCGTGGGCCTCCTCTTCCGTGGCGGCAAGATCGTGAAGCGGATGAAGGCCGAGGAGCTCGAGGACGCGGTCGTGTCCGAGGCGATGAAGCTCGCGTCCGATCGCGCCAAGCCCTGACCGTCGCGGCCGCGCGCCCGAGGGCGCGAACTCCCTTCGTCGACGCGGGCTCCGCGGCGCCGCCGGATCGGGCGCGGACCGGGCGGCGCGCGTCTCCGGACGGGTCACCGGGAGGAGGGTGGCCGGCCGCCGTCGCCGGGTGCATCCGCCGCGCGCCAGGACCCCCATCCAGTGTATAAACGGCCACCATGCGAGTCGTCCGCTACAGCCAAGCGTTCATCCCGACCCTGAAAGAGGCGCCCGCCGACGCGCAGGTCGCCAGCCACAAGCTGCTCGTCCGCGCCGGCCTCATCCGGCAGCTGGGCGCCGGCCTCTATGACTACCTCCCGCTCGCAAAGCGCGCGCTCAACAAGATCGAGGCCATCATCCGCGAGGAGATGGAGGCCATCGGGGCGCAGGAGTTCTACCTGCCCGCCCTCCACCCCGCCGACCTGTGGAAGGAGTCGGGGCGGTGGGAGGTCATGGGCGACAACATGTTCCGGCTGCAGGACCGCAAGGGCGGCGACTACTGCCTGGGCATGACGCACGAGGAGATCTTCACCGCCGTCGCCCGCGCGGAGCTGCGCAGCTACCGGCAGCTGCCGCAGGTCTGGTACCAGATCCAGACCAAGTTCCGGGACGAGCCGCGGCCCAAGTCCGGCCTGCTCCGCGTCCGCCAGTTCACCATGAAGGACGCCTACTCCTTCGACGTGGACCGGTCCGGGCTCGACCTGCGCTACGAGGACCAGCGGCGCGCCTACGAGCGCATCTTCTCGCGCTGCGGGCTCGACTTCGTCGCGGTCCAGGCCCACTCCGGCTCGATGGGCGGCAGCGAGTCGTCCGAGTTCATGGTGCGGACCGAGGCCGGCGAGGACCTGGTGGCGGCCTGCCCGCGCTGCCGCTACGCGGCCAACACCGAGACGGCGACCTCCCGGCTCGCGCCTGAGCCGGACGGCCCAGGCCTGCCCGCGACGGAGAAGTTCGCCACCCCCGGGGTGGTCACCATCGACGCGCTCGCCGCCGCGCCGTACGGCGTGGCCGCGCGCCGGCAGCTCAAGACGCTCATCTACATGGCCGACGAGAAGCCGGTCGTGGCCGTGGTGCGTGGGGATCAGGAGCTGAACGAGGCGAAGCTCATGACCGCCACGGGCGCACAGCAGGTGCGCCCGGCCCGCCCCGACGAGATCCCGCCGCTCATGGGCGCGCGGGCCGGCTCGCTCGGTGCGGTCCGCTTCACCGCCGCCCGCGTGCTCGTGGATCCCTCGCTGGCCGAGCGGCGCGACATGGTCACCGGCGCGAACGAGGACGGGTTCCACCTCCGCGGCGTCGACGTGGCGCGGGACCTGCTCGGCCACGGCGCGACCTTGGCCGAGCTGCGCACCGTCGTCGCGGGCGAGGGCTGCCCGCGCTGCGACGGCACGCTCGACGTCTACAAGGCGCTCGAGGTGGGGCACATCTTCAAGCTCGGGACCAAGTACTCGACCGCCCTGCAGGCCACGGTGCTCGACGCGGCCGGCAAGCAGGTGCCCATCGTGATGGGCAGCTACGGCATCGGCGTGGAGCGCATCCTGGCCGCGGCCATCGAGCTGCACCACGACGACAACGGCATCGCCTGGCCGCTTGCCATCGCGCCCTTCCACGCCACCGTGCTGACGCTGGGTCCGGAGCCGGAGCTCCGCGACGCGGCGGAGGCGCTCGTCACCGCGCTGGCGCACGCCGGGGTCGAGGTGCTCTACGACGACCGCGACGAGCGCGCCGGGGTGAAGTTCAAGGACGCCGACCTGATCGGCGTCCCGCTGCGCATCGCCATCGGCAAGAAGGGGCTGGCCGCCGGGAACGCGGAGTGGAAGCTCCGCACCGGCGGCGCGGTGGAGCTGGTGCCGCTCGGCGAGGTGGCGCGCCGCGCGGCAGAGCTGGTGCGGGCGGGCTGAGCGCGAGGCTTTTGACCCCCCGCTGCGCGCGGGCCGGTCGAGGAGCACGAGATGCGGATCCGGGTCGTGACCGGGGCCGAGGGCGAGATCGTCTTCCCACCGCGCGAGGCGGAGGCGCTCGGCCTGGCCGGCGGCGGAGAGGGCGACCTGGTGACGGCCCACGGGGCCTTCGCCCTGGTCACCCCCGCGCGCCCGGACCAGCCGGCCGCCTGGTTCGCCGGCTCCCTGGCGGCGCTCACCGTGGCCGAGGTGGTCCAGTTCGTCTTCACCTCGCTCAAGACGGGCGTCCTCCTCCTCGCGTTCGGCGAGGGGCGCGGGGGCGAGGCCCCCGCCAGCCCTGACCAGCTCCGGCGCAAGAGCATCTACTTCCGTGATGGCCAGATCGCCTTCGCCTCGTCCTCGGATCGCGCCGATAGGCTCGGCCCGGTCCTCTTCCGCGCGGGCCTCGTGTCCGCGGCCGACCTCCAGCGCTGTGGCCAGCTCGTCCGCAGCGGCCGCCCGCTGGGCCAGGTGCTGGTGGACGAGCGGCTGCTCTCGGCCGGGCAGCTCTACGAAGGCGTGTCACTACAGGTGAAGGAGATCCTCCTCAACGCCTGCGTGGAGACCGAGGGCACCTTCGCCTTCCTGGAGGGCGCCGCCGACGAGCGGAACGCGGTGAAGCTCCCCGAGCGCACCCGCGACCTGCTCCTCGAGGGGCTGCGGCGCACCGAGGAGGCGGATCAGCTCGCGCGCGAGCTGGGCGGGCGCTCCACCGTCCTCGCCCACGCCGGAAGGCCCGTCCGCACGCTCACGGCCGACGAGGCGGCCGTGCTGGACGCGGTCGACGGCATGCGGTCGCTCCCGGAGGTCGCCTTCGAGGCGAGCCTCGGCCAGCTGGCGATGCTCCGCGCCGCCGTCGCCCTGGTCCGCGACGGCGCCCTGGCCCGGGTGACCCCCGGCGCCGCAGGGGACGGGGACGTCGGGGAGGGTCCGCCCACCATCCGGATCACCGGTCCGTTCGACACCTACCGGCGCGTGTTCGCCCGGGTGCAGGAGGCGCTCGGCGCGGTGCAGCCGGATCCGCACCGGCGGCTCAACAGCTACTTCGACCGCCTCCCGGCGAGGAACCGTGCCGTGTTCGAGGGCGTACGCTTCGGGCCGGACGGTGACATCGCGGTGGCCCAGGTGCTCGACAACGTCACCCGGAGCGGTGAGTACCAGGGCGCCGCCGCGCGGGCGCGCTCGCTGGAGGCGCTCGAGGATCTGCTCGCCTTCGCGCTCTTCGAGGTGAAGAACTGCTTGCCGCGCGCCGCCGCCGACGCGGTGCTCCGCGAGGTGGGCCACATGCAGATGGGGAGAGCATGAGAGGCTGGGAACGGATCTGCTACGCTCTGGACTTCCCCTCGCTCGGGGAGGCCATGCCCTTCGCCCGCCTCCTCGCCCCGCAGGTGGGCATGCTCAAGGTCGGGCTGGAGCTCTACGCGGCGGCGGGGCCGGCCGCGGTCGAGGCGGTGGCCGGGCTGGGGCGGCCGGTCTTCCTCGACCTCAAGCTGCACGACATCCCCAACACCGTGGAGGGCGCGGCCCGGAGCGCGGCGCGGTTCGGCGCGAGCCTGCTGACCGTGCACGCGGCGGGCGGGGCGGCCATGGTCAGGGCGGCGGTCAAGGGCGCCGGCCCCGGGGTCCGGGTGCTGGCGGTCACGGTCCTCACCAGCCTCGACGCCGCCACCCTCGACGCGGTGGGCCTCGCCGGCCCGCCCGAGGCGGCGGTGGTCCGGCTGGCGCGCCTCGCCGTGGAGGCGGGGGCGGGCGGCCTGGTGTGCTCGCCGCAGGAGGTGGCCGCGGTCCGCGCCGCGGTGGGCCCCGGCCCGCTCCTGGTGGTGCCGGGGGTGCGGCCGGCCGGCGCGTCGCTGGGAGATCAGGCGCGGGTCGCCACGCCCGCTGCCGCGGTGCGCGCCGGCGCCGACGTCATCGTGGTGGGAAGGCCGCTGCGCGAGGCGAGCGACCCCGCCGCGGCCGCGGAAGAGATCGCCAGGGAGATCGACTAGACCATGCGTACGCTGTCCGGCATCCAGTCCTCCGGGGTCCTGCACCTCGGCAACTACTACGGCGCCATCCGGCAGTTCCTCGAGCTGCAGGATCAGGGCGAGGCCCTCTTCTTCATCGCCAACCTGCACGCGCTCAACACCGTCCGCGACGGCGCGCAGGCGAGGAGCCTCACCCAGGAGACCGCGCTCACGTACCTGGCACTCGGGCTCGACCCGAGGAAGGCCATCCTCTTCCGGCAGAGCGACATCGCCGAGGTGTGCCAGCTCTACTGGATCCTCGGCACGGTGGTGCCGCAGTCGAACCTCGAGCGCGCGCACAGCTACAAGGACAAGATCGCGCGCGGCATCTCCCCTGACTTCGGCCTCTTCGCCTACCCGGTGCTCATGGCGGCGGACATCCTCATCTACGGCACCGACGTGGTGCCGGTGGGGCGCGACCAGGTCCAGCACATCGAGTTCGCGCGCGACTGGGCCACCAAGTTCAACCAGACCTACGTCCCGGGCTACGACCCGGCCGATCCCGAGGGCAAGGAGAAGGGGCATTCGCCCGGCATCCTCAAGCTCCCCCGCGCGCGCCTCGCCGAGGACGCCGAGGTGGTGCTCGGGACCGACGGGCAGAAGATGTCCAAGTCCTACGGCAACACCATCGAGATGTTCGCCGACGAGAAGGACGTGAAGAAGAAGATCATGGGCATCAAGACCGACTCCACGCCGGTGGAGGCGGGGAAGCCGGTGGAGGGGAACGCGCTGCACCAGCTGCTCAAGGTGATGGCGCCCCCGGCCGACTTCGTCGAGCTCGACCGCTCCTGGCGGGCCGGCGGCAAGGGCTACGGCGACTACAAGAAGAAGCTGCTCGAGTGCTTCCACGCCACCTTCGGCGAGGCGCGCAAGCGGCACGCCGAGCTCTCGAAGGACCCGGCCGAGGTCGAGCGCGTGCTGCAGGACGGCGCGCAGCGCGCCCGGGCGCTGGCGGCGCCCTACGTGGACGCGGTGCGGAGGGCGGTCGGGCTGTAATGAAACGGCTCAGGCAGGCCCGAGCCGGACGCGCGAGCCAGGCATGCGCCGACCGCGAGAATCCCCCTGGCGCCTGAGCCGTAAGCCCTAAGCCAGCTGCTTCGTCACCGCGGGATCCAGCTCGGGTGCCCGCCGCCGGCCGCGGCCTGACCGCCGCTCGGATCGCGGGGCGCCGACACCACCGTCGAGCCGCGCACCACGATGCGCTTGAAGTCCTGGTACTTCGTCCCATCCGCGGCCGTCTCCTCGGAGAGGAAGGAGATGTGGAGGACGCGACCGGGGAGCTCGGGCCGGTGGTCGGTGACGCTGGCGATGTCGTAGATGGGCGCCGCCGCGTGCAGGGCGGTGGGGCTGATGGTGAGGGTGAACGTGCCCGACGCGTCCACGTCCGTGTCGCCCTGGGCGAGCACCGCGCCCGGCATGATGATCGCGTAGCGGACCTTGCCGCCCCGGCTGCTGGAGTGGCCGATGATCGTCCTGGGCTCGGTCGGGGAGAGGTTCGGGGGGACGTCGAAGGTGAGGCCGGTGGCGCCGGCCGGGCGGCAGGGCGCCGGCACCGAGCCGTCCTCCTTGCAGTCCTTGGTGAAGACGTAGAACTCGCCGATGTTGCCGAGCAGGCCAGGCATGGTGCTGGTGAAGGGCTGTCCCAGCGTGGCCGAGCCCGCGATGTCGTCCACCCAGGTGCCGGTGAGCAGGTACTTGTAGACGCCCGGCTGGCTGAGGAGGAACCCGTCGGCGTTGGAGTAGGTGCCGCCCGCGGAGGGGCCGGTCCAGGACTTCACCACGGCGCCGCTCGGATCCATGAGCTCGACGTGGATGGTGGCCGGGACCTGCGGATCGACCTGGATGGCCGGGCGCCAGGTGCTGCCCTGCTCGACGCCCATGCCGGGTCGGTACCCGACCAGGAAGAACCGGTTCTTCTCGCCGGTGGAGCCGGTGATGTCCTCCGAGCCCTTGGCCACGATGCGGTTGTTCTTGGTGCCCTTGGGGAGGAGCGAGGCGGTGGCGAGGTAGCCGGCGTAGGAGGGCGTGCCGTTCTCGAACCGCACCACGCCGCCGATGAGCCGGTACAGGTCGCCCACCAGGTCGCCGTTGGAGCTGGCCGCGATCTGTCCGCCGAAGTAGTTGGGGCTGGTCGACCAGTAGGGCGCGCGGACGTTGCTCTCCCCGACCAGGAAGCGGGGCATGAAGCCGGGCCGCGCCGCCGAGGCGTAGAAGTAAGCCCGATCGGTGATGAACTCGGGGAAGAGGTGGGGCGAGAGGTGGTTGCCGGCGAGGTTGGGCGTGGTCTGGATGACCAGGTTGGTCGTCCCGATGCCGCTCGTGGCGGCCTGGTCGTCGGGCTGGCCGGCCAGCGTGTAGTTGAGGACGGGCTCGATCTTGTTGGCCCCGCCGCCGTCGCTGGCGATGAGGAGCACGTCCGACTGGTCCCACGGGAAGCTGATGTGCTCGAGCTTGGGCGACTCGTACTCACCGGTCGAGCCCTCGCCCTCCCGGTGCGTCTCGCCCCGGGCCTTGTTGGTCTTGGAGACCGCGTCGTAGATGAACTTGCCGTGCGCCTCGATAGGTGAGCCGGGCGGGCACACCACGCCGGCGTGGCGCATCGAGCTCACCCACAGGTGGCCCTCGGCGTCGCGCGCGGTGGCGAGGATCTGGGCCCAGTACTCGCCGGGCGTGTCGAGCTTGAGCGCCTTCATCCCCTGGCCGGCGCCCCAGATGCCGCCGGGGGTGGCCGTGCCCTCGCTGGTCACCTCGTTGACGATGTCCGCGGGGTTCGAGTTCCGATAGATGCGCGCGGTCATCTTCACGTGGGCGGGGAGCGGTGGGTTGAAGGCCATGTCGCGGCCGTAGGTCGCCGTCGCCGCGGCCTGGTAGGCGTTGCCCTGGAAGGTCGCGGTGGCCATGGTCATGCGCTTTGCGATCCAGAAGTGGTAGGTGCCGCCGCCCTCGTAGCGCCGGCCGGCCTTGTCGGCGATCCAGCCGGTCAGCTTCACGGTGTACTGGCCGTAGTCGGGCGGCCGCCAGTCGGTGAGGGCCGGGTTCTTCGTGGTCGGCCCGCCGTCGTCGGTCTTCCCGACGATCTTGGTCGGGGGCACCGTCACCACCGTGCCGTCCGGGTTGGTGATCTCGAGCGCCAGCTCACCCTGGGTGAAGTCCCATGCGAGGTTGCTCTGCGAGTCGATCTTGTCGGCGGGGAGGGTGGGCTCGAGGGAGTAGGAGATCCTGCTGCCGTCGTCCTTCGAGTTGCCCCAGTAGAGCGGCAGGATCACGTCGTCCTGGATGAGGTTGCGGGAGGAGAGCCCGAACCGCTGCGAGTCCTCGTCCGCTACCACGCCCGAGTAGCCGTTGGAGTTGTACTGCGCGAGCAGCGTCCAGGGTAGACGCGCCTGGATCTGGGTGGCGTCGACGAGGTTCCCGTGGACGTCGACGCTGCTGGCCGGGTGCAGGCCCGAGTACATGTAGGAGCCGCGGCGGGGCAGGAACGGCCGGGCACCCATCCCGTAGCCGGACAGGTCGGAGTAGCTGCCGTCCTTCGCCTTCACGCCGAAGTCGGTGCGGATGCGGTAGAGCCCGGGCGGCAGGTCGGCGGGGAGCTCGACGGGGATCTCGAAGTTCTGCGGCCAGGAGGTGAACGGCTGCTCCTTCATCACGTCCACCGGGGTCGAGAAGCCGTAGCCGAAGCGCGTGGTGATCGGTCCGGGGTTCCCGCCCTCGATGGGAATGCCGGTCGGGGTGAGGAGCGTCGACATCCCCTCCTCCGAGGGCAAGCGCAGCCAGCCCTCCGAGTCGAAGGTCCGCTCGGCGGTGACGAGCACGACCAGCGTCTCGGCGGCGGTGCCTCGCGCGGCCAGCATCTCGCCGAGCCCCGGCGACGGGAAGACCATGGTCTTCACCGTGAACTTCTGGCCAGGGGTCCAGTTCTCGTCGCCCACCACGGCGAGCTTGCCGTTCCAGTCGCCGGCCCCGGCCCGCTTGCTCGTGGCGGGACAGCCGACGAGGAGCGCGATGGACGAGGCGAGGGCCACAGCCGGGAGAGCGCGGGTGCGGATCACGGAGACCTCCGGTGACGGAGCGCAGACGATCGACCAAAGACCGAGGCGCGTCCTCACTTCTACCATGCGTCCTTACAACCCCGGGCGTGGCACCGGCGCGCAGCACACACGCGCCCACGTCGGCGCCCGGTTGCGCCTTTCCGGCCCTTGCCCTGCGGAGCGGGTTGTTGCACAGGTGGTGGCGCCGCTGTCTCGCCGCGGGCCTCCGCATCCCCGGGAAACCCCCATGCGCTGTCTGGTCGCCGCTCTCGCCGTCCTCGTCGCCGCCACCGCGACGCCCGCACGGGCGGACCCGCGCTACATCCTCATCCCGGGCGCGCCGGGAGTGCCGCTGCCGAAGGACGTGCCCTCCCGCCTGATCCTCGACGCCGGACTCGGGCCGGCCTACGTGCGCTCCGGCGCCCGCATGAACGGGATCACCCAGACGGTGAGCGGCGTCGGCCCGGAGATCACCGTCGCCGCCGGCTGGGTGACCACGCCCGACCTGCTCCTCGGCCTGGAGTACGCGGGGATCTACGTGTACCGCCCGTGGTTCGACACCCGCGCGCGCTCCAACAACAGCGCCGGCCTCACCTTCAGCAGCCACGCTCTCGGCCCCACCGCCCGCTACTACTTCGGGCCCGACCTGTGGGTCTCCGGGGGGCCGGCCCTGACCCTGCTGAAGCTCTCGGACAACGACCTGAACGGCTTCGGCTGGAAGCTCGGCTACGGCCTCCGGACCGGCGTCGGCACGGTCTGGCGTCTCAACACGCGCTGGCTCCTCTCCGTGAGCGGCCAGCTCCAGCTCGGCCGGAACGCCTCGTCGGCGCCGGCCGCGCCGACCTGGCTGACGCTCGCGGGCGGCGTGCTGGTGAACTTCTCGTTCCGGTGAGCGGGAGGCCCGTTCCCAGGCGGGCAGACTCCGCGCGCCCATGAGCACCGTGTCGCAAAGGTCCGTCGCACGGCGCACCTCGGCGGACGCGGGGATCAGGGAGCAGCGCCGGCCGAGCCTCCGGTGCCGCGCCTGTCCGGCGTGGGGTCCACCAGATACGTGCCGTGCTCGGCCAGGAGGCGCGCCAGCGCGTCGCGGTCGGGCATCGCGCCGTGGCTGCGGAGGAGCGCCGCGAGGCGCTCGAAGTAGAACTCGTAGCCCGAGGGCGTGAGCGCGAGCAGGTAGCGCGCCTCGTCCGGCTCCGGGTTCGAGAAGCCATGGGCGAGGCCGCGTGAGGCGAACACGGTCTCGCCCGGCACCGCGGTGCGCCGGCCGTCTCCGAGGCGGAAGTGGAGCCGGCCGGAGATGACGAAGAACGCCTCGTCGTGGCCGACGTGCACGTGCTCGGCCGGGCCGGCGTGGCCGCCGGACATGCGCCCCTCG
>Ga0302321_100003340_pt1 | contig 13769 bp, 8 predicted proteins | sample Fen_T0_1_FD_202505 | JGI IMG/M metagenome (GOLD analysis project Ga0302321, IMG submission 202505) | Peat permafrost microbial communities from Stordalen Mire near Abisko, Sweden - Fen_T0_1 | ecosystem: Environmental > Terrestrial > Soil > Wetlands > Permafrost | place: Sweden: Abisko...
CGACCTTATGGTGCGGCTGGAAAAAGTCGCGCAAGTGCGTTACGCGGGAGGTTTGGCCATGCAGCAGGATGTCATCCGTTCGCAGATCGAGCAGACCGGCATGCGCAACGATCTCATCATGCTGGAGAATGAAGGAACAATGCTGCGGGCGCGCATCAACATGCTGCTGGCGCGACCGGCCAGCGCCCCGCTCGTCAAGCCGGACATGCTGCGCCCGATTCCTGCGCCTGCAAAGCTGGATTTCGCGACCCTGGAAGATCGCATTCGTGCGCGCAATCCGCAGCTTTTCACGGACGAAGCACGAATCAAATCGGCTGAAAAGACACGTGATCTGACCTACAAGGAGCGCTTTCCCGATTTCATGGTCGGCGTGACGCCGGTCCAGTACGGAAGCTCGGTCAAGGAATGGCAGCTGATGGTCGAATTCAACATTCCGCTGCAACAATCCTCACGCCGCGCCATGGAACGCGAATCCGAATCGATGCTGTCCGCCGCGCGTTCGCGCAAGGAAGCAACGGCTAATCAGGTCCTTTCCGGGCTCGCCGAGAATCTTTCCGGTATCGAAGCGGCACGACGTACCGAAGCGCTGGCAACCAGCAGCTTGCTGCCGCAAGCGGAACTGACCTTCAACTCCGCCATGGCAGCCTACGAGAATGGCAAAGTCGATTTCGCCACCCTTCTCGAAGCACAACAACAGATTCGCAAGGCACGGCTAAACCAGATCAAGGCACAGGCCGAGGCGCAAATACGCCTTGCCGAAATCGAGAAACTCTTGGGAGAAGAACTGTGAAAAATGGCGCGGGTTTGATGGTCGGCATCAGCGTTGCGTTGATCGCTGGCGGAGGCGGTTACTGGTTGGGAAACAAAGGAACAAACATGCCGGCTCCCAATGCTGCGGCGACATCGGCTGGCACGGTTGCGCCTGTGGGCAACCCGGCCAAGAAAGAACGCAAACTTCTCTATTATCGCAACCCGATGGGTTTGCCCGATACCTCGCCAACGCCCAAGAAAGACCCGATGGGCATGGATTACGTCGCCGTTTATGAGGGCGAGGAAGACGGCGGGAGTGGCGCTGAGCCGAACTCAGCCAACCAGATCAAGATCAGCACTGAGAAAGTGCAAAAACTGGGCGTCAGGACCGAAGCCGCACAGCTTCGCTCGCTGGACAAAACCGTGCGCGCCGCCGGCCGAATCGAACCGGACGAGCGCCGCACCTACGCCATTTCGCCAAAATTCGAGGGCTACGTCGAACGCCTGCACGTCAACGTTACCGGCCAGGCCGTCGGCAAGGGACAAGCGCTGTTCGAGGTTTACAGTCCGGAACTGGTCTCTGCGCAGCGCGAATACGCGATTGCCGTGCAAGGCGTCGATTCGCTTCAGGAGGCCGGTGGTTCGGCACAGGCCGGCATGAAGCAACTGGCCGACTCCAGCCTGCAGCGCCTGAAAAACTGGGATATTTCGGAAGAGCAAGTTAAAGCACTCACCAAATCCGGCGAAACCAAACGTACCTTGACCTTCCGTTCGCCCGTGTCCGGCATCGTGACCGAGAAGAAGGCCGTGCAGGGTATGCGCTTCATGCCCGGCGAAGAGTTGTATCAGGTCACCGACCTTTCCTCCGTCTGGGTTGTCGCCGACGTCTTCGAACAGGACGTTGGTCTGGTCCAGCTCGGTGCGCAGGCAAAAGTCCGGATCAACGCCTATCCGGACAAACTCTTTGAAGGCAAAGTCAGTTACGTTTATCCGACAATGAACGCCGCCACCCGTACGGTGCCGGTTCGCGTTGAGCTGGCCAACCCTGGCCTGCTGTTGAAACCCGCAATGTTTGCACAGGTGGAGTTGCCGGTATCGGCCAAAGGGGCTGTGGTCACCGTTCCCGTATCCGCCGTCATTGACAGCGGTACCCGTCAGATCGTCCTGCTGGAAAAGGGCGAAGGCCGCTTTGAACCGCGCGAAGTAAAACTCGGCGCGCGCAGTGACACCCATATTGAAATCCTCGAGGGCGTAAAGGAAGGCGAACCGGTGGTGATTGCCGCCAACTTCCTGATCGATGCCGAAAGCAATCTCAAAGCCGCGGTCGGCGGATTCGGCCAATCAGGCAGCACGGGCAGCGATCAAGGAAAGCCAGCCGCAAAGGCACCCAGTCATCATGCCGAAGGCACCGTGGACGAGGTTGACGCAAAAGCAGGAACCGTCAGCCTCAGCCACGGCCCGATTGAGAGTCTCAAGTGGCCGGCCATGACCATGGAGTTCAAGGTCGCCAATGACGCCTTGCTCAAGGATTTGAAGCCGGGCGCCATGGTCACCGCTGAGTTCGTTGAGCGCCAGCCGGGTGAATGGGTCATCACCGGTGTCAAACCGATGGACATGGGTTCAATGGCTCCGGCCACCGGTACAACGAAAGCCAACCCGCACGCCGGCCACTGAGAAGAATAAGGGATACTTACCATGCTGGCCAAAATCATCGACTGGTCGGGCATGAACCGTTTCCTGGTTCTGCTCGCCACCCTGTTTGTCGTCCTCGGCGGCATCTTCGCTGTTCTCAGAACACCGATTGACGCCCTTCCCGACCTATCCGACGTGCAGGTCATCGTCTATACCGAGTATCCCGGCCAGGCCCCACAGGTGGTCGAGGATCAGGTCACCTATCCGCTGACGACCTCCATGCTGTCGGTGCCGAAATCCAAGGTCGTGCGCGGTTTCTCCTTCTTTGGCGCCTCCTTCGTGTACATCATCTTTGAGGATGGAACGGATATCTACTGGGCGCGTTCACGCGTGCTGGAATACCTCAACTTCGCGTCGAGCCGCATGCCCAAGGGCGTCACGCCCTCGCTCGGACCGGATGCCACCGGGGTCGGCTGGGTCTACCAATACGTGCTTCTGGCCAAGGACAAGACGCTGGCCGAACTGCGTTCGATTCAGGACTGGTACGTTCGCTATCAACTCGCCAAGGCGCGCGGGGTGGCCGAAGTGGCCTCCGTTGGTGGCTTCGTGCAGACCTATCAGGTGACGGTCGATCCCGTGAAACTGCGCGCCTACGGCATTTCGATCATGAAAATCGGCCAGGTGATCCGCGACTCGAACCGTGACGTCGGCGGACGTGCAGTGGAAATGGCCGAGACCGAATACATGGTGCGCGGCAAGGGCTATCTGCGCGACAAGAGCGATATCGAGATGCTGGTCGTCAAGAGCGAGAAAGGCACACCGGTACTGGTTCGCGACATCGGCCGCGTCGAGCTGGTACCCGACGAAAGGCGCGGCGTAACCGAATTGAACGGCGAAGGCGAAGTCGTTTCAGGCATCGCCATGTCGCGTTATGGCGAGAATGCGCTGGAGGTGATCAGCAACATCAAAGACAAGATCGCCGAAATCGGCCCCGGTCTGCCGGAAGGCGTGTCGATTGCACCCGTGTATGACCGCTCCGAGCTCATTCACCGCGCCATCGAAACGCTCAAGCACACGCTGATCGAGGAATCGATCATCGTCGCGGCGGTATGCATCATCTTCCTGCTGCATGTACGGAGCGCACTGGTGGCGATCCTGATGTTGCCGGTCGGCATTCTGATGGCCTTCATCGCCATGCGCTTGCTCGGTATGAGTTCCAACCTGATGAGTCTGGGCGGCATTGCTATCGCCATCGGCGCGATGATCGACGCGGCCATCGTCATGATCGAGAATGCGCACAAGCATCTGGAGCGACTACCCGAGGGGCATACGGCCGGCACCCGTGCACGGGCCATGATTGAGGCTTGCCAGGAAGTCGGCCCGGCGTTGTTCTTTTCCTTGCTGATCATCACGGCTTCCTTCCTGCCGGTGTTCAGTCTGGAAGGCCAGGAGGGCCGTCTATTCTCGCCCTTGGCCTATACCAAGACCTTCTCCATGGCTAGCGCCGCCATCCTTTCCGTCACCTTGGTGCCGGTGCTGATGATGCTGTTCATCCGCGGCAAGATCATGCCGGAAGCCAAAAATCCGGTGAACCGCTTCCTGATCTGGGTCTATCGCCCGATCATTTCCGGCGTGATGCGCTGGAAGAAGTTGACCATTCTGCTCGCCTTGATTTCCTTGGGTGTCTCGTATTATCCGGCTTCCAAGCTGGGTTCCGAGTTCATGCCGACGCTCAACGAAGGCACCCTGCTCTACATGCCGGCCTCGCTGCCGGGCATGTCGATTACCAAGGCCGCCGAGCTGATGCAGACGCAGAACAAGATCATCAAGAGCTTCCCGGAAGTCGCCTCGGTCTACGGCAAGGCGGGACGGGCCAATACGGCCACCGACCCGGCGCCGACCGAGATGTTCGAGACGGTGATTAACCTCAAACCACAAGAGGAATGGCCTGCCGGTATGACCACCGACAAGCTGATCGCCGAACTGGACAAGGCGCTGCAGTTCCCCGGCGTCGCCAACGCCTGGACGATGCCGATCAAGGCGCGTATCGACATGTTGTCGACCGGTATTCGTACGCCGATCGGCATCAAGGTTTTCGGCAAGAACCTCGACGAAATGGAGACTCTGGCCAAGGAAATCGAGGGTGTGGTGAAGGCCGTTCCCGGAACAACCAGCGCCTTTGCCGAACGCATCACTGGTGGCTTCTACCTTAACATCGAACCGGATCGCGAACAACTGGCGCGTTATGGACTGTCGGTGGGTGAATTGCAGGATGTGATCGGCTCGGCTCTTGGTGGCGAAATGGTCACGACGACCGTCGAAGGTCGCGAGCGTTATGGCGTCACCGTCCGCTATCCGCGTGAAATGCGTTCCGATCCGCAGCAGATTGCACGCGAAGTGCTGATTCCGACCATGGATGGCGCAATGATTCCGCTCGGGCAAGTCGCCAAGGTCGTCGTCGCCAAAGGAACGCCGGGCATCCGCACCGAGAACGGTCTGCTTTCAGCCTACATCTATGTCGATATCCGCGACCGCGACATCGGCAGTTATGTCGCCGAAGCGAGGAAAGCGGTCGCTGAACACGTCAAATTCCCAGCCGGCTACTACGTCACCTGGAGTGGCCAGTTCGAGAACATGGAACATGCTATCGCGAAGATGAAGGTGGTCATCCCCGTCACGCTGCTTTCTATCTTCCTGCTGCTCTACCTTAATTTCCGGCGGATTACCGAGACGGTCATCGTCATGCTCTCGGTGCCTTTTGCGCTGGTTGGAGGTGTCTGGCTGATGTGGTGGCTCGGCTATAACCTCTCAGTGGCGGTAGCTGTTGGCTTCATCGCGCTGGCCGGTGTGGCCGCCGAAACCGGAGTGATCATGCTGATCTATCTGGATCACGCGTGGGAAGACGTCAAGGAAAAATGCCAGGAAGCGAAACGAGAACCGAACGTCACCGACCTCTACGGCGCGATCATGGAAGGCGCGGTTGAGCGGGTACGGCCGAAGATGATGACCGTGGTCGCTATCATGGCCGGCTTGTTGCCGATCATGTGGGGCACCGGCACCGGTTCTGAAGTAATGAGCCGAATTGCGGCGCCGATGGTCGGCGGCATGGTATCTTCAACCGTGCTGACGCTGGCGGTGATTCCGGCGATCTACGCTCTGGTCAAACAGTGGCGACTGAAACGTGGTCTTGAGAAGTGAATTATTCCTGGCTCCTGGAGATGGTGACACTGCGGAGAAATCGTGTTATTGACTCGTACTAATCTGATCCGCCAAACCAAGAAAGCTCTTCGCCGTTGGCGGCTGGCTTTCCGCGAATGGCGCGCGGAGAATGCCAAAGCCAATGCCGACGCCAAGCCCTCATCCTGCTGTTCGGCACCGCCTGCCGGCGTCAATCGGAAGCTAAGAACCCGACCTTGAGTCAGGCGGATTTTTCCAGGCCAGGAACCTAGCCCTCTTATCAGGGCAAGATCAGTACAAGTGCTTGGCCATCCGTTGAAAAAGGGTCTCCCGCCGCGTTAATCCCGCGCAGCGGTTGCGAGACCGTAGCCCGTCCCTCCTGCGTTGCCCCGACGGCAGTGAGATCACTAACGATCATGTCGCGTTCGTTATCGATGGCCGGATCAATGCGATGAGTCGGAAGATGGAGGCGTTGTGAGAGTTCCATACCCGTATCGAAACTGGCGGTTCCCACCCACACCGGGCGGCAATTGGGCGCTATGCAATAGGCCGTTTTCCACAGACGGGTGTGGTGCCGCCGCCGAATACTCGATGAACCGGCATCCGGTTTCTCAAACGTGAGGTTCTGTGGTCGGTCCGCAAAATAGGCCGGCGTTGCCGGGCCCGTCGCGTCGGGCCGATTTCGCAGTGCGGCAAACCCTTCCCGTACGATCCGTACCGGCGTTGGGAGGTCGGCAAGCATCCATCCCGCACGCCCAAAGGACTCGACAAGGTCTTTTTCAACGCCAACAAAAACGAGAGAGATCGGCTCCATCCGACCGCCGATAAGGTCTTCCGACCCGACGGGAAGGTCTGCCGGAAGGGACGCTTGCAACGCTTGGAGAGTCATCGAATGTGCGGCTGGCGGCATCCTGATCGGGACCATTTCTGCCTGAATCGTGAGCACGGCCGCAGCGCCAAGAGCAAGGAGCAGAACAGATCTGCCGACCATGCGGAGCACGCGGGCGCCAAACGGCGGCTTGAACGTATCGACCCAATCGATGGGATGGTCGTAATGCAGAAAAAAGAGCAGCGACGCCAGTACCATAAGCGCCAAGGCCAGACTGCCAAGAAGGTCGGATGGCCAATGCACACCCAGATAGAGTCGCGACAGGCCGATGCCGACGATGACAAGCAGCAGCAGCGTAACGTCAAGCGCGCGCATTCCGCGACGTACAGGACTGCTGATCAGAAGTGCTGCAAGCAATCCATATACGACGGTACCCGACAACATATGCCCCGACGGGAAGCTTGCTTCATGCACACGGATAATCGCATCGATCGGTCGGGCATAACCAACGAGTGTCTTGAGAATGCTCGAGAGAAGACCGGTGCCCGCCAACGCGAGCAGGAATGCAGCGGCCACACGCGGCTGTTGGCGCGCCATCGCAAGCAGGGCCATGCTCAGGCACACTAGGGACAACACGATTCCGCTGCCCAACTGCGTGACCGCAAGCATGAACCACGTCATCCCGATACTGCGGAAAAGTGGCACCGTGTTATGCAACCGGATGTTTAGTATGACCAGAGGGTCTTTGGCCACAATGTCTTGCAGTACCCCCAAGAATAACCATAGTCCCAAAAGGATACCGACTCCGGCGACAGTTGCCGGCAGGCCCCAGGGATCATGGCGATCGAGGCGGCGCCCTAGGAATTCCTCAATACGAGGGAAGCGCTTCCGAAGATCAAGAAGTACGGGCTGTTGCGTTACCAATACGCCAATGGGTCGGATGACAGGCGCTACACGTTGCCAGAGTCGGCGCTCGTGTTCCAGGAACAGGAGGACGACCAGAATCAACCCCGCCGGAACGACGACCAGAGCCAGGAATAAAAACGAGTAGAAAACGAGCGCTGAGAGCATTAGCTAGGCCTGATAATCGGTTGAACGTGTGAACAAGTGATGAAGTACGCTACGGCTTGGTCATTTGCCATACCGGCTTGGCGAGCAACCCCGCGAGCGCAATGACACAAAACACTGCGCTAGCGTAGAACGTAAATGACGCTCCATATCGATCCCAGAGAAGCCCGGCGACGCCACTGGCCAGCAGCATGGCGATCCCGCACAGCAGATTGAAGAACCCGTAGGCGGTGCCACGCAAGTCGGCTGGTGCGGTGTCCGCGACCATTGTCGCCAGCAAGCCCTGCGTAATGCCCATGTGCACGCCCCACAGGGCGACGCCGGCGATAACGACAGCCCAATGATCATTACTGGCGAGTACCAGATCGGCGGCAACCAGAACCAAAAGACCAATAGCCAAAAGCTGGCTATGACTCATACGGTCGGAAAGTTTGCCAAAGGGGTAAGCGCAAAGAGAGTAGATCAGATTCATTGCCACCATGACCAGCGGCACCAGAGCCACGGGGATGCCGCCCTGTTGGGCGCGCAGCACGAGAAAAGCCTCACTGAACCGAGCCAGCGTAAACACGGCACCGATACCGACCACCCACCAATAGGGCCTACCCAGACGCTTGAGGTTTTCTCGACGAATCGGATTTGAACGCTTTCCCGTCTCTTGACGTTCAGGTTCCTGGATACCGAACAGGAGAAGGGTCACGGCCATCAAGCCCGGAATCACCGCGACCCAGAACACAGCCCGGAAATCGTTAGCCCACAGCAACATCAAACCGACAGCAAGCAGCGGACCGAGAAATGCACCGACGGTATCGAGCGATTGGCGCAGCCCGAAGGCCGCACCGCGTAAGTGTTCCGGAGTGATGTCAGCGACCAGCGCGTCTCGCGGCGCTCCGCGCACACCCTTGCCGACGCGATCCAGTAACCGGGCGGCAAGCACGATCCCGAGCGTGGGCGCGATCGCAAACAAGGGCTTCGTCAAAGCGCCCAGGGCATAGCCAAAAAGGGCGAGCCCTTTGCGCTTGCCGAGATAATCGCTCAAGACACCCGAGAACACCTTGACGATCAGGGCCGTTGATTCTGCAAGGCCCTCGACGAGGCCAATCGAAAAAGCGCTGGCGCCCAGCACGGTCAGCATGAACAAAGGCAGCAGACTGTGGATCATCTCGGAAGAGATGTCCATCAACAGGCTGACGAAGCCGAGCACCCAAACGCCGCGCGGGATCTGAGCAAAACGAGCGCTTGCGGTTGCCATTGGGATTAGCGCGCTATCCAGCCTCGGGCAATGAGAGGTGCCATCGCCCAACGGTAGATTCGTTGCACGACTTGCGTGATGACCTGGCCATAGCTTCGCCATGCCGGCGCGCAGAGCACAATGCTTCGACTGGATCCATGAGTCATGTCAATCAAGGGCGTTTAGAAACCGAGATTCTACGGCCACGACCGCCGGCTTGGCAGGCTTCATTTTCAGTTGCGGTGCAGGTTCTCGGCGATACATGACAAGAATGTAATCGTTAAGCCATGTTGTCGACGGCAGCCAATGACTAGAGTGATCATATCCAAGGCATTCGGATAAGAAAGTTTTCCGCGTTCTCATGCGATGAAAAGAAACGTGGTCGTCGGTACGTGCACCTTGCGCGACGCGAAGAACAGGACGCACTGGCGGAATTCGGCGATGCCTATGCACGTTACGAAGCGAACACGCCGGCCTTCTTTCCCGGGTTTGGTGCAAATAGCCATGCTTGAGCTAACGATATATTGTCCCGGTTACGGTTCGGTGCCGCACGGTCGATCTTGCTTGTGAATGTTATTTTTATTTTTTGAAAGAGGTAAAACCATGCAAACAGAACTTTTGAAGGTAACGGGAATGACCTGCGGCCATTGCACCAGCACAGTGACTCAGGCGCTGAAAGAAGTCTCCGGCGTTGGCAATGTGGACGTATCGCTGTCGTCTGGCGAAGTCACGGTGCACTACGACGAGCACCTGACCTCTCCCGATCAGCTTGAAACGGCCGTGAAAGACGCGGGCTACGGCGTGAATGCGCCCAAGGCCCCGCACAGTCATCATTCAAAGGGGTGCTGCTGCGGCTAACTTCCGCTGATAAAGCACCTTGGTCGATCTCGGTCTGTGTCTACCTCTCCGACCTGTTGGTGCTGTACGCAGGTACGGAGCGAAAATGCTTTCGCCGAAATTATCCCCGCGTTGCGGACCCATTTTCCAACTTTGCATAAGGAGTACCCCATGAAAACGACTCTTTCCCTCGCGCTCGCGCTGGCCATCGCCGCGCTGTCCACGCCGGCTTGGGCTGCACACGACGACCCACACCAAGGCCATCACCCGGTGGGTTCGGTCTCCGCCCCGGCGGCCAAAGCAACGCCGAACAAACCCAGTGCAAAAATGGCCTGCGCGGAAATGCAGATGCAGGCCATGCACGAAATGCACAACAAAATGATGGCCGCCAAAACGCCCGAAGAACGTAACGCCTTGATGGTTGAGCAAATGAAGGTCATGCAGGACGGCATGGATATGATGAATGGAATGTCAGCGGCAAACATGAGTCAAATGAGAGGCGATATGGCCGCGCGTCATCCGCTGATGGAACAACGCATGGCGATGATGCAAGGCATGATGCAGATGATGATGGATCGCCTGCCCGTCGCGGGTGACACAACGGAAAAAATCCCATGACCCTGATTCAAACCGGTCTCGCGCTTGCCCTTGCCATCGCGCTATATTCCATTGCCTTGCGCAGCAACGCCGGCAAAGTCTTGAGGCAAAATCATGCAGTGCGGAGCGCGAACAGACGTAAGACTTGACTCCATCCCCCCTTTCTGCGGCGTCTGAGCACGTTGCGGTAGCCGTCAGTAAACCAGTTAAGAAATCCGAGGCAAGACAATGGCAAGCGATCCGGTCTGTGGCATGCAGGTTGAAACGAAAAAGGCAGCGGGCAGCAGCGTATTTGAGGGCGTGACCTATTACTTCTGTTCTGCGGGTTGCAAAAAGAAATTTGAAGTCAAACCGACAGAATACGTTGCCAAAACGCCCTCTACGGATGACAAAGAACACGCGGCACACGATCATCCGCATGAGGAACCTCCACCACCTGGGTCATCGCCGACAGCGGGCAGTCTCCATTACACCTGCCCCATGCATCCGGAAGTTGTGACTGATGCGCCGGACAGCTGCCCGAAGTGCGGCATGACGCTGATCCCGATGCCAGAGGTGAACGCAAGCGCCGCTGACTACACATGCCCCATGCATCCGGAGGTTCACAGCCCGAAACCTGGCAGTTGCCCCAAATGCGGGATGCCACTGGTTCCCGTCGCGGGCAGCGGGGAAACTGATGATTCCGAATTGCGCGACCTCGCGCGCCGCTTGTGGATCGGTGTTGCCCTGTCAATCCCACTCGTCGTGCTCGCCATGTCGCCGATGATCGGTCTCCATGATCTGTTGGGTCTTCAACCGCAAGCGCGCGGCTGGGTCGAGTTTGTGCTGGGCACGCCAGTCGTGCTGTGGGTCGGCTGGCCGATCCTGAGCAAATTCTGGTTATCGCTGGTCCATCGCTCGCTCAACATGTACACGCTGATCGGGATTGGCGTAGGACTGGCTTATCTGTTCAGCCTGGCCGCGGTATTTTTGCCGAACCTGTTTCCACCGGAATTTCGCGAGCACGATGGTGCAGTGGGAACCTATTTCGAAGCAGCAGCCGTGATCGTAACGTTGGTGATGCTTGGCGACTTTCTGCAATTACGGGCAATGGGGCAGACCAGCCAAGCCATACAGAAATTGCTGGAGCTTGCGCCTAACCTGGCTTGGCGTCTGCGCGACGACGGTACGGAAGAGCAGGTGGCGCTGGATTCGGTCACGGTTGGCAACCGGTTGCGTGTAAAACCGGGCGAAAAGGTGCCTGTGGATGGAATCGTCATCGAAGGCACAAGCCGAATTGACGAATCCATGATCACCGGCGAGCCGGTGCCCGTGGCCAAGGCCGCCAACGATAAAGTGACTGGCGCCACGGTGAACGGCAACGGTGCCTTGCTCATCCGCGCGGAACGCGTCGGTGCCGACACTTTGCTGGCGCGCATCGTTCACATGGTCGGTGAAGCACAGCGTACGCGTGCTCCAATCCAGCGGCTCGCCGATGTCATCGCCGCCTATTTCGTTCAGATTGTTGTAGCCATCGCCATCGCAACGGCGCTCACGTGGTGGTTCTTCGGCCCGGAACCGAAATTTGCCTACGCCTTCGCCAACGCCATTGCCGTATTGATCATCGCCTGCCCCTGCGCGGTCGGTCTGGCGACGCCGATCTCGATGACCGTGGCCATGGGACAAGGCGCTCGCGCCGGTATCCTGTTCCGTAACGCTGAGGCGATTGAACGCATGCGCGACATCGATACCTTGGTTGTAGATAAAACGGGAACACTGACCCTTGGACACCCCGCATTGACTGATTTCATCGCTGAGGGCATTCCCGAAAACGAAGCACTGGCGCTGGTCGCCGGGGTAGAACAGCTTTCCGAACACCCGATCGGCTTGGCCATTGTCGAAGGTGCCAAGGCACGTAGCCTGATACCGGGGACCGCGACCGGATTCGAAGCCGTCAATGGTTTCGGAGCACTCGCCGAAGTCAACGGCAAGCGCGTTTTGGTCGGAAATCGAGGTTTTCTTGACCAAAACAAGATTGACACCGGGCGTTGGGAAGAACGAGCCGAAGCCTGGCGCGCAGATGCCAAGACCGTGGTATTTTTCGCCATTGACGGGGTGGCTGCAGGCATTGCGGCGGTGGCCGATCCGATCAAGGAAAGTACGGCAGAAGCGATTTCGACACTCAAAGCCGCAGGCATTCGCGTTGTGATGCTCACCGGGGATTCGCGTAGTACAGCGGATGCTGTCGCCCGGCAACTCGGCATCGACGAAACGCTCGCAGAGGTGCTGCCCGAAGACAAGGCGGGGCACGTTAAGCGATTACAGGGCGAAGGGCGCAAAGTCGCGATGGCCGGTGATGGCATCAACGATGCGCCGGCATTGGCGCAGGCCGATGTGGGCATCGCCATGGGTACTGGTACTGACGTCGCCATGGAAAGTGCTGGAGTAACACTGGTGAAGGGTGACCTGCGCGGCATTGCGCGTGCCGCCATCCTGTCGCGGGCCACAATGCGCAACATCCGACAGAACCTCACTTTCGCCTTCGGCTATAACGCGCTCGGAATCCCGGTGGCTGCCGGTGTGCTCTACCCTGCTTTCGGTCTGCTGCTGTCACCAATGTTCGCTGGCGCGGCGATGGCCTTGAGTTCGGTATCGGTGGTCACCAACGCCTTACGGCTAAACCGGGTCAAGCTCTAACGAGAAATCAGCGACGACTATTTCAGGCAAATCAGCCCACTTATCCTTCGACAGACCGCAAGGGCCATGAATGTTTGTTGCAAGAACAGTGCTATCGGATAAGAACCGTTGATGAAGATGGTGCTTCACTATGGCCCTCTTTACGTTTATTTCAGCTTTGCTTCGCAGTCGCAATGGAATCAGCCAAAGCCACGTGTGGCGTTCTGTGCGCCACACGCGAGGATGTCCAACGCATTCCGATGGCAATGGCAATCAGTACGACTACATAGAACAGAACCTGCGTGCCCGAAGGTTGCGCATCGTAGCCCATCAGCCCATGAAGTAGCGTTCCAAGCGCTGATGTTTGCGAAAGCACGCCCGACGTATCCCACAGTGGCGCACCAAGGCTCGGCAACAAATCAGCCTGAACCAGAAAACGTGCTGCCTCGGCGGCCATGCTGGCGGCCAGTAAAAGTACGAGCACTCCGGTGATCGAAAAGAACCAGCGCAGAGGAATACGCAAAAGGCCGGCATACAAAAGGCCTCCCACCACCAATCCGGCCGCCAAGCCACTCGAGCCACCGCTAATCGTCGCCCGCAAACCGTCCGCGCTGCTGCTTGCCAGTCCATAAAGAAACAATACGGTTTCCGAACCTTCACGTAATACGGCCAAGGCCACAACGATGAAGATCACTGAACGTTCGCGCGTGCCGCTATTGATCTCACGCGCCGTATTCAGGGCTTGTGCAGCCATCTCACGACCATGAATTGACATCCAGATGTTGTGCCAGGCGAGCATGCCAACGGCCAGCGTCAATATGGCCGCATTGAACAGTTCCTGCCCCATTCCGCTCGCCCAGTTGGAAATGGCTTCCATGCTCGATGCCACGAGCGTTGCCCCGACAAGCCCGGCAAGCACTCCCGAGACTAACCATCGGCCACGCGATGGAATCCCGCGCGTGGCGGCGGTCATGATGCTGATGATCAAGGAAGCTT
>Ga0302321_100003341_pt1 | contig 13767 bp, 10 predicted proteins | sample Fen_T0_1_FD_202505 | JGI IMG/M metagenome (GOLD analysis project Ga0302321, IMG submission 202505) | Peat permafrost microbial communities from Stordalen Mire near Abisko, Sweden - Fen_T0_1 | ecosystem: Environmental > Terrestrial > Soil > Wetlands > Permafrost | place: Sweden: Abisko...
ATCGTGCTCTCCGACCTCCGCGAGTTACTGACAAGCGATCGGGTCGAACTCGCGAGCGAAGGCGAATTCATCAGCCGTTTTCCGGATTGCGAACTCGGCGCCATGCCACCGTTTGGCAAGCTCTACGGCATGCGTGTCTATTTGGAACACAGCCTCACGGCCTATCCTGAAATTGCGTTCAACGCGGGGAACCATCGCGAAGTCATAAAAATGGCCACGCCTGACTACCTGCAGCTCGCGAATCCCGTCGTGATGGACTTTGCCACTGTCTAGCGGTTGCGCAGTCGCACCGCAGTCTTCTCTTCGGACGTTCTCCCACCGTACGGAGCCGCGGCGCGACCACGTTGAAAAAGGTTCGTCTGTGCGTGGATGGGGTTTCGACCGCTCAACGACAAGTGCGAACTTTCTTAACCGAACTCTGCTTAAATGCATCCAACCCCGCTCCACCGACAAGGGAATCGACCCTGAAGCTCCAGCGCTGCACAGGGTGGATTCTTGACAAACGGTTCTGTCTTCACCTCGTTGGCACGCATGTCGTATTTGCGGTTCATCGCGTGGCTGATGCTACCTGTCTTCTTGCTGGGCTCTCCCAGCTTAGGCAGCGAAGCTGTTTCGGCCAGCGGCCCAAACCCACACGCCCGCATTGAAGGCAAAAAGATCTCCCATCTCGTGACATGGGCGCGGGTCGAACAGGTCAAATCGGTCACCTACTCCGATTGTCATACCGGCAAAACGCCGATCAACTGGCTCCCGTTCGCAGCACCGGTCGTTGAAACAACTTGGCAAATCAGTGCAGTAGTGTCTTCCGCGCACATTCCCCTCCTTGCGCCGTCGCTGACGGGCATCGTGGTGCTGCAAATCTAGCCCGTCGGCACCGGACTGTTTACTCCAGCGCCGCGCCCCGGTCGTGAAACGATGCTTTCACGATCAGAGCAGCAATCCCGCTGGAACCATCTCTGCAAAAGCACGACACGCGTGCTTAAAACATAACCTTAATTTCATCCGACACTTCCATGGACTCTTCCTCCAACTCAAACGACAAACAAAAATCCGCTCCCGCCCAACACCACGATGCGTGCTCTGGCTGGGGTGCGATCATCGGTGTGCTTGCTGGCATCGTCATCGGCCTGTTTTTCCACAAGGCCCTGATCTTCGGCATCGCACTTGGCTCAATCGGCTGGGTTGGCGGCGCTCTGATAGATCGCGCCCGCCACTAATCGTTCAGCCGTCGTTGTCGTTCGCCGAAAATCGGGAGCGACAACGACTCTTTTGGTATTCATAGGAGGTCTGCCCCGGCCCTCAAGCCGCCTACACCTCCGCCGCATCGTCTTCGGCCCCACCCGTTTCTTGTCATCAATTTTTGCAATGGTCATCTCCGGGCGAGCGGGAACTATTGCCGCTTCCGGCTGTTCTCTCGTCGCGCACCAGCCTGCGACTCCCTTCATCCCTCATGTTTCCGCTATCCCTGTTTCCCCGCGCCCCATTGCATCGCATCGCTCGCACCATCGCCACCTTGGCCGTGACAACCTGCGCGTTGACGGCACCATTCGCCCACGGCGCGGAATACTACAACGACTGGGTGTCCGCGCGGCTCGCCGCCTACCCCACCCAACAAGGCCCGGGCTCCGATCCCGACGGCGATGGCGCGGCAAACTTGATCGAGTACGCCCTCGGCTCAGATCCAACCACCACCGACAATCCCCTGCTCAACGTCCAGCCGCAGCCCATCGCCCCCGACGGAACCGTCACCGTCCAAATTTTCGAAAAAGCCGGGCATCGTCCCGGTGTTCAATACGACCTCGATCTCTCAACCGACGGCTCGACCTGGCACCCGATCTGGTGGTTACGCACCACGACAGCGCTCCTTGCTTCCGATCCCGTTGGCGCCACTCGCGAAGTTCTGACAACCCGTCTCCCCGCCGGCACGACGAACTTCTCCGTACGCTGCAAATTCAAGGTCTTCGAAGCCGGCCCCGAGCTGGCTACCTACTACGTTGCCACCAATGGCGCCGACACCAACGCAGGCACGCTCAGCGCGCCATTCGCCACGTTAAGCAAAGCCGCCTCCGTCGCCGTGGCGGGCAACCTCGTTTATGTGCGCGACGGCATGTACACCGCCACAACCAGCGTCTCGCTCTCGAAAACCGGTTCCCCAACCAACCTCATCCGCATCCGCGCCTACCCGGGCGAGCAGCCCATCCTCGACTACAGCGCAGTCGCCGGAACCAGTCTCAACGCCATCACCCTGAGCGGTAGTTATTATTACGTGTACGGGCTCAAGGTGCTCGGAGCACCGCACAACAACTTCCTGATCTCCGGCAGCAACAACATCCTCGAACGTTGTGTCAGCGACGGCGCCCGCAACACCGGCATCCAGACAACCGGCGGTTCCTCAGGCTCAAATTACCCAGCCAACAACCTGATCCTCAACTGCGACTCGGTTCGCAGCTACGACCCACCGATCGGCGGCAACGCCGATGGTTTTGGCGCCAAATGGAATCTCGGCACAGGCAACGTCTGGCGCGGCTGCCGTGCGATTGAAAACTCCGACGACGGTTGGGATCTGTGGATGGGTTCGTCTCCCATCCTCATCGAAAACTGCTGGGCCACCCGCCAGGGTGTCAACGTCTGGGACGCCACGAACACTCAATTCAATGGCAACGGCAACGGCTTCAAACTCGGCGGCAACGGCACCCCTGCGGCCCATCGCATCGTTGGCTGTGTCGCCTGGGGCAACATCGCCTGGGGCATCGACCAAAACAACAACTCCGCCGGACAAACTGCCGACCATAACACCGTCTGGAACAACGCCAGCGGCGGCGTCAACCTCAACCATCTCGGCAACACCTATCCCGCGCTCACCGGCACCCACACCGTGCGCAACAACGCCTCCGTCGCCTCGGGTTCAAGCTCCTTCTACTCCACCACCACACAACAAACCAACACTTGGCAAGTCCTCACCACCGTCGCCACCAGCGATTTTCTCAGCACCGATGTTGCTCTCACCACCGGCCCACGACGCGACGACGGCGGCCTGCCCGACCTTCCGTTCCTTCGCCCCGTTCCAGGTGGCCGGCTGATCGGCAAAGGCACCGATCTTGGTTCGGCCACCTCGACACCGTTCAGCAGCAGCGCGCCCGACCTCGGCGCCTACGATTCGCTCAATAACCAAAGCTTCACCTCGCCCGACCCTGCCGTAACAACCGTCACCAGCGCCGCCATCTCCGCCTCCGCACCCACGATCACCACGCAACCGGTTTCACAAACCGTGCTCGTTGGCCAAGCCGCCTCCTTCACCGCCGCTGCCAACGGCTCGCCCACACCCAGTTACCAGTGGCAAAAAAGCGCCGATAGCGCGACGTACAACGCCATCTCCGGTGCCACCTCGGCCACCTACTCGATCGGCGCCACCTCCGCCAACGACGCCGCCTTTTATCGCGTTATCGCCACCAACACCAACGGAACCGCCACCAGCACGGTGGCCACGCTCACCGTCAACCTCGTCGGCTCCATTGCGATCGACGGCTACGCCACCGGCACCACCGGCGGCGCCGCCGGTACCACCGTCAACGTCAGTACTGCGGCAAATCTGCGAACCTACGCCGAAGCACCCACCACCGCCTACACCATCATCGTCTCCGGCATCATCGACCTCGGCGCCAACGGCCAGATCAACGTCCAATCCAACAAAACGATAAAAGGCTACGACACCAGCGCCACGATCCTCGGCACGCTCGCGCTCACCCACGTCTCCAACGTCATCCTTAGCAACCTCAGCCTCTCGGCCAACACCGGAACCGCTGGAACCAACAACGGCATCACCGTCGCCGGCTCGACCAACGTGCTCGTCACCAAGTGTTCACTCTACGACTGCACCGGCGACGCCCTCGACATCATCAACGGCTCCGACCTGATCACGGTTTCCTGGTGCAAATTCTATTTCACCCGCGACAACAACCACAACTTCGGCAGCCTCGTCGGCGCAAACGATACCGACCTCGGCACCGGCGACGGCCTGACCAACTATCGCGTCTGCTGGCATCATAACGGATGGTTCGCTGGCACCAAGACCCGCGCGATCCACAGCCGTTTCGGCCGCAGCCATATGTTCAACAACTACTGTAACAGCAACAACGGCGTCGGCTTCCCGGCGTTCACTGGCGGCACCTTTGCCAACACCGATTGCACCCGCGCCCTGCTCGTCGCCTCAATCCTCAGCGAGTACAACTGCTACGAAGGGGTAAACGACCCGCTCGTCAAAAACACCACTGCGACCAACGACGTCGGCCTAATCAAGACCATCGCCAACAACTTCACCGCCTGCACCGGCACACAACTCGCCAGCAACGACACCGTTTTCACACCGACGTATTCATATAAGTTATACACGACTGCCGCGACACCCGCGCTGGTCAGAGCCGGAGCCGGCAACGTCGCCGTCGACACCCCGGCCTTGCAGACCGCCGCAATCACCGCTCCCAGCGGCAACCTCCAAACGATCACCTACACGGCGGTGCCCAACGGCTTCACCGCCGTCTCGTACCAATGGCGCCTGAACAACGCCGACCTCAGCGGCGCAACCCTCGGCACCTACACCGTGCCCGCCGGACAAGCCGACCAATCTGGAACCTACAATTACACCGCCGTCATAGCCAACACCACCGGCGAGTACGTCGTGAGTGCGCCACTGGTCGTCGTCGTGACCGCTAGCAGCAGCTCATCCTCCAGCAGTTCGTCTTCCAGCAGCTCATCGTCTTCTTCTTCATCGTCCAGCTCGTCGTCCAGTTCGTCATCATCCTCGAGCAGTTCGTCATCATCGAGTTCCTCCTCCAGCGGCTCATCATCATCCGGCTCGCCGGCCTCGGGCAGTGGAGGTGGCGGCGCCATCGGTAGCTGGTGCCTCGGCAGCTTGCTCCTGCTCAGCCTGGCCCGGCGTTTCCGTTCCGGTAAAGCTCCCTGAATCCGAGCGCCGCCGAGGTTCTTGACTGGAATATACAACGGGATGCTGCATGCTTGCCGCCTCCTCATGAAGCTTCGTCTGCGAGCGCTCCTTCTGTTTCCGATTCTGATCTGCGGTTTGCAGGCAGAACCAACCATCACGCCCGAAAGCGCAGGTTTCCAGAAAGCCATCACCGACCTCGCCGAAGCCTCCCAAATGAACGTTGGCATCGCGATCAAGAACCTCGCCACGGGAGAGGAATTTTTGCACAATGCCGACGACGTTTTCCCGCAAGGCAGCTCGATCCGCATCCACATCGTCGCCGAATTGTACCGCCAGGCAGCGGCAAAAAAAGTCTCGGTCGATGAACCTCGCGCCTTCCCCGAATCGGCCCGCACGTCGGGTTTTGGGGTGTTGAGCCACATGGGCAAAGGCACGGTTCTGATGAGTCTCCATGACTACGCCGTGCTCATGATCATGGTGAACGACAACAGCGCGGCCAATTTCCTCACCGACGTGCTGGGGATGGATGCGATCAACGCCTCGCTCGCCGCGCAAGGCACGCCGGAAATCAAGGTTCAGCGCAAAGCCTTGCCACGACAGGAATCTCAACCGACGCCGGACAACGTGGGAACGCCTCGGGCGGTCATGCGCTCACTCGAACTCCTGCATCAAGGCGAGGTGGTGGACCGGTCGACTTCGGATGCGATCTTGAAAGTCATCGCGTTGCCCGAAGTAAGTTATTTTCGCAGAAATCTGCCGCCCGGAATCGCGTTTGCCGGTAGATCTGGTTCAGGGCCGACCTCTCGTTGCGATACCGGCATCGTGATGCTCAAGGAACAGCCTTACATTCTGTGCGTGATGTTGAAAGATATCCCACAAAGCCCCGTCGGAGGCCCAAAATTTGCGAAAGCCGACGCGCTCATCAGCCGCGTCACCCAACTCGCCCAACAGTTCTTCAGCGCTAAATCTGCCTCCGACGCAGCCAAGCCAGCCAACGAACCGCCACCGCCTCCTCAGGCCACGCCGTCGTCGTCCAGCGGCAAAACCACGCCAGCGTCTTCGTAATCATCGTCGAGCGCCGCAAGTTGATGGGCCGTCGAGCGCGTATTGGGGTCAAACGACTCCACCCGCGCTTGGAGTGTGTGCGATAGTTTTGATGCCAGAAGAGAAACGGAAGCGTAACCGATCATCGCCAGTGCCATCGCAACCGTTGCAAATCCGGTCCGGACTAAGATGCGATGACCAACCGTGGCCGTGGAGGCTCGGCTGTATTTTAGATGAGTATAACGCGCCGCCTCGAAGGCGATTTCCCAACCAGCTGCTCCATCGAGCAGCCCAAGCCGGACGATATAGTCGCGAAAGAAACGCCACTCCGGATTAAGCCAGATCTTTGCCCACGAAACGGACTTTTTTCGCTGTCTCGCTTTTTGCGCAAAAAGAGACGCGTAGAGCTCAGTCTTTTTGGCCAGTTGCGCACGCTCTTCGATCGTGAAATGCAACATCACGCCCTCAAGGCAACCGATGCGGCAATCAGCCGTGCCCTGAAGTCCCTCATGCACGTCGTCGCTATTCCAGGAAAACTTTCGCCGATCGAAAAGCCGCACATGCGATTCAGGATTCCATGCCCCGAAGCGCACCGGCTTGCCCGCAAAGAAGTTTTTGAAACGAAAACGATAGGCGTCGCACGACGGATCAGCGGAAAGCTCGCGCCGAAAGCTGTCCGCGAGTTTGATCGAAACGCGCTCATCAGCATCGAGCGAAAGAATCCAATCATGTTTCGCCAAACCGTTGCCAAAATTCTTCTGCTCCGAATAACCCTCCCAAGCATGATAAACCACTCTGGCACCATGGCTCTCGGCGACTTCTCGTGTGCGATCCGTGCTGCCGGAATCGACCACGACAATGTCATCCGTCAATAACCGCACAGAATCGATGCAATCGCCAAGGCGACGCTCTTCATTCCGGGCAATGATGACGACAGAGATAGGTATGACGCTGGGTAACGAGAGGACTGACATTTGAACAAGCCGAAGCGGGAGGAGATAGGGGTAGGACGCCGGGATACCGCAAAAGAATAACGTTATTGTCAATCTGGGAAATTACCTTCTTTTTACAACTCATGCGCTGGTTTGAACGCCGAGGTTTGCGGGTGCTTATGTACCACAAGGTTTCGCAAAATACCGGCGACGCGCTCACCGTCACGGTCGCTCAACTTAAGAAGCAACTCGAATGGCTGAAAGCCGAAGGATTCGAGTTTCTTACCTGCGCAGCGCTGCTGGCTATGCAGGAGGCGGGCGCGGCCATTTCACCGCGTGCGGTGTTGGTCACGTTCGATGATGCCTACCTCGACAACTTCGAACTCGCCCAGCCGTTGCTGCGGCAACTTAGCGTGCCCGCCACAATTTTTGTCCCAACCGACTATATCGGGAAAACGAGTGCGTGGGATCAGAATGCGGCGCCGCTCATGAACGCCGATCAGCTTCGCACCGTAGCAACGCAAGGCTTCGAATTGGCCCTGCATTCGCACCGGCACGTCAACTACGGCGGCCTCACCGCCGAGGCCCTGACCCAAGATGTGCGAACCTGTTGCGCCACCTTGCGCAATTTAGGCCTGCCCTATGTCTCGGCACTGTCTTATCCTTACGGCAAACGCCCCAAAACCGCGGCCGGCCAAAGCGCGCTGCGCGAAGCCTTTTACGCAGCTGGCATCAAAGCGGCGTTCCGCATCGGCAATCGCGTCAACCCGCTGCCGTTGCGCGATCGATTCGACATCAACCGCCTCGGCGTGCGCGGTGACGAATGCTTCGCAGTCTTTCAGCGTAAAATAAAATGGGGCCGCTGGTTTTAAGCGGCCCGGCCGACATTAAGCCTTCGGATATCGCTAAGTCGATTTGGCGAAACGACGCAAACCGGGCAGGTAAATCCATCCTCAAGCAAGCCCTCGTCAATCAGTATCAAAAACGCGTCATCACGCCCGTCGTCAACCGCACGCTCCACACCTACCACAACACCCTGCGCATCCTCTGCGCGGCCTTTCAAATCGAGTTTAACGGCCACGACCATCACTGCGAACGGCTCCTCGCGCAGGAGGCCTTCCGCGTACACCGCGCCGGCAAAATGCTCGTCCCGATCATCGACGACGCTCATCTGATGTCGCCCGAATGCCTGCGCAAACTGCGGCTCTTGTTCGAAGATTTTCCTCGCTCGCACAACCTCGTCCTCATCGCCCAGCCACCGCTGTTGCAAACCCTCGCCCTGGCTCAAAACGAAGAAATCAAATCTCGTGTCACCCACTCAGTGGTTTTGCCCCGCCTCGCGCCCGAAACCATCGAAGCGTGTATCCTAGGCGAACTCGACCGCGCCGGCCTGGGCCACAACACCTTCAGCGCCGATGCACTCGCCCTCATCGTGCGCTCTGGCGAAGGACTGTTGCGCAGAACCAAAAACCTCTGCGTGTCGTCGCTGATCGAAGCCGTCCGCGACCAAACCCGCATCGTCGATTTGAAACAGGTCAACCGCGTCCTGGTGCAACCCCATTGGCGCAAAGACTGTGACCAACCCATCGCATAGTACTAAATCTGCGCGACTCCCGCCCTGGTCCCGCGAACAAATCCGCGACGCCAGGAAAGCTCAACTCGCCCCGCTCATCGCAAAGCGAGACCTCGCGCTGGTCGAGTTACCTGCCGACAACTTTGGCGTGACCGCCTTTCCCGGTCTCATCGTCAAAGACTGCTACTGGCGCTGGCCCAAACGCGACCAATCCGGCAACACCATCGACTTCTTTGTGCAGGTGCTCGGTCTGTCTTTCCACGACGCCATGAAGGCAATCGCCGCGTCGTAACCGTATCTATCGTTTAGCGACAAACCAGCCGCTGTCGTAGACATACGATGGCAGCGCGGCTCAAAACCGTACGACCACCTTGGACAAAACGCTTACGACGAAAGCACGGTCCGACCAAATTGCCACGCTCTCATCGTAAAGCAGGGCTTGAAAACGCACCTACGACCAGAGATCGGTGCAAAATCATACGACCGCTCCGGTCAGAATGCGTACGATCGAAAATCGGCTGCGCACAAAATCCACGCTCTCATCGTACGCGATTACATCCTGATCTCAGCGCGTCCGTCCACTCCCGTCACAACTACGACCACAGCGCGGCAATTTGGTCGCAAAATACGACCGCATCTCGGCTAACTGGCAAAAACCTCTACGACGCCAATTTGGCAGTTTATACGATCAGAAAAAAGTCGGTAACACCGAACTCTGATCGTAAAGCAGGACATGAAAACGCACGTACGACCACAGTTCGGTGCAAAATCGTACGACCGTTCCGGTCAGAACGCGTACGATCACAAATCGGCTACACAAAAAAATCCACGCTCTCATCGTAGGCGGAGCGCCCTCATGTCCGCCTAACCGCTCGCTCCCGTCACAAATGCGACCACAGCACGGCAATTTGGCAGATCTTGTGATCAGAAAAAAGTCGGTAACATCTTCTGACTGGCCCATCACTCCGGATTAAGTGTTACCTATCTCGCCGGATCATACCGATTGGCTTTCTGATCGGCTCATTACTCTCAGCCGATTATTGAGACGCACCTTCCTGTATGCCAATTACATAGCTAGTGGCAATTAACTGATTCTTATTGTTATCAAAATGCATAATTATAAGCATATATTTATCGTCGTATTTTCCTGACCAGACCGCAAATGAAACACTATTTCCAACACTACTACTCAACGGCTGACTTATTTTGATCTTACTCTGCATCGCATATTTTTTAATATGCAATTCCACCTCTGCTCTATCACTTCCCATCGGGAAGATTTTATTTAATTCTGTAATCACGTCACCCCTGACTTCCTTGCTCGGAAAACCACCTATCGCCACATTAGCCAGCTGAGGAAGGCTGCTTTCTTGTGCGAATATGCATACACAGAAGGTGCTACACATTGTTAATATAAATAAGTATTTCATGGCCATACAAACAATCTCGATCAATTACATTTACACAACTTACTTAATCTTTGTATAACGTGACATGTTTTGTTCACCTGGGATTGGCACCCATCGATATTTACTCCCAAGCACAGCACGAAGCTGATTCATCCCATCACGGTTTGTGACTCTCTGCTCGAGCGTGCAACCATGAGGAATCACTTTATCGGCACTCCATCCCTGATCGACTGCGCTAGTCACTACGTCGGCCACAGGGGTCAATCGAGTTAGATAATTACGGTACATGTCTGCCACAGGGGTACCATCTTTAGTTGTTCCATGATAAGTAACCTCGAGGAGCTTGTCGTTCATAGTGCTATAAAATTGTAATTTCGATTTATAGTCTGCCTCGGTATGCCACGTATCAATGACTATAATTATTCCGTCATCTCGTGCTAACAATTTCCTATCTTGCTCCCAATCTGAACCCATACCCTGCAAGTTATCGCTCACTAGCACCAAAGCTTGTGCTTTGCTCGCTTTATCCAAATCAAAGTGCTCGGCATTACACAAATGCTGAAACGCCGCCGTCACGGCTCCGTTGGCGAATTTTCCACCACCAAGGGCTGAGGCTGTGCCGCCAATCGTTGCTGAAAATGCCGTTCGCTCAGCAACCTTCCATGGATCACTCCAGTCACCGGGAGTTCCCATCCCCAAGTGCGGTGCCACGCTACCGCCAATCGAACCAGCAAACCCAGCCCAGAAGCCGTGATTATAGTCTCCTCCATCGAATTCAGACATAAACCCCCCTACCAAACCATGGGCAGTCGCACGGCCAATCTCAGTCCATAAGCTATTTCCAACTGGGCCGAAAGCGTCTCCAACGCCTTCCGAAGCAGCACCTAATACCCAACCTTCAGCTGCTCCAACGACACCACTTCGAAACGAATCACCAATACTGCCACCATTGAGCAAGCTACCGTTGAATCCTTGTTCGAAACCGCCAACCGCTGCGCCAACCTCAGGCAAACCACAATAGCTAAATACTGCGGCGATCGCGATGGCTTCAGCTTGCGGGCCATACCGATTGAAGACCTTCGGCGAAACCAAATAACCAGGACCAAAGTTGAGAACGCCATAGTTTTTGCTACACCACGAACTAAACCAGGAATACCCGCTCGGGTCGGTTGCGTTGAGGGGATTATTCGAGCAGTACGAATACCGGTTATAGCTCTGGCTATCGCCGGGCGACTGTACAAACGGGTCGGCTGAGATGAACCGGCCTAAGATAGGATCGTAGACGCGTCCGTTCATGTGGATCAGACCGAAGTCATCGAGGTGTTCGTGATCGGTAAAGCCGCGAGTGACAGCGCCGCCAGAGCCGACGTGGTAGTTGATGGTCTGCGTACGCTGACCCCAGGGGTCGAAAGTGAAGCGCTGTTCAACCGCGCCTAGTTCGTCGGTCACGGTAGTGACCGAACCAAGGGCATCCTGATGCAGAAAGCGGGTTTGGTAGGTGCCGTCGCTGCGAGCGGTGCGCACCGCAACACGACCGGCTGGCGTGTAGATGTAGTGTTTATTTTCCGTCAGTCCGCCGGTCTGAACGACTTCGAGGAGGGAGCCGACGTAGGTCGTGGTTGAGCCTCCGTTGTCGACCTGCATGACTCGTTCGTGTCCAGCGCCGAACCAGAATTCCGTCGTGCGGCCGAATTTTGTGATGGTTTTGACCTGATTGTAGCTGGTGTAGGTGATCGAGCGTTGACCATCCCAAGCTAGGTTGCCGTTGGCATCGTAGGTGAAGGAGCGGTCGCCAAAGGCACCGCCAGAGATAGTGGTCACAGCATGGGGACCTGCGTAACCGTGTCCGCTTTCGCCATACAAGTAGGACGTGCCGGCGTTGGTCTTGTCCTTGATGTTCCCCAAAGCGTCGTAATGCACATCGATTACTGACCCGCGGTTATTGATGTCAGAGTACTTCAGGCGATTCAGCCCGTCATATTGGAACGATTCGTCGCGCCCGAGCGTGGTGTCGTTGCGATGAGAAACATTTCCGATGGAATCGTAAGTATAGACGATATTCTGCACGTCTATCGCCGAGCCACGGCCGGAAGAAATGGCCTGCAGACGACCCGTGTTGGCGCTGTAGATGCGGTCTTGAGTCGTGCCATTGCCAAGGAAGGAGGCGTTGACGGCACCGTTGAGCGCATAGCCTTGGGCCTGCCAATACACGAAACCGATTGGCACGTCGCCTCCAAGAACTGCAATGCTCGAAGCACGCGCATCGTAGACTTGAGTGAGGAAACCAAGGTCGTTGTAGCGATTGCCGACTTTATAGCCGCCGGGATAGAGGGTGATGAGCGGGCGACTGTAGTCATCGTAGGTCTGACCCTGGGCGTAAGCAGTGCCGTTGATGTTGCGTGTCATCGAAGCCGGTCGACCAAGCGCTTCGTAGGTGTATGACTCGGAATACGATTTATTGCGGTCGGCAGTAACCGAAACGGTAGCGAGCTTGCCGATGCCGTTGGCAGCCGTGTCATAGTTCCAGGTGGTAGTGCCTTCGGGCTCGATACGAGTCTTAAGCCGTCCGAGCACGTCGTAGGCCGTCGTCGTTTGCTGGAGCTTGGCATCAGTTTGAATGAGGAGCTCGCCCGCAGCGTCATAGGTATAGGACCAATGCCCCATGTCGGCATCGTCCATCGTGGTCTTGCGCCCCCGGAGATCGTACCCTAGCGAAGTTGAAACCGAGCCGGTATCGCCATCGCTGTAGACGGTGGTCGTGCGAAGCTGGCCGAGGGGATCGTAGGCAAATTTGACGTGGCCGCGCTCAGGGCCGATACCGTTGCCGGTCCCGTTATCGTTGGTGAAGGTTTCGACAACCCAGCCTTGGCAGTTCTTAACGCTACGAGTGACCTGAAGCCTGGGATTGGTAGTAGTGATCTCGCGGCCGTTGTAAGTGATCGTAGTGGTCTGATATATAGGGGTGGTACCACTATTGGGATCGTCAGCAGTATAGATCACACGCGGGCGACTCAGATCATCGAAATATGTCTGGCTAGCAAAAGTTGGACTCGGCTCACTGCCTGTGTAGTAGAACGGTAACGAAGTCGCGTAGGCATGGCCACGGTTATCGAACCAAGTCCGTGCGCCAACGACGCAAGGCGTGCCGTCCGTGCCACCATTGATACCGAAAGCATAAATCGCACGACCGGAAGCATCGAAAAGAGCCAACGAGGGAGTTGTTCCTGGGGTGATTGTTTCGATTTGGTATACGGCTTCAGAGGGGGCTCCAGAGCACCATCCGTAACGAATGGCCGTGTAGTTGGGCACATTCGCGTTTGAACTTGGCCGGGCTTCGAGGATCTTCCGTCCCATGCCATCGTACTGCCAGGAGGTCGTGAGGCCATTGGGCCCAGTTAGTGAATCCACCGTGCCGAAGTACTGATTATAGCCGTATGATTCGGTCTGCTCGAGCGCATTGGTGGCCGACTTCGGGAAACGGCCTTGATCGTCATATAGGGTGGATGTGGTGCGGTTATCCATGCCACCGCCCGAGGTAATCGCACTGGTTTTGTGCCCGAAGGCGTCATATCCGTAGGTGGTCGTAAGAGTGAGGTTGGCTGGATCGCTCGCTAAGTCTGGTTCAACGGTTTCGGTCTTTAGAAACCCTGTCGTGGAATCATAGTAATCGAACGACGATGTGCGCGACATCTCCGAGGGAATGCCATTCCCCACAACAGGGCCGTATGCGGTCGAAGTTGTACGCTTCAGGCGTCCCAAGTACCAGCGGCTGGTGCCTGTATCAGACGGTGCATCGACGATGTTGTCGAAGGTGTTAGTGGTAAGCTTGCGGTAGTCCTCCAGGTTGCAGTCTTCGGCCACAGTCTC
>Ga0302321_100003342_pt1 | contig 13766 bp, 13 predicted proteins | sample Fen_T0_1_FD_202505 | JGI IMG/M metagenome (GOLD analysis project Ga0302321, IMG submission 202505) | Peat permafrost microbial communities from Stordalen Mire near Abisko, Sweden - Fen_T0_1 | ecosystem: Environmental > Terrestrial > Soil > Wetlands > Permafrost | place: Sweden: Abisko...
TCAGCTTGATGGCATAGTCTTTTCCGCGGAGAAGGCCGATGCCTGCACGCTTGCCGAGAACCGGATCGAAGACGTGACCGGACTTGTCGGACGCAAAACCCCGAACCTCTATTCAGCCGATCTGTCGCTGTTCGTGCTGGATGCGGGCATCAGGCTGCTCGAAACCCGGCCGATTGATCTGATTTACCTGTCGCTCTCGGATTACGTGCAGCACAAATTTGCGCCCGACGAGCCGGAAGCGATCGCCTTCATGCGCGAGGTCGATCAGCGTGTGCAACGCCTGCTGTCGCTGGACGCGATTGTCGGCATCGTCGCCGATCACGGGATGAACGACATGGCAGGCGCAGGTGGTGTCCCCCGCGTCCTGTATCTCGGCGACGAGCTCGATGCCAAATACGGTCCTGGGGCAACCCGGGTGATCTGCCCGATTACCGATCCCTTTATCCGCCATCATGGAGCGATGGGTGGTTTCGTGCGCGTCCATTTGTTTGCGGCCCATCTTGATCTCGATGCTGTCGCCGCTTTCATTCGATCTCTTCCAGGCGTCGCGCTTGCCCTCACTCGCGATCAGGCGTGCGAGCGCTTCGAACTGCCTGAGGATCGCGAGGGCGACATTGTCGTCATCGCGGAGAAGGGAATAGCCATTGGAGCACGTGCGAAAGATCACGATCTGACGCAACTTGCGGGAGCGCGGCTGCGATCGCATGGCGGGTTGGCCGAGCAGGAAGTGCCGTTCCTGATCTCCCGTCCTATCACGGCCCAGCATCAGGCTGAGTTCGGTGTGACGCCATTGCGCAATTTCGACATTTTCGCCGTTGCCTTGAATTGTTTGAGGGCCTGAAGCAATGAAGCGCGCTATTCTCGTAATCCTTGATGGGCTAAGACGCGACCTGATTTCTGCGGAGACGACGCCAAATCTGGTCGCTTTCGCCGTATGTGCCGAGAGATTTGCCGACTATCGAACCGTATTCCCATCCTGCACGCGCGTGGTTTCCGCGAGCGTCGCGACCGGATGCTACCCCGCCCGGCATGAACTCCAGGGCAATTCGCTGGTGCTCATGGAGGATGGTGTGCTGGTTCCGCACGATGCCGGCCATCCCGATTTTCTCCAGCACAAGCGCAGGGTGACGGGCCGATCATTGGCGGTGCCGACCCTTGCCCAGCGCCTTGCCGAGGCTGGTGGCGCGATCATCTACAGCAATGTTTCGCCGGGGGCTGCCTATGCACATGATCCCGATGGTTTCGGTCATGTCTATCATCGTGCGGGTTCGTTCGGTCCTGGCCGGGTATCAGTTCCAGACGCAGAACAATTGTGCGTCAAGCCTGACCTCGACGGTGATCGCAAGATGACCGAGCGCTTCGTGCGCGACGTGCTGTTCGAGCGACGCCCGGCGCTGGGCGTGTTGTGGCTTGGGGATCCGGACGCGACCCAGCATAATCATCCGCTCGGTTCTGCCGACAATCTGGAGGCCCTGAAGCAGTCGGATTTGCGCGCGCGGGAAGTGATGGAGGCTGTTCGAGCCCGTCGCGCAGCAGGCGAGGACATTCTTCTTCTTGTCGGTTCAGATCACGGCCATCAGACCGTCACAGGCATCATCGACGTCGGGCATGACCTCATCTCGGCCGGCTTCAAGAGCTCGGAACATTCACGTGATGTGGTCGCTGTCTCCAACGGGACGTCGGCCCTGGTCTATGTGCATGCGCACTGTTCCGATCGTATTCCGGCGCTGCGGGCCTATCTGGAACGTGCCGATTGGGTCGGTCGCGTTGTGCCTGCCGAGGCACTTCACTCGATTGGACAAGCGCCGCATCATGGTTTGGCTTTTGCGATCTCCATGCGCGGGAGCGACGAACCTAATTGTCATGGTGTGCGCGGCACAAGTCTGGTCGCCAAACCGGCGTCAGGCAAAGCGGATCGCCTTGGTTGCGGCCAGCATGGAGGGTCGGGAACCTACGAACAATTGCCGTTCCTGATGATCGACGGCGCGGGCTTTGCACCGGCAGCGGTCCGGCAGACCGAAGCCGCGGTGGTCGATATCGCGCCAACCATCCTGGCCCATCTTGGTCTCGCGGCTGACGGCGTGGACGGAACCGCCCTCCAGAGGAGACAGGATTGATGGGGAGGTGGCAGAACGCTTCGTGCCGGCCGAACAGCATGGCCTTGTCTGCGGTCGGATCAGTCGGACCCGAGGACGTGCACCGCGCTCTATTCCGGGCCGAGCAGGGGCCGCGCCTGTGTTTCAAAGGTCCTTCCAACGCCGACCTGGACCTCAAACTACGCCGGTTACCCCGCGGGCCCGAACCGGCAGGCCGATCCATTTTCGGTTCTACCGTCAACGGCTGGCCGCTGGTGCGGCAATCAGGCCAAATCTGCCTGGTCATCCTCTTCGCGGCTCGTCAACAGGCCGGCCACCTCAAGCACCTTTTTGCGCAGGCGCGGATCCGCAATGGCAAAGTAGGTCGTAACGAGATCGCGCGCCTCTCGGCTTGCCATCAAGTCTGCCAGATGCCGCGGCCGTTTGTCGAGCGGCTCCGGCGCCTGCCCCAGCGCAACCACGCCCAAACTGGGCGCACCATTATCAAGATCAGCGAAGAACCAGGTAATCGGTACCCCCAATTGCAGTCCGATCTCGTACAGGCGGGAGGCGCTGACGCGGGTCTCGCCGGCTTCGTATTTCTGCACCTGTTGAGCGCTTCCTCCGAGCCGTTCCGCCAGAGCTTCCTGGCTCAAACTCAACAAGACCCGGCGCAATCGGATCCGTCTGCCGACGTGCTGGTCGACCAGGTTCGGCTTCTTGGAAAGAACGCCATCCGTTATTTTCTGTCGTGGCGAGGGCCTGAGCCTTGAGGCAGCATTCGGGCTCTGAGCCGACGGGGGGCGTGCGGTCGCCGAGAGTTTCGACCTTGGGCGGGACTTCTTGGACATGTCACTCGCGGTTGAGGATGCGGACGGCCTGCCCAGTATATCAACCAGAATTAGGATCGCAAAGTCCTGCCAATGACCAAAATGCAGTGGTCCGGCATTTTGAAGGTTTTTACATCGCCAACCTGAAGGAGTAGCGACCTTGGAACCATTCAACCGCTGTCCCACCTCTGGTCGATTTCCGGCCGAACTCCAAATCGTTCACGGCCCAGTCGATCTGCTCGGTCGCTTCTTTCTGTGGGCTGACGGAGAGGCGCTGGACAGCGGCGTCACTCTGTCCTTTGCCCCGCTGGAAGAGCTCGTCGCGGTCAATCGGGCCAATTCCGACACCTGGCGTCCGCTTGTTCCGCTGTTTGATCCGGCTGTGGCAGGCATCAATGCGCAGACCGCCTTCGTCATGTTGGGCCGGAACAACGCTGGTGAGGTCGTAGCGACCCAGGCGGCGCGGCTTTACGATTGGTCATCGACGTGCTTCCGCGACGAGGCCATTTCTCTGCGCATGTTTTATACGGATCCTGCCACTGCACTGGCGCGAGGCGAGCGCTGCACCGTTTCGGCGCCATCGGCGAGCCTGATTTCCGGTCGCGTCGTGTTCTCCGGGGCCGGCTGGTACCGGCCCGATTTCCGCGGCAAGGGTTTGGCGACGATCTTACCCCGCATTTCTCGAGCCTACGCCTTCACGCGGTGGCTCACCGACTGCACGATCAGCATGTTCGCGGACGCGGTGCTGGCGGGCGGCATGGCCGCCCGTTGTGGTTACACCAACGTGGAGCCAGCCTCGGTTGAGCTTGTCAATTCGCCAATCGGAAACTTGCGATTCGCGCTTGTTTCAATGTCGACCGCGGAGAATTTGGCGGATCTCGCGGCCATGCTGGCGAATGCTGCAGCCCGGGAAGGCCTACGTACAGCCCCCGACGGCGTCGCCGCGCAGATCGACAGCGTCGACGACCGAGGCGCTGAGAAGGCACGGCGAGCCTGACGGACCTCGATCAAAAGGAAGCACCAGACGTCGGTACTGGGCGCGGATAGTGTCGTTGAGGGAGGGGCGGGCGATCACCGCATCGACATCATCGACACAAGGGGTATTGCGCTCCAGTACCTGTTCGAAAATCCCGCGCACCCAGCGGCCGTAGTCATAATCGGGCTGGTGTTCAACCGGTAGACCCCGCGCCATGCGAAGCCACGACTCGTCATAGGCGACAAAGCCAGGCCCGATGTCCATGATGATCAGATGGTGATCGGCCGTTGGCTCGACAATCATGAAACGGCCTCGGAGTGCGCCATAAAGAAGCGCACGGAGTTTCTCCGGTTCGTAGGCCCGATCCGCGTTGCCCCAATGCCGAAGCAGCGTCGCGAGTGGCCCGTCCGCCTGTAGCAGCGCATCGACGGAAACCTCTCGCTTGAGAAAAGCCGGGCGGGTGTCCCGCCGGGCCGTGGCGACCAGTTCCTCAATGCGGGCGACCGCGCGTCCGAGATCTGCAAACAGCTCAACACCGCAGGTTTCGCTGGGGTGCGAGATCACTACACGCTTGGGCGCCGAGTCGGCGAGGGCGAAGATCGCAGCCGCAAGGCCTATCGCGGAGGCGAGCGCCGGACGTAGCCGGATGGTGCACGCTCCATTTTGCTTCCACGACAGCGCGACAAATCCAAGGTTGTCGATCAAATAGGTCGTGAGGTCGAAATCCGGACGGCGGCAGTAGAGCTCGCGGCGAAGCTCGAGCGAATTCTCGTCCCAGCCACGTCCCGTATCGTCAAAGACCATCGTGGTCATGACCCATACCCCGCTTTGTGCAACGCCCGCTCGGAAGGACAGACCTGACCAAAGAATCAATTTTTTATGACGATTGACGGGGATGCGCATTCAGAATCGCGTGATCGGCCAATTGATTGGGTTGTCGCCGAAATCACCGAATTCCGGTCTTTCCACGCCTCCGTTGCCAATACGCCTCCCCCATAACCCCCGACGATCAACCAGAATTAGGTAAAACCTACCAAAACTAGTAATTGACCGGTTTTGGTGGAAATTCCTATTCTAATTATCGACACCTCCAAACCGTCAAGGAGCGACAATGCATTCTTTACCCTCCACCATGCATGGCCAACCGTTTGCGGCCGGGACGACCAAGGTTCCGAGCCAGCTTCGCGCCCTCGTGTGTGACAGCCGCGAACTGTCATGTTTGATGGAAGCGCATGACGCACTCTCTGCCGTCATCGCGGAGCATGCCGGCTTCGAAGGCTTGTGGGCGTCCGGGCTCTCCATCGCGTCGACGCTCGGTTACCGCGACGCCAACGAAGCGTCCTGGACCCAAGTGGTCGATGCCGTCGAGCGCATGGCTGACGCCACCTCCATGCCAATACTCGTCGATGGCGATTCAGGCTTCGGCAACTTCAACAATGCCCGTCTTGCCGCATTGAAGCTGTGGCAGCGCGGCGCGGCCGGGATCTGCCTGGAGGACAAGGGTTTCCCGAAGATGAACTCCTTTGTCGGCGATCGGCATCCACTCGCCGAAATGAAGGAGTTCTGCGGGCGTCTCAAGGCCGTCAAGGACCATGTGCCAGATCCGAATTTCGTTATGGTGGCCAGGCTCGAGGCACTCATTGCTGGTCATGGCCTGGACGAAGCGCTGGACCGCGCCCACGCTTATTCCGATGCGGGCGCCGACGCGATCCTGATTCACTCCCGGAAATCGACGGCAGACGAGATTTTGGAGTTCACCCGCGCCTGGCAAAACCGGTTGCCAGTCGTAATCGTGCCGACGCGGTACTTCAAGACGCCGACGTCGGTCTTTCGGGATGCCGGTATCTCGACGGTGATCTGGGCCAATCACAACATGCGCGCGGCAGTTGCCGCCATGCGCGACGTGTGCCGCCGCATCCGCGACGAAGATGGCATCGCTGGCGTTGAGAGCGACGTTGCGAGCCTCGAGGAGATCTTCGGGCTCATCGATTATGATGAACTGGCGACGGCCGAGAAAATTTATCTGCCCGCGCATTCCTGATCCAGATCCGCAATGTTCCGACAGCACGAAAGGGGACACAATAGCCATGAGACAGGAAACATTTCCGCAGAGCGGACCCGACATCGCCACCGTGCTGGAACTACGTGACAGTTCCTGTGCCCGCGACCTCTATATCGCAGCCGTGTCGTGGCTTGACCTTTTCACGACGCTCGATGAGCAGCCGAGAAACCTGCGGAGTCTTTGCGCCGCCTTCGAATTGGAGGAGCGGCCTACGCGAACGATGCTGAGACTGTTCGAATCCTGGAACTTGCTCGTTCGGTCAGATGATGAATATTGTGTCACGCCGCAGGCGCGCCGTTATCTCAGCCGGCGCTCGGACGAAAACGTCGTGAGCTACATCGCCACCATGAAGTACAAATCATCGGTGCGCGAGATGCATGAAATTCTGCGGGAAGGCCAGTCCGACACCTGGCATGTGCAACGGACCGGTACGACGTCCTGGGATGACCTCATGCAGACCGATGATTTCGCCAACCTGAATACCCAGGGCATGGAAGAACGCGGTCGTATCTTCGCGCCCAGCCTCGCGGATCTGTTGGACTGTTCGACGGATCGGCAATTGCTGGACATTGGCGGCGGCTCGGGGGTGTATGCCGCGCACCTGCTCATGCGATTCCCCTCGCTTGAGGCCACCATCCTCGAACGCCCGCCGGTTGATGAGCTCGCCAGGGCCTGTCTCAAGCAGCGGGGCCTGCTGGGGAACCGCGCGTCGGTCGTGGCCGGCGACATGTTCGTTGATCCGTTTCCGGAGAGCGCCAGCCTGCACCTCTACTCGCACGTCCTGCACAATTGGAGTCCGGAGAAGGTCCAGCGCCTGCTGTGCAAGTCCTACCAATACCTGCCCGACGGCGGCCGCGTCGCTGTTTACAGCTGCCATCCCGACGATCGCAACGGCCGCCCGGCGCCCGCGAAAGAAGCCGAATACTCAGTGCTTCTAACGGCTTCCTATGAAGGGCTCTGTTACAGCGTCAGCGACATGGAGGACATGTTTGCGAAAGCGGGCTTCGCAGACGTGGACTACCGTCGCTCCATCTGCAATCGCAGCCTGTTGACGGCCAGGAAACGAGCATCCTGACGCCTGCTCGGCTCAGCAAGCACTTCGTTCCAGCAACCGGTGCCTGCCCGACGGCGGGCAGGGCTTAGTGGTCCTCGGCGCGAGGAGCGCGCGAGGCATTGGAGAGTCATATGCCGATCTCGACCGAATTCCTGACCCATCACCTCGTCTCGGATGGCTTCAGGTTTTTCTCCGGCGTTCCCTGCTCGGTGTTCGGAGACCTGCCGGTCCGGCTCGCTGAAAGCGCAACCTATATTGCCTCGGCGAACGAAGGTTCCGCGCTTGCGATCGCCGCAGGTGCCAGCATCGCGGGACGGAAGGCGGCGGTCGTGCTGCAGAACTCCGGGTTGGGTAACGTCATCAATCCTATGACGTCTCTCATTCAGATCAACCAAATTCCGGTGCTGCTGCTGTTGTCGGTAAGGGGCGACCCGTCGGATTCGCCCGACGAACCGCAACATCGCGTGATGGGCGCGGTCACGCGTTCGCTTCTCGACGCGATCGACATCGCGAGCGCCGAACTCCCCGAAAGCTCTGATCAGCTGGGAGCCGTGCTTGAGGCCGCACAGACTGAGCTATGTTGCGGGCGGCCATTCGCGATCCTCGTGCGTCGCGGTCGGTTGCGTGATGCGGATACGCGAGATGAAGACGTGCCGAGCACGCGGTCGAACGCGCGCTATTCGGTTTCGCGAACCCAGGCTGTCGACCTGATCGGGTCGATGTTGAACGAGCGTGATGTCGTTGTCGCCACCACCGGCCATATTTCCCGGGAGGTGTTCGGACGGATTGACCGGCCCGCAAACTTCTACATGCAAGGATCGATGGGGCACGCTGCGGCGCTCGCGCTTGGCCTCGCCAAGACTGTCGATGAAACGTCGCGGGTCGTTGTGGTCGACGGCGATGGTGCCGCCCTCATGCATCTGGGTGTAATGTCGACCATCGGTCACGCGGCGCCGCCAAACCTGATTCATGTCGTGCTTGACAATGAGGGATATGCCTCCACGGGAGATCAACCGACGACCTCGGCCAAAACCGACCTCGCACAGGTCGCGGCAGCCTGCGGATATCGTGAAGCCTTCACGTGTCTCGATGACACCACATTTGCCCGGGCCCTGATGCACTGCTTCCAAATCCGCGGTCCCACATTCATCGTCTGCAAGATCAATAGTTCGATGACCACAATGCCCCCGCGCGTGACGTCTGCCTATTCGCCGGAAGAAAACCTCAGGCGGGTTCAAGCCGCGATCGGTGCCGTCCGTTCGCCGCCAGCCGTAGTGCGAGTCGAAATCGCGGAGTGAGGCATGTTGCACCGTGGGATATCCATGAGCGCGATCGGCGCGCTTGCTTTCGTCGTGCTAACCTGGGGTATAAACTGGATTCTCATCAAAGACGCGGTTGCGGCGGTTGCGCCGCTCGAGTTTACGGCGTGCCGCCTGTTGGGGGGCGCGTTGCTTATTGCGGCGGTCCGGCGAGCCTTGGGAAACAAGGTTTACGTGCCGTCCGATGAAAGAATGCCGCTCGCGCTCGTCGGCCTGTTTCAAATGACTGGCGCGCTCGGTCTCAGTCTCATGGCTCTTCAATATCTCCCCGTCGGGCACGGCGCGGTTCTGTTCTATTCGATGCCGTTCTGGCTGTTCCTGATCGAGATTTCGAGCGGCGTATCGAGCGTCAGCCGCGTTGGCGCGCTGGCGGTGGCGATGACAATAGCTGGGCTTCTCGTTCTGCATCAAAATGGTTCCGGATTATCCGGCCAATCTGGCCTGGCGGGGGTGGTCCTCATGCTGGCGGCGGCACTAAGCTGGGCCATCGGAATCAGTCTCTATCGTTCACGTCAATACAAGTCGGATATATGGAGCCAGACCGTCTGGCAGCTATTGGCTTCGGGGCTCGCTCTCGCCGTCATGTCTGTCGCCAATCCAAGCCGCCAGCCAGTCGATGTCACGCCTTGGCTGCTTGCCGTGGTGCTGTTCAACTGGGTCGTGGCTACCGGCTTGGCCTACGCGGCTTGGCACTACGCTCTTGGTTGCGTTTCGTCGACGGTAGCTTCGCAAACATTGATGCTTGTGCCATTGGTGGCGACCGCGGCAGCTGTGACGATCCGAGGTGAACACCTCACAGGATCGAGCATCGCGGCGACACTCCTGATCGTCGGCGGTGTGAGCCTCACTATTTGGCGGGAGACGATGCGGCCGAGACCGGCATGATTTGCTAAGCCGATCGCACAATGTGTGAGCCTCCGAAGCGTGGTGGTGGGTCTCTCGCGATGGCTCGTCGCTCTCCAACCACCATCGGCAGGATTGCGCGTTGCCGCAAACTCATGTGTGGCGACGGAGCATGTTGATTCGCTATTTCAATTCGGACTGGCTCGACATGAGTCCAAAGCGGGGGACTACCAAGGCTGCAGGCCGCATCCTCCTGGACTGCTACAAGTTCACGGCCATCAAATCTGTCGATACGAACGTGTTGTGTGCATCCGGACGCGCGCCTCCCAAAGCAATTGAGGACAACTGAAGGTGGAAAGCGTTTGGCGCGCGTGATTCCAGTTTACACGCAACTGGGGTGTCGATAAACAGGGTTGAAACTTTCATAACTGGATCGCAGTCTCTGATGGTCAAAGGGGAGCGATGCGGGAAGTGGCGCGCTGAATGCAATCAAGGTTGAGTTCTTGCGTTCTGATTAGCTTGTCTGCAGTCGGGCCTGGTCAGGAACGCTTGGGATCCCGGAGTGTCCCGCGATGAGCCACTTTTCTGAAACGGCTGCTGAGCAAATGACGCTTCCCATGCTGCAGCGCTGGAAGGACGACGGACGTCGTCTGGTCATGACGACCGCCTATGATACGGTCACTGCCAGGATCGCCGATCCGATCGTGGACATTCTTCTCGTCGGCGACAGCGTCGGCAATGTTTGCCTTGGATTCGACAACACGCTTCCGGTCAGCGTAGCGATGATCAATCATCACCTCGAGGCCGTTGCTCGCTCAAAGCCTCGCGCCCTGCTGGTTGCTGATATGCCCTTTCTTAGCTTTCACCTCAGCCTTGAGGAGACCGTACGCAACGCGGGCGGTTTCCTGCAGCGCGGCGCGGCCGCGGTGAAACTCGAAGGTGGAGCAAAGCGCGTCGACATGGTGCGCGCCCTGGTCGATCGCGAAGTTCCTGTAATGGGCCATCTCGGGCTCACCCCCCAAAGCGTCAACGTCATGGGCGGATTCAAGGTCCAGGGTCGGAACGCGGATGGCGCTTTGCGCTTGCTTGATGATGCTTGCCGGCTGCAAGAGGCCGGCTGCTTCGCTCTGGTGCTGGAAGGCATTCCAGCCGAGCTCGCCGCGCGCGCGACAGAGTCGTTGACAATTCCGACCATTGGAATCGGGGCAGGTCCTGGCTGTTCCGGCCAGGTGCTCGTGTTTCACGATATTTTGGGCCTGACCCAAGCTCCTCGTGCCAAATTCGTTCGTGCCTATGTGGATGGCTTTCAGCTGTTGCAGGAGGCGCTATCGCGCTGGGGGGCCGACGTTCGCAATGGTGTATTCCCAGGATCGGAAGAGTCTTATCGACTGCCTGAGGGTGTCGGCGATGCAATCGCAAATTGGGCGCCCTCCAATCCCACCTGAACTCAAGTAGAGCAATGCAAACTATCACAACGGTCTCCGAGCTTCGTCGTGCGCTCGCTCCGGCGCGAGCGGGCGGAAAGCGCATCGGATTTGTGCCGACAATGGGCTATCTGCACGATGGTCACATAGCGCTGGTCGAGGCGAGCCGAACTCAATGTGACGTCACTGTTGTTAGTATCTTTGTCAATCCAACTCAATTCGGGCCGAACGAGGATCTTAGCGCCTATCCCCGAGATTTCTTGCGCGATGAGAAACTGTGTCGTGATGCAGGTGTCGCGTTCCTGTTTGCACCGGGTGAACAGCAAATCTATCCGGCACGTTTCCAGACGTTCGTCGAACTGGGTGAGCTGACGAGGCCGCTCTGCGGCGCCTTGAGGCCTGGGCATTTTCGCGGTGTAGCGACGGTCGTTTCCAAGCTGTTCAATATGGTGCAGCCGCATGTCGCGTTCTTCGGGCAGAAGGACTTTCAGCAATGTGTCGTCGTGCGTCGCATGACAATTGATCTCAACCTTCCGATCGAGATCATCACAATTCCTACTGTCCGTGAGCCCGATGGACTGGCGATGAGTAGCCGCAACCGATATCTGAGTAAGGAAGAGCGTGGGCGTGCTCTCGTCATCAGCCGGGGTCTGTTTGCCGCTGAATCTGAATTTCGCTCGGGTGAGCGAGATGCGGGGAAGCTGGTTGCGATCGCCAAGCGGCATTTGGAGTCTGTCGACCAGATTCAGTACCTCGATCTTGTTGACGAAGAGACGCTAATGCCCGCTGAGAGCCCGCTGCGCCGCCGTGCGGCACTTTGTGCCGCGGCCTACATCGGCTCAACGCGCTTAATCGACAACGTGTTGCTACCGACGTTGGCGCGCTAGCAATAACCCGCCGAGGTTGCCAGCCTCTGGAGATCGTTGGCAGCGCCTGCCGGGCGTAACGCTGGCGAGTACCCGAAAGTCGTTCCTGATATGTTCGGTTCGCGCGATGTCTCGGAGTCTTTATCGCGTTGTAGACCGAGAATGTTGCTGTGTGGGCCGGCAGTCGGGCTGGCGCTCAGGACGGAGCCGGTGTGACGCCATACAGCGTCACAAATGGGAGGTACGGCAAGAGGAAGCAGAAATTTGGCAACGCTTCGATCCGGTCTTCATCTTTGGCAATCTTTCGCAGCAGCGTGGCGCCGATAAGAAAAGAGGGCTTTGTCGTGGGTGGGTATTGTGGTGTAGCGGTCTCCCGCTACCACCTTTCCCCACACTCCCCGGACCTTGTTCGGATATGCCTGTTCCACGAGCAGGGCGTTCAACCGCCCGGCTATTTTGACCATCACGCCTCCTGGGCGAGCGGGATCCCGGAAAACCGTCACTGTCTCGACAAGGTCTCGGATCGCTTCGGCGGCTTCAGAATCTCCGGCATTGATCCCTTTGGATAAGGCGTCCTGCGGGGTGGCGAGTTGCCGCTCGTAGCGAGCCAATATCGCTGGATGAAGGGTGACGATTTCGTTCGACGTCGGTTCGACCTTCGACTCAACCGCAATTTGCTTCCGCTCCTCGTTTAGGGCCGTCGAGCGCGGCCCCAGCACCGTAGGGTCACCTTGGCCCTTGGCTATCGTCGACCAGACGGTCGATCTCGCGATTGAGTTTCCCTAGCCTTTTTTCGAGATGCGTCCGTTTCGCATTCGCTTTGGCTGACAAGCGTTTCCGCTCTTCGAAATAGGTCCGCACATATTCCGCAATCACGCCGGGATGCCGCATCTCCGCTTCCAATCCGGCAAGAACCGCGCTTTCGATTGTGTGGAGATGTCTTGGCGTCCCGGCACATGCCGCTCTCCGTGGCCGCGGAACAACGGATACGAATGCGCTCCGACTTATTCCTTACCGTTGGTCGACATTCCAGCACCACAGGCACCGCAGCAGAGCATGCCCGACAACGTGTGACGGGGGCGCCGCTGCTTGTTCGGCTGGGTATGGCTACGCGCTTGCTTTCGACTTTGGGCAGCGTTGAACAGTTCTTGAGAGACAATTCGCAGCTCCGGCGCGTCCACGGTTTGCCGGTCTTTTTTGGCGTTAGGACGCGACAGGCGGCTTCGGGTTGGTTCATTTAGAGTCGCCGCCGAATCGGCATGCGGAGGCATCTAGGGCGGGGCGAGAGGGCGCGGCCGGAGTCCGAACCCCTCCACGCCTCACCCGCGCAGTTCGCTCGCTCATCCCGCAACTTGGTCCGCGCCAACGTGTGCAGCCTATGCTTTAACACGACATGATCCGCTTTAGCTCAGTACGCAGCTGCTTTAGTCACCGAATCTTTTCGCGATTGATAAAACTCGAGTATGCTTTTCGCACTCTCTAGTCTCAGAGAGTCGAATTCCCGTTTTTTTGTTTCGAGGTTTCGTGATGAAATGCGATGATCTCGTGCCGCGAGAAATAGGAATGACATGGTCGTCGACCAGGAAAATCCCAGCGCTCGCGTCAGGACCAGCAATAGGTCGCCACTTTCCTCGAACAGCGCCCTCTCGATTACATTCACTGGCAGACTGCAGAGCAATGATAAGCCGACGACCACTTCATCCGATCTTCGAGAATCGGCGTATTCGGCCATTTTGGCTTCGCTTAGCTCTCGATGCCGATGGAGTTTTGCCACGGCTCTTTTGGCAATGAAGTAATCCTTTGACGCTGGGCCGAACACAAGGTGAAGTTGCCCGGTGACATCAGTGACGGTAGCATCTATTTGCCGTTTCAAATCGGGATGCTCGTTTTGGATCTTTTGTCTTACCTCGGCAGACGCCTTGGCAATCAACTGCTGAAAAACGTGCCTTGGAATATCAGTCCTAGTGCCGAGGTTCTGCGCGAGAATCGAATCGTTTTCAGAACGCGCAACCAAATGTAGAAATCCCGACTCCGAGAAAGCCGCACCGCTATTCTTCGTTACGGCGCTTACGACGCGGTGGTCGCCCCTTGCCACCAGAACATCAGTTACTTCACTTGGAACAGACTTTCTGTTCGAAATCGCCAGGAGGTGCTGCTGGCTCTTTGACATCGCGTTTTCTGTCAGGGCCTTCGTCGTCAACCTTTCCGACTGCCGTAAGACTGGCCCCGCGATGTCGATCGAGTCATCGAATGCCAGTTCGCGAATCATCTTCCTTGGAGCCTGATCAGTGACAGCCAATCGTTTGGCAAGTCTGAC
>Ga0302321_100003345_pt1 | contig 13761 bp, 9 predicted proteins | sample Fen_T0_1_FD_202505 | JGI IMG/M metagenome (GOLD analysis project Ga0302321, IMG submission 202505) | Peat permafrost microbial communities from Stordalen Mire near Abisko, Sweden - Fen_T0_1 | ecosystem: Environmental > Terrestrial > Soil > Wetlands > Permafrost | place: Sweden: Abisko...
AAAGCCTGCGTGAAGCCATATTGGCAGGAGAATTGGCTGAGGGCACCCGCCTGCCAACTGAGCGCGCGCTGGCTCAGGCGCTGCGCGTCAATCGTACAACGATCATGAACGCCTATAACGAATTATCTAGCGAAGGACTTATTGAAGGGCATGTTGGCAGAGGCACACTCGTCAAACGCAGCTATTTTGAGCGTGAGGATGACTACTTTGATCAAGACACACCCTCCTGGCTGTTCGGGCTAGCAGAGGGAGAGGATGCCCTTCTCGGCCCCGACGCACACGTTTTAAGTGAGCTAACAATGTTGGGAGGAAGTCAGGAAATCATTTCGCTGGCTCAGGGTATGCCCTCACAAGATATGTTGCCAGCCAAACTGCTACGCAATATCGTACAAGACGGACTGCTCGAAGCACAACAACAGGCTCTGGGCTACTGTCCAGTCGAGGGTTCGCAAAACTTACGGCGCAATATTGCAGCACGCATGCGCAAACGTGGAGTGACAGTTGATCTACAAAACATCCTTATTCTCTCGGGTTCAACCCAGGGTATCGGCTTGATTGGTCGCTTTCTGCTCAAACCGGGGGACGAAGTTATTGTGGAGGTGCCGACCTATCTTGGCGCAATTCAGACCTTTCGGGCCCTGGGTGCACGGATCATTGGAATACCGACCGACAATGAAGGCATACGCGTTGACCTGCTAGAATCAGTGCTCGCACGCCGTCAACCGCGCTTCATCTATACGCTGCCAACCTTCCAGAACCCCACAGGAGTAGTTATGTCGGCCGAGAGAAGGCGGCGGCTCCTACTGCTAGCCAGACGCTACCAGATACCTATCCTGGAAGACGATGCATATGGCGAGCTCTATTTTGAAGGTGCAGCAACGCAACCACTGAAAGCTCAGGATACACATGGCAACGTCCTCTATTTGAGCACCTATTCCAAGATATTAGCTCCCGGGCTGCGCGTCGCCTGGCTGGCCGCACCTGAACCTGTTATTGAGCGCCTATCTATGCACAAACAAGTCTTCGACCTCAATACCAACGCCTTCGGGCAATGGCTCGTTAACGAGATATTGCAGCATGGCCTGCTGGATGACCATCTTGCGACATTGCGCCACTGCTATAAACACAAGCTAGCACTTATGCTTGAAGCAATCGCTACCTATTGGCCAGAAGGGATACGGGTATATCAACCTAAAGGCGGCATGCATCTATGGTGCCGCCTCCCAGGAGATATGCGTGCCCGCACACTCTTACGTGAGAGCGCAAATGAAAAAGTGACTTTTTTGATCGGTGAACCCTTTCACGTAGATGGCGGAGGTCACCACTATATTCGCCTTAGCTTCGCCTCGCCAGAGGAAGCACATATTACAGAAGGCATCCGACGGCTTGGAGTCGCAATGGACCGTCTGATAGCACGCCGCCGCCAGCGACCCGACGAGCGCGATCAATCCATTGAACACTTGCCTATGGTATAGTAGATAGAAAGATAGCGTCGGATTGTCCAGATAATACTATTAAAAGAAGACACAGACAGCCTGAGTAACTAGAGAGAGCACAGCATGCCTGCAAAGATAGATGAGGAAGATTGGGAAATTACGAATGACGGGCTTTACATCGCCAGACGGGAATTTCTTATACGCCGAGGTTATTGTTGCGCCAACAAGTGCCGCAACTGCCCATACATCAATTGGCGCTCCCAGCCAGAATGGCAGCCAATTCCTGCTGGAAGCATCCAGCGCAGCAGAGTGGCCCACAGATCCATTGAGGTCGCTCAGTTACTCCTACATCACCACAAAAAGTTGCTCGAAAGCTGTACCTTGAAAGAACAAGATAGGCACAGGCAAATGGTTCAGCATTATACCTATCTGCTCGAACAATGGGGCTCGAAGACGACATATGATGCCTCTTCGAAATGAAGAGAAAGTAATCATGCTCTCCCTGGGAGGGAGAGCATAGACGAATGTACGTTTTGTCCACACCTGGCTACGTTCGAGAGGCTCAAGTGTGATAGACAAAGCTTACCCCAGGCATAGGCCGATATGTCGAATACGACAATACCCCCCAGCCAAGCACATTATAGTTACTCGTATAGACGCTACCATCGGAATTAATCCTTTCAACAATGGCAACGTGGCCCCAACCGCTTGCATACTGTACTCCCGGCTGAAGCACGATAATAGAAGGTACACGTGGAGAGTCGGACACAGCCCAGCCAGAAAAACCTGGAGCGTTATAAGCCCAGGCACTGGCATTACCAGTCCAGGGTATAGCGAAACCAGTCAGCTCATGATAGCGATAATCAGCCCACCAGGTACATTGGCCAGGGCTAAAAGGATTAGCAAAGTTCCCATTGAACACAGTGGAGGAGGCAGGGGCTGCAGCAGGCGCAGGGATAGAAACAGGCGTAATATTTGTATTCACGCCAGCAAAAGGATGACTACCACCGGCACCATTATACTCATAGCCATCCTGAGTCACAGCGGTTGCAGTCGCAGCTTGAGCAGCAATTAACGCGGTATCATTCTTTCGCGAAGCGATCATACGCATGAGAGGCTGAAATAAACCGCCACTACTATGACCTTGCGTGTCGGCGGGCAAAACAGCCATGAGTACGCTAAATAAAATTGCAACGAGCGCCACGCATACTCCCAGATGAATTACACGGCTACGACCTTTGGGAGCGCGCATTGTGCCAGCACTCTTCTTACCCGTTGCAGGGATGACCACTGTACGTGCAGGATTTGATCTCTGAACATGGCGCGTAGCAGGTGTAGCATCTATCTCACGCGACTGCCAGGGCTGAGAAGTAGGTTCAGCTACCGTTATGGGAGCTGCTTTCTCATTCTTAGACCCAACCGGTGTGGTCGTCTCTTCTGCAGTTTGTACTATAGAGAGAAAAGGAGAAGGGGCGACATCTGGAAAAGGTAACTGCTCGATAAGCTCTTCCTGCTTCTCAAAGCCATCTGTTATTATAGACACTTTATCATCTTCACTACGAACCGGTTTTAAACGATAATCATTCAACACCATATACCCAACCTTAATTAAATACAATGACACCAAACACGACGACTTGATACACTTCGGCATATTCCTGCACTACATTCCAAAGAAACTTTACCTAACTGCATCCATTCAGTCAAATTTGCCGCGTTAGTGTAGGACTATGTGACTAGTATGTTTCCAGGGGCAAGAGGATGTACACGATGGGAATTAGAGGTACTTTTAGCTAATCGAGAGCTTCGGCAGAGAGGATGGGAGCGTCAAAGACCTTCATTTCATGGGGCAGCGCCCTCATAAGCAAAAAAGATAAATAATTAGCCCATAACAGTAGTAATATAGTGTTGAGTCTGAGGAGATATGCAGGACAGCCAGCCCGCGCCACAATTTCTGATGGCAGCCTGCACAGTACCAGAGCCACCATTATAGGCTGCAAGGGCTTTAGCATAGTCACCACCAAACTGTCCCTGTAGCTGCGACATATAGCGGGCAGCACCATCCAACGCCGAGTTAGGATCGTATGGATTTATGCCCATACTTGCCGCCGTAGCAGGTTCAAATTGAGCAATACCAACCGCACCAGAGCCAGATTGCGCATAAGGATTGAAGCCACTCTCTAGCCGAATCTGGTTCACAAAATAAACAGAACTGATACCATATTTTTGAGCGGCAGCCTGAGCAATAGTGACATACTGACCACGCGGCAGAACTGGACCCATCGCCGTTGCCGCAGTAGTTGCACCCTGATCCGGTGTTGTCTGATCATGTCTGGCAGCGATATCCATATGCATCTGCTCATCTTGCGTCCACTGTATAAAGCTACCAAAAATGGGAACATCAACCTGACTATTGCTATTGCCAACGGGAGACAAAGTAATTGCCGTCAGCAACAAAGTTATTACAATAAGCGCAAAGACAATGCCAAGGCGCAAGTGCGGATGCAAGTGATTTTCCTGCCAGGCCTGGCTGGCTCGTCTGGCAGGCATAGATCTTTTGGAGCCGGATGTGCGTTTCCGAGAGCCTGGAATAACAAGCGGCTCTCTGCGCACGCGTGGACCAATTGTAGAATGCAGCGCGGAGAGAAAAGATCCAGGCTCATTGTTAACCGGAACCGAGATGGTAGGATAGTGATCAGCAACCTGAGAGTTTTGCGCGGGACGATACACAGGTGGAAGCGGTGTAGAGAAATCCAGCTGCTCCACCTGCTGATTTGCTTGTAGCACATCAATATTATCGAAGGAAGCCCCCGCAACTGCGTTTGCACTCTTTCCTTCTAGCCAGCCATTAATGCTCTTGTTATCTGGCTGAAAAGAGTGAAGTTGTGACATTGATCTACCTCGCTACCTATCTATCAAACCGAAAAGAAGAGAAAAAAGGCAAGTCGTAATTTCTCTCTTCCCAATAGAATACCAGAAATTTAGGAGTTAGGATACCACAAAAAGCGAATACCAGGCCCAGGATAGAAACGAACCCAATCCAGCCCAGCCCAATGTCCATTCCAATTCCAGTTAGAAGTCATAACTCCAGCACTGGCGTTAGCGACACCAGTCTCAACAACAGCAACATGACCATACCAACCAGCACCTTGCGTGCCCTGGCCAATCACAATGATCGAAGGTCCATTAGGATTAGGCTGATCCGATATTACCCAGCCATAAGATGGAGCTGCGTAAGCCCACTGAAATGCATTGCCAAGCCAGGGAACATAATGACCCGTAAGCTGCTGATAACGCATATTAGCCCAGTAGGTACATTGACCATAGAAGAAACGGCTCAGACTACCCGCATCAGAAGCATTCCCAACTGAAGGACCTGTCTGCACACCTGCGTAGGTCTGGTTGCCAGCATCAAAGCCATCCTGCGTCACGGCAGTCGCAGTCGCAGCCTGAGCAGCGATCAGAGCAGTATCATTCTTCTTTGATGTCACCATATTCATAATCGGCTGTAATATCCCAAAACCATTCGCCTTGCCATCCGCACCGGTCGGCAATACAGCAACCAGGGCACTCAGCACAATCAAGACCAGGGAAGCGCAAACACCTAAATGGATAACCAGACGCCGCCCCTTTGGTGGACGCATCGTCCCCGAACTCTTCAGTCCTGTACCGGGAACAACAACCGGCTCGCGTAACGGTAGCATAGGTTTTTTGTCTTCAACAGGTGCAGGAAGCATAGAAGAAGAAAAAGGCATAGGCACGAGAGGAGCCTGAACCTCACCTGGAGGTGGATTGAACCCATTACCTGGCGCTTCCTGAGTCGCCACTCCTGGCAGCCTCATGTTGCGTTGCTGTTCGTCATCAATTCGTGTACGAGAACGATCATGAAATAACATATAGACAACCTTCAATCCATCAAACAAGTGTAAACGTTTCACAATAGAATCGAGAGATACTAAAAGAAACTGTACCTAAATGGCCTCTATGCAGTCAATAATTAGTCTTTATGCAGGACCATATAACTATCACATGACCATATACAAAATATACAGAGAGCTGAAGAGAACATCCTGAGTTCACTCCTTTTCCTCCGGTACAACAGCCTTAGTACCTGATCACTAATCAGTAGAACGGTTACATAAGAAAATTTCAACCAAACAGAGAAAATAGTACTGGTCAGGAGTTCGGATACCATAAAAAGCTTACCCCTGGACCAGGGTAAAAGCGAACCCAATCCAGTGCAGCCCAGTGCCCATGCCAGTTCCAGTTACTTGTTAGCACACCATTGGTAGCAGAAGTCACGGCATTTTCGACCACCGCAACATGGCCGAAACGGCCAGAGCCCTGTGTGTACGGTGCTAATACAATAATCGAAGGGCCATTGGGATTGGGGTACGCTGAAATCACCCAGCCATACGCAGGCCCATCATAGGCCCATTGAAATGCACTGCCAGGCCAGGGCACCCAGTGCCTGGTTAGTTGACGGTAACGCATGTTTGACCAATAGGTACACTGCCCATAAAAGAAACGGCCCACGTTGTCTGCATCCTGGATCGCAAAAGCGCTTGAGGGAGATGATAGATATGACGGCTGAACGTCATGATAGACCTGCTGTCCACCAGGATCATAACCATCCTGAGTCACTGCAGTAGCGGTTGCCACCTGTGCTGCTATAAGAGCTTTCGTGTTATCTTCCGGCGCAATCAGGTGAATGATAGGTAATAAAGGATTGGCACCTTCAGCACCTACTCCAGCCGGAAATACCGCTATTAAAGCGCTGCTAGTAATAAATAATAGCAATAAACTTATCGCGATATGGACCACCGTCCGTCTGCCAACGGAGGGGGAAGACGGGCGCGGGTGCATCTTGCCTGGCGAGGAAGTAGTAACGAGAGGCTTAGGGACAGGCGACATTGTACGCAGAGGGAAACCAGGCATATCCCTGGCAATCTCATCCAGAGATGGGACGCGAACAGGTGGAGTGCGATATACAGGAAAAACAACAGGCTCTCCTCGTGGCCCCCGAATAGTAGAAACTGGTACAGACACAAGTGTATTTTGTTGATCAATACTTCTTTGCTGACGACGATCCAAAGACAACATATACATTACCTTTAATCAAAATAGCTTGCACTACAACATTACCCTCTACCACCCTGCGCCCCGGCTCCAATCCCAGGACTTGCTAAAGGGCATATTAGCATAACTCTCAACATATTCATATCTCAAACTCAATACATGCACTTTACTTATTAATATATTACTACATTAGTCAAATTCAAAAAGCAGCATATTTATATATTCGCGACAAGATTATATCAGCAAAAAATTTCAGTACCATTAAAACAAAAAGAACTAAAAAGAAGCCTCTTTATACAGATTCGCGTAGTTACATGTTAGAATAATGTGAGAAACAAAAGCCTGAAAGCACATCAATTTTGCACGATGAAGGAACATAAATAGAGATATTGAGATGGACAGATAAAACCTCTGTCAGAGACCAGTATAAATTTGCCAGGTTATGTTTATACGAGCGATACTGTAGGAGTAAATAATGATATCTATCAAGCGCCATATAGTTGTTTTGCTTACTGTGCTCTTTCTCATCACAGCATGCAGCACAACTATAGGCAATGAGAAACCGAAGCCAGTAGAAGTGACGCCCCCAGCACTTCCTCCGTTGACAGCAGCGGATGTCTGCCCCAGGAAGCTAAAGTTGCCTTCCACCTGCCAGACGCCACGTTCACTGCGACTTGCTTATGGCGCTGAATCGCTTTACGAGAAAGGGTATACAGGCGAAGGGCAGACAGTTGTTGATATGGTATCATTTGGCAGCCCGACTTTACAAGATGACATGGATCTCTTCGACCAAACGTTTGGGCTACCTCCCGTCGATCTACAAGTCATCTCACCTCTACAGGTACCAGAATCTGACCCACATCACGATAAAAGCGGTTGGGCCGGTGAGACTACCCTGGATGTCCAGATTATCCACTCCATCGCTCCGAAGGCAAAAATAATCGTGCTGGTCAGCCCTGTTTCAGAGACCGAAGGGACGCAAGGGCTACCCGAATTTCGCCAATTAGAACAATATATTATTGATCACAAACTTGGCAATATTGTCTCTTACAGTTGGGGAGCATCTGAGCTAACGCTCACAGACCAGAAAGGGCAAGACGAACTCCAGAAATGGAACGATCTATTACAGCAAGCCACCCAGCAATATGGAATAACGCACCTTACCGCTTCAGGAGATAATGGTGCTACAGACTATGCTGACCAGGATGGAAACAAGCTTGCTACGGTACCCACAACCAGTTTCCCCGCTGGCTCACCATGGGTCACCAGCGTCGGAGGCACGACGCTTAAACGCATTGGTAGCACCATAAAAGAGACCGCATGGAGCAGGAGCGGGGGCGGATTCAGCAGATTTTACCAGACGCCAGATTACCAGCAAGAGCTAGCAAAGGCCCAGCAGAACCTCTTCCAGAACCGCCGTGGCGTTCCTGATGTAGCCGCAGAGGCAGACCCATTCACAGGCCTGGCCATCTACCAGGATAACTTCTGGACGATGGGAGGTGGCACAAGCGCCAGCGCACCAATATGGGCAGCATTGATGGCTATAGGAGATCAGATAGCCGGGCGCCCATTAGGTTTTATCAATCCTGCACTCTACAAAATCTCAACTTCCGACACCTACAGCCGCGATTTCCGCAGTATTACGAGCGGGAATAATAGCACAGGGTCAGTAAAAGGCTATTCAGCTGGCCCCGGCTGGAATCCGGTAACGGGGCTAGGGACGCCGAATGCAGAGAATCTGCTACCCGATCTGATCGCCGCAACAAAGTAAAGAGGCCAATTATAGGTCACCCTGAATTTTTCTGCAGCCTGAAAAGCGTTATAAAACGCTTCCACTCCTGTATACTTCACGGGCTTTGCCCGTGAAGTATACATTAAAAATCATGTTTTGCATGTTCTATTTACTGCTTTCAGCAGTAAATAGAACATGCAAAACATGATTTTTAATGATTTAGAAAAGTTCGGGATAACTCATAATTGGTTAGAGCAGACCGTTATGAACACACCATTCGGCGTTGAGAACCGAACCACCAGCGGCACCACGAATAGTGTTATGGCCTAGAGCAACAAATTTATACGTCAGAATCGGGCAGCGGCGCAGGCGACCAAGCGAAACAGTCATACCCTGACCGGCATCCCGATCGCGCAACGTCTGCGGACGATCAATTTCAGCACGATAAACTAATGCCTGCGCGGGTGCGCTGGGCAGCTTTGCCTGCTGAGGCTCAGGCACGTATGCTTGCCAGGTCGCAATAATCTCTTCCGAGCTGGCATCATGCTCAAGTTCGACGCTCACACACTCCAGATGGCCCTCGCGGGTGGCAATACGGGTGCATTGCGCACTCACCAGTATCGGAGCATCGACAAAACCCTGTCCCTCTACCCATGAACCCAGCATCTTACGCGTTTCATGCTCAAGCTTTTCCTCTTCGCCACCAATATAGGGTATAGCATTATCGAGGATATCGAACGAAGGCACACCAGGGTAGCCTGCCCCTGAAATAGCCTGGAGCGTTGTGATCATCACTTTACGCACACCAAAGGCTTTTTGCAATGGCTTCAGCGCCATCACCAGCGGGGTTGCAGAGCAGTTGGCATTGGTAATGATAAAGCCAGGCCAGCCACGCTGCTTGCGTTGTAGAGCAATCGCCGCAATATGATTGGCATTCACCTCTGGAATTAGCAAGGGCACATCGGAGGCCATACGATGATTTTTCGCATTACTAAAGACAGCCACACCAGCTCTGGCAAAGGCCAGCTCAATCTCACCCGCAATCTCGCCAGGGAGGGCTGAAAACACGATCTTCACATCCGGAAGTGCATCTGGGTCACACGTAACAACTGGCAATGACGCGACGGAAGCGGGCATCTCGCTATTTGGCAGACGCCAGACAGTCGCATCGGCATAAGGACGCCCATTGTGCTTCTCAGAAGCCGCCAGACCGACCAGATCGAACCAGGGGTGGTTCTGGAGCAGATCGATGAAACGCTGGCCGACCATGCCGGTCGCGCCCAATACAGCGACCGGCAACTTCGATTGTCTATCTATACTCATGAAAGGCGGTTCCTTTATTCATTGAAGGCGATTCTTGAGATTAGCGAGCCTCGCGCCGCTTCTCTCTCAGCAAAGCCGGGTGGCGCACCAGCGGAATGACAGGCGCAATCAGATCGCGATGCAAGCAGCGTAGCGCACGTTCACTATTGCGATCCTCTACGATCAAAACGATGCCTTGCTCAGAAGTACCCTGCGTAACCACAGGAATACGTTCGCTTGCTAACGCAGTACTGGCACGAGAGGGACTCATAGGATCAGCGATAAAACCGGAACCAATGCAAGCACAAGCCGCCAGGCCACGGCGCGAACGGACCTGCCACAACGTCTCATCCATATCATGATGCAACAAGGCCACAACCGAATCGGCCGCCTGCTCATCAACCAGGAAAGAGAGGTGATGACCAGAGGAGGAACAGATCGCGACTGGAGCTGCGCCTGCGCGAGCGGCCAGAGCAAATACCTGACCCGCATTTTCGGGCGCACCAAACAGATCGGTACTCTCAACAGTAATCAGAGCCAGTTTATGGCGCACCGAGATAGCGCTTGCCCCGCTCGTGGTCTGACCAACAGGTCCAATAAGCGTTCCGCGAATATGTGGGCGAAAAGAATTGCGCACACGCACGGGAATGTTACGCGGAGCAATAGGAATCAGTGTACGTGGGTGCAAGACCTTCGCGCCAAACCACGAGAGCCGTGCCGCTTCAGCGTATGACAAGCGGGGCAGCAGGCGTGTATTGGCAACCAGGCGTGGATCAGCGGTCAGTACCCCATCGACATCGGTATAGATCGAGACCTCAGCGCAATCCAGCGCGGCACCAATAACGGTGGCCGAGTAATCCGAACCATTACGCCCCAAAGTCGTGACGAAGCCGGTCACGGTACGACCCATAAAGCCCGCAGCAATAGGCACAATCCCATCCTGAATCAGGGGTGAGATAATCGCATGAGCGTTAGCGCGTGTCTCTTCCATCAAAGGGTCAGCACCTACAACGATCCCAAAGGGCTGAGCAGGGTCATATGCAGGATGCTTGGTAATAATGACCTCTCGCTGGACCGACACAGCCTTTACCCCAAGCTCATTTGTTGCAGCCGCCACGAGCAGAATTGAAAGGCGCTCACCCCAGGACGCCACAGCCGCCGTCCGCAGATGTATAACATCACCATCAACCGCCGCTTTTTGCAAGGCCTGGATATCTTGCCACAGGCCATTCAAAGCCGTTTCAATATCTTGCAGCAGGAGCACACGACTATTGCTCTCAAGCGTCGCCTTCTCAACTGCATCCAGGTGTCTTTGGCGCAGGATAACCAGTTCATTGCCACAAGCCTCGCGATCACCGGAACAAGCCGCCTGGGCGATACGCAGTAGCTGGTCAGTCACGCCAGACATAGCGGAGACCACAACTACCGGAAAATGCTCATCCGAATCATTTCGTATATCAGCAATAATCGAGGCGACACGACGAATACGTTCGCCATTACCAACCGATGTTCCACCAAATTTCAGTACACTGACAGTCTGTTGCATTGCATCCACCACATTCATAAAAGATTCACTACAAGTTTCTGTTTATCCTCTCTCATCATTATAGGCGAGAGAGGATAAACAAAAATCGTATCAAAATTTAGTCGGCATTTACCGGTTTGCTCACATCGGCAAGCGCAGCCTTCAGAGCTTGATCCAGATCCTCGATCAGGTCATCGATAGTCTCTAGACCGATAGAGAGTCGGATGAAGTCAGGAGTCACACCAGTCTCAACTTGTTCAGCGGGAGTGAGCTGAGAATGGGTTGTACTGGCAGGATGGATGATAAGCGACTTGGCATCACCAATGTTCGCCAGATGCGAGAAAAGCTCGATATGACGAATCAATTGCTTGCCAGCCTCCAGGCCACCCTTAATGCCAAAGCCAACAATTGCACCATAGCCCCCATGAGTAAAATACTTCACAGCCAACTCATGCTGCGGATGACTCTTCAGGCCAGGATAGCTCACCCAACTTACTGCAGGATGACTCTCTAAGAACTCTGCAATACGCAGCGCATTCTGGCTGTGACGCTCCAGACGCAAAGGCAATGTCTCCAGACCCTGCAGGAAAAGCCAGGAGTTGAATGGTGTTGTAGCGGGACCGAGATCGCGCAACAACTGAACACGAGCCTTAATGATATAGGCCAGAGGGCCAACCGCCTCTACGTAGCGCACACCATGATACGAAGGATCAGGCTCGACCAGGCCGGGGAAGCGGCCACTTGCAGCCCAGTCGAACTTACCACTATCCACAATCACACCACCAATCGAGGTGCCATGACCGCCAATAAACTTTGTAGCCGAATGAACCACGATATCCGCACCATGCTTAAATGGTTGCACCAGATAGGGCGTTGGAACCGTATTGTCAATAATCAGCGGTAAGCCATGCTCATGAGCAATGGCAGCGACTGCGCTGATATCAAGCGTATCCAGGCGTGGATTACCAACCGTCTCTGCATAGATCGCCTTTGTGCGTTCGTTGATAGCGGGACGGAAATTCTCTGGATCACGGCTGTCCACAAAATGAACCTTAATGCCCAATTTCTCAAATGTATAGTGGAAGAGATTATAGGTGCCCCCATAGAGACTGGCGGACGACACAATCTCATCGCCAGCACCAGCAATATTTAAAATGGCGAGAGTCTCAGCGGCCTGACCAGAAGACGTGGCTAGCGCACCCACACCACCTTCGAGAGCAGCTATACGACGTTCGAACGCATCCTGGGTAGGATTCATAATACGTGTATAGATATTCCCAAACTGCTTAAGCGCAAAAAGATTAGCGGCATGTTCGGGGCTATCAAAAACGTATGAAGTAGTCTGATAGATTGGAACGGCACGAGCGCCTGTTGCGCTATCGGCAGTCTCCTGCCCAGCATGTAAAGATAATGTTTCAAAACCATAGCTACGATTATTATTTAACGCCATGAAACCATTCTCCTTCTTTGAACCTGACCACTATAAATTTAGATATGACGCAAAGCTGCGGCCAGCTGGGACCATTCTTTGAGGAATGCATCGTGACCGTGCGGTGAGTCCATTTCTACATACTGTGCATCACCACCGAGAGCGCGCACTTTATCAGCAAGCCAGCGCACATGTGCAGCTGGGAAGAGGAAGTCAGAACGAATACCCACGAAGAGAGCTTTGCTACGAATGCGCGCGAGAGCTGCCTCCAGCGAAGAATAGCCCTCACTAACATCATAGAGATCCATCGCGCGGCTGAGATAGAGATAGCTATTCGCGTCGAAACGTTTTGTAAGCGTTTCCCCCTGATGGTACAGATAATTCTCAACATCGAAGCGGCCACCGAGATCGGGCGAGAAAGCCGGGGATGGTGCGAGCTCATACTGAGCCGGGTTGCGCGAGAAGCGCAGCTCCATTGCCTCTTCACTCTGATAGGTAATCATAGCCAGCATACGCGCAATCGATAGACCTGTAACAGGCCCCTGGCCGGAAGCATAATCCCCGCACAGCCAGTCAGGATCAGACATAATAGCTTGCCGCCCCACCTCATTGAAAGCGATGGCCTGCGCAGTCACCGCCGCAGTAGCCGCCACCACCGCCACATTGCGCACCAGTTCAGGGAAAGTCACTGCCCACTCCAACGCCTGTTGCCCACCAATGGAGCCACCAGCAACCATCGCAAGCTCACGAACGCCCAGGTGAGCAATCAACTTGCGTTGCGCATGCACCATATCGCGAATCGTCACGACGGGAAAGCGTATACCATAGGCGCGACCGGTACGCGGATCAATTGAAGCAGGGCCAGTACTACCCAGACAGCCACCAAGCACATTGGAGCAGATAACGAAATAGCGTGACGTATCAAAATAACGTCCAGGGCCGATGAGAGGATTCCACCAGGCAGCTTTCGCATTATCAGGGTCCGAGCTATCATGAGCGTGGGAATTGCCTGTCAGGGCATGGGTGATCAAGACAGCATTATCGCCAGCGGCATTAAGCTCGCCCCATGTTTCATAAGCCAGCGTCACCGGGCCAAACAAGCCACCACGTTGTAAGGATAACCGATCGAATGTATAAGTAGAAACTTCGTCTCTTGTAGCAGCTTGCACGCATGCCCTGTTCGTATACTCTAACTGTGCCACCATCGTCGCAACTCCTTCCTTCCAGGAAAAAGGGAACAAAAAACCCTCACCCCACA
>Ga0302321_100003347_pt1 | contig 13757 bp, 14 predicted proteins | sample Fen_T0_1_FD_202505 | JGI IMG/M metagenome (GOLD analysis project Ga0302321, IMG submission 202505) | Peat permafrost microbial communities from Stordalen Mire near Abisko, Sweden - Fen_T0_1 | ecosystem: Environmental > Terrestrial > Soil > Wetlands > Permafrost | place: Sweden: Abisko...
GACCTCCAGGTAGAGCGCCTTCTTGGAGCTCCAGTGGCGGTACAGCAGGGCCACGTTGCACCCGGCGCGGCGGGCGATGCTCTGCACCCGCGCGCCATGGTAACCGCACCTCGAAAACTCGGTGCGCGACGCGACCCAGAGTCGTTCTGCGATTCCACTCCGTGCCACGCCCGGCGCGATCTCTCGCAGCGCGACGCTCATAGGAAACGTCTTATTATGGCCGACTTTGATCGTGGTCAAGTCCACCTCTACAGAGAACACACGTCTCTGATGGGGCGGGTCGGGGCGAAGCCGCTCGGTGGCTCCGCGGCCGAGTGCACCCAGCGCTGGCAGATTCAAATGATAAGACGAGGGCCCTTGGCATCGCCACGCGCCATTCTCCACCTCGACCTGGACGCCTTCTACGCGTCGGTGGAGCAGCTCGACGATCCGTCCCTCCGAGGTCGGCCGGTGATCGTGGGCGGCACCGCGCGCCGCGGGGTGGTCTGCGCGGCCAGCTACGAGGCGCGGAAGTTCGGGGTGCGCTCGGCCATCCCCACCGCGCAGGCGCGCAAGCTCTGCCCCGAGGGGGTGTTCCTGCCCCCGCGCTTCGACCGGTACAGCCAGCTCTCGGACCAGGTGTTCGGTGTTTACCATCAGTTCACGCCCCTGGTGGAGCCGCTCTCGCTCGACGAGGCGTTCCTCGACGTGACGGCCAGCCGGGCCCTGCACGGGAGCGGACGGGAGATCGCGACCACCATCAAGCGGCGAGTCCGGGAGGAGACCGGGCTGACCGTGTCAGCCGGGGTGGCCGAGGTGAAGTTCGCGGCCAAGATCGCCTCGGACCTGGGGAAGCCGGACGGGCTGGTGGAGGTGCCGGCCGGGCAGGTGGCCTCGTTCCTGGCGCCGCTGCCGGTGGGGCGGCTCTGGGGGGTGGGCAAGGTGACCGAGCGCGGGATGAAGGAGCTGGGGATCTCGACCATCGGTCAACTGGCGGCCACGCCCGAGTCTGCGCTGGTGGCCGCGTTCGGGTCGCACGGCCGGGGCATGTGGGCGCTGGCGCAGGGCGACGATCCACGGGAGGTGATCCCGGACTGGGAGGCCAAGAGCATCGGGTGCGAGGACACCTTCGACCAGGACGTGCAGGGGGCGGAGGCGCTGCTGCCGCACCTCCTGGATCAGTCCGGGCGGGTGGCGCGTCGGCTGCGACAGGCCGGCCACCGCGGCCGGGTGGTGACGCTGAAGATCAAGTACTCGGACTTCACGCTCGTCACCCGACGTAAAACGCTGGCCGGGCCCACCGACGACGGCAAGGCGATCTTCGACGTGGCGCGGGAGCAGCTCGAGCGGGCCGACCTGGCGCGGCCGGTGCGGCTCTGCGGGATCTCGATGAGCGGGTTCGAGGGGCAGGAGGAGTCCCAGCAGCTCGGGCTCTTCGAGGCGCCAGCGCCCGAGGAGGACCCGAAGCGCAAGGCGCTCAACGCGGCGCTGGACCGGATCGCGAGGCGGTTCGGGGATCGCGCGGTGGTGCCCGCGGATCTGGCGGGGAAGAAGCGCCCCTAGTTGTCCTGGTACTCCGGCCGCACCCGCGGGATCAGCCCGGCGTCGGCCGCTTCCTTGAGGAAGAGCTCCACCGCCTGCCGCCCCTTGTCGCCCAGGCTGAGCGTCCAGTCGTTCACGTACATCCCCACGAACTGGTCGGCCTTCTTCCGGTCGAGCCCGCGCGCGTAGGTCATGGCGTGGTCGAGCGCCTTCTCCCGGTGGTCGAGGCCGTAGGCCACGCTCGCCGCGAGCACCGCGGCCAGCGTCCGCCGCAGCTCCTCGGGCAACCTACGCTTCACGCCGTTCATCCCCAGCGGCAGCGGCAGCCCGGTCCGATCCTTCCAGCTCTTGCCGAGGTCCTCCACCACCCGCAGCCCCTCTTCCTCGGCCGTGAGCTGACCCTCGTGGATCACCAGCCCGGCGTCGACCTGCCCCGCCTTGGCCGCCTCTCCCACCGCCTTGAAGTCCATCACCACCGGTTGATGGTCGCGCAGCCGCAACCCGAGCGCCAGCGCCGCGCTGGTCCACTTGCCCGGGATGGCGATCCGCTTGCCGGCCAGGTCCTCCAGCCGCTGCACCTTGGAGCCCTTGGGCACCACCACCGTCGGCCCGTACCCGTCGCCAAACGACGCGCCCGAGTCGAGCAGGAAGTACTTGTCCGCCAGGTGCGCGTAGGCGTGCACCGAGAACGCGGTGATCTCGTACCGCTCCTCCAGCGCCGCCTTGTTGAGCGTCTCGATGTCCGAGAGCTCGTGGACGAACTCCAGGCCGTCGGCCTTCACCGCGCCGGAGGCCATCCCGAAGAACATGAAGGCGTCGTCCGAATCAGGGCTGTGAGCGATGCGCACCGTCTGGGACATGGCGGGCTTATATCTTTCAACGATCGTTGAAACAAGGATCGAATCGGGGTAAAGCAACTCCACTCATGCCCTACCGCTCGCTGCGCCAGTTCCTGGAGCGGCTCGAGAAGGCCGGCGACCTCCTGCGGGTCTCCGACCCGGTCAGCCCAGTGCTGGAGATGGCCGCCCTGGCCGACCGTGCCGCGAAGCAGGGCGGACCCGCGCTGCTCTTCGAGCGCGTCTCCGGCCTCGACTCCAGCCTCCCCGTCGCCATGAACCTTTTCGGGACTCGGCGCCGCGCGAGCTGGGCCCTCTCCTGCGACGACTTCGAGGAACCCGCCCGGGAGCTTCAGGCCCTGCTCGAGACCGCGCCCCCCCAAGGACTCTGGGAGAAGCTCAAGCTGCTCCCCAAGCTGGGGCGACTGGCCTCCCTCTCCCCGCGCCACGTGAGCGACGGTCCGTGCCACGAGGTGATCGACCGCGAGCCCGACCTGGGCGCGCTGCCCATCCTCACCACCTGGCCGCACGACGCCGGCCCCTTCCTGACCCTTCCACAAGTCATCACCCGCAGCCCCGAGACCGGCGCGCGCAACGTCGGCATGTACCGGGTCCAGATCCTCGGACCGCGCCGGGCCGCCCTTCACTGGCAGATCCACAAAACCGCCACCGCCCACTTCCGCGAGTACCGGAAGCGCGGCGCGCGCATGCCGGTGGCCATCGCGCTGGGAGGCGATCCGGCCCTGAGCTACGTCGCCTCGGCGCCGCTGCCGCCCGGGATCGACGAGTACCTCTTCGCCGGCTTCCTGCGCCACGAGGCGGTGCCGCTGGTCCGCGGCGTCACCGTCGATCTGGAGGTCCCGGCCGAGGCGGATCTGGTGATCGAGGGCTTCGTCGATCCGAGCGCCCCGCTGGTGCGCGAGGGCCCCTTCGGCGATCACACCGGGTACTACTCCCTGGCCGACGACTACCCGGCCATGGAGGTCACCTGCGTCACCCGCCGTCGCGACGCGGTCTACCCGGCCACGGTGGTCGGCCCGCCCCCGATGGAGGATCTCTGGCTGGGCAAGGCCACCGAGCGGCTCTTCCTGCCCCTCCTGCGCATGGTCTTCCCCGAGGTGGTGGACATGGCCTTCCCGGCCGAGGGCGTCTTCCACAACCTCTGCTTCGTCTCGATGCGCAAGGAGTTCCCCGGCCACGCCAGGAAGCTGATGCACGGGATGTGGGGGTCGGGGCAGATGGCCAACACCAAGACCCTGGTGATCTTCGACGCCGACGTCGACGTCCAGGACTCCGCTCAGTGCGCCTGGCGCGCCCTCGCCAACGTCGACGCGCGCCGGGACCTGGTGCTGGTGGACGGCCCGGTCGACGTGCTCGACCACGCCGCGCCCCAGTTCGCGCTCGGCGGCAAGATCGGCGTGGACGCCACCCGCAAGTGGGCCGAGGAGGGCGGCCGCGAGTGGCCGGAGGTCTGCGTCCATCCGCCCGAGGTCCTGGCCCGCATGGACGCGCTCTACCAGCGGTTGGTCCCGGGCGCGCCGCCGCCATCGCGACCCCGCATCGACGCGCCGCCGGCCGCGAGCTGGACCCCGCGCCGAGGAGGTACGCTATGACGGCGGTTCCACTCCCAGGCGAAGCGGGCCGGGGCGCTGCGGTGCGCGCCATGTTCGATCGGATCGCGCCCAGCTACGATCTGCTCAACCGGGTCATGACGCTCCGGATCGACCAGCGCTGGCGCCGCGTCCTGATCCGCGCCCTGGCGCTGCGGCCCGGCGACCGGCTCCTCGACCTGTGCGCGGGGACCATGGACGTGGCCCAGGAGGCGCGGCGGCAGGTGCCGGGCGCGCGGATCCTGGCGGCCGACTTCTCGCTCCCCATGCTCTCCCGCGGCGTGGCCAAGACCGGCCTCCCGGCCGCGGTCGCCGACGCCCAGGCGCTCCCCTTCGCCGGCGCGAGCTGCGACGCGGCCACGGTGGTCTTCGGCCTGCGGAACCTCGAGTCGCTCCAGACGGGGCTGGCGGAGCTGGCCCGGGTGATCCGGCCCGGTGGCCGGCTGGGCGTCCTGGAGCTCTTCCGGCCCGAGTCGGCCGGTCCGCGCCTCGTTCACGGATTGTACAACAGGCTGGCGCTGCCGGTGCTGGGCCGCGTCCTCTCGCCCGACCCGGCCGCCTACCGCTACCTGGTCGAATCGATGGAGCGCTTCGCCTCCCTGCCCGAGTTCCAGGCCGCGGTCGAGCGCGCCGGCTTCGACGTCGTCCGCGCCCAGAACCTCTTCCCCGGCGTGTGCGGCCTGGTGGTCGCGGTACGGAGGGACCAACCGTGAAGCTGGTGATCGGGGTCGGCGGCGCCTCCGGAGCGCCCTACGCCAAGCGGCTCCTCGACTTCCTGGCCCGCGAGGGCGAGAAGGCTGGGGTCTCGGTCGATCTGGTCTTCAGCGACACCGGCAAGCTGGTCTGGCGCCAGGAGATCGGGAGCGAGCCGCGCTACCCGTTCCCCATCTGGAAGAACCGCGACTTCACCGCCCCCTTCGCCTCCGGCAGCGCCCTCTACGACGCCATGTGCGTCGTCCCCTGCTCCGCCGGTGGCCTGGCCCGCATCGCCTACGGCGTCTCCATCGACCTGATCGGCCGCGCCGCCGACGTGATGCTCAAGGAGCGGAGGCGGCTGGTGGTCTGCCTGCGCGAAACCCCCATCTCCCTGGTTCACGCTCGGGCGATGACCCAGCTCCTGGAGGCGGGCGCCTTCGTCATGCCGGCCTCGCCCAGCTTCTACTCCAGGCCCAAGGACATCGACGCGCTGGTCGACACGGTGGTGGCGCGGCTACTCGACCGGCTGGGGCTCCCCAACGACCTGATGGAGCGCTGGGACGGCGTCTCGCCGCACGCCTGCGCCGAACCCGTGGAGGTGCCATGATCTCGACCCTCGCTCACCGCGCCCTGGAGCGCGACGGACTGGGACGCATCCGCGACCAGGTGATGAACCGGGAGCGTCTCTCCGAGGAGGACGCCCTGCGCCTCTTCGAGGCCAAGGACCTGGCCGCCCTGGGCGCGCTCGCCAACCACGTGCGCGAGGCGCGCCACGGCGACCTGACCTTCTACAACAAGAACGTCCACCTCAACGCCACCAACGTGTGCGTGGCGAGCTGCAAGTTCTGCTCCTTCGCGCGGCCCGACGACAAGACGGCCAGCGAGGGGTACACCATGTCGCTCGACCAGGCGGTGGAGCACGTGGTCTCGAAGCGGTCGCTGGGCGTGACCGAGGTACACATCGTCAACGGCCTCCACCCGGATCTTCCCTGGGAGTACTACACCGAGACCCTGCGCCGCCTGCGCGCGGCCTGGCCCGAGCTGGCCATCAAGGCCTACACCGCGGTGGAGCTCCACTTCTTCGCTCAGCGCTTCGGCAAGACGGTGGAGCAGGTGCTCCGGGAGCTGATCGCCGCTGGCCTCACCACCATCCCCGGCGGCGGCGCCGAGATCTTCGCCCCTCGGGTGCGCCGCAAGCTCTGCGATGACAAGGCCACCGCCGACGAGTGGCTGGAGGTTCACCGCACGGCGCACCGCCTGGGCGTGAAGTCGAACGCCACCATGCTCTACGGGACCATCGAGACGCTGGCCGAGCGGGTCGATCACATGGCGCGCCTGCGCCGGCTCCAGGACGAGACCGCCGGCTTCCAGGTCTTCATCCCGCTCGCCTTTCACCCCGAGCACAACATGATCGGCAAGGCCTTCCCCAAGCCGACCGGCTACGACGGGCTGCGCACCTACGCGGTGGCCCGGCTCTTCCTCGACAACTTCGACCACCTGAAGGCGTACTGGGTGATGCTGGGCGAGCGGCTGGCGCAGAGCGCCCTCTCCTTCGGCGTGGACGACCTCGACGGCACCGTGCTGGAGGAGCGCATCTACCACATGGCCGGCGCCAGGACGCCGCAGGCCCTGAGTGAGCCGCAGCTCCACCGGCTCATCCGGACGGCGGGCCGCGTGCCGGCCGAACGCGACAGCCTCTACCGGCTGTTGAAGGTTTACGACGCGCCCGCTCCCTCCGCGCAGGCCCCGAGCCTGCCCGTCGTTGCATGAGCGCCTGAGGTCTCGAATGTCCAAGCTCCGCGCCGCCGCCGTCTCCTTCCTGAACGCCCGCCCGCTCTACGCCGGCCTCGCCGGGAGCGCGCGGGTCGAGCTGGTCATGGCCGAGCCGTCCGCCTGCGCTGCGCTGCTGGAGCGGGGCGAGGTGGACGTGGCCATCCTCCCTGTCGGCGCGCTGGCCGGGCACGACTACGAGTTGGTGCCCGGCATCGCCATCGGCGCGGACGGCCCGGTGGAGACGGTGGTGCTCTGCGGCGACGAACCGCCCCAGGCCTGGGAGGAGGTCTTCCTCGACACCGCCTCCCGCACCTCGGTGGTCCTGGCCCAGCTGGCGCTGGCCGGCATGGGGCTCACTCCCCGTTTCACGCCGCTCCCGGCCGCGGACGGCATCCCCCAGGCCGTCGGTCGCAAGGGCGCGCTGGTGATCGGCGACCGGGCCTTCGACGTGCAGGGGCGCGGCGGGCAGCCCGGCCGGAAGAAGAAGCACGTGCTCGACCTGGGGCGCGCCTGGACCGAGGCCACTGGGCAGCCGATGATCTTCGCGGTCTGGGCGGCGCGGCCGGGCGTACTCACCCCGGAGGACGTGGCCGAGCTCACCATCGGCGCCCAGCGCGGTCTGGGGCTGCGCACCGAGCTCGCGGCCGGCTTCGCCCGCGAGGTGGGCGGCGACGCCGAGCACTACCGGCGCTACCTGACGCAGCGGATCCGCTACGGCCTCGGCCCGCACGAGCTGACCGGCCTGGAGACCTTCCTCTCCCGCGCTGCCCAGGCCGGCCTCCTCCCCGAGACCCAGCTCCGCTTCGCCGACGACCGGATCCGGAGCCAGCGCACCCGCCGCCGGGTCTCGCTCGACACCGCGCTCCAGAAGGGCGCCGACGGCGAGCGGCTCGACGCCGACGAGGCCGAGATGCTCGACGAGAAGGCGCCGCTCCTGGAGCTGGGGCTGGCGGCCGACGCCCGGCGCCGCGCCCTCCACCCCGACGGCGTGGTCACCTACATCGTTTCGCGCAACGTCAACTACACCAACGTCTGCACCACCGCCTGCCACTTCTGCGCCTTCTACCGGCCCCGCGGCCACGCAGAGTCCTACGTCCTCACCCGCGACCAGCTCGCCCAGAAGATCGACGAGACCGTGGCGCTGGGCGGGATCGAGATCCTGCTCCAGGGCGGGCTCCACCCCGACCTGGCCGTGGACTGGTACGAGGACCTGTTCCGATGGGTGAAGTCGCGCTGGCCCATGATCAACCTGCACGCCCTCTCGCCCGAGGAGATCTGGCACGTGGCGCGGGTGAGCCAGCTCTCCCTGGACCAGACCCTGGACCGGCTGATCGCCGCCGGGCTGGACTCGATCCCGGGCGGCGGGGCCGAGGTGCTCGACGACGAGGTCCGGCGTCGGATCGCGCCGCTCAAGTGCTCCACCGACGAGTGGATCGAGGTGATGCGCGCCGCCCACCAGCACGGGCTGCGCAGCACCGCCACGCTCATGTTCGGGGTGGGCGAGGAGAGCCGGCACCGGGTGGCCCACCTGCTCCGGCTGCGCGGGCTCCAGGACGAGACCAGCGGCTTCACCGCCTTCATCTGCTGGACCTTCCAGCCCGAGCACACCCGGCTCGAGCCGGGCGACAACGGCGCCCACGCGTATCTTCGCGTCAACGCGCTCTCGCGGCTGGTGCTCGACAACGTCCCCAACCTCCAGGCCTCCTGGGTGACCATGGGCGGCGGCGTGGCCCAGGCCTCGCTGCACATGGGGTGCAACGACTTCGGCAGCGTGATGATCGAGGAGAACGTGGTCTCCGCGGCCGGCACCACCTTCCAGATGGACTCGGAGGAGGTGGAGCGGCACATCCGTGATGCAGGGTTCACGGCGTTCCGCCGCAACATGCGCTACCAGCGCCTGGAGGCCCGGTGATCCGTCGGTTCGCTGCGCCCTGGGTGCTCACCGGCGCGCCCGGCGCCGAGGGAGTGATCCGCGACGGCGGCCTGGCCCTGCAGGGCGACCGGATCGTGGCCGTGGGCCCGCGCGCCGAGATCGAGGACCAGTTCGGCTCAGCGGAGCGGATCGATGGCGTGATCCTGCCGGCGCTGGTCAACGCCCACCTGCACGTGGAGCTGTCGCACCTGCGCGGCCGCGTCCCCGGCGGCAGCGGCCTGGCCGCCTGGGTTGAGCGGCTGGTGGCGGAGCGCAAGCGGGCCGGGTCCGACGGCTCCGAGGCGATGGCGACGGCGGTGGAAGGGCTCCGCGCGGCCGGCGTGGCGGCGGTGGGCGAGGTGACCAACACCCTGAGCTCGCTGAGCGCGCTCGGCTGGAAGGGCTTCACAGGGACCCTGTTTCACGAGGTGTACGGCTGGTCGGAGGAGCGGATCGAGCTGGCCCGCTCCCAGGCCCGCGCGGTCCGCGAGAGCGCCCCCACCGGCCCCACCGGCCTGGCCGTGGTGGAGAGCCCGCACGCCGTCTACTCCACCCATCCCAGCCTGGTGCGCCGCCTGCTCCAGGCCGGTCCGGCGTCGATTCACCTGGCCGAGGACCCCGGCGAGCGGCGCTTCTGCGCCGAGGCTGCGGGCCCGTTCGCCGAGATCGCCCGCCAGCTCGGCGCCCTCGACCTGCGGCCCATGGCCCGGTCGCCGGTGGCCCTGGTGGCGCCCTTCCTCGGGCCGCGCACACTGGTGGTGCACGCGGTGGACCTCGACGACGACGATCGCGCCCTGCTGGCGCGCTCCGGCGCCACCGCGGTCCTCTGCCCGCGCTCCAACCTCCACATCGGCGGCGTGCTCCCTGACCTCCCCAGGTTGCTCGAGGCCGGAGTCTCGCTGGCCGTCGGGACCGACTCTCTCGCCTCCAGCCCGTCGCTCTCCCCGTTGGCCGAGCTGGCCACGTTGCGCCGCGCCTGGCCAGAGCTCTCTCCGCTGCGGCTCCTCGGCCTGGCCTGGAATGGCCGGTGCGTGGGGGCCTCCAACGTGGGCCGGCTGACCCCGGGGCGGACCCCGGGCGTGGTCGCGGCTCCGTTCGACGCCGCAGAGCCGACGGATCCGGCCGCGTGGCTCCTGGACGCGGTGGGCGCCGAGGAGCGCCCCCTGGTCTGGATCGCCCAGAACCGGCCGGAGTTCGCCGTATGACCGTCGCCGCCCTCGGCCGCATGGTGAAGTTCTCCCATGCCCTCTTCGCCTTCCCCTTCGCCGCCAGCGCCGTGGTGCTGGTCTCGGCCCAGGCGCGGCTCGACCCGATCCGGCTCCTGCTGGTGGCCATCGCGGTGGTCGCGGCGCGCACCGCTGCCATGGCCATGAACCGGATCGCCGACCGGGCCTTCGACGCCCGTAACCCGCGCACGGCTGGGCGGGAGCTGGTGACCGGGGACGTCTCGGTCCGCGCCGCGTGGGCGCTCCTCCTCGGCAGCACTGCCGGATTCGTGGCCGCCGCCGCGCTCCTCTCGCCGCTCTGCGGCTGGCTCTCGTTGCCGGTGCTGGCGATCCTCCTCGGCTACTCCTACGCCAAGCGGTTCACCTGGGCAGTTCACCTCTGGTTGGGGGTGGCGCAGGCCCTGGGCCCGATCGGCGTGGCGATCGCGCTGACCGGCAGCGCCCCGCCCGCGGCCCTGCTACTCGGGCTGGGCGTGGGGGCCTGGGTGGCGGGCTTCGACGTCTTCTACGCGCTCCAGGACATGGAGTTCGACCGGGGCGCGTCGCTGCGCTCGATCCCGGCGCGGTTCGGCGTCGCCGGCGCGCTGCGGGCGGCGCGGCTGCTCCACCTGCTCGCGGCCCTGGCCATCGCCGCGGCCGGCGTGCTGGGGGGTCGTGGCCCGGCCTGGATGGTCGGATCGGCACTGCTGGCCGCGCTGCTCTTCGCCGAGCACCGGCACGTGGCGCCGGGCGGAGAGCTGCGGCCCGAGCGGATCGGCGCCGCCTTCTTCAACTTCAACGCCCTGGCGTCGGTCGGGTTCGCGCTCTGCGCCTTCGCCGATCTGGCGCTCCGGACGTTCACCGGAGGTGCTGCATGAGCACCGAGACCAGCGCAGCGGGGCACGGCGCCTCGAGCGCCCTGGCCCAGGCCGAGCTGCGGGTGGTGGATGCGGTCGGCTCGCTCATGGAGCTCTGGGGCTTTCGCCGTCAGCTCGGCCGGATCTGGGCGGTGCTCTTCCTCTCCGAGCGGCCCCTGGCCGCGCCCGAGCTCTGCGAGCGGCTCCAGATCTCGACCGGGCTGCTCTCGATGAGCCTCGCCGAGCTGCGGCGCTGGGCGGTGGTGCGGAGCGCCAGCGTGCCCGGCGACCGGAAGGAGCACTTCGAGGCCGAGACCGACGTCTGGAGGATGGTGCGCAAGGTGCTCGCCGAGCGGGAGCGCGGCGCGATCCAGGAGGCGCTCCAGGTGTTCCAGGACGCGTTGACCGAGGTCCGCTCGGCGCTGACCGACGTGAGTCCACGGGTGAAGAGCCAGGCGCGCTTCCGGATCCAGCGGCTGGAGCAGCTCGTCCACCTCTCGCGCACGGGGCTCGGGCTCCTCGGGCTGCTGCTCGAGAACGCGCGGGTGGACATGGGGCCGCTGCGGGCGCTCTCCGAGCTGCTGGGGCGCGGGCGGTAGGCGGAGCACCTCGCCATGGAACCTCTCGTCCTCCGCCCCGCAGCGACCGCGCTGGTGATCATCGACCTTCAGAAGGGAATCGTCGCCGTCCCCACCGAGCCCCACCCGGCCAGTGACGTGGTGCGGAACGCGGCCCGCCTGGCCGACGCCATGCGCAGCAGCGGCGGCCTGGTGGTGCTGGTGCACGTCGTGCCCAGTCCGGACGGCAAGGATCTGCTCACCCCCACGCTCGATCCAGGGGCCCCCACCTTCCCCGCGGCGCGCCCGCCCGGGTGGAGCGACTTCGTCCCGGAGCTGGCAGGTCACCCGCAGGACCACGTGGTGCCCAAGAAGCAGTGGGGCGCCTTCTACGGCACCGATCTCGATCTGCAGCTCCGCCGCCGCCGGATCGACACCATCGTCCTGTGTGGCATCTCCACCAACCTCGGCGTCGAGAGCACGGCCCGCGCCGCCTTCGAGCACGGGTACCAGCAGATCTTCGTCGAGGACGCGATGGCGGCCCGGTCCAAGGTCGAGCACGACCAGACCGTGGCGCACATTTTTCCCCGAATCGGCCGCGTCCGGAGCACCGACCAGGTGATCCCCGCGCTCCGCGCCGACTGACGGGTCAGAGCTCGCCCAGCAGATCCTCCACATACCGCTCCAGCACCTGGCGCCGCCGGAGCGCCATGCTCCGCCCCGCCGCGGTCTGCATGCTGTCCACCAGTGAATAGAGCTTCACGAAAAAGTGATCCAGGCCGTAGGCGACGTCATCGAGCTGCCGGGCCTTCCCGAGCGGATCCTCGGGGTGGAACATGGCGCGCTGCATGCGACCTGAAGTGTAGAAGACCCGCGCGATACCGATGGCGCCCAGGGCCTCCATCCGGTCCGCGTCCTGGATGATCTTGGCCTCGGGCGTGGTGGCCGCGATCCGGGCCGAGAAGCTGTGCGCCTCGATGGCGTGCTGAACCAGGGCCAGCTTCTCCTCGGGGAACCCCATGCCGCGCAGGATGCGCTCGGCCTCCGCCGCCGCCAGCCGGGAGCTGGTGTGGCGCTCCGGGTGGCTCTTGGGTAGCGCGACCACGTCGTGCAGGTACGCGGCCGCGAGCAGCACCAGCGCGTCGGCCGGTCTCCCCTCCGCCTCGTTCAGCTCCTGCGCCGTCCGCCAGACCCGGCGGAAGTGCGAGAGATCGTGCGCTCCGTCGGAGGAGTCGTGGTTGGCGCCGAACCAGGTTTCCAGGCGCTCTTTCCAGGCTTGCAGCGTGTCCATCCCGTCCACCTAACCCGAGCCGGCGCGTGCTGCTTCGCCGCTCTGGCGCAACCGGCCCATCCGGATGACGCGAGGGCGCGGATGTTGCCAGGGCTCACCGCCTCGGGCAAGCCGCGCCGCCTCCTCATCGTCTCGTTCCAGCGACCACCGGCTCCGCGGTATCCTCCGGCGCTCCCGAGGAGACCGATGTCCCAACCCGCCTGGCAGTTCGACGAGACCAGCACCGCCGGAGTCGATTACCGCGACCCGGCCTGTGCCACCGACTACGACCTGCACCACGGCCGCTTCCGCGACCTCGAGGGCGAGGTCCGCACCATCGCCGACGCGCTGCGGCTCGGTCCCGACGACGTCCTCCTCGACCTGGGCGCGGGCACCGGCCTCCTGGCAATCCCGCTGGCGCGCGCCTGCCGACACGTCCACGCAGTGGACGTCTCGCCGGTCATGCTCGCCCGGCTGGAGGAGAAGGCCCGGGCCGCGGAGGTGACCAACCTGACCACCGCGGTGGGCGGCTTCTTGACCTACCAGCACGCAGGTCCGCCCGCCGACGCCCTGCTCTCGGTGGCCGCGCTCCACCACCTGCCCGACTTCTGGAAGCAGGTGGCCCTGTGCCGCGCCGCGGAGATGACGCGGATCGGCGGCCGGTTCTTCCTCTTCGACGTGGTCTTCACCTTCCCGCCCATCGAGCACGCCGGGTACTTCGAGGACTACGTGAAGAAGGTCCGCAAGCGGGCCGGCGACGCCCTCGCGGCCGAGGCCGAGACCCACTTTCGCGCGGAGTACAGCACCTTCGAGTGGGTCCTGACCGGCATGCTGGAGCGGGCCGGGTTCGTCGTGGACGACATCCTGCGCCGGGACACCATCACCGCGGGTTACGTCTGCACGCGGGAGGAGTGAGGCGTCCGCCAGCGAGCGCGGGTCGGCGGGTCGGCCCTGGAAGCCCGCGGCTCGCTCAGTAGATCGCGCGCAGCTGGATCCGGGACTTGACGGTCCGCTTCAACGGATAGAAGCAGTCCGTCGGGACGAAGCGGGCGTCGAACCGGCAGCCGACGACCGGGACGGGCGGCATCAGGTTGAAGTCGGTGTTGAAGGCCCAGAGCGACTTGCGCCCTTGCGGCGGCGCCGGGCCGAGCTGCAGCGGATCCTCCGCCAGTGACTGGGCCTGGCGCAGGACCATCCGATCGTAGGCGCCGTTTCCGCTCCTCTGGAGGAGCTGCACGTCCAGGATGGCGCCGTCGCTCGACTGGGAGATGAGCACCAGCGCCGCGAGGTGGCGGCTCCAGAGGGTGTTTTGTCCGGACGGCCCACGTCGAGCAGGGTGCGCGCCGGCCCCGAGAGGCCGTGCCCCGGCCGCAGCCCCAGGAGCTCGTCCGTCATCGGAGCAGGCGCTCCCGGTGAATCAGGGCCGTTCTCGTAGGCGCTGCCCGTCGCGCCGTACCGGCCCGCCTCGCGGGCGTAGTTGCTGAGCATGTCTCTGAGCTGTCCGCTCGATATCGCCGGCT
>Ga0302321_100003349_pt1 | contig 13752 bp, 11 predicted proteins | sample Fen_T0_1_FD_202505 | JGI IMG/M metagenome (GOLD analysis project Ga0302321, IMG submission 202505) | Peat permafrost microbial communities from Stordalen Mire near Abisko, Sweden - Fen_T0_1 | ecosystem: Environmental > Terrestrial > Soil > Wetlands > Permafrost | place: Sweden: Abisko...
TACCCGTGCTCGGCGAACAGCTCGGCCGCCACGTCGACGATGCGCTGCCTCAGCTCGTCGTCGTCGGTCACCGGATCCTCCTGTTCGGGCGACGAGATGCCGACGCCCACGGATCGGTCCGCAGCTGCCTCGTGACACACCCGGCACCGACCCGGTCGAGCATCACCACCCTAGGCGGGCACGGCCGTCGATGGCGGCGCGAAGGACGTCCCGCACAACGGCACACCGGGCGTCGGAGCCCTCGACCGCCGTACTCTCGGAGTGTTGGTCCCTGCTGCCGGCCGTTCGCTGCTGCGCTGGGGACCTGGAGGCGTCATGAACGCAACGATGATCGGATCCCTCAACCCCTCCAGCTACCCGACACCTGCGGCATCGGTGGGTCGGCTGTTCTACGACCGGGTCGCGGCCACACCCGCGGCCGAGGCGTTCCGGCACCCGGTCGCCGACGGCTGGGAGTCCGTGACCTGGGGGCAAGCGGCCGAGACGGTGAGGACGGTGGCCGCCGGCCTGCTCGCCCTCGGGATCGGGCCGCAGGAGCGGGTGGCGATCGCGTCCTCGACCCGCATGGACTGGCTCTACGCCGACCTGGCGGTCATGTGCGCCGGTGCGGCGACGACGGCCATCTACCCCTCGACCGGGGCGGAGGACGTCGGATACATCCTCACCGACAGCGGAACCCGGCTCGTCTTCGCCGAGGACGACACCCAGATCGCCAAGCTCCGCGCGCTGCGGGACCACCTTCCCGACGTGATCCGGGTGGTCACCTTCGACGGGCTGGCGGACGGCGAGTGGGTGATCAGCCTGGCCGACCTGCAGGCGCTGGGCGCTCGCCATCTCGTCGAGCACCCCAGTGCGGTCGACGAGGCGGTCGCCGCAGTGCGGCCGGAGCACCTCGCGACCCTGATGTACACCTCGGGAACCACGGGTCGACCGAAGGGCGTGGAGCTGCCGCACCGATGCTGGACCTACGTCGGAGCCGGTGCGCAGGCCATCGACATCCTGTCCAACGACGACCTGCAGTTCCTCTGGCTGCCACTGTCGCACTCCTTCGGCAAGATGCTCGAGGCGGTCCAGCTCCAGATCGGCTTCTCCACGGCCGTCGACGGCCGGATGGACAAGATCGTCGAGAACCTGGCCGTGATCCGGCCGACCTTCATGGCCGGTCCCCCGCGCATCTTCGAGAAGGTGCACTCCAGCGTGGTGCAGACGATGCAGGAGGACGGCGGCGCCAAGCTGAGGCTCTTCACCTGGGCCTTCGACGTCGGCAACCAGGTGTCACGGGATCGCCTGGCCGGCAAGCAGCCCGGCTGGGTGCTGCGGGCCCAGCACGCCCTCGCCGACCGACTCGTCTTCACCAAGGTGCGGGACCGGCTCGGCGGCCGGATCCGGTTCATGGTCTCGGGCAGCGCCGCGCTGTCCCCGGACGTCGCCACCTGGTTCCACGCCGCCGGCCTCCTGGTGCTCGAGGGCTACGGGCTGACCGAGACCAGCGCGGCGGCCTGCCTGGTGCGGCCAGTCGCCCCGGCGTTCGGCGTCGTCGGCCCACCGCTGACCGGGACGGAGGTCAGCATCGCCGCGGACGGCGAGATCCTGGTCCGCGGTCCCGGCGTGATGTCCGGCTACCACAACCTCCCCGACGCCACGGCGGAGGCACTCAGCCCGGACGGCTGGTTCGCCTCGGGGGACATCGGTGAGATCGACGCGACCGGGCGGGTGCGGATCACCGATCGCAAGAAGGACCTGATGAAGACCTCCGGCGGGAAGTACATCGCCCCGCAGACCATCGAGGTCATGTTCCGGGCGGTCTGCCCCCTGGCCAGCCAGATGCTCGTGCACGCGGACCGGCGCAACTACGCCACCGCGCTGATCACCCTCGACCCGGACGCGCTGGCCCAGTGGGCCCGGGCCCAGGGCCTCGCCGAGACCGACTACGCGACGCTCGCCGCGAACCCCACCGTGCGCGACTACGTGCAGTCGAGCATCGAGGAGCTCAACGGCCGGCTCAACCGTTGGGAGACGATCAAGGACTTCCGCATCCTCGACCACGACCTGTCGGTGGAGGCCGACGAGCTCACCCCCAGCCTGAAGGTCAAGCGCAAGGTCGTGGAGGGCAAGTACCAGTCACTCCTCGACTCGATGTACACCGGGTAGGGATGGATCGGCCGGAGCGCCTCACAGACGGGGATGCGGATGGTCGGTCGCGCGGCCCTGGAACGAGAGGATCTTGGGGTTCTGCACCACACCGGCCTGGATCTCGATGGCACGCCTGATGGTCGCGTCCTCGTCCCACGCCGCCGGCCCGGCCATCACCGGGCGCAGGTAGGGGATCAGCGCCTCGCTGATCCCCCAGGTCGCGCTGTTCCACAGGTATGCGGGGCTGTGATCGACGGCGTAGTAGGCGACTCCGTCCCCGACGGTGAGCATCGGCGCTTCGAACGTGGTGGGCCGGGCGAACTCGAACCCCATCCCCGCGTCGCAGGAGACGTCCACGAGCAGAGTGCCGGGGGCGAAGGACGAGAGCTCCCCGCCCGAGACGAACATCAAGGGCGCGTCGGTGTCCTGCAGCACGCAGTTGACCACGATGTCGAATCGGGCCAGGAACCCTGCCGTGGGCACGGGTCCCGCGTCGGTGTCGGCGTGGACGACGGTGCGAGCGGGGTCGTCCTCGGTCCGGTCCATGTGGTCGAGAACGACGGAGGGGATCGGTGACGCCACGGCCGTGACGTCACGCATGGTGAGCACGGTGACCTCGTGGACCCCCAACGCGTGCAGCGCGGTGACTGCGCCGCGGGCGGTGTTCCCGAAACCGATGACCACGGCGGTGAGGTGCCGACCGTAGTGTCCGGTGGAACCCGTCAGCGTCATGGCGTGGAGGACGGAGCAGTAGCCCGCGAGCTCGTTGTTCATGTGGAACACGTGAACGACGAAGGTACCCGTCGGTGTCCAGTGATTCATCGCCTCCCACGCGATGAGCGTCAGCCGCTTGTCGATGGAGATCTGCGTCAGCTGTGCGTCCTGCACCACGTGCGGCCAACCCCACAGGACCTGGCCGTCGCGGAGGGATTCGATGTCGTCGAGGGTGGGCTTGGGCAGCAGCACGACGTCCGACGCGGCGATGATCTCGCTGCGCGAACGCAGGCCCGCGACCTGCCGGGCCAGATGGTCGTCGGACACGCCGTAGCGGTCCCCGTAGCCATGCTCGAGGAGCATCCTCGCGCGCAGGTCGGCATCGATCCGGTCGAAGTGCAGTGGGTGGATGGGCAGCCGAAACTCGTTCTCCTTGCTCGAGTTCGCCAGGACTCCGAGACTGAGCCCGCTCATGAGAACCTCTCCGACAGCACGACGATGCGACGACCGCGATCAGTGTGTTCCACAGGCAGGGGACGACACAAACGCGCTGCCGATGCCGCTCACGTCGCACGATCCAGCTGCCGGTCCACATGGCTCGGACCCAGGATGTTCCGGGCGGCTCGACGCGTGAAGGCGTGCGCTGCGCGACGACCAAGGACCGGTGGGACACTGGAGTCGGGACGAGCCCTCTCGTGGGTCTCGGTCCGGTTCTGCGGTCGAGGGTGCGTGGGTGCCCACCCCGGGCACGACGCATCGTGCGGCCAGGAAGAGTGGTGCGCGATGACTGCCAAGTCCGACCAGGTCAAGGGCAAGGCCAAGCAAGTCACCGGGATCGTTACCGGCGACAAGAACCTCGAGGCTGAGGGCAACGCCGATCGACTCTCCGGGGAGACCGCCGAGAGGATCGACAACGCCAAGGGCAAGGCCCACGAGGTGATCGACACCGTCGAGGAGTTCGTCGACGGAGCCTTCGACAAGGCCAAGGACCTTGTCGACCAAGTCCTCGACAAGGCCAAGGAACTGACCCACTGACGGCTCGTACCTGGCCCCGAGTGCCGCGTGACATGCTCGCCGCATGGACGGAACTCCGCACGAGGCGTCACGTCTCGGCAGGGCCTCCTGGCAACGCGTCACCGCCAGCACGCACCTGCTCGTCTCGGCCGGCATCGGGATCGTCCTGGGAGCGCTGGTGGCGCTGCGGTACGACCCGTTGGCGGGCGGGCTCGTCGCATGGGCTGTGGCCGGATCGGTGTTCCTGGGCTGGACGTGGACGTCGATCTGGCCAGCGGACGCAGAAGGCACCTCGCTGGTAGCGCGTCGCGAGGATCCGTCGAGACCCGTAAGGGACCTGGTCCTGCTGCTCCTTGCCGTCGGCAGCCTGCTCACCGTGGGCCTGGTGATCTTCCGGGCCCACGACAGCGGGCCGGTGCGCCTCGCGCTCGGAGTCGCCTGCGTCGCCGCCTCCTGGGCCGTTCTCCACACGATCTTCGTCCTGAGATACGCACGCCTCTACTACGCCGAGCCAGTCGGTGGCATCGACTTCAAGCAGGAGCCGGACCCCACCTACCGGGAGTTCGCCTACGTCGGGTTCACCGTCGGGATGACCTTCCAGGTCTCCGACACCGACATCGGGAAAGCCACGATCCGCACCGCAGTCCTGCGTCATGCGCTCCTGTCGTTCATCTTCGGCGCCGTGATCCTCGCCATCACGATCAACCTGCTGGCCGGACTCAGCACCTGACGAGCCCGGCGGCCGCAGCTTCTTCCGGATCGAGCCTCGAACTGGTCGGCTCCCCGTTCCCGATTCCCACCACCGAGCGGGCTAATCGCCTGTGCGCCCGTGGATACCGAGCGGTTGTGCACCATTTCGGTTACGGCGACGAGTCCTGGCGGGAAACGGATCGGGAACGACGCACTGCCGATGTGGCGAGCTGCTCGGCCTCGTGCTCGGCGGTGAACTGCAGCAGGGAGCCGGGCGGCGCCGACCGAGCCACCTGCTGGGCGAACGACGCGGCCTCGTCCTCGAAGTAGAGGCTGGTCGGCAGCCGTTGCGCCCAGAACGACGCCACACGATCGGCCATGACCTCGTCGTCCCCGACATCGAACGTGAGCGGCAGCAGCGTGAGCAGCTTCGTCAACCGCCAGCCCTCGTGCAGTCGCCGGGTCAGTGCGACCCCCGCATCGCGCGCCGCCGCACTGAGTCGCTCGCGCTCGCAGTCGGTGAGATCCGCCTCGTCGAAGTCGCCGCGTGCCACCCTGGAGGCCGAGGCTGGCTGCACCAGCAGGCCGATCAGCACCCGTTGGTAGCCCGCGAGGCTCATGGCGACGTCACCGCGGAGCAGTGGGGGCGCGACGTCACCGCACGCATCCGTTCGAGCACCTCGGTCAGGCCTCCCGGGGGGAGGGACCCGGCCCAGGATCCGAGCATCTCGAACGTCACCGCGGCGAGGTTCGGGCACAGCGGCACCACCTGCTCCAACAGCGCCCACACCGGCTCCGGGGGAGCCGCGCAGTGCCCGTCGACGTAGAACCCGTCGACCTCCATTCCGCCCGCGATGTGGATCTCGCGGACTCGACCGAGGTCCAGCTCCGCGAGATACGACTCGGGCGACATGACCCCGTTGACGGCATTGCAGTGCAGGTTGTGCAGATCCAGCAACAGGTCGGCACCATGGTCGTGGCAGAGCCGGTTGAGGAACGCTGCCTCGCCATAGGAGTCGTGCGGCGTGCCGAAGTAGTAGACGTTGTTCTCGAGCAGGAACGGCCGCCCCAGACCCCCGAGGACCTGCTCGACGCGAGCGCCGATCATCGTGAGGCTCTCGTCATCGAGCGGCACGGGCAGCGTGAGCCCAGCGTTGACCGCGCCCTCGTCGAGCTCGACGACGCTGAAGGCCAGATGCTCGCTCAGCCACGGGCTGTCGAGCCAGTCGACCCATTCCAGGAGCTGCGCGACATACTGCTCGTCGAGCCTGGCCGCGCTCCCGATCGAGAGCCCGATCCCGTGCAGCATCACGGGAAGTCGGGAACGCAGGCGGTCCAGGCTCGCCCGCTGGTCGTGATCGACGACGAAGCGCGGGGTGACGTCAGCTCCGCGGTCGTGCCAGATCGTGTCCGGGATGATCTCGACGTAGTCCGCCGGGCAGTCGGGCTGCACGAGGAAGTCCTCGAACACGGGCTGGTACAGCAGCCCGACCACCGGCGTCGAGTGCTCGGTCACACCCCGAAGGTGCGCTCGGCCACCCGCTCGAAGATCGTGCTGTCGATGACCAGACGGTCCAGGCCCGACAAGCACGGCGCGCAACCGCGGGGCCGCGGGATGGTCAGGATCTCCTTGAGCTGCTCGACGATGGACTCGAAGTCCGCCTGCGGCTCGACTGCCAGTCGCACCGATCGCAGACCCGGCTCACGTGGCTCGAACTTCTCCATGATGTGCCTCCTCGTTCGGGGGGAATGACGAGCACCGGAACCGCCGTATGGGATCCGGCGCGCCCAGGACTATCACCGGTGTTCTGGCCCAACAAGGAAGTTCACCCGTTCGCCGACCCGCCCGAGTTGCGAGCCGTGCTGCGCAACGGCTAAGGGCGCGCGGGCCGAAAGTCGACGCCGTCACGACCGTGACGAGGTGGTGCTCGACCTATGCCTCGTCGTCCAGCGGATCGACCCGATCGCCCGAGACCCCTTGCGGTTCCTGGAGGTGGCCCCCGGCGTTGAGGGGGTCGTGAGCGACGATCCCGGGCAGCTGGTCGTGGAAGAACACCCGGGACAGCAGCTCGCGACGTGAGCGGGTGTCCGTCTTCGCGAAGACGGCCTTGAGATGGTCCTGGACGGTCCACGACGAGATCACGAGACGCTCGGCGATCGCAGCGGTGTCGAGCCCCCGAGCGACGAGCGTGGCGACCTCCCGCTCGCGCGCGGTCAGCCCGAAGGCCTCCAGGCGCAACGGAACCGCGTAAGTCCGCGTCTGCTCGTTGCACCACGATCGCCACCCGTCCGTCGGTGCCGCCGCCGGGCAGCGATCCGTACAAGGTCAGCCAGCCGGACGACGTGGGCGCGTGCAACGGCGGAGCCGGCCTCCCGACCCTGCCCTGGCGACGCACCTCCGCGGCGATGCTGAGCACCGCCGCCGGGACGTTGCGGTGAGCCGGGTCCTCGAGGATCAGCAGCGACAGGAGCGCGTCCGCGGCAGGTGTGGTGAGCTCGACGTCGTCGTGCGCATCGAGGACGAGCAGACCCGGCGCGCGATCCTCGTCAGCGCGTCGCGCGGCGTCGACGCGGTAGGAGCTCCGCAGTGCCTCCGCCACCGGGCGCGAGAGCCGAGCCAGGAGTCGCGCCTCGTCAGGGGTGAAGTCACCGGTCCGCTCCGTCCGGTGCAGGACGACGCAGCCCCAGGCCCGCCCGCGCGTGACCATGGCCGCGCGCATCTCGTACGGGGTGCCGATCGGCCGGAGGTACTCGACGTAGCGCGCACTGCGTTCCGGCCGGCCGCGGGTCGTCTCGCTCAGCACACCCACCGGCGTACGCCGGGCCGCGAGAGCGGCGAAGGTGTTCACGTCGTCTCGCAGGTACTCGCTGGTGACGACCGCGCCGGCGGCCATCGCCTCGGTCTCGGGGGTGAGGAAGCCGCCTGTCATCAGCTCCACCGGGTTCGCCGTCGTGAGCAGGCGCGTGTCGGGGTCGAGGCCGTGCCAGCAGAAGGCGTCCACAGGAAGCGCGCGCCGGATCCGGGCCGCCAGCTCCGCGTGCAGCTCGCCGTAGGGCAGTCCGCGGGCGCCGAGGCGCTCGACCTCGGCCACGAGGTGGTCCCCGCTCCACTTCTCCACGACGTCATGGTGACGCTCACGACGGCACGGGGTGCCCACATGCACGGAAGATCCCAGATCAGCAGGGATGCGCGACCACGTCCCGTTGGCGGACCGTGTGACCGAAGCCGAGCCTCGGCGCCGCACCCACCAGGAGGACACCGCCATGTCGATCGACATCAACGACACCGAGCTCGCCACCCAGACCCTGTGCTTCGCCGCGCCGCTGCTGCCCGGGATGTCATCGCGCGACCGGGAGGAGATGCTCTCCTGCTCGCGCGGTGCGCGCAGCGAGGAGCACTCAGCCTCCCGTCGCCGCCACGGCATCAGCCGCGAGTCGGTCTGGATCCAGAGCACACCCGCCGGGGACGTCGCGGTCGTCCTCATCGAGTCGGCTGATCTGTCCAACGCCCTGCTCGGTCTCGCGACCTCGGACGAGCCCTTCGACGTCTGGTTCCGCGAGCACCTGCTGGCAGTTCACGGGATGGACCTGAGCGCCGGCATGTCACTGCCGGAGCAGGTGCTGAACTACGGTGCTGACCGGTGATGGCACGATCGCGTCGCGGGGAGCGCGTCTCGGCTATCGCCTGAGCGATCGAGAGGTAGCCCCATTCTCCTGTCTGCCCCAACCGCGCCAAGCTTCGACACGTCGCCGTTCCGTCGTCAGGAGTCCTCATGGCCATGCCGCTCGATCCCCCCGAGCGGCATGCGCCGGGGGCATCGACGCGGCGGCCCCGGCTCGTGGTCGCGTACGGCGTCATGCCCGCCCACGCGTTGCTGCGCGCCGAGGCTGCGCGATGGCATCAGGTGACACCTGCACACATCGTTCTGGTCCATGAGTGCCCCCGGTGCGGCAGCGACGCGCACGGGCGGCCGCGCCTCGTCGCCACGGCGGCGGCCCGGCAGCCGGCGTACGTCAGCCTGGCCCGCGCTGGAGACCTGTCGGTGGTCGCCATCACCGACGCAGGCCCGGTCGGAATCGACGTCGAGGCCGAGGGCGCGGCCGACTTCGCGGGCGTCGAGGACGTCGCCCTTCACCCGGGCGAACGTGGCACGACCCCGGTCGACCCGACCCGCGTCTGGGTGCGCAAAGAGGGGCTGCTCAAGGCTTACGGGCTCGGACTCGCCGTCGATCCGAGCGACGTCCGGCTCGACGACGACGGGCTCGCGACGTGGGACTCCCCCCACCGGTCGCCAGGGGCGGTGTGGCTGCGCGACCTCGCCGTTCCTGGCCACGTCATGGCCGTCGCCGTCCTCCCCCTCGCGGAGCATGACGTCGCGGGCCTGTCGGCCACGATGAGACCGGCATCGACGTGATCAACGGGCGCGAGGCACCGACCCATCGGCCGCCGGCAGGCCGGGCAGACGACGCTGGCGCAACCAGGCGTCGAAGAGGTCGGGCAGCGGCGCACCCGCGACCTCGGCGGCGAGGGACTCGAACATCGCACTGGTGACCGAGCCGTAGCGGTTCCGCTCGACCCAGACGCGCAGCAGCGAGAAGAACCTGTCGTCGCCCACCATGAGCCGCAGCGCGTGCAGCAGCAGCGCGCCACGCTTGTAGACCCGGTCGTCGAACATCAGGTCCGGACCGGGGTCGGCGAGCAGCAGGTCCTGCGGCTTGGTGGCGAGCTTGCTCCAGTGGTCGCGCGCCCGCGCGTCCGCGGAGCGGCCCCCTGACTCCTCCGACCACAGCCACTCGCAGTAGCAGGCGAAGCCCTCGTGCAGCCAGATGTCGCGCCAGGACGACAACGTGAGGGCGTTGCCGAACCATTGGTGCGACAGCTCGTGCGCGACGAGGCGCACGTTGTCCCATTCGGAGCTCAGGAAGTTGGACCCGAAGGTCGACATGCCCTGTGCTTCAAGGGGAATCTCGAGATGGTCGTCGGTGATCACCACGGTGTAGGCTGCGAATGGGTACGGCCCGAACAGCCGGGCGTAGAACTCCAGCATCGCGGGCTGCTGACCGAACGCCGAGTCGTAGCGGTTGAGCAGCCGGTGCGGGAGCACCGCGCTCATGGGGACCGACGACACGCCGACCGGATGCACCACGTAGCGGCCGATCTGCACCGTGGCGAGATACGTCGCCATCGGCTCGCGCTGCTCGTAGACCCACGTGGTGGTGCTGGCCGAGCGCCACTGGCTCGTGCACACGCCGTTCGCGACGACGTGGTACGCGTTCGGCGCCGTCAGCTCGATCCGGTAGGTCGCCTTGTCGTCCGGGCGGTCGTTGCACGGGAACCATGAGGGCGCCCCGTTGGTCTGGCCGGCGACGAGCACGCCGTCGGCGAGCTCCTCCCAGCCGCACTCGTCGTCGCCGTCGGGCACGGGTCGCGGTTGCCCGTTGTAGGCCACCACGACACGAAAGGCCGCGCCAGCCTCGATCGGGCGCCTGGGTCGCACGAGCAGGTGCTGCGGTTTCGTGACGAACCGTGCCCCGGCACCGTCGACGGTGACCTTCGTGACCCGCAGCCCGGAGAGGTCGAGCCGCAGCTCACTCAGGTCGCTCGCGGCCTCGGCGGACAGCACCGCCTTTCCACGCAGCTGGTTGGAGTCGACGTGGTAGGACAGGGCTAAGTCGTAGTGCGCCACGGCGTACGAACGGTCACCCCGGTGAGGGAAGTACTCCTGCACCTTCACGCGTCATCCTCGGTGTCGGTCTGTTGCCACGGGCCGATCGGGTTGCCGATCCACCGGGACTTGTCGGGCACGAACTCCCCGCGCATCACGAGCGACCCCGGCCCGACGGTCGCGTGCCGACCCAGCGTCGCCGCGGGGAGGATCACGCTGTTGGGACCGAGCGTCGAGCCGGTCCGCAGCGTGACGGCGTCCATGCTCAGGACCCGGTCGTGGAACAGGTGGGTCTGGACGACGCAGCCCTGGTTGACGGTGGCTCCTGCCTGAAGGTGGATGAGGTCGGCCTCGGGGAGCCAGTACGTCTCGCACCACACCCCGCGCCCGATCCTCGCACCCAGCGAGCGCAGCCACAGGTTCAGGATCGGTGTGCCGGTCGCGGGGCGGGCGAACCAGGGGGCGGCCACCGACTCGACGAACGTGTCGGCCAGCTCGTTGCGCCACACGAACGTGCTCCAGAGCGGGTGGTTGCCGACGCGGAGCCGTCCGACCAGCACCCACTTGGCGATCGTCGTCACGACCGCGGCCACCGTCGCGGCCGCGATCACGACCAGCCCGCTCAGCAGCGCCGCGGCCCACCAGCCGTGAGTTGACGCGAGCGCAGCCAGGGCGACGACGACACCGAGCCCGACCGCGACCCCGACCATGACCGGGACCAGGCGGCACAGCTCGACCAGCGCCCGCGCGACCACCAGGCGGGTGGGCGGGTCGTACGTCAGGCGCCTGTCGACCTTCTGCTCCACCCTGCGCAGCTTCGTCGGAGGGCTGCCCAGCCAGGACGTGCCGGCCTTCGCCTTCGTCCGACGCGGGGCGGCGGACAGGACTGCGACCAACCCCCGCTTGGGGACCTTGCGGCCCGGAGCGGCCATCCCGGAGTTGCCCACGAACGCGTGCTTGCCGATCTCCACGTGCTCCACGCGAAGCCAGCCGCCGCCCAGCTCATAGCTTCCGAGCAGGGTGTCGTCGGCGAGGAAGGCCCCTTCCCGCACGGCTGTCAGCTTGGGGATCAGCAGCACCGTCGACGCCTCGACCCGCGGCCCGACGTCCGCCCCGAGCGCCCGCAGCCAGGCAGGCGTCAGCGAGCTGGAGTAGAGCGGGAAGAGCCAGGTGCGCGCCTCGTCGAGGACGCGCAGCGTCGCCCACGCCTGCCAGGCGCGCAGCCCGTGCACCGGGTGGGCGCCGGGCGCCAGTCCGAGCCCGAGCAGCCGCACCGTGAGCCAGATCAGCAGGGCGAGCACGAGCAGGCCGACGACGGTGGCGATCGGCAGCCAGGCCAGGCTGCGCACGGCGGCGGTCGACACCGAGCCGGCGTCCTTCAGGTGCGGTGCCACGACGGTGAGGACCGCGAGGATGGCGATCCCGGGCAACGCGGAGATCAGGACCGCGACCGCGGCGTACCCCAGCACCCACACCGGACGGTTGCGCGGCCGCTCGGCCCACGGTCCCCGGGCAGCCTTGCGCCGCCGGGCCGGCGCCCCCGACCACAGCTCTCCGCGGGGAACCTCGCCGAAGACCGCGGATCCAGGCGCGATCTCCGCGTCGGCGCCGACGACCGCGCCTGGGCCGAGCGTGCTGCGCGCGCCGATGCGGGCGTCAGAACCGATCTCGACGGCGCCGACACGCAGCAGGTCACCGTCGAGCCAGTGCCCCGACAGGTCGACCTCGGGCTCGACAGAGCAGCCGTCGCCGAGGACGAGGTGGCCGGTGACGGGTGGAATCGAGTGCAGGTCGACATGGCGGCCGACGTGCGCGCCGAGCAGCCGCGCGTAGAGCCGCATCAGCGGCGCGCCCGCGAGGTTGGCGGCGCCGAGCTCGTCGGCGAGCCGCTCGGCGAACCAGACCCGTATGTGCACGTTGCCGCCGCGGGGGTAGGTGCCCGTGCCCACCCCGGCGAGGATCGCGCGCGCCCCCGCTGCGGTGAGCAGCATCCGGCCGGGGGCGGACACCAGCAGCAGCCAGGCCGCCACCACCACGGCCCAGGGCGCGGTCGGCAGCCAGTCGACCCCGAACCACTGGGCGGCCACCGTGGTCCCGAGCGCGACCCAGCTCAGCCAACGCAGCCCGGTGATGGTGCGCAGGGGCACGGTCAGAAGGACCTGGGCGACCTGCGAGCGACGGGACACCGGACGGACCGTGCGGTCGATGTACGCCGCGGGGGTCGCGAGCTCGTCCAGCGCCACGGCGAGGTCGCCGATCCGGGGGTGGTCGTAGACGTCGGCGACAGTGACCTCGGGGTACGTCGCGCGCAGCCGCGATACCAGCTGGGCCGCCGCGAGGCTGCCACCGCCGAGGTCGAAGAAGTCGTCCTCGGCCCCGGTGACGGTGGCGCCGAGGATCTCGGCCCAGATGTCCTGCAGCTGCCCGGCGGTCCCCTCGAGCCGCGTCGACTCGCCGGTCTCGACGGTGACCAGAGGCCAGGGCAGCGCGTCCCGGTCGATCTTGCCCGAGGTACGGGTCGGGAGCGTGTCGACCTGCGCGAGCCGCGGTACGAGCGCCGCCGGCATCGTGGCACGCAAGGTCGCGAGTGCGGCCGCGGCGTCGAAGTCCTCGGTGGTGGCGACGTACCCGACGAGCAGCGCGTTGCCCGAGCCGGTACGTCGCACCGCTGCCGCTGCTCCCGTCACTCCGGGCAGCGCCAGCAGCGCGCTGTCGATCTCGCCGAGCTCGATGCGCCGGCCGCCGACCTTGACCTGGTCGTCGGCGCGGCCGAGGAAGAGCAGCCCCTCCTCCTCGTAGCGGACGAGGTCACCGCTGCGGTAGGCGCGCTCCCAGCCCAGCGTGGGCATCGGCGCGTACTTCTCCGCGTCCTTCGCGGGGTCGAGGTAGCGGGCCAGACCGACGCCGCCGATGATCAGCTCGCCGGTGCCGCCCGGCTCGACCTGGATGCCGGCCTCGTCGACCACGGCGAGGTCCCAGCCGTCGAGCGGCAGCCCGATGCGCACCGGCGGCTCTCCCGTCAGCCGCGCACCACAGGCGACGACCGTGGCCTCGGTCGGGCCGTAGGTGTTCCAGACCTCCCGGTCGTCCTCGACCAGCCGGGCCGCCAGCTCGGGCGGGCAGGCCTCCCCGCCGAGGATGAGCAGCCGGACGGCGGCAAGCGCGTCGGCAGGCCAGAGCGCCACGAGCGTCGGCACGGTCGAGACCACCGTGACGTCGTTGGCGACCAGCCACGGGCCGAGCTCCATGCCGCTGCGGACGAGCGAGCGGGGCGCCGGCACCAGGCACGCGCCGTAACGCCACGCCAGCCACATCTCCTCGCACGACGCGTCGAAGGCCACCGACAGCCCCGCCATCACGCGGTCACCGGGCCCGAGCGGCTCCTCCTGCAGGAACAGGCGCGACTCGGCGTCGACGAACGCCGCCGCGCTGCGGTGCGACACCGCCACCCCCTTCGGCGCACCGGTCGAGCCCGACGTGAAGATCACCCATGCGTCGTCGGACGTGGTCGGTCCGGTGTCGTCGTCCACCGGCG
>Ga0302321_100003353_pt1 | contig 13743 bp, 16 predicted proteins | sample Fen_T0_1_FD_202505 | JGI IMG/M metagenome (GOLD analysis project Ga0302321, IMG submission 202505) | Peat permafrost microbial communities from Stordalen Mire near Abisko, Sweden - Fen_T0_1 | ecosystem: Environmental > Terrestrial > Soil > Wetlands > Permafrost | place: Sweden: Abisko...
AGCCCCCGTCCTCGTCGCTTCGCTCCGATTCCTGATCGGATCACCGGAATCCTGATCGGATGCGCCCGGAACGGCTGATCGAATGCAGCGGAATACGCATTTCCGGCCGTCTGCGCCAACGACAACGTATGCCGAACGTGCGGCGTCCCCGGCGGTCCATGCTGTCCGTCCCCCCTCTGTTCTGCGCCGGGAGCGCCGAACCCGTCGTGCGGCGACTCCCAACACCCGTACCGCTGCGTCGGCGCCGGAGCAGGCACCTGCGTTCAATGCGGTCTGCGCGGGCTTCCTTGCTGCGACGTGATGGCCGTCATGTGCGGGGGGGCTCGCTGCACCGACGGTTCGAGCTGCACCAATCAAGTCACCTGCCAATGACGTGGGCGTCGCGGAGTTCCGTTCCTCCACAAGCTGAGCAACCGAACGTCGGATGGATAGAGTTTGGCTGAGGTGCATAGGAGTAACGAGGGCCGTCAGGCCTCTGCTCGCCTTCCCCTTCGCCCGCGGGCGTCTCTTCCGGGACCGCCCCAATTTGCAATTCGTTTGGCCTTTGCGCCGCGCTGTCCGGGATCTCGTAATTGTTCCCGGTCGTGATGTAAACGGTGTCGGAAAACGGATCGATGACGGGCGTGCCGCCCCAGATTGCGGCGCCACTGAACAGGTTGGTGCCGGGCCCTTGATCTGGGATCATGAAGGTCTGCCAAAGCACGCGTCCAGTCTGCGGATTGACCGCGGCCAGGCTGCCTCGAAACGTGCAGCAAGGGTAAGTGGGGTCGGTCAACGCAAGTCTGCGTGGCTGGAGCGGGGCGAGTTGGCGATCGGTGCGACCGGTCTCGCTCCGAAACGCCGATTCCCATTACCCACCCATTGCCCCGGCCCACGTCCCAGAGCGTCCTATCGCGTCGCGTTCCGTCCTGATCGGGAGCGCCGGCTTCGTGCCGCAACTGCAACGACCACAGCCATTTTTGAGTTGTTTCTTCGAAGAAGAAGGCAGCGCCCCCAGCAAGGATCGAACTTGCGACCTTGGCTTCAGGAAGCAGCCAGATCGCGGGGCGTGGCTATCTCATACAGAACGGAAACGATTCAGGTTTTGCGGCGTGGTCACGGCTCGGGCGGAGTGTCCGCTTTGCTCATTTCCACGTCCTTGCCATCGATGCATTCGATGGCGCTCCGCAGATCGTCGGCGTCGAAATCTGCGTAGCGCTGCGTGGTCGTGAGGTCGGCATGCCCGGCGAGCTGCTGCACCGCGATGGCCGGTGCCCGGTTCCTGAACAGCTCGGTCACGAAGAAATGCCTTAGGTCGTGAAATGACCAGCCCTTGCGTTCGGCGCGCTCCATGGCGCGCTTGAACGCTTGGTTCAGCCCATTCTCACCCCACGCCTTGCTCATGGCCGTAACCGTCACAGGCGCCCAAGGACTGGCCTTGCTCGGCTTGGCCGCCTCGAGCGCGGCCCACAGCGCCCGACTCATCGGGATGCGCCGCTGGTGATGTGACTTGGGCGTGGTCTCGAAGCCAGCCGAGACGCTCCGACGAATCGTGAGCGTCCCTGCCTCGAGATCCACATCCGGCCACCGCAGCCCTCGAACCTCGCCAGCCCTCAGTCCCGCGAACGCCGCGAGCTGGAAGGCCAGGCGCGCCGTCGGCGAAGCCGCCGCGAGGATGGCGTCTAGGTCCGCCCGTCGCATCGGATTCACGGCTTTTCTGCCGCTCTTTGGCAACCGCGGAAGCGCTGGCATTACTGCCAACATACCCGCGTTCACCGCCGTTCGAAGCACCGACCGCAGCACGATGTGAAATCGTGCCCGCGTGCTCGGCGCTAGCCCTTCGTCGACCAGCTCGGCGTCGAGCAGCGCGAATGCTTGCCGATCGAGCGCCTCGAGCGGCAGCTCCCCGAAGCGAGGGAGCAACAAAGTATCGAGCTGCACGTTGTAGCCGACGCGCGTCGTCGGCTTCAGCGCGCTCTTCATGTGCGTCGCACGGAAATGCTTCACCGCTTCCGCGAACGTCACCGGGTCCGGCGCGGCTGGCGCGTCGACCTGCTCCAGCGTGCCGACTTTGGCGAGGTGATCCTCGAGCCGTCGATTCTCGGCCTCGGCGGCCTTCCTCAACTGCACTTGAGCATCACGGCGATAGCGCTTCGCCTTGCCGTTTGTCGTTCTGTACGAGATGTCAATGACCCAGCGGAACTCACCATTCCGTTCTTCTCTGCGAACTGTCACGTCAGGGTTTCCCCCAGCCGGGACCGTCGCTGACTTGGCGTCCGCAGAGTATCACGGCGTCGCGCTCCGTCGCATCGCGGTCACTCCGTCCACGCGGGCCCCAACGAAACCCGCCAGCGGTTCGCGAACTTCCGCGCCTTCACGCCGTCGACGTGTGCCTCCACCCCGCCGTCGGCGGCTCGAATCGCCCTGCGTTCCAGCAGCTTGCGAAGCGCGCCCACCGAAACGCCCAGCAGTGGCGCGGCGTCGCGAAGGGCGTGCCAGCGCAGGGGCGCTGCAATTCGTTTAGCCACCCGTCCTCCGGGTCCGGTTCGGGCCGCTCCGAACGCGAATCAAGTCCTGGATGGCCTCGAAGCCCGCCGTCTGGTTCGCAGCGAGCTCGGCCGCCTCAAGGATGGCGCACGGCAAGCCGCGATGATGGCGTATCGCGTCCCACGCCCAGCTCGCGATGACCGCCACTGGCTCTGCCGGCTGCTGCTCCTCTGCATCGACGACCTCTTGGTCGGTGTGTTCTAGGTTGAGGTCGACGGCGTCACGGAGTCCTCGCGACCAGGTCAGCATCTTGGCGCCGCGCATGCCCGAGCAGTACGCGACCCAAAGCGTCTCATCGGCCTGGCGCTTGCCGGTTGCAGCCGAGGCGGCGATCTAGAGCGGCGTTCGATTCTTGCCGCGAGCGCGCTTGGTGCCCGGGTCTGTCAGCTCCAGCGAGAACTTGGCAAGGTAGTCGGCACGCTTCGATTCGCGCAGATCTGCGCCGTGTTCGTTGGGCACGAAATCGGCGCCAAGGGCGCGACGCACGCATGTCGCCCAGCGATGCTGCAGCCACGCCGAGGCTCCGGCTTGCTCGTCGTCAGTGAGCTTGGCCTCGAGGAAAAACAGCACGTGCAAGTGCGGATGCCAGCCGTGCGCACCGTGCGTGACCTCGATCGACCGAACGTGGTGTTGTAGGCCATATTTCCGGCAGAAACTTTTCCACGGCTTGCCGTTGATCAAGCGCCGGAAGCTGTTGGCGACGCCCTGTCGAACGTCGCGCAGATCATCGCCAAGCCCGTGCCGAACTGTCAGCGACAGCATTGCGACGGCATCGGGTCCCCAGGCTTCCACTGCGCACTTCAGTTCGCCAACTCGACTGGCGCGGATGCGTAACGCGCACACGGGACACTCCCAAACCGACCCGCACCGTTGCACGCCACGAAAGTACGCATGCTGACACGTGCCGCCGGCATCGCGCGTCACGGTGGTCCGCACGACTTCGACCTCGAGCGCGATACGCTTTCGACCACACGCCGCGACACGATGCCCACTCAGCGATCGCAGCCCATCGCGCAACTCGTAGACGAACCGACGCCGCTGCTTCCGATCGGAAGCGGTATGCCGGGGGTTACGAAACTCGTGATCTTCCCGAGAAGCAGTGGCGGCCCGCTGCAACAGCGCAACGGAGCCTCCGGCGGGACTGAGCGCCGACTTCGTCGGCACACACCCCTGAGGGCAGACCAACCCGGCCAACTCACTGGCTTTGCTCAGCGAGATGAAGCGGGGGGCGCCCTCCGTTACGGATTTCAGGGCCAAAGCCTGCGAGCGACCGGTGGTCGCCCCCAGGGGTGTCCCGCGAGTAGTCAATTCGCAGGCTTCAGCGCGGAAATCGGGGTCAAACGGCGATGAAGCGGCGGACAAGTCGCCCAGAAAGCGGGTGTGCGGCTCGGTATTGAAACGCATGGTTCGCGTCTGTTGCTAGCGACGGCCGCCTCTTGCGATCATCCGTTCGAACGCGGTGCGCGGCACGACGCGGTGCTTGCCCAGCTTCACGCTGAACAGGCGTCCCACGCGCATCCAGTGCCGCACCGTCGACCGCGAGACCCGCGCCTCCTCCGCTACTTCATCGACGCGTAGGAACCGAAAGACATTCGTACCGCTCATACCGCCATGTATCGACCCGAGCCGGCTGTCCCCGCCAGCCCTCGAAAAGTCGGATCGTTTTTTGGGGGTCGGCGAGCGACGAATGATGACGGATAATGTCAGCGATGCGGAAGGAACAGCAGCATGGCTTCGGGCTGATCGTAACGCGTCGTCGGCTCGAGGACTGGTGGCTTGAGCACTTTGCCTGCCCCGCCGGTGAAGGCGTGCCTGTCTGGCCTGGGGGGAGAAGCGACTCGATTCGAGTCCTCCTCCTTGCGCACTGGGGGACGCAACGTTGCGAGGCCCGATCTGGTGCACCTCAGGAGCTACGTCATTTCGACCTGCCACGCGCAGCGCTTGGCGTGGCTCTCGCATTGCTTGAGATGGACGGCTACGAGGTCGGCTGCGCTGAGCTGGATGACCTTGCGTGGTTGAGGCAAGCGCAAAACGTGCGGTCGATTTCAACCTCAATGCGAGATGAACTCCTAGCCCTCGCCGATCAGATTGCCGCGTCGCCCATTTCGCGCGCGGTAATGAATCGGACAGGTGGGCGTCCTAAGAGGATGCTCGCGCAAGCAGTGGCTCAGCACCTGCGGGATGGTGGCTTCACCCAGCGCAAGATTGCAGACTTTATGAACTCGAGCGTGAAGGTCGTAGCGGGTCGGTGCAAAGTCGAAGGCGCGCGGTCGCTTGCTGTCGCTCCCTGAGCGAGTCATCTGGTACCGCACCGTCTAGCTAGCGGGATGCCTACCTTTCGCGTCGAGGTCCGCTGTGCGAGCGCCCGCGCCGATCTGCGGCAGGTCTACCTCAGCCGCAATCGTTTCCCAAGATCCATCGATCCGCGACCAATTGTCCTCAAGTGCTTCCTGCGGCACCTTGTCGATGAGACCACGATGCATTCTGGCGGCGACGCATGCTCGTACAAACGTCGTGTTTGAGTTGGCGCTGAGGTACAGGCAGTTCTCCCTCCACCATTGAAGACTTTGCTCCGCTAGGTCGGCGCTCGCTTCTTCATGGGCCTGGAAGTACAATTGAAAACAGCGTGCGAATGCCTCCTGATGCACGGCGAGCCGCTTATCAATGGCCGCCATGCTTAGCTCGTGACGCTGGCCTTGCCTTTGGAGGACGGCTCGGTTGGCTTGCGCGAGTTCTTCGAAGCGTTGTTGCGTTTCGAGCTTCGCGTTTTCAATTTTCCGGGTGATCTCACCGATGTCTTCGCGTGTTGCGAGATTCTCTCCCTTCTTGCCAAAGTAGGCCGTGAGCAGGTGAACGAACAGCGTCCAGATTCCGAAAGCCATCGCTATGAGCGCGGTTTGCATGCGCAAACCTAGCGCGATCAATGTGGACTTCACTTTTCTAAATAAATGCCTATTCGAGGTGCTCTGAATCGGAATTGGGGACCGCGGAACGCGGTGGCCCGGCCGCGGATTGGCCAAGCGTCGGTGATGCGCGGCGCACACCTCGATTGCATGCGCCCAGTGGGCGTCGATTTTGGTGTGCGCCAGGTCAGATTTGTCGGACAAGTGTGCGAAGCCGCGCATGGAAGGGTTTTGGGACTCACTCGCGTCGCTGACGTTTCGATCCGAAGGCGACGTCATCGGCCGCTTCGTGCACCCTCTGCTCACCGAGCTTGGTTGGCCCGCCAATGAGGTCCACTCCTGCGTTCCGGTGACCTTTCAGATCGGTCGTAAGACGGTCGCAGGCAGGAAGCCGGAGGCAGACCTTGTATTGGCGCCAGAGTCTCCCTCGCCGCCGAAGATCGCGTGGGTCGTGCTTGAGGTGAAGCGTCCCGACCAATCGCTCGACGACGCGGCGAGTCAGGCCTGGTCATACACGCTTGCGCTCAAGGCGCCCATCTACGTCACGACCAACGGTCGTCAGTTGCAAGTCTGGCGAGTCCAATACGGCAAGCACGATCTTCTTGCACTTGACGTGGCGGTGGACTCCCTCGGGGCGGCTTTGCCAAAACTTCAAGGCATCCTGTCGAGGGAGAGCGTTCGGGCCCTGCTGAACCGTCTCCAGGGTGAGCCGTCGAGCGCAGATCAAGTTGACGTGCGGGACTACCTGATTGCCCTGGGCACCAGTGTTCCCGTGGGCCAACTCGCGCCGCGAACGCTTCCGCTCGCGCGGTCGGGCAATGGCAAGCGGTTCGAATGGCCTGACGACATCAGTCCGAAGGCTCGTATCCAGCTAAACGGCCCGTCGGGCCGCGGCAAGTCGGCATGCCTCCAGCTTGCGATCCAGAGATCGCTCTCGCCCGATCAGCGGCTGCTACCGGTTCGCATCGCCCTTAGGCCTTGGCACAAGCAAGGGCTAGGTGAGTTGATTCGCACGGAGTTGGCACCATTCCTTGCGAAGGGGACGACCCTTGATCAACTCCTGAGCATGGTTCGTGCGCACGCTCTTGTCGTCTGCTTGGATGACTGGGACCGGGCCTCGGAGGAATGCCGTTCCAACATCGTCCGAGACCTTGCCGCGCCCGAATTTCGAGAGGCAACCGTACTGATCGCAAATCGCGGTCCTGATGAGTCACTTGGTTTGGTCGGCTTCGAGCAGCTGACCGTGGGGACGCTCACGAAGAACGAGCAAGATGAGATAGTCGGTCGCCGGCTCGGTGAGCTTGGTGCGCGTCTTCCAAGTGCACGGTCATTCTGGTCTATCGTGCCGGGCAGTCTGAAGCCGGTTCTGGGCGAGTCCATTTTCCTTTCATGTGCGCTCGACCTGCTAGAACTCTCGCCACACCAGGGCCTTTCTCTTCCCACTACGGCTGGTGACCTACTCGACCACATGTTCAGGGCTGTCGCAGCCAAGGTTGGACTTAGCGGGACTGCTGTCGATGTGGCGGCACAGGCCCTCGAAACGCTTTCTTCCGCCGCTCCTCAGTTCACTTTGGCGGATTTCTCCAGCGGCCTCGCGGGCTCGCAACAACAAGATGCGGCGCAAATAGCTGACGCGCTCGTCTCCTGCGCCGTACTCTCGAGGACGAGGGCAGCCGAGTACGAATACGCGCACGAAGTGTGGCGAAGCTACTTTCAAGTCCGGCGTGAAGCGCGCGGCATCGTCGATGACGCAACGGCGAGTGCTTGGGTCACCCAACGCACCGTTGCCACGCTGCGGCAGCACGCCCTGCTGATGTCGTCGTGCGTGCGGGAGCGAGAATCGCAATCGGGCTTGCTACGTGCGCTGTTGCGGTCAGACCTCGTCGCGTACATGGAAGCGCTTCGTGGCAGGGCTGACACCACGCCGGCGTCAGACCGCGGCTCCTTCGAGTTGCGGCAGATCGTTGATGGCCATCAGGAGTTCATCGAGCAGTACTTCCCCACTTTCAAGACCACGCTCACGCCGTGGAGCGTCAGCGACTCTCGGTCGTGGACTATGCCGCCTCAAATCAGCGGTTCAGTGGACGACAATCACTTGAGCTACCGCATGTTCCTTGGCGACGGCGGTCCGGTCACGGATCGCGACTTGCTTGGGCGAGGGTTCACGGGACAATCCTTTACCTTGGCTGCCGCTGGGCTTCGCCGAGATTCCGGAAGGCTGATCGCCACGCGTCGAGTGCTCCACGAAGTTGAGGACATCCTGCGGAAGGCATCTCTCCCACCGTCTCTCTGGACGACGAGCGAGCAACTGCGAAAGGTGACCTTCGAGCTGCTTTGCTACGGTGTGCGTCGAAGCAAACTCGAGACGACGACGGCGAAAAGCATGGCCAAATGGGCTTCCGACCAGAAGAAGCGGATCGAGAAGATGCACGGCGAGATCGGACCTGATGATGATGTGGCAATCGCACGAGACGGAAAGGATTGGGATCTCGCCAGCATTGCCGCCATGGCGAACGAATTGATTCGGCTCGGCGTTGGCCAAGTGCCTCTGGCCGAACTCGGCTTGCCTGGGCCAGATTTGGCTCTTGGTCACGGTGGCATGTTCGTTGAGCGCTATTCGCATGACCAGCGGCGTCGACGGTTGAGTGCGTTGTTTCGTGCGGTGTGCGTCACGTACAAGAGCTTGTGCGAGGGAGCCTTCGCGCGGCTTTCGTCCAACTTCTTCTATGGTCGTGGCCCGGTTCGTGCGGAGATCTATCTTCCAGCTGGAGCTGGCGAATGGATCACTTGGTGGTGGGCGCCAGCGAAATCGTGGGACGAACAGGCCGTTATTCGGGACGAATCGCCGCCGCATAATGACGACCTCTTCGAAGAAGTGCGCGCTCGATACGCTGCAGCTGGTCGTGACTCGTCCCGGTTTAGTGTTTCGAGCGGAGCCTTCAATTGGGCGCCGTACGATCCGACCGTAACAGAGATGGTGGCGCGTATGCTGCGCGATGACGTGAAGAGGCTACTTGGAATGTTGCAAACTGCCCGGTAGCCAGGGTGCCAGGGTGTGCCAAGCAGCGACCTTCACGCGCCCATGAATACCGTCGCTCCGGTTCTGCCAACCGCTTCGGCGAGGTTCTCGTCCATCCGGCAAACCCAGCTGTAGTCGAAGTGCCAGTTGAGACTGCCGGTCGAGACATGCCTCGTTCGCTTCAGTTCTTTCCAGAACGTGGCCCCGTCGTGCACGTTTTCAAGCAGGGTCAGGAGTGCGTCGACGCCAAGGAACCAGCAGTTGAAGAATCGCCCTGGCTCTGGAAGCTGGAGCTTGACCGCTAGCGCGTAATTGTCTGTCAACGATCGCCCTCACGGATCCACCGCAGATCGGCCAAACGGATCCAGTCATTGGTTCCAGTGTGCGTGGCGCCGTTGGGCGTGTCTCGGTGAGCGCGGCAGATCGGGCAAGCGGATCCACTCGCCTGAGCGGCTGATTCATCATGTTGAAGCCTCGGGTTGATTGTTCTTCTTGGACTTGCGGCGTTCGCCAGGGTTGCGGAAGGAAGCGCCTTCGAGGATGAGCACGTGGGCATCGTGGAGGAGGCGATCCATGGCAGCGCTTGCCAGCAGCGGGTCGCCAAACAGTTCGCCCATCTCCGATGCGGTTCGATTCGACGTGATCATGGTGGAGTGGCGCTCGTAGCGAGTGCGGATAATCTCGTACAAGTCCACGGGCTCGTCGTCGCGTAGCGGACGCAAGCCGAGGTCGTCGATGATCAGTAGATCGGGCGTGGTGAAGCGCAGCATGCGGCGGTCATGGGAGCCGTCTGCGCGGGCGGCGCGGAGTTGCTTGAAGAGGTCTTGGGCAACGACATGGAGCACGCTTTTCCCAAGTCGGCAGGCGCGATGACCGAGTGCCTGCGCGATGTGCGATTTCCCGACGCCGGCTGGTCCGAGCAACAGCACGCTCTGGCGCTTCTCGACGAAAGTGCAAGTCGCTAGATCGATAACTCGTGCTTTCGGGACGTTCGGGTTGAAATGGAAGTCGAAGTCTTCCAGCGTCTTGTCGTGCTCGAAGTTCGCGCGACGGACTCGCTGCTCCAGTTGCTTGCCGTCGCGTCGTTCGACCTCGTCGGAGAGGAGTCGAAACAGAAACTCCTCGTACGGCAGACTGTCTTCTCGGGCCTGCTGCAGCCGGAGCTCGAGTGACTGTAAAACGCCGCTAAGACGTAGCTTTTTGAGAAGCGGGACCAGTTCGTCAATGGTGCTCATTGCCACCCTCCGAGTCGAAGAGCTTCGACAAATCGCGCGCGAATCGAGGCGCGTCGGCCCACCTCGGCTGAGCTTTGCTGGTCGGGAGCGGCTCGAGATCGAGCGCGCGGGTCAGGATGTTTTTTACCGCCTGGTAGCTGTTGCTGCCGTAGAAACTCGCGCGGCGCGCCGCCGCCGTCGCGCGCTCGACCGGAAACTTTTCGAGGTACGTCACGATGGCCTGTACCGCCCTGAGCTGCAGCAGCACGTCGTCCGAGTCGAAGACTTCGCGCACGAAGACCCCGACTTCGGGGCTCATCCGGTCCGCTCGCTCTTCCCAGTAGGCACGACTGCGATGCCGGAGCTCGGCTCTCCCTTCTGGTAGATGTTCGTCGTGCGTGCTGCGTTGCTTCTTCCCGCGACGTGAATGCGTCGCAACGCGCACGTCGTCTGAGTAGATCGCGACCGAGGTCGCCGTCGCCCGCACCCACACTTCTTGGTTGATCAGGCGCCACGGCGCGGAGTACAGCCTCTTGTCGAAATGCACGTGGCAATCGGCGTGCACGGTCGCCTGCTTCCAGACGACGATCTCGTAACGCTTGGCTGGCAGCGGCAGTAAATGAGCCCTTTCTTCGCTCAGAAACACCTCCATGGGACGTCGCCCTGTCGTGCCGTGCACGCGCGTGCCGGCAATCTCCAGCGTCCAACGACCGAGCTCGCGATTCACCTCCGCAACGTCCTGGTCGCGGCGGCCGCGGAGGAAGTTGTTCTTCACGTACTTCACGCCCGACTCGACTTTCCCTTTTTTCTTGGGCGCGCGCGGCGGTGCTGGGTCGACGCGAAAGCTGTAGGGCCGTGCCAGCTCGCGGTAGCTGCGGTTCAACTCCGGCAAACCGCTCACGCCAAACGCAGCGCGAATTACCGCCGCCTTCAGGTTGTCCGGCACGACCACTCGGGGCACCCCGCCAAACCATGCAAACGCGCGTTGATGAAGCTCCAGCCACGTCGTCGTACGCTGATCGAAGACCACTTCGCAGTACTGATGGCGGCTGTAGCCGAGCACCATCACGAAAACCCACGCTTTGCGCAGCGTGCCCGTCGCCGAATCCCACAGTTTTCCGGCATATCCGAAGTCCACTTGCGCAACGTCGCCCGGCTCCGTGTCGACCGGAATCGTCACATCCTCGGGCCGTACTCCACGACTGCGACGGATCCGTCGGACCATTCGCTTCAATCCGCCGATGCTGCCCTGGTAGTCCGGATGCTCGAGCCGCAGACGATCGTGAATCGCTTGAGGTCCGAGTCGTTGCTCGAGCAGCACCTCCACCGCCGGTTGCCACTCTTCGAGCTTCGACACCTGTTGAGGCGCTGGCCGTGGCGGCAGCGCCCTCAGCATGATCGCCTTGAGCACTTCGAGCGTCGGCAACTCGTCCGCGCTGCCCTCCAGCACTCCGGCGTCGCTGAGCGCACGGCGATACTCCTTCGCTGTGTTCCGCCCGATGCGCAGCTCCTTCGCCGCTCGCCGTTCCGTCAGCCCCAATCGGTGCAATCGCACCAGCTCCTGCAGTCGATGCATATCTGTCCTCCGCGCACTCATCTGTCGGTCCAGGCCTCCTTCGCCCGGACCTTCCTCGGCCCCTCTCGCCCCCGTCCACCACTGGATCCAATGCCCGATCCCGAGTGGATCCGCTTGGCCGATCTGGGCCCCCATTTTTCGCGGTTTCCACCTCCGCCAGGTGGATCTGCTTGGCCGATCTCAAATGGCTCTGCTTGGCCGATCCGGACTGGATCCGCTTGGGCGATCGCACCCGGATCTCATAGGCCGATCCGTGACACCCGGCGCCGACATCATGGCGAGGGCCGCGCCCGCGCGCGCTTCGATGATGATTTCGTCTTCACCGACGACGATGTGGTCGACGAGATTTTGCAGATAGACGCGCGCGGTCGCCCGGTCACCCCCAAGGAACGCCTCCCGCAGTCGGCCCTGGAAGCGCTGGATGGTCTCGGGCTTGTACAGGTAGGGCGGCACGGAGTGCATGGGCTTGACCTTGGCCAGCGTACGCACGACTTCGTCGCGCTTGGTCTTTAGCTCACGGAGGCGCTCCGCGCCGACGTCACCGAGCTCGGAATCCGTTTCTATACGCTCATACCAGCGCTCGAGGCGCTTGCCGAGTTCGTCGCGCTCGCGTTCGAGGAGCCGGCGTTGTTCGGTGGTCTTTTGTCGGAGAATGCACTGGTCTTCGACGAATCGCGAAGGATCTCGTGGCAGCGTTCTGCGGTGAAGACGTGCTCCGCGATGTGGCCCAGGATCGCGCTATCCAGCGTGTCGACCGAGATTCGGTAGCCCGCGCAGGCTTCCTTACCGCTCCGACAGAAGCGCCGGCAATTGTAGTCGCGATAGGGCTCGCCGTTCGCGTCGAGCTTGCCCGAGCTTTCGAGCTGGCAGGTATCGCCACAAAGCGAGCAACGTAGCAACCCCGCCAGGAACAGCGGGCTCGACGGCAGGCGGCGGGAATTCCGGCCTGGGTCGCGCCGCAGTCGCAGCTCTTGGACCATTTGAAAGATCTCGTCGTCCACGATGCGCTCGACCGCCATCGGGATCCAGTCGCTTTCGGGGCGAATGCGCTTGCCGCCGGAATCGAGTCGGTCCCAGTTGTAGGTGCCAACGACCCCGGAGTCGCTGACCACCCTCAGCACCAAATCGCGTGTCCAGAGATGCTTGCGATAGAGCAGACCGCGTTGGTTCATGTGGCGGGCGGTAGATTTCGCGCCGCCGCCCGCCAGGTACTGACGAAAGAGCTCGCGCACGAGCTCTGCTTCGGTCGGCTCGATGACGAGCTTGTTCTTCGGTCCGGCGGATGTAGCAACCTTCTCGACGCGAAAGCCAAAGGGCGGTTTCGAGCCGTTGAAGTAGCCCTGGCGGGCGTTTTCGGCCATCCCAGCGCGCTTGCGCACGCCACTGGTTTCGCTTTCGAGTTGATCAATCAACTCGAACATGCGTCGGCAAAGTGTCCGTTCGGATCGTCGCTGACCGTTTGCTGGATCGCTATGACGCGGATGCCGCGCCTGCGCAGCTGCTCCTGTGTGCACACGTGCCCTCGTCGCGTTGTGCATGAAGCGCGAGCCACGCGTGACGATGACCCATTCCGACCTCGGAGTTTGGTCGATAAATTTCTTCGAGCGTGCGACGAAACTCAGGTCGGTTGTCGTCGGTCCCGCTGACGCCTCGCTCGACAAAGTCGCCCGCGAGCGTGAGGCCGCGGTCCCGGGCGTAGCGGCGAATGCTTGCCATCTGCGCTGGGAGTGAGAGATCCTTTTCGGCCTGCTCGGCGCGACCCCTTGGTCTGAGCTGGAGCACTGTGCGCCGGATGGAAGGCGTGCAGCTCAAACCCATCGTTGGCGAGCGCGGTGTCCGTTACTTCGAGAAGACCGAGATCCAAACCGTTCTCGTCCGAGTGCGACGGACCCGGGTACCGGTCGAGGAGCGCGCTGACGGCACGCTCGCCGCGGCGGCGTTCACGCGATTTCGGAACGGCGCCGATGTGGTGGCTGTTGTCACTGAGCTTCGGGTAGCCCGGAGAAGATCGAAAGCTTGTTCGAGCACTGGAAGCGCTTGCGAGGAACCGTCTCGCTCGATGCGATGAGCCTCACCGCGCTTGCTGGTGCTCGGGGAGCACCGAACCTCACCGACGAGAACGCGCTCCTGTCGGCGGTGTCCGAGTTCAAGAAGAGCACGGGGCAGCAATGCGTCCTTTGCGAGCAGGAGCCCGCCTATTGGTGCCGTGACTGCGCGCAAGAAGCTGGGCGATCTGACGCGATTGAGCGCGCGGCGCGAAAGCTCTTCTGAACAAGGACTCCAATGGCGAACGCAGAAATCACGAAGCGGCCGGATCTTTCGGCGTCACTCGACGGGACAGCCGCAGGCGATATCGCCGCGAGCGTATTCACGCGCTTCGATCGTGGCATGCCGCCAGACGAGGTCGTCACGCAGTTGGTGTTGCCCGTCGACACGGTCGAATCCCTCTGGCGAACCTGGGCTCGGCTCCGTGGCGCTGTGTTGCTCTCGGCGCTGGCCGGGCAA
>Ga0302321_100003354_pt1 | contig 13743 bp, 12 predicted proteins | sample Fen_T0_1_FD_202505 | JGI IMG/M metagenome (GOLD analysis project Ga0302321, IMG submission 202505) | Peat permafrost microbial communities from Stordalen Mire near Abisko, Sweden - Fen_T0_1 | ecosystem: Environmental > Terrestrial > Soil > Wetlands > Permafrost | place: Sweden: Abisko...
CGCAGGAACGCATCGCAATCGATGCCTGCAAAGATGCCTGGCCTGGCGGACAATTGCCTTCACGCCACCAGTTGAATTTGCTCGGGAATCTGCTGATCTGTGATGCTATGAAAGAGCATCTTTCTGCGGATACTTTCCTGGTCATCGCCCCGCACGGTGATTTACATGGAATTCCGTGGGCTGCCCTGAGGCCCGATTTGCCCGGTCATAAAGCTCTTGTCGAAATGAGCATCCCGATTGTCGTGCCTTCACTCCAGGTGTTCCAAATTATCGGGGAGCGCGCTGCTCAAAAAGCCAAGCCTGATCGATATACGGGTCTTCTGGTAGGCTTGGCCAATTTTGAAGAATCTCGACAGCCCTTGCCTCATGTTGATCGTGAAATCCAAGCCCTTTACGAGAAGGCGGACCAGGGTAGCGTCGTTCTTTTGAACGCACATGCCAGCAGGGACGCTCTAAAGGAATTGTTGGATGGCGCCCCATCCTCATCGACGGGGCTCTCTAGATTTTCTTTTTTTCATATTGCCAGTCACGTTGTTCACGATTCTAGAACGGGCCGGCTTACCAGTATTGCTTTGTACAATGATGAAATATGGGTGGATCAGCTCAGGGATTTTGCCCCTCTTCCTAACCTGGTGACCCTGTCAGCCTGTAATGGTACACAAAGCCTGATGTTCGGTGGTGATGAACCGGTGGGATTGGCGAGCACGTGTTTGATTGCTGGCGCTGATGCCGTTGTTGGCAGCCTGTGGCCGGTATTGGATAGCACTACGACGGATCTTATGATTGATTTTTATGATGCATACTTTGTGGGTCTCTCCCCTGCCGTTGCCTTGGCACAGGCGCAGCGGAAGACTTTGCTGAAAAACGAGAGCTTGGATAACTGGGCAAGCTTTATATTTATCGGAGTGCCATAAGATGTGCGGTTGGCAGCCATCGCTATAAACCCTACCAGCGTAGGCAATTCTTTGCCTGCGCTGGTAGGGGATTTATTTAGTTGTGTGTCGGGTTATGTATTTCCGTAGTAGTTATTTGGGGCCGCCGCTACCTCCAGAGCAGCCGATGCAATCGATGGAGAAACCATCCGGGGTAGGTGTTGGGGTCGCCGTGAGTTCGTCCAGTACATACTGGTGCGACTGGTTGTGAGCTGTGAGGTTGATGTGGAGCGTCAGGCTTGCTCCGATCGTGCTGGTCAGGGCGATTGCCAGAGTGACAATAGCCAAGGTCGTGCGAAGCGTGCGGTTGAGCATCATTCGAGTCTCCTGTGGGATGGGATGACTCGTTGGGTGGGCGCCCAGCCAGAGCATTGCTGCCCTGACATCTCGAGATACTCAACGGCCTTTGGTTTGGATTGATGGGTTAGCTAAACCTGATCTCATCATAGCTTTGCAGGCCACAAAGCTCCATCGGCTGTCGCTTGAATTCCTTAAGCGTTACTTAAACAGGAAAATCCTCCATGCCTGAATTCGGTGAACTCCTCCGCAAATATCGTCAGAGCTGCAAAGATCCACTTACAGCCAGACAGTTATCACAGGAACGTTTTGGAGAACTGCTTGGAACGGAACTGGGGTTGTTGGCGGGATATAGCGGTGCTGCCGTTAGCGACTGGGAGCGAGGAAAAAGCAAGATCCATGCCGACGAACGCCGCTTATTGGTCGGCTTGGTAAGGGTGCTTTTCACGAATGGGGGATTGGAGACTATTCCAGCTGCAGATGTATTGTTCGAAGTGGGGAATTACCGGCCGTTGAACCTTGGTGAAAAAAGGCAGGTTTTCCCAAATGAACTGCTCGAAGCACAGGATGTATCAAAAAACCCCGAAAAACAGCTAGGTTTGGGGGCTTTGTTGCAGGAACGTGTCTTCTATGGCGTCGATGGGGCTGCCCTTCGAGCCCGCCTTGCCGATGCGCAAGCTGGGCCGGCTCCAGCTTGGCCGCGCAAGGTTGTGACTCTGTTGAATTGGTCGTCGAGCAGGTGGTCGATTTATCGGTCGGTACGCGCTCTAGTCTGGATATGGGTATGGGTATTGAGTTGTTGGTTGATTCTCCCCTCATTACGGTGGCCTTTTCCTGGCCAGCAGGACGCTTTGGCCGCGATGATCCTATATGCTGGAGGCACACTTTCTATTCCAATGCTCGTCGGTCTGTTAACGGATACGAAAAATGACAGGTTTTGGCAAGAACATCATTTGGCAACTGATCAGGCAATACGTCTGTATACCTATCAGGGTGCCAGCATCGGTTTTCAGGTTAGCTACGCCATACTTCTTGTTGTTAACCTTGTCTTGTATTATCTTGGTTTGCGCCCTGGATTATGGTTTGAGTTGATTGAAATGACCTTTCCACTCATTGTCAGTTATATGAGCGGCTGGTTGGTTCCTTATAACATGTGGCGCGCATACGGGCGCTTGAATTTGGCCGACGGCGCTATCTTCTTCATTTTCCCGATCTCCGGGCCTTTGTGGGGGGCGTTTTTTTACAGTTATGGCTCTGTGTTGCTAAGTGCTGACTTTGCTGGGGCGATAACGATCTTGTTGGCGGCCAGCCTGTTCGTTGGTACGCTGGCTTGGCAATACTCCCGTGCCGGCACAACAGTCATCCCGATTTCCTGGTGGGTGGCTTTTTGGGGTCTTGTCCTGGTCCTTTCTTTGATTACAACCGCGAACGATTTGTTCGGCGTAACTGCGTTGGCAGGGATAATCATTACCCTGGTGACCATCTTGGCACTGGGACGCATTCGACTAACACTCGCAGGTATGATAGGCTTTACAATTATTATTGGCGTATCGTGGATGGCCCTTTTATTTAATGCTTGGGCAGGCCGCGTGATATTTATTGCCTTGCTTGCAATCTGGTGGCGCTGGGGCCAGAAATATCTGGCTTTCCCGATGAGTTTCTGGGGCGTACTCATAGCACTTGTGGCTTGTGCGTGGATTCGACAACTGGGATGGTTATCCGATTTGCAGGTTTCCACGGCCTTTCTTGTGGCTGTGTTGTTGTTGCTTTTTGGGGAATGGAGGCTGGGTCTGCCCACTCATCAACCTGGCTGATGTTCTTGCCATCTGGATGTATCCAGGTTGGCTGTAGCTAGCTTGGAAAACCAACCTGGCCTTATCGTATAATAATATTTAGCTGTATGGCGCAAAACAGGCCTCTGGGATTTCTCTTTCACGGCGATTGGTTGGAACAGGTAGCAGACGTGTCGGATTTTGGAAGGCTTCTTCGGGAATGTCGCCAGCATTGCGTTGACCCAAATCGTCCTGGGCGGCCCCTCACGCAGGAACGTCTCGGAGAGTTGCTGGGCGGGGAGTTGAATATTTCTGCTGGTTTCAGTGGTGCCGCCGTCAGTGACTGGGAGCGGGGAGCAAGTAAAATCTACGCGGATGATCGTCTTCTGTTGGTAAGCTTGCTTAAAGTGTTGTGCCTTTGTGGAGGGATAACCAATCTGGTGCAGTCGAACGCTTTGCTTGCAGCAGGGAACTATCGTGCTCTTGGTCCGGATGAAGCTCAGATTGTCTTCCCGGATTGGGATAACTTAAAAGACGAATCGTCAGAGCCACGTAATGTGCCTGGCAAGGTGATTTGGCCGGCCGGAATTCCCGATGAACCATATATTGTTTTGCCTAATCGTGAACAATCATTGGAAGAGATGCTGGGATTTTTAAAGGATCGTGCCTCAAATCGGGTGATTTCCGTTGACGGATTGGGAGGATTGGGAAAGACGGCGCTGGCTGCCGAGCTGGTGCGTCGCGCAATCGGCGCTGGATTGTATGAGGGGGTTATCGGAGAAACCGCGAAACAGGAAATCCTGGGAGACGAAGAAATCATCCAGCTGCGGGATGCGGTTTTGGATTACGAGGGCCTGCTGGACACGCTCGCGCGGCAGTTGCAACGCTGGGATTTGTTCACCATGGGGCTCAAAGATAAGGAAGCCGTCCTCGGCAGAATCCTGCGGCAGCGTGCTTATCTGCTTTTTATCGATAACCTTGAAACTGCGGAGAATGCAAACGCGCTGGTTGCTCGCATTCGGGATTTCCTCGGGCCAAGTCGGGCAATTGTCACGAGCCGTTTGCAAGTGCGCTTGGGCTTTGTTCGTTCGTTTACGCTGGATGGACTCAAGCTGAATGACTCGGTCTTTTTTCTACGCTCGCTGGCCAAGGGATTGGGCGCTGACCAAATTAGTGATGCGGATGATGGCGTTCTTTCTGAGATTCATGAAATTACCGGTGGATCACCTCTCGCGCTTAAGCTGGTCGCGGCGCAGGCAAAGTTTCTGAGCCTGGATCAGATCTTGGCGCAATTGCGCAAGACGAAAAGTGAGCTTTTCCCATTTATTTTTTTGCGCAGCTGGGAGCAGTTATCGGCGACGGCCCAGAGCATCCTGGTCTATGTTGGCCGGACTGTAGTCGAGACGGTTGGCGTGCAGGAGTTGGCGCTGGCCGAGCTCGCCAGTGACGATGCCGAGCTGTTGAGCGCCATCGACCAACTCGTGGCTTATTCGTTGCTCAATGTATCTTATTCGTCTGGCCAGATGCGTTATGGCATCCACCAGCTTACACGGCAATTTGTGGTGAGCGATTTGCCCAGAATTTGGCGGGAACAAGGGCTGCTATGATGCTTGTAAATTCAGCACAGGCTTGGGGCGTAAGCAAGAATCCGGGCATTCATGTTTGGCACGTTAGCCCCCAAAAAGCGGCTGTGACACGCCTGGCATTGCTCTCTAGGCTTAAATATGCTCCTGGCCGGTTGGATGATGAGTTCCCCAATCTCCGCAGCTCGCTGATTTGGCTGATAGAACAGCATAGTGATCAGGCGGGGCGGATGCTGCTCGACTATTTGGATGGGCTGGCACCTTACCTTCATTTGAGAGGCCAAGACGCCGACCTGGAACGTTGGTGTCGGGTAGGATTACAGGTTTGCGAGCGGTTACGGCAAAATCCGGCCAGGACCTTGCTGATTTTGGGTGAATGCCAGTACGCATTGGGCCGCTGGCAGCAAGCTGGCGTCGCCTGGCAGTCTGCTGTAGATAAGAGTAGCCAGAGCGACAAACGGCTCCATGCGCAGGCCGTCTTTGCCCTTGGCCGCTTGCAACTAAATCGCGGGGACTATAAAGCGGCTCTGGACACCCTGGCCCAGGCAAATGCCCTCTTCGGTGACGCAGGCGATACGGAAGGAAGCATCGGCGTGCGTTCCGAAATTGCAGCCTATTACCTGAACCGGCGAGAACTGGATCGAGCCCTTGCGCTCTATCTGGAAATCGATGCCTCTTATAAAAGGGTCGGAATATCGCAGACGCCCGACCATACCTTGTTGATGTTGGGCGTAGTCTATCGACATAAGGGAATGTTCGAGGCGGCAACTGCTTATTTGTCGGAGTTGTATGAGCGAGGCGAAACGCAGAACAATACTGCCAGCACAGCCACGGCGGCCCATCACCTGGCTTGGACCTTTCTCGCGCTGGGGGAGCTGGATGATGCCCGTCGTTTGTGTGGCAAGGCGCTTGCACTTTACAAGGATATACGAGACCCGAGAGGCCTTTCGGATGCATACGAACAGATGGGGGCAATTCTTATCGAGGATGGAAAACCTGCAAGCGCTCTGGGCCCCTTGGAAGAGTCGGCACAGATGAGGCGTGATTTGGGTAACCAGCCTGGTCTGGTGAGTAGTCTGCGGCGCTTGGCGCTGGCATATCTTCTAGATAGAAATTACGGTCGCGTGATCAGCCTGGTGCTGCAAGTCCTGTATCTCTACGTGACATCTGGGATGCTGAGCCGTAGTCGCTTGTTGGCCTTGCTGCGGGATTTCGTGGCAGGAATTCGCAAGGCGTTCGTTTTTAGTGTAGGGTGGCATAGAGGTACAGTGGGCGAAGGTGCCTCCAGGAGCAACTCGGTGATGGAAAAATTCTCGCAAACACTATTCGGGATGAGGCGGCCATAAGTACGCTCGTATGGCATGGAGATCAGGTCGGTTTTTCTGACAAATTGCTTTTCCCTGAATCGTAAATTGGTGATATATTAAGCGCACCGAGACGCAGGATGCCCCCCTCATCCTGCGTCTCGGTATTTGTATTAATATAACGTGAATAATGGATAAGTAACGGGGTTCGCTTTTTTGGGTAAACTTTAGGTGCCAACCAAAAAGTTTCCGCTGCAAGGGAGTATGACCCATGCCTCTAGCCTTGGGTCAGTCTGTATACCCTTCTTCGAAGGAGAAAACGCAGATGCGTCTTACGGTAAAGGAGGCAGCCAATCTGGGGAACGGGGGCGGCGGCTTATCTCGTAAAGACGAATTTCGGTAAAGCCCGTCAATATTATTCTGGCAAGTGAATTGCCGGCTCGCTGCAAGGTTGTATAGATGTTTCCCCGAAAAGAGGCGCAGCTATGTATTTTAAGAGCATTTTTCTGCTCTTTCTTATAACAGCCTTCGTTATCGTTAACGGTATCGATAACAAGACCCGGAGCGCGCTTACTTATTTTGGAACCGGTGGTTGAAAGGAGGTGCCCCTGCCAAGCGATCTCTTGGTGGATGAGCCCGGCGATCTACCCCTACACGCCTCTTGGCGCAGTCGATGAACCAACTATTCGTCTTATAGGTAAAAGGAGAATAAATGGAAACAAACAGCAAGAATGCTCGCTTTGCGATCCAGTTGTGTGGTGCGGCCATGCTCGTGTTCGGCCTGCTGTTTGCAGGCTTGGGCATCGGCGGGCAGACGCCGGCCGCAGCGGCCGGGACGGGGCCATGCGACATCTACGCCTCCGGTGGCACCCCATGTGTCGCGGCGCACAGCACAGTGCGCGCCCTCTATGGTGCCTACAGCGGGAACCTTTACCAGGTCAAGCGTTCGTCGGACAACACTACCAAGGACATTGGTGTATTGAGCGCGGGCGGCTATGCCAACGCCGCCGCGCAGGATACGTTCTGCTCGGGTACTTCGTGCGTCATCTCGATCATCTATGACCAGTCTGGGCGCGGTAACCACCTGACGCCGGCGCCGGCAGGCGGGGCAAAGAACACACCAGACAACCCGGCCAATGCCACTGCGCTCAAGTTCACCATCGCCGGCCATTCGGTCTATGGGGTCTGGATCGATGCCGGTATGGGCTACCGGCGCGACAGCACTTCTGGTATTGCCACGGGCGACTCGGCCGAGGCCATGTATATGGTAACCAGCGGCTCGCACTTCAACGGCGGCTGCTGCTTTGATTACGGCAACGCCGAGACCAACAACCTGGACGACGGCGCCGGCACGATGGAAGCCGTCTACTTTGGGAACATCAAGGTCTGGGGCTATGGCACCGGCAACGGTCCGTGGCTCATGGCGGACCTCGAGAACGGCCTGTTTGGCTGCAGCGCCGTGCATCTGTGCTCGGGCAACCCAACGATCAGCAACACTTATGTCACGGCGATGGTCAAGGGCCATTCGGGCGGCACCTTTGGGCTAAAGGAAGGCAACGCGCAATCGGGCGGGCTGACCACGGTATACAACGGGGCGCGTCCATCCGGCTACACCACGATGAAGAAGCAAGGTGCCATCATCCTGGGGATTGGCGGCGATAACAGCAATACCGCCGCCGGCAGCTTCTATGAGGGTGTGATGGTCACCGGCGACCCGTCGGATGCGACCGACAATGCCGTGCAGGCCAACATCGACGCGGCTGGCTATGGCAGCAACGGCAGTGGGCCTACTCCTACGCCGCCTCCTTCCGGGAACCTGCTGACCAACGGCAACATCGAGTCAGGCACGAGCGGCTGGTCCCTCTTCGGGGCTGGAGCCCTCTCCGCTAACACGTCCGTCGTCCACGGCGGCACCGACTCCCTGCTGCTCACCGGTCGCACGGCCTCGTGGAACAGTCCTAGCCAGGACCTGACCTCCAAGTTAACGAACGGCAAGAGCTATACCACGAACGTCTGGATGCGCACGCAAGCCAATAGCCCCACCGGCAAGGTGACGCTGGCGGTCACGGCCAACGGGACAACTTCCTACGTTACCCTTGCCCAAGGCACGGTGAACTCGTCAGGTTGGACGCTGCTTTCGGGAACGGCTACTGTGTCGTGGAGTGGCACGCTTTCGAGTGCCAAGTTCTACGTCGAGACGACCTCCGGCACGGACAGTTTCTATATTGACGACGCCTCATTCCAGTAGGCGAATGGGTAGTTGATCGAGTAACCATCCCCCGCCGGCATATCCTTGCGCCTGCGGGGGATGTCTGCTTTTCCCGGCCCGCTTTGAATAAGAGCTCCCACGCCCAGCCATCTTATGGGTTAGGTTACCCTATAGGTCGTTTCAGTTGACATAACCCCAAAGTACTGTTCGATAGGTTTGACAACCGCATCCACAGCTCGCATTTGGTGTGCTATGCGTTCTTAACCACAGTGTTTTCTGCCCATATTCTTGAAATGTGGTCGCACAATCACTCTTATGCGGTTCCGACGGGCATCGACCCTACGAACCCACCAATAGTAACTACTTCCATTATGGAGGGATTTTCCAAACACACCATCATCGGTGTGTTTTTATTTTCAGAATCATTCTAGACCGCATAATTCTGCGCAATACAAACACAAAAGATCATCTCCTGCTCTCTGAATAAGAACATTGCACTATGCAACCAGGGCAACACACTTAGACAGGTTCAGGCAAAATACCGGCCTCTTGGCCCATTGGCTCTCTAGACCCGAACAGATATATAAAGTGGCCAGCATGGGTATTCTCCTTTGAAAATTCGTCTATTTCTGTTCAAAGCAAGCCCGCCTCCCCCAACAGGGGGAGATGGATACTCCCCAGCAGGTGGATGCGGCCAGGGAGTATTCACTATAAGATTAAGTGCCGCTGCCCTTGTGCATGTTCGCAGTGTACCTCGACCCCATAGCGCACTACCTGTAGACAAGGCTCAGGCAAAAGGAGCAGTGAAAAATGACAAAATCAAGGCCGCAGGCACTCAAACCGAGAACACAGTTACCCAAATCACCGACTGGCATCCAGGGGCTGGATGAAATCACCGGCGGCGGGCTGCCCAAAGGCCGGCCCACGCTGATCTGCGGCGGCGCAGGCTGTGGCAAGACCCTGCTCGCCATGGAGTTTTTGGTGCGCGGCGCAACGCAGTTCAACGAGCCGGGTGTATTTGTGGCCTTCGAGGAAAATGCCAAAGACCTGACCAAGAACGTCGCCTCGCTCGGTTTCGACCTGAAGGACCTGATCTCACGCAAGAAGATCGTGGTGGATTTTGTGTACGTCGGCGATGGTGCACTTGAAGCCACGGGCGAATTCAATCTGGATGGGTTGTTCATCCGCCTCGAGCACGCCATCGACGCCATTGGCGCCAAGCGGGTTGTGCTGGATACGATTGAGACCCTGTTCTCGGGCCTGCCCAATCCACTGATCCTGCGTGCCGAACTACGTCGCCTGTTTCGCTGGCTGAAAGACAAGGGTGTGACTGCGATCATCACCGGCGAACGCGGCGAAGCGACGCTCACGCGCCAGGGGTTGGAAGAGTATGTTTCCGACTGCGTTATCGTGCTCGACCACCGCGTCAGCGACCAGGTCTCCTCGCGCCGCTTGCGGGTGGTCAAGTACCGCGGCTCGACTCACGGGACGAACGAATATCCATTTCTTATCGATGAAGACGGCATTTCGGTGCTGCCTGTCACGTCGCTCGGCCTGCAACAAATCGCGTCCACAGCCCGCATTCCCACCGGCGTGGCGCGCCTCGACTCCATGCTGGGCGGCGCAGGCTATTACCGCGGCAGCAGCGTGCTGGTCTCCGGCACGGCAGGCACCGGCAAGACCAGTCTTGCCGCACACTTTGTCGCCGCTGCCTGCCGTCGCGGCGAGCGCGCCCTGTATTTCGCCTTCGAGGAATCGCCCAGCCAGATCATGCGCAATATGCGCTCCATTGGGATCGACCTGGAGCAGTGGGTGCAGAAAGGCCTGCTGCGCTTTCAGGCCAACCGCCCCACGTTTGCAGGCCTCGAAATGCACCTGACGACAATCCATAAAGCAATCAAAGCCTTCGAACCGCAGGTAGTGGTTGTAGATCCGTTGACCAGCTTTATCAGCGGAGGTAACGAGACCGAAGTCAAGGCGATGGTGATGCGGCTGGTGGATTTACTAAAAATCAGCCAGGTCACCAGTCTGTTCACCAGCTTGAGCCTGAGCGGCGCCGCGCTCGAGCAAACTCAGGTTGCCATTGCATCTCTGGTGGATACCTGGTTATTGCTGCGCGACATCGAAATTGGCGGCGAACGCAACCGCGGCATGTACATCCTGAAATCGCGCGGCATGGCGCATTCCAATCAAATCCGCGAATTCTTGCTGACCGATTACGGTGTGGAATTGCGAGATGTGTACGTCGGCCCGAGCGGCGTGCTAACCGGCTCGGCGCGGCTAGTGCAGGAAGCGCAGGAGCAGGCCGCGCTGATGACGCGCAACCAGGAAGTTGAGCGTCGGCAGATCGAACTGGAACGCAAACGCACGACACTGGAAGCGCAGATCGTCGCGTTGCGCGCCGAGTTCGCAGTGCAAGAAATCGCCTCGATGAAAATCATCGGCCAGGAACAAGCCGAAAACGCGCAGTTGGCGCAAGAACGTACGGACATGGGGCTAAGCCGTAAAGCGGATGCGACACCGAACAAACAAAAAGGAGGCTCGAAATGACAACGGACCCAACCATGCCCGCTACACCTAAAGCGAAGCCCGACAGACCTGCCCGGGTGGGAACTGCCAGGAAAGCAAAACCGGATACCTACATCTTGCGGCTGTACGTCGCCGGGCAAACGCCCAAATCCATAGCGGCTTTGGCCAACCTCAAGAAAATCTGTGAAGAACACCTGGCCGGGCGCTACCAGATCCAGGTGGTGGATTTGCTTGAAAACCCACAACTGGCGCGCGGCGACCAGATCCTGGCCATCCCAACCCTGGTGCGGAAACTGCCGCTGCCGGTGCGCAAGATCATCGGCGATCTCTCCAACACGGAGCGCGTGTTGATCGGCCTGGACCTCCTGCCGCGGGAATAGACGGATGGCATCTCAAACGCGAAAGCAGTCGTGACGTTTCATTGCCAGGATGGCAGCGTTTTGGTACCCTTTCAGTCTAATGGAAATCGCCGTTGCCCATGATATCTTCCAGCAAAACACAAAAACAACTTGTGACCGAAAACGCAGACCTGCGCGCGCGGCTGGATGATGCCGAAGAAACCCTGCGCGCTATTAGCAATGGCGAGGTGGATGCGTTGATTGTCTCGGGAGTGGGCGGCGAGCAGATCTTTACGCTCAAGCAGGCGGAAGAGGCGCTGCGTGAGCAATCCACCTTGCTGGACATCTCGCACATCCTGGCCTCGACCCTGGAACTCAAGCCGGACCTCATTCTCGATCAATTACGCACGATTGTGCCCTATAGCCAGGCCGCGCTTTTCGTGCGGCAAGACTCGGACCTGATTGCCGTAGCCCTGCGCGGAGAACAGCGGTTGGAAAAAGGCACGGCGCCGCGTATCCGTTTGGATAGCCCGGAGATCATCGCGCGGCTGTTCAACGATCACCTTCCCATCCGCATTGCGGACCTATCCGGGCCAGATGAACAGGCGCAGTTCATCCACTCATTATTCGATCATACGGCTCCAATGTTGCTGGACGAAGCGCAAGCGTGGATGTGGGTACCGCTGGCGGTCAAGGGCCGCATGATCGGCGGCATCGCCGTGGCCCAGATTGAGCAGGGTTTTTTTACAGGCCATCATGCCATTCTGGCGCTGACCGTGGCCAACCAGGCGGCGATCACGATGATCAACGCGGAGCTTTATCAGAACGCCCAATCGCTGGCAGTGCTGCAGGAACGCCAGCGGCTGGCACAGAATTTGCACGATGCCGTCAACCAATCCCTCTTTTCCGCCAGCCTGATTACCGAAATCCTGCCGCGCCTCTGGGAACAGGATCAAAATGAGGCACGCCGTTCATTGGAAGATTTGCGCCGCTTGACCCGCGGTGCAATGGCTGAGCTGCGCGCCCTGCTGGCTGAACTGCGCCCTTCAACCCTGATCGATTCTGACCTGGGCGACCTGCTACGTCTATTGGGAACTGCGTTCACCGGGCGCACGAATGTCCCGGTTAAGCTTACCATTGTGGGGCAGGGCACTCTGCCCGCTAATGTGCAGGTGTCGATCTATCGTATTTGCCAGGAAATGCTGAATAACATCGCCAAACATGCCGGCGCTGGCCTGGTGGAAATCAATCTAATGCACGCAGATGCCAGCATCGAATTGAGTATCCACGACGACGGCCGGGGTTTTGATCCTGAAAGGACCAGCTCGGGTCACTACGGTTTGAGCATGATGCGAGAACGGGCCGAAGCAATGGGTGCGCGCTTATCGGTCAACAGCCAGCCCGGTCACGGTACCGAACTAACTATCTCCTGGGCGAAGACCCCGGCCAAAGAGGTTGTATGACGATCATCCCCCTGGTGGCTACTTAGATCATCCGCTCCTTGAAACTCCGCGGATAAGTAAAGTATTCAAGATAAGACCCGCCTAATTGGTTGTAGGGATCGTGGCGTTGGCAAACTTCTTCATTCGATTTGTGGTACACCGAATATTTTGAGCTGATTGGACGGGGGTACTATGGACAGTCCAGATATTTCAGGTAGAACAAGCTTCAGAACCTGAAGGATCTCTTTGCCGTTTCCTCAGATGAAACCACCAACATACATACAAGTAACTTGGTGCAAGCAAGACCGGGCGCACCACCAGGAGACGGGTCTTACGACCCGCAGCAAGCCCACTACGAGAACTAAAACGAGCAGGGGGAAGCTGGGTCATCATCGCCCTCAACGCAAAACCCAAGTCACCCCCGGGTGGAATTGCATCAACCTGTTTGGCTGCAACGCAGGATTGAACGTATGCTCCATATGGACACGGATCAACGAAAAAGCCCCCAAATCTGGGGGCTTTATGGCGGAATACCGCCATATCTGGTGCCCCAGGCAGGACTTGAACCCGCAACCTACTGATCCGAAGTCAGGCGCTCTATCCATTGAGCTACTGGGGCGTAGCGGAGATTATACCGCAACCCCCGGGCACTTTGGGCGCGTCCGCTGGGATCGCTTGCAGGAAGATCTTCGTGGAATTCGTGTCAATGCCCTTTTTCCTTGATTTTGGCGCATATCCTCCCCGCAGGGGATCGCAGCGCTGCGCCTACATCCCAGACCTCCTGCATAATCCAACGCATCTTCCCTGACCCTCTGGTCCATCTGGTTCTTTTGGCACATCTGGCTCCTCTGCTTCTTCCCCCGACTTGCCCAACCTGAAAATCTCACGTACAATGAGGTATCCTCCAGAAGAAGGGACCAACCCACCCAATGACAGACGTGAAGGCCCTAGGCAAGAGCTTGTTGGACAACCTCGAAAAAGTGATCATCGGCAAGCATAGCGTCCTCGAACTGATGGCCATCGGCCTGCTGTGCGAGGGACACGTGCTCATCGAAGACGTGCCCGGCGTGGGCAAGACCGTCATGGCCCGCACCCTGGCCAAATCCCTGGGCTGCTCCTTCAACCGCCTGCAGTTCACCCCCGATATGCTCCCCTCCGATGTCACCGGTGTCTCGATCTTCAACCAGCAGACGCGCGACTTCGAGTTCCGCCCCGGCCCGATCTTCGGCCAGATCATCCTGGCCGACGAAATTAACCGCGCCACCCCCAAGACCCAGGCCGCCCTGCTCGAAGCCAAGGACGAGCAGCAGGTCACCGTCGACGGCATCACCCACCCC
>Ga0302321_100003355_pt1 | contig 13743 bp, 7 predicted proteins | sample Fen_T0_1_FD_202505 | JGI IMG/M metagenome (GOLD analysis project Ga0302321, IMG submission 202505) | Peat permafrost microbial communities from Stordalen Mire near Abisko, Sweden - Fen_T0_1 | ecosystem: Environmental > Terrestrial > Soil > Wetlands > Permafrost | place: Sweden: Abisko...
AACCGCCGTAGATCGCGAGGGTGTTTTCTCCTTGGCGTAGTTCGACATTGCCGAAGTGCTGTTCGCGGAAGGTGCCGGCGGAGTCGGTGAACTTTCCCGTGAAGACGAGGCCGTTCACGTCGTATAAAAGGCCTTTGATGGGTGCGCGATACCGAATCGTTAGGTCGTAGAATCCGGCTTTGGCGGTGAAGATCCATTTGAGACGATCAGTGTCCTCTTTGAAGCCGGTGACATAGCCGGTGCCGGAGAAACCGGGTTCGAGCGTGGCTACGACGATGGCTCCGAAGCATTGACCGGCTTCGGCTTCGAGCTGGATTGTGGCGGGTGTTTCGGCCATCGCGGGGCGGACGGAGGCGAGACCAACGGTTATGGCCAGGGATAGAATGCGGCGTCTGTAGAAATGGAAAGGGCTGAGCGCTTTCATTGGGTTGGGATGTAGGAGCCTGCTTGCAGGCGATTCATGTTCGCATCGCCTGCAAGCAGGCTCCTACAATTCGGCGAACGAACGGCGGGCATGGAGGGCGGTTGACGGAGAAATATTTCAGGGCACGGTTGCGGGTAGCGTCACGGGCTTGGCGGTAACGGTGCTCTCGGCGGCAGTTAGTCCGTTGCTTTTGGCCGTGAGGTGGATCGCGCCGGGTTCGCATGTGGCTTGTACGATGACTTGGGCGAGACCGTTGAAGAGGCTGCGGGTGGCGGGGGCGGCGGGTGTGGTTATGCGCAGGGAGCCAAGGCGGGTGACGAGTTCGGGGATGTGGTTTTTATTATCCGCGAACGGCGTGACGAGTAGCTGCACAGCGTTGGTTCCGGTTTTGAGGAGCGCGGGATCGAGGCTGAGCGCCGGGCCGGCTTCGGCGGTGTCGATGTCGCGGGCGAGTTCGCGGCCGTTGAGCCAGACGGTGGTTTTGGTTCCGAAGGTGGGGAGAATGATTTCCAGGGCGACGCCGGTCGGAACGGTCTGCAACGTAAACGAGCTGGAGAGGTCGTAGATCTCGCCGGGTTGGGGGCGCGTGGCTTGCCAGTGGCCCAACTTGGCGAGCGGGGCGAGTGTTTCGGGCGCAGACGGAGCGGTGGTGTTGGCAGGGGCGATGCGGCCGCGCCAGTTTTCCAGGGCGATAGTGGAAATGGTTTCGTTGAACTGTTCGGGTTCGAGGCAGCTTGGGTCGCCGTTGCCAAGGCCGATGATGCGGCCGCCGGAGAGTTCGAAGTGAATCAAGTTATCTGCGGTCGGAACGGTGCGGCCTTGGGCGTCGCGTACTGAAACCGTGAATACGGCGACATCGGTGCCATCGGCTTTGATGGTGGTGCGGTCGGGGGTGAGCACGAGTTGGGTGGCGACGCCGGTGGTTTCGACGCGAGTGGTCTCGACGACCTTGCCGGCGCGGTAGCCGCGGGCCTCGAGTGTGCCGGGCGCGTAAACGACTTTCCATTCGAGGTGGCTGTTGCGCGGCATGTCTTTTTTGCCGAGCGAGGCGCCGTTGAGGAAGAGTTCGACGGCCTCGTGGTTGCTGTTGCAGGAGACGGTGATCTCCTGGCCCTCTTTGCCCGACCAGTTCCAATGAGGGAAAAGGTGCAGCACGGGTTCGTCAGTCCACCAGGATTTGAGGTAAAAGGAACTGTCTTTGGGGAACCCACAACTATCAAGCAGGCCAAATTGGGAGACCACGGCGGGGAAGCCGAACGGAGTGGGTTCGCCGCGATAGTCGAAGCCGGTCCAGAAGAAGAGGCCGGCGAGGAAGGGGCGGGCGGCGTAGTAGTTCCAGCCCATTTCGCAGTTGCCGCCGGAATCTCCTTTGAGCTGGGGCGAGAGATGTGCTTTTTGCCGATCATCGAAATAGATGCCACGGGTGCCCTGCGTGGTGGTTTCCTCGGTGCCGACGCCGGGTTGGTTGGGAAATTCGACGTGCTGTTTGTCGGGATTGGTTTGGGCGATGTAGTTGTAGCCGACGACATCGATCACGGTCGAAATGCCGCCCCAGCCGCCGGAAATGGCGGCATTGATGCGGCGGGTGGGATCGAGACGTTTTGCGAAGGCCTGCATCGACGACGTGATGCGTGCGCCTTTGACGTTGCCTTCGATCTGCCACTCTTCGTTGCCGATGGACCAGAGGATGATGCTCGGATGGTTGCGGTCGCGGCGGATCATGCTTTCGAGCTGGCTGAGTTGTTCGGGACTCGGGCCCATGAGACGGTTCTCGTCGATCACGAGCAGGCCGAGACGATCACACGCATCGAGGAGTTCGGGCGTGGGCGGGTTGTGCGAGCAACGGTAGGCGTTTACGCCGAATTTCTTAAGCTCGGCGATGCGGAACTCCTGCATCGCGTCGGGCAGCGCAACGCCGAGTCCGGCGTGGTCCTGATGGACGTTGACGCCTTTGAGGATGACATGGCGGTTGTTAAGGAAGAATCCCTGGTTTGGGTCGAAGTGAATGCTGCGGATGCCAAAGGGCGTTTCGTAGCGATCGACGACGGCGCCGTTGCAGCGGAGCGTCGTGATGAGGCGGTGAAGTGCGGGTGTTTCAAGCGACCAGAGACGCGGGTTGGGGATGGTGAGGTCGTGGAAGAATTCGTTGGTGATGCCGGCTGAGAGTGAGGCGGAAGGGGAAGTGCTGGAGGCGACGACGCGGTTTTCCGGATCGAGGATGGTTTGGTCGATTTCGAAGGAGGCGGACTCGGTGCCTTCGTTGGTGATGCTGGTGCGCGTGGTGACGGTGGCGGAGGTTTCGCTGATCTCGGTGGTGACAAAAGTGCCCCACGGTGCGACGTGCAGGGGAGATGTTTTGGTTAGCCACGTGTGCCGGTAGATGCCTGCGCCCTCGTAGAACCAGCCTTCTTCCATCGTGGCATCGACGCGGACGGCGATCACGTTTTCCCCGCCGTAGTTGAGGTAGTCAGTAAGGTCGTAGCGGAAACTCGTGTAACCACTCGGCTGGCGGCCGAGGTAAAAGCCGTTGACCCAAACGACAGAGTCGCGAAACACGCCGTCGAACTCGATGCTGATGCGGCGGCCGAGATCGGTTGCCGGTACGGAGAAGGTTTTGCGGTACCAGCCGATGGAGGTTTCGGGGAAGTTGCGGCCGACGGCTTTGTAGCCGTGGCTGTGGCTGCCTTGGCCTGAGAAAGGGACTTCGACGGCCCAGTCATGCGGGAGGTTGAGTTGGCGCCAGGCGCGATCGTCGAAGGACGCGGCGGCCGGACCATCACCGAAACCAGCTTTGGCGAGATAAGAGAAATAACCGGTGGCGTGGTCAAAATCACGCGTGCGATCGGAGGGGTGGCCAAAGGCAAACCGCCAGCCAGCGTCTATGAGGAGCCGTTCGCGGGGCGGGGTTTGAAGGGGATCGTTGGCGGCTAAGGCTGATACAGTGAGTACCGCGAAGATAATGAGAGAGCGGACGAACAGTTTCATAGGAAAAGGGGGAACACCATGAAGACTGAATTCTGTTCGCAAGGTCGAGCTGTCACTCGTCGCAAAGCCGAGAACGCGCCTCTGCGATTGGAGATATTTTGCGCGGTCGGGATGGCTTCGACGCTGCGCTTTTTGATTACGGCGGTGGGCCGCCGTGACCGTTAGCTATCACCGTTTGTTGAGGGCGTGTAATATTTATCCAGCACTGCCTTCACGCTGGAGGGCGTGAGTGGTTTGGCGACGTAGTCGTCCATTCCAGCAGCGAGGCAGAGGTCGCGATCTCCGGTCATGGCGTTGGCGGTCATGGCTACGATGAGAATTTCGTGCGCGAAGCCGGGGTCTTTCGCGGCTTGGGCCTTGCGGATTTGTCGGGCGGCTTCGAGGCCGTCCATCACCGGCATCTGCACATCCATCAACACAAGTTTGTAGGGGTAACGTTGGAGGGCGGCGAGCGCTTCGCTGCCGTTGGGCACGATGTCGGCCGGGCAACCTGCATTTTTTAGATATTGGAGCGCGACTTTTTGGTTAACGAGATTGTCTTCGGCGACGAGGATTCGTGGTTTATCGGTCGAGGCCGGGCTGGCTGCGGCTGGGGCGGCGGCGTTGAACGGTGATCGAGAACTCTTCCCGAGTGCACGTCGGATGGTGGTGTGCAGGCGGGCTGCGGGCACGGGCTTCACCTCGCTGGCGACCAGTCCGTGAGAGCGCATTTGTTCGCTGGTGAGGCGTTCGCCATGAGAGCTGAGCAGGACTAGCGCGGGGTTTCCCAAAGATGGGTCGCGGGAGATATTGTCTGCCAGCAGTATTCCGTCGATGCCGGGCATTTGATGGTCGATCAGCGCCAGTGCAAAGGGCCGTTCGGTTGAGATTGCGCGGGCAAGGGCTTCCATCGCGGCGGGCGCGCTGTCGACGCATTCGACGTGGGCGTCCCAACCTTTCAGTAGGTGGAACATGGCTTTTCGGTTGGTCGCGTTGTCGTCAACCACGAGGATGCGATAGTCTTTCAGCGTGGCCACGGCATTTTCCTCGGGTGTGGCAAGGACTGCTGGGCCGAATTCCACTTCGAACCAGAAGGTTGAGCCAACGTTGGGTATGCTTTCGACGCCGATCTCGCCATGCATCAATTCCGTCAGTCGGCGGCAGATGGCCAGGCCGAGTCCGGTACCGCCAAACTGGCGGGTGGTGGAGGAGTCGGCCTGCACGAAGCGCTGGAAAAGATTTTTTTGGGCTTCGAGCGGGATGCCGATGCCGGTGTCGCGGACTTCGAAGCGCAGGCGTGAGCCAGTTGGTTCGTTTTTGACGGGGGAGACGTGTAAGACGACCTCGCCGGAGCTGGTGAACTTGATGGCGTTGCCCAGCAGGTTGAGGATGATTTGGCGGAGTCGAATGGGATCGCCTCGGACGAAGGCTGGCGCAGCGCCTTCGAGAACAAGAATGAGTTCGAGGTGTTTTTTACGGGCGGCGTCGGATTGCAGACCGATGGCCCGGTCGAGCTCGGCGCGCAGATCGAAGTCGATATCTTCGAGGCTGAGCTGGCCGGCTTCGATTTTGGAGAAGTCGAGGACGTCGTTCAAAATGGTGAGCAGGCTTTCGCTGCTGTGAATGAGGGTGTCGACGAAGTCTCGTTGGTCGGTGTTGAGTGGTGTGTTGAGCAGGAGGTGGCCCATGCCGATGACGCCGTTCATGGGCGTGCGGATCTCGTGGCTCATGTTGGCCAGGAAGGCGCCCTTAGCTTTATCGGCTGATTCGGCCTGCTGCTTGGCGGTTCCGAGTTCCGCCGTACGCTCCGCGACGCGCTGTTCGAGTTCGGTATTGAGCAGGCGGAAGCGTTCCTCGCTGGCTTTCAGTTCCCGGGTGCGTTCGGTGACGATACGCGCGAGCCGTTCTGTTTCGCGTCGTTCGAGGTAGGAGGAAAGCCAGGCGGCGAAGCCGATGGTGGCCAGGCCTCCTATCACGTAGAGGATCCAGGCCAGCGTAGAGCGAAACCATGGGGGGCGGATGGTGAAGGCCAGGATTGCCTCCTCACCCATCCGGTCGCCGGACAAGGGTCGCACGTGGAAGACGTAGTTGCCTTCTTTTAGGCGGTTAAACCCGGCCGAGCCTGCGCTGCCAGTGGAGGTCCATCGGGTGGTGCTGCCTTCGAGGATGAACTCGAACTTGACCGGCGTGGTGAAAGGGTTGGAGGGCGCGACGAAGTGAATCATCAACGAGTTGTCGGCATAGTCGATTGGCGGCAGCGTAGAATTTGGTGAAAAAACGTGACGGCCAGAGGTGTTGAATTGCACGTAGTTGATGACTGCCTTCAAGGGCTGGATCGGTGGCTGGGGCAGGGCGGGATCGTAGCGGGCGAGCCTGCGTTTTGCCCACAACCACACGACACCGTTCTCTTCCATCGTAAATTCGTTGGTCTCAAAGCCGGCGGGTATCTTGGTGGTGGTTCGTTGTTTTCCGGTTTTATCCACTTCGAGCATGAACGTGTTCTCGCTTCCGTTGACCGCGAACCAGGCCCGGCCCGCTGGATCGCGTGCGGGTCTGGCGTTGGTGGAGGCGAGTTCCGGGTAGTCGATGGTGAATTTTAGATCCTCCTCGAACCGATCGGTGGTTTTATTGAAACGGTAATGACGGCCGGCCAGATTGAAGCGGGTGCTTCCGTCCCACTCGAAGGTGCTGACCCAGTCGTTGGTGAGGCCGTTTTTGGGGCCGAGGATCGTGAGCTTCGGTTGGTCGCCGTTGAGATCGACGCAGCCTTCGCGGGCCAGTCCGAGTTCCAGCCAGACGATTCCGCCTGGTTCGACCAGACTGTTGAAAATGTCGCCTAATTCAGGCTCGTGGACCCGGGTGACGGCGTAGTGGTCGGCTTGTTTTTTGATCCAGCCAATCTCGCCGCGTGCCGCATAGAACCAACCCTGCGGAGCGGTCTGGCATATACGGGCGTTGATGAGACCTTCGATGACCGTCTGCCATTGTTTGTCTTTGTAAATGTAGATGCCGGTGTTGGTTGTGGCGATCAGTTCTCCGTCGATGACGCTCATATCCCATGTGAATTGGCCGGGAGGCGTGTCATCATCAAAGCGTTGGAGGCAACCTCCGTTGTCGTAGATACCGCGCAGGGCCCGGCCGTCAGCCAACATCCAGAGCTGACCTTCGTGGCGAAGCGGACGGATGTAGGTGAGTCCGTTGACGCCACTCGACAATAAGGGTTCGAAGCGGGAGATGCACGAAGGGAACTCGACTCGTAACAAGCCGTTGCTCAGGCGGGCCCAAAGCACGCCGTTGGGGGCATATACAAGGCGTTGAACCTGAGCCAGCCGGTGGTCGAGCGTTCGGTCAAGCACCTGCACGGTTCGCCCCTCGCGATCAAAGAAGACGATGCCGAAAGCATCCACGGCCGCAGCGAAAAGTCCGTCGGTGATGGCACAAAGATCGTTGATGCGGCGATTGTCGTTGAGGAGTCCCTGCATTTTGAAAGGACGCAACGCGACGCCGTCGAAAAGCTTGAGCCCAGAGGAGATTGTTCCCGCGATGACAATGCCAGGGCTGTAGGGTGCGGCGCAGGTGACGGTGTCGTTGACGAGCACATTGGGGGGCGAAATCCGGACAGCGGTGTTTGTGGCGCGGTCTAGTCTGAATAATTCACCGGCGGAATTGCTACTCGCGAAGGCTTCTTGCCCAACCGTAAATACGCGAGCGATTGAACCGACCTGCCCGGCGACCCTTGGCTTTTGTCCTGGGCGCCAAGATATGATGGGCCCCGACCCGCTGTTCCAGTAGCAGCCGTCCTGCGAGGCATCTACGTATTGCAGGGTCATGTTCTGTGAGCCTGTTTCCGGCGGAAATGGTGCTACGGGTATGCAGCGCCAGTGTGCGTCAGAGCCGAGTTCGACCCGAGCCGTGGCGCCTCCGATGGCAGCGTAGATCTTTCCGTCATGGTCGACGGCCACCATGCCGAGCTGATATTCGTCGGCACTGCGAAATGTTTCCCAACGCACCCCGTCGCCAAAGGCGATTTCGCGCTGGGCGACGGCCAAGATCCGTCCGTCGGGCATGAGATGCAGGTCAGTGGGTGCAGTGCTTAGACCGAGTGCTTCCGGTCCGAGCACGACAAATGATGGTGCCCCTGATTCGACTAGGCCGCGGGGCATTGCTGGTATCGGTCCGCTTCCGGCATAGCTCTTCAGTACGATCAGTGCAGAGGCCGCGATGATCGAAAAAAGACGCAGCCAAACGTTTTCAGAGAGACAATCGGGCTGAGCATGGAGCAACCGTCGACGTAACATATTGGTATGCGAATATTATATCGGTTTATTCGGCTACATCTTGACCCAATCCGAAGAGGAAACGCCTTCGGGTGTCTTTTGACGGCGGACGCGTTGTTCAGACGACCTGCGTGGCGACGTTGCCGCTGCGGCCGTCGATTTCGGCGGGGACTTGGTCGTGGGTCGGAATGGCGTCGGGATTCTTCAGGAGTTCGCGCGCGAGTTCGTCGAGGCGGATGAACTCGACGCCGGCGTCACGACACGAGGCGAGCAGGGCTCGGAAAAGCGGGCGATGGCCCATGCCTTCGATCTCGGCGTGGAGCGTGAAAACGTTGGGCCGATCGTCGCGTAGGAGCGACAAGTAGTGCGGCACGATTTTGTCTTCGGGATATTCGGGGCGGCCGAGGAGTTCGTCGAAGGTCGGGAGCGTGCTCGGGATTTCGAGGGTTTTGAAAACTTGATTACCGATGCGCGGAAAGAATGGTTCGGAGCCGCGGACGTCGCTCGAGTAGAGCAAGCCGGCTTCGTCGTAGATCTGCCGACTGCGGGCGTTGCTTTGCCAGCCGGGGGCGCCGGCGGTTTGGGCTTCGGTGCCAAAGATGCGCAGGAATTCGGCGCGGGCGGCAATGAACTCGGCGCGCACGGCGGCGAGGGGCATTTTGTTCACGTAATCCTGCCAGCGGTAATGGTTGTAACAGTGGATGCCGACCTCGTGGCCGGCGTCGCGGACCTCGCGGAGGATTTTGGTGTTGCGGCGGCCGATGTGCGGAGCGGGGAGGAGCGTGCCGTTGAGGAGCGTGCGGACGCCGTAGAGTTTAACGACGCTGGTGCGGCTGACTTTTTTGAAAAAGCCGGGGCGGAAAATGCGGGTGATGGCGCGGCCGGTTTGATCGGGCCCGAGGGAAAAGAGGAAGCAGCCGGGGGCTTCGAATTCTTGTAGATCTCGCACGAGGTTCGGCACGCCGATGCGGGTGCCGCGGTCGGTGTCGACGTCGATTTTGAGGGCGAGGCGGATGGGCATGATGGCGGAGGTCGAGGCGAAAGAAGACAGAAAGGAAGACGGATTTTTTTGAACCGCCATTCGACAGGCTGACGGCCTTGAGCGAAGTCGAAACGGCAATGAACGTTAATTGACGCAAATTTAGAGGAGAAAGGGCGTAGCGAGACTGCGCCCCTACGGACCGGCGCGCCCGGCGGTCGCGCCCTACCTCGGAATTACTCCAGCTGGTAATCTTTGTGTGAGAGGTGGTAGTCGAGCGTGAGCTTGATGGCGGTCTTGAGGTTAACCTTGGGTGTCCAGCCGAGCTTCTTTTTTGCGTTGGCGATCGAGGGGACGCGTTTCTGGATGTCCTGGTAGTATTTGCCGAAATACTGGCCAGAGGTAACTTTCACGACTTTGGCGGATTTGACGTGTTCGGCGTAATCAGGATAATCCTTGAAGGCTTCGAGGATGAGCTTGGCGAGGTCGGCCACGCTGACGTCGTTTTTCGGGTTGCCAATGTTGAAGATCTGGCGGGAGGCGCAGCCGTCTTTGTTTTCGATGATGCGCAGGAGGGCGTCGATGCCGTCGTCGATGAAGGTGAAGGAACGGCTTTGTTTGCCGCCGTCGACGAGTTGGAGGGGTTTCTTGAAAATGACGTTGGAAATGAACTGGGTGAACAGGCGCGAGGAGCCCTCTTTGGCTTCAAAGACGTCGTCGAGCTGGGGCCCGATCCAGTTGAAAGGACGAAAGAGCGTGTAATCGAGGTTGTCGCGGACGCCGTACGCATAGATGACGCGGTCGAGGAGCTGCTTGGAGTTGGCGTAGATCCAGCGTTGGCGTTCGATCGGGCCGTAGACGAGCGTGCTGGTGTCTTCGTTGAGTTCCTTGTCGGGGCACATGCCGTAGACTTCGGAAGTGGAGGGGAAAATGACGCGCTTCTTGTATTTGGCGGCCTGGCGGACGATCGCGAGGTTGGCTTCGAAATCGAGTTCGAAGACGCGCAGCGGATCTTTAACGTATTGGACGGGATTCGCGATGGCGACGAGAGGGATGACGGCGTCGCATTTCTTGACGTGGTACTCGATCCACTCGCGGTTGATGGTGATGTCGCCCTCGACGAATTTAAAACGGGGGTTGCCGAGGCTGTGAGTGAGTTTGTGGGAGCCGATGTCCATGCCGTAGACCTCCCAGTCTTTCTTTTGCAGAATCGCGCGTGTGAGCGAGCTGCCGATGAAACCGTTGGCGCCGAGGATGAGAACTTTGATGGGCATGGGTGGAGAAAGACTGAAAGGCGGAAAAGTGGGAAGGATGAAAGTGGGAAGGTGGAAGACGGGTGAGACGTGGAAGACGGAGAAGACTCGGAAGCCCCGGAAGAACTAGAAGGATTGGCCGAGTTGGAGCGGGGCGGCGGGCTTGCCGAGCCACTCGGTGCGGGTCAACTCGATGGCTCCGTCGGCGGTGGCGACGACAAGTGGGTCGAGCGAAAGGATTTCGCCGGGTCGACCGTGGCGGTTCCGGGTGGCGGGTGTATCGGTTTCGGCCCACCAGACCATCAGGCGGGCGCCGTTGAAGTCGGTGAACGCGCCGGGATAAGGATCAGTGACGGCGCGGATGAGGTTGAAGATCTGGAGCGTGGTAGTGTTCCAGCGGATACGACCATCGTCGGGTTTGCGGCCGGTGAAATATGTGGCTTGCGATTCGTCTTGAGACGTTTCCTTGGCGGTACCGGCTAGTAGAGCGTCGATCTGGCGGGCGAGGACGAGACGGGCACAGGGGAGGACTTTGCGGAAGGCTTGTTCAGCGGTGTCGCGGGGTGCGATGTCGATGCCTTCCTGGTCAACGATGGCGCCGGCGTCAGGGTCTTTGACCATGCGGTGGAGCGTCATGCCAAGGCGCGGTTCGCCATGGAGGACGGCCCAGTTGATCGGAGCGCGGCCACGGTATTTCGGGAGGAGCGAGCCGTGCATGTTGAAGGCACCGAGCGGCGGCAGCGCGAGAATCTTGGTGCCGATCATGTGGCGGTAGTAAACAGATAGGATCAGATCGGGCTGGAGCGCGGCGAGGCGTTCGCGCCACTCGGGCGTGTTGACGTTATCCGGAGTGAAGACGGGGACGCCGTGTTTGCGGGCGGCGTCGGCGGGCGTTTTGAACCAGATTTTTTCGTTGGGGTTATCCTCGTGGGTGATGAGGGCGACGACGTTGTCACCGCGTTCGAGGAGCAGCGAAAGGCATTCGTAGCCGACTTCGCTGTAACCGAAAAAGAGAATGCGGGGCTGGCTCATGCTTTGGTTTCGAAGATTTCCTTAACGAAGTAACGCTGGCGGGAACGAACCACCTGGTAGGTACGGCCAACGTATTCGCCGATCAGGCCGATGCCGACCATGGCGACGCTGAGCAGGAAGAACACGATGGCGAACAAGGTGAACACGCCGGAGGTTTCGCGATCCAGATTGAAGGCGAAGCGACGGATCAGCAGCGTGATGACAAGGGTCAGACTGCCGAGCGAACTCAGGCCGGCGAACATTGTGAAGTACTGAAGCGGCACGAGGGAGAAGCCGGTGATGAGATCGAAATTGAGACGAATCAGTTGGTAGAAGGAATAATTCGACGCACCGGCGTGGCGTTCCTCGTGTTTGACGCCGACCTCGGTCGGGTTGCTGGAGAAGCTGTAGGCGAGGGCGGGGATGAATGTATTGATGGCGCCACTACGCACGATGGCGTCGACGATCTGGCGCGAGTAGGCGCGGAGCATGCAGCCCTGATCGGTCATCTCGATGTTGGTGGTTTTCTTGCGCACGAAGTTGATGACTTTCGAGGCGTAGGTGCGGAAGAACGAATCCTGGCGGTTGAGGCGGGCGCCGCCGATGCAGTCGTGACCGACATCGTAGAGTGCGAGGAGCTTGGGGATCTCTTCGGGCGGGTTTTGTAGGTCGGCGTCGAGGGTGACGATGACGTCGCCGCGCACGCGTTCGAAGGCGGCGATGATGGCCATGTGCTGGCCGTAGTTGGCGTTGAAATTAATGACGCGCGTGACGTCGGGGCGTGCGGTGTACTGGGCCTTGAGCAGTTCGATCGAGCGGTCGTGCGAGCCGTCGTTGGTGAAAATGATTTCGTAGGCGCGGCCGAGGGCGTCGAGCACCGGGTAGAGGCGCGCGAAGAGCGTGGGCAGGTTGAGCTCTTCGTTGTAAACGGGGATGACGACCGAGAGCTGGACGGGCGAGGGCGTGCTCATGATTTGAGATTAGCTAGAAGGATGGAAACGAGGGTGTCGACGACGCGCGAAACATCGGCGCGGGTCATGCCGGGGAAGAGTGGCAGGGTGAGAATATTGCGGCCGGCGTATTCGGCGTGCGGAAAATCGCCCGCTTTCCAGCCGAGTTTTTTGTAGATGGCGAAGAGGTGGATCGCGGGGTAGTGCACCTGATTGCCTATGCCAGCGGCTTGGAGCTGGGTCATTACCTCTGCACGTTTGATCGTTAATTTATCCTCGGGCAGCATGACTTGGAACATGTGCCAATTGCTGTGGGTGAAATCGGCGGGCGGCAGGCCGAGGCCGAGCGCGCGGATGGCGGGCGTGCCGAATAACTCGAAGTAGGCAATGGCAAGTTCGCGGCGTTGGGTGGTGAATTTTTCGAGGTGCGGTAGCTGACCAAGGCCGACGCGGGCGGCGACATCAGTGAGATTAAATTTTCCGCCGACGACTTCGACTTCCATGCCATCGGTGCCGGAGCGGACGACGCCTTGCAGGCGATATTGCTCGGCGAGTTTGGCCTCGGCTTCGTTGTTTAAAACGAGGCAGCCGCCTTCGATGGTGGTGATGTTTTTGTTGGGATGAAAGCTGAACGATACGAAATCGCCAAAGCTGCCGATGCGTTTGCCTTTCCAGGTCGTGCCGATGGATTGGGCGGCGTCTTCGATGACGCGAAGGTTGTGTTTTTTAGCGACGGCATAGAGTTTGTCGCGGTCAACGGGCTGGCCGGCGAGATCGACGGGGATGATGGCTCGCGTGGCCGGTGTAATGGCGGCTTCGATGCGCGAGAGGTCGATGTTGCGCGTGACCGGATCGATATCGACAAAGACGGGGCGGGCGCCGACTTCGAGGATGACGTTGCTGGTGGCGACCCACGACAGGGGCGTGGTGATGACTTCGTGGCCGGGGCCGATGTCGGCGATGCGGAGGGCGATCTCCATCGTGCAGGTGCCGGAGTTGAAGGCGCGCACGGGGCGACCACCGAAGAGTTCGGAGAGTTTGGCTTCGAACTCTTTTACTTTGGGCCCGGAGGTGATCCATCCGGAGCGGAGGACTTCGCAGACGCCGGCGATGGTTTCATCGTCGATGGTCGGGCGCGTGAAAGGAAGGAAGGGCGCAGCGGTTTTGGGCGTGGCGGTTGGAACGGACATATCAAGGTTGGTTGCTGATTAAATAGTGGTCGCGGGACTCGGCGATCAAATGATATTGGAAGGTCGGGTCAGCAAAAAGTTCCGTGGTATCGCGTTTGCGGGCGACGACCCAGAGGCGTGCGGGACTGGCCCATTGGATGCGGAATTCAGCATCGGTGATGAAGCGGCCACTTTGGCGGGCGGCTGCGTCGTTTACGAGTTCGAGTTCGTCTTGGTAGTTGATCAGGCCGACAAGTTGACCTGAGTAAAAGGTGAAGTCGTGGAAGAAGCCGTGGTAGTGGTAGACGCGGTCGGCGGGCGTCGATTTTTCTTTGAAGATGCGCGCGAGTTCTTTTGTGCCTGGCTTTTGGATACTGGGTGCCGCGACGGTGAGGACGCCGAAGAAAAGGACGATTGTCGCCGTCATGCTGATCAGCGCGGCTTTGACTCCGCGTCGGGCGGCGAGCCAGGGAACAATCACTCCACCGGCGAAAAGGATCGCTGCGAGGATGAAGGCAATCGGGCGGAGCGCATGCATCTGTTCGGGAGACATGCGCACGACGCCTTGCTTGAGCATGATGAAACAGAGGGCTGCGCCGAGCAGGCCGCACACGAACGAAAACGCGCGCAGGCCGGGTTTGAGTGTTTCGGCGGTGGCGTCATTCCAACGGCGGGCAAGGAAGGCGCCGATCAACACGGCGAGCGGTGGAAAGACC
>Ga0302321_100003356_pt1 | contig 13741 bp, 6 predicted proteins | sample Fen_T0_1_FD_202505 | JGI IMG/M metagenome (GOLD analysis project Ga0302321, IMG submission 202505) | Peat permafrost microbial communities from Stordalen Mire near Abisko, Sweden - Fen_T0_1 | ecosystem: Environmental > Terrestrial > Soil > Wetlands > Permafrost | place: Sweden: Abisko...
GGGCGCCTTCACCGGCGCGGTGGCGGCCCGCCGCGGCAAGTTCGAGCTGGCCGACGGTGGCACGCTCTTCCTGGACGAGGTGGGCGACATGCCGTCCGCCATGCAGGCCAAGATGCTCCGGGTGCTGCAGGAGGGGGAGTTCGAGCGGGTGGGAGGCCACGCGCCGCTCCGCTGCGACGTGCGGGTCCTGGCCGCGACCAACAAGGACCTCGCCGAGGAGGTGGCCTCCGGGCGCTTCCGCGAGGATCTCTACTACCGGCTGGCGGTCGTCCCCATCCAGGCGCCGCCGCTCCGCGCGCGGAAGGAGGACCTCCCCGAGCTGGCGTCCCGCTTTCTCACCGAGGCCTGCGCGCGCAACGGCCGTCGCCCGATGACCTTCGCGCGCGAGGCGCTGCTGTCCCTGCAGGGGTACGAGTACCCCGGGAACGTGCGCGAGCTCCGCAACCTGGTGGAGCGGCTGGCCATCCTGTCGGACGGCCCGGAGATCGCGGGCGACCAGGTGGCGGAGGTCCTGCCGGGCGCCCGCCGGCCTCGCGCGGATCGCTTTCGCGAGGGCGTGCCGCTGCGCGATCTGGTCGAAGAGGCGGAGCGCGAGATCATCCTGGCCGCGCTGGAGAAGAATCAGGAGAACATCTCCGAGACGGCTCGCGCGCTCGGCCTGGAGCGGAGCCACCTCTACAAGAAAATGAAGGCGCTCGGCCTCAAACGGGGCACGGAGTGAGGGGACCGGCCCGCGGACGTGGCGCGTGGCCCGCGTGGCCCGCGTAGCCGGAAGCGGGGCGCGCGCGTGCCGTTTCCGAGTGGGCCTAGACGTGTCCCGCTGGACTCGGTAAGCCCTCTACGGCCGGAATGTCGCGGCTTGACGGGTGTTTGCTCGACAGGGCGCTTCGGCACGTCCGGTGCTTGTGTCCTCAGGAGACCGTGGCACCTTCCACCGTGATACTCCTCGCCCGCGCTGAGCCCTCCCCGGCCGGCGGGACCAACCCGCTTTCCCCGGGGGGCCTGCGGATCTATCGTTCGGCCCCAATGTCCCCGTGAACACTCCGACCCACTCCACGCCCGCCTCTCCCGCCGCCCCGCGCCTGCCCTCTCCGGCCGCGCTCGCCGCCCGCAGCATCTCCAGCCTCCGTGCCGCGCTCGGCCGCCTCGGCGCCGAGCTCCGGCTCCACTGGATCCTGGCCACCGCCGGGCTGCTGGTCCTGTTCTCCCTGGGAGGCGGCGGACTGCTCTTCTTCTGGATGCAGGACCTGCCGGCCTTCGGCACGCTCAAGGACTACCAGCCGCTCATCGCCACCCGCGTGTTCGGGTCGGACGGGAGCGAGGTGTTCGAGTTCTTCCGCGAGCGCCGGACGGTGGTCCCGTTCGAGGAGATCCCGCTCATCATGCGCCAGGCGGTGCTCGCCGCCGAGGACGCCCAGTTCTACGAGCACGAAGGGATCAACTACCTGGCCATCGCCCGCTGCGCCATCCGGGCCGCCACCCTCGGACGGCGCTGCGGCGGCTCGACCATCACCCAGCAGGTGGTGAAGACCTTCCTGCTCTCGCCGGAGCGGCGCCTCTCTCGCAAGGTGAAGGAGGTGGTCCTGGCGCGGCGCCTGGAGAAGAACCTCTCCAAGGACGAGATCCTCTACCTCTACCTGAACCAGATCTACCTGGGCCACCGGCGCTACGGCGTGGAGGAGGCGAGCCGCTTCTACTTCGGGAAGAGCGTGCGGCAGCTCACCCTGGGTGAAGCTGCCACCTTGGCCGGGGTGATCAACTCGCCCGAGCGGCTCTCGCCGGTGAAGCACCCGGCCGAGGCCAAGAACCGCGAGCAGTACGTGCTCCGCCGCATGGTGGAGGAGAAGTTCATCAGCGAGAAGCAGGCCCAGATCGAGGTGGCCCGCCCCATCCTGGTGGCCATCCACCCGGACGACCCGCCGGGCGCCTGGTACGCCGACGCGATCCGCAAGTACCTCGACGCGCGCTACGGCGCGGACCGGGTCGAGACCGACGGGCTCCAGGTCGACGTGGCCATGGACCCCTACATGCAGCGGGTGGCCGAGAAGTCGCTCGAGGACGACCTGCGGGCCGTCGATCGGCGGCAGGGCTGGCGCGGCGCGCTGCACCACCTCGACCCGAAGCAGCTCTCCACGGCCATGCCGCTCTGGCGGGAGCGGCTCAAGGCGATCCAGGCCCGGCCCAACGAGGCGCTGATCTGGGACCTGACGCGGGTCTCCTCGGACGACGTCGAGCCCGGCACCGAGGCGCGGATGGACGTGCGCAAGATGGCCCGCGTGCGACCGCTGGAGGCGGAGGAGAACTACAACGCCCTGGTGTCGAAGGTGACGGCCAAGGAGGCGATCGTCGACCTGGGCAATGCCACCGGCGTCATCGCGCTCGCCGACGCGGCCTGGGCACGCAAGTTCAACCCGGTGGCGCACACCGCCGCGCCCAAGGCCATGACCGAGGTGGTGAAGCCGGGCGACATCGTGCTGGTCCGGGTGGTCTCGACCCGGCCCGCTCCTCAGGAGCTGGTCCGCCTTGGGAAGCCGATCCGGCTGGCCCTGGAGCAGCTCCCCAAGGTGCAGGGCGCGCTGGTGGCCATCGACCCGGTGACACGCGGCGTGCGTGCCCTGGTGGGCGGCTACGACTTCAACCTCTCCAAGTTCAACCGCGCCATCCAGGCTCACCGCCAGCCGGGCAGCGCCTTCAAGCCGTTCGTCTGGGGCACGGCCCTGGAGTCGCACCGCTACACGCCGGCCAGCCTGGTCTACGACACCCCCGACGTCTACCGGGACCCGTGGACCGGGAAGGAGTGGAAGCCGCAGAACTTCGAGCGGGACGCGTACGACGGACCGCTGCTCCTCGGCGCGGCGCTGGCTCACTCCAAGAACACGGTCTCGGTGAAGCTGGTCGATACGCTCGGCGCCGACACCGTGATCCAGTTCGCCCACCGGGCGGGCATCGGCAGCGAGCTGCCCAAGACCCTCTCGCTGGCACTCGGGACGGGCGAGGTGGTGCCGCTCGAGATGGTGAACGCCTACGCCACCATCGCTGCGCAGGGCTTCTACACCGAGCCGATGCTGATCCTGCGGGTGCGCGACCGGAAGGGCGTGGTGCTGGAGAGCCATCCGGTGGTCCGGGCGCCCCTGCCGCTGGCCGCGCCGGTGGCGGCGCTCCCGGGCGGCGCCGTCCTCCCTCCGCCGGCTGCCCCAGGCACAGTGGACACCGGCGCTCCGCCTCCTGCTCCAGACGCTGCGCAGGCCCAGCCGGCCGCCGCGGCGCCGCCGCCCCCGGAGGTCGGGATGCGGCCAGAGGTGGCCTTCGTCCTCGAGTCGATGATGCGCGAGGTGATCGACTACGGCACCGGCGCGGCAGCGCGCGCCCTCGGCCGGCCGGCCGCAGGCAAGACCGGCACCGCCCAGGACCACCGCGACGCCTGGTTCGTGGGGTTCTCACCCGAGGTGGTGGCAGGCGTCTGGATCGGCTTCGACTCGCACGAACCGCTCGGGAGCCACGAGACCGGCGCCGGTGCGGCCCTCCCGGCCTGGCTCCGCTTCATGCAGGCGACCGCCGGGACCCGGCCCCCGGTCGATTTCCAGCCGCCCAGCGGCGTGGAGTTCGCCCGGATCGACCCCAAGAGCGGGCTGCTGGCGCGCGACGCAGGCGCCGCCGCTCCGGCCCAGCCGGGCGGCGCGGAGAGCCGGTTCATGGCCTTCATCACCGGCACGGCGCCCACCCAGACCGCGCCGGAGCCGGGGACCGGCGGCGCGGCCCCGCAGAGCTTCTTCCAGGACGACCACTGATATCCGTGATCGCGCGGATCGCACCTCGGGGAGAGGCGGGTAGAAACCTGGAGACCTCGCTTGAACGCGAGCCCCTCTCCCTGGCCCTGTCGAGAGAGCCCCTGAGAAAAGGACCGAAATCACGAGGGATCCGCGAGTCCATCCTCCCTCGCCCCGCGAAGCGGCTCGGGATTCAGCGCATTTCTCTGGGAGGCCAGATCGCTCCAGGACGGCCGATCGCTCTCGCCAAGTCCCGAGAGTGGGGGCTCTTGCCTCTCCCGCCGGGAGAGGCCGCCGGGCGCGACAGCGCACGGCGGGTGAGGGGCGGGCCAAGAGGGACTTTCTCGACCGAGCGCGCGTGCCTGTCGGACTCCGCGGGCAGTATGCGGTTCATGGCGCAGGATGAGGAGCGCGAAGAGTGGTTAGCGAACCAGGGTATCCGACTGCCTCGGTTCTCGGGCCCGGAGGCCCTGCTGGAGACGGAAGCCGTCGAAGAATCCACTGTCGCGCGGCTAGAGGTTGCGCGGAATCGCCAAGTTGACGCCCAGGCCGTTCTTCTGGACGTGCCCTCCACGGGAGGCGATGACGCCGACGATGGGCCCTCCCCTCACCCGCCGTGCGCAACAGCGCACGGCGGCCTCTCCCGGTGGGAGAGGCAAGAGCCTGCACTCTCCGGACTTGCCAGATCGATCGGCCTTCCTCGGGAGATTGCGACGAATCGTGAGGCGCAGCGGGGAGAGGGCTGGGGTGAGGGGCTGGGGTTCACACGCGGTGTCCGAAGGGACCCTTGCGGCAGGGGTCGGGTCGTCGCCGCGCTGCTCGCGCTGATGTTCCTCGGCGGCGTCACCGGCCGGACCTGGGCCGCGCCGCCGGGTGCTCCTGAGCCAGGCGCGCTCCACCGCGCCGCTGCAGAGCTGGCGGAGCGCTTCGTCGCTGGCGCCGAGGGTCGGAGCCGGGTGACGCTCCTGGTCCTGGCCTCGGCGCGCGAGGAGCTCCGCTCCGCCGCCGAGACGGCGCTGGCGAGCGCGCTCACCCAGCGTGGACTGACCGTCTCCGTCCTGCCGGCGCGTGAGGCACCCCAGGCCGAGTCGGTCGCGCGGACCGAAGGCGCCGACTGGCTCCTCCGGGTGCGGCCGGTGCTCGGCGCGGGCGGCCGCGAGCTGACGCTCTCCGGCGAGGGCCTGATCACCGCGGCCAACTTCTTCCTCCAGCGCGCGCAGGCGCCCCGCCCCCGTCCAACACACCTCCTGACCGCCACGGTGCCGGCCGATCAGGAGGTCCGCCAGCTCGGGCGCGACCCCCGCGACCTCGACACCCACGGTGAGCGGCGGATCGGGATCCGGCCGCTCTGGAAGATCGAGGGGCGGGTCCTGGCGCTGGCGGCCGGCGACGTCGGCGACCGCGCGGTCTCGCTGGTCGCGGTCACGGCGGAGGCGGTCCTGCTCTACTCGGCGCAGGGGGAGCTCCTCGACCGGCGGGGGACCGAGAAGCTCACACCGGGGCCGCCGGTGCGCGATCCCGCCGCCACGGTGGCGGTGGGCGACTTCGGCGGTGGGCGGATCGCCTACCGGCTGGCCGGCGCGGCTGAGGGCGAGGTGCTGGCGGTCCCCTTCGACCCGGGCGCGCCTCGGCCGGCCCGGCTCTCTCTTGCGGCTGCATTGCCGGCGGCGCCGCTCTGCGCTGGCTCCGCCGGCCCGCTCTTCGGCGCCTTCGTCCCGGGCCGGAGCGCCCTGGCCGATCGACTGGAGCCGCGCTTCGACCCGGCCGGTCGCCCCCGTTCACCCCGCGAGTACCAAGTGGTGGCCGCCGCGCCGCGCCCCGGTCGCGTGGCCTACGCCGCGCTCGGCACCGACGACGCGCTCCAGCTCCTTGGCCCCGCGCTGGAGCCGCTGGGACCACCAGTGCAGGGGATCGGCGCCGGCTTTGCCCTGGCCGATCTCGACGGCAGCGGTGAGCCCGAGCTGGTCGCCTCCTCGGCCGAGCCCGGCGTCCAGGACCGGGTCCGAGTGCTGCGGCTGGCGGGGAGCACCCCGGAGACCATCTTCGAGTCGCCCACCGTCTCCGGAAGCATCCTGGCCGGCGCGGCCGCGGACCTGACCGGCGACGGGCTCGACGACGCGATCCTGGCCGCGCTGGTGCCGGGGACCGCGCCCGGCGTCTCGGTGACCCAGCTCTACCTCGTGACCGGCGACCCCCGAGGGACACCTTGAGGACCGATCGGTCTGCCGTCCGCCTGCTGGGCCTCCTGCCCCTCGCCACGCTGGCTGCGCTGACCGCTCTGGCCGCGGCCTGGCCCGAGCTGGGTCGCGCCGGAGTTCGGCCCCGCGCCGGTGGAGAGCTCCTGGTCGCGCTCCCGGCCACGCCCCGCCAGCTCGACCCTGCCCTCGCCACCTCGGCCGCCGACCAGATCGCGGCCCGCGCCGTCCACGCCACCCTGCTGGAGGTCGATGCTTGGGGTGGCCTACGGCCTGGGCTGCTGGCTGCGCTACCCGAGGCTGAGCCGGGCGGGCGCGCCTTCCGGTGCCGCCTGCGGCCCGGGCTCCGCTTCCACGACGGCTCGCCCCTGGGCGCGGCCGAGGTGGCCGCCAGCTTGGCGCGGCTGCTCCAGCCGACCACCCGGTCTCCACACGCCTGGGTGGCCCTGCCGATCGAGGGCGCGGAGGCGGTCCGGACCGGCCGCGCCGGCGCGCTGTCCGGGGTCCAGGTGCTCTCGCCCACCGAGCTCCGGATCGCCCTGGCGGTCCCCTTCCCCGACTTCCCGCGCGTCCTGGCCGCGCTGCCCAGCGCCGTCGTCCCGCGCAGCGGTGGCGGGCGGATCGGCGCGGGTCCGTTCCAGGTGGCCCAGCCGTCGGCTGACCTGCCGGCCCGGCCCGGGGCCGGGGCCGCAGCCCAGGGCGCGCTCCGGGTGGTGCCGTTCGACGGCCACTGGCGCGGGCGGCCCTACCTCGACGCCCTCTCCCTGGTCGGCCTGGACGCGCGCGAGGCGGCGCGGACCTTTGGCCGGGGCGAGGTCCTGGTGGCCATCCGGCCCGAGCCGATACCTCAGGCGGCCATGCTGGAGCTGCCGGCGCTCTCGGCGACCTACGCCTCGGTGAACCGGGCCCGCCTGGCGGGCCGCGCCGAGCCGGTGCGGCGAGCGCTGGCCGCCATCAACCGGGTAGAGCTGGTCCGGCTCTTCGTGCGCGGGCCAGCGGCTCCGCTCCACGGGCTCCTCCCGGCCGCCGCGCTGGGCGGCGGACAGACCCCACCGTCGCCGCCAGCGCCGCCTCCCTCCGGCGACGCGGGCCGGCTCACCCTCTTGGTGTCGAGCGACGCCCCCTTCCACCGCGCGGTAGCCGATCGACTTCAAGTGAAGCTCTTCGACCGCGGCGTCAAGGTCGCGGTCGAGGCGGTGCCGGCCGAGGTCTTCGCGGTCCGCGCCCAGCGGAAGGACTACGACCTGGCCCTGCTGGAGGTTCCGCTCCAGACGGTCACCCCTGTCCCGGCGGCGCTCCAGGCCGCCTTCGCGCTCGACGGCCCGGCGACCGCACTGGAGTCGCTCGCCGCGCTCGGGACCGCCGACCGCGGCGCGCTGCCGGCCCATCTGGCGTCGCTGGAGGAGCGCCTGGACGCGGTACCGCTCTTCGCCGCGGCGCTCCGGGTCTCGGCCCGGCCCGGCGCCGTCCAGGGGCTCCTGCCGGGCGCGGACGGCGGCATCGACTTCGGCGACGTCTGGCTCCTGTCGCAGCGGAGCGGAAACGGGGCGCCGTGACGTGACCTTGCGCGCCAAGCTGACCGTGGCCTTCGCGCTGTTCGCGGCCGTGCCGATGCTGCTGCCCCTCTACTGGGTCAACCGCGCCCTCTCCGACGCGCTCTCGACCGAGTACGGGGCTCGGCTGGAGAGCGCAGCGCGGGCCGTGGAGGGCGAGGTCCGCCGGCTCTCCGCCGAGGCCGCGGCCGGCGCGCGCGAGCTGGCGCGCAGCCCGGAGCTGGAGGGGCTGGCCCGGGATCGCGTGGCCGGACAGCTCGACGTGGCCGAGGCCGCCGCCCGCGCCAAGGAGTGGATGGGCGCCCGTTCACTGGACGTTCTCGCGGTGGCCGAGCCGAACGGCCAGGTGGTCTCGTCCGGCCACCTCCCGGGGCGGGCCGGAGACGTCGATCCCGAGCTGGGCGCCCTCTTCTCCGAGAGCCCTCCCGGCGCGGCCGTGGCCAGGTTCGTCTCGCGCGCCACCCCCTCCGGCGTGGAGCCGGTCCTGGCGCTGGTGGCCTGGGAGCCGGTGGCGGGCGACCTGCGGGTGGCGGCCGGCATCGCGCTCGGCCCCAGCTTCGCGGAGCGGCTGGGTGCGCTCACGGGTGGTGACGTGACCCTCGTCGATCAGGGCACGGCCCGGCCCCTCGCCTCCTACCCGGCCCAGGGAGCACGGCTCCGCGCCTTCCTCTCCGGCTTTCTCCGGCTCCCCCAGGGGCAGGTCAGGTCGATTCCGCTCGGACCCCTCGGCCACGATGCCAGGCCGCTGGCGGTCGTGGAGGTGACGCTCTCCGCGGCCGGCCTGGCGCGCGCCGAGACCACGGTGGTGGTCGCCTTCCTCTCGGCGCTGGCGCTGGCAGTGCTGGCCGCCACGCTCTTCGGCCACGCACTGGCTGGCCGGATCACGCGGCCGCTGGAGGCCCTGCGGGCCGGGGCGCTCCGGGTGGCCGCGGGAGACCTCTCACGCAAGGTAGAGGCGCGGGCCACGGGCGAAGTGGCAGATCTCGTGGCGGCCTTCAACGCCATGGTCGCGGACCTGGCCTCGAGCCAGGCCAGGGCGGCGGCGGCCGAGCGCGTGGCCGCCTGGCGCGAGGTGGCCCGCCGGCTGGCGCACGAGATCAAGAACCCGCTCACGCCCATCGCCATGAGCGTGGAGACCCTCCGCGACGCGCTCGAAGGCGGCCGGCCCGACTTCAAGGAGATCTTCGACGAGGGGACCACCGCCATCCAGCAGGAGGTGCGGCGCCTCAAGCGGATCGTGGACGAGTTCAGCCGCTTCGCCCGGCTGCCCGCCCCGGAGCTGGCGCCGGTGGCGCCGGAGGAGCTGGTGGACGCGCTCCTGGCGCTCTACCCCGCCCCGCCGTCCGGGATCCGGATCGAGCGGGAGGTGGCGCCGTCCCTCCCCAAGGTGAACGTGGACCGCGACCAGATCCTGCAGCTCCTGCTCAACCTGACGGCCAACGGCGTGGAGGCGATGGGCGCGACCGGCGGGGTGCTCCGGATCGCGGCGGTGGCCCTGGATGGCGCTGGCGCGGTGCTCTTCTCGGTCGCGGACACGGGGCCCGGGATCGCGCAGGACCAGCTCCCGCGGATCTTCGAGCCCTACTTCACCACCAAGGAGGGGGGCACCGGCCTGGGGCTGGCGATCGCGGAGCGGATCGCGACCGAGCACGGGGGCCGACTCTCCGTCACGTCGGAGGTGGGCCGAGGCGCGACCTTCACCCTCCGGTTACCGGCCGTGGCTGGGTGAAGCGACCGCTCCTCACTTCACCGGCGTGGCCTTGAGGGCCGCCCGACCTTCCTTGACGTAGACCTGGAACCGGACCGTCTTGCAGTTGTACTTCTGCACCAGCTGATCGCGGTTCTTCTCCAGCTTGAGCCGGAAGCGGTCGAAGGTGAGCCCCTCCGAGAGCTCTCCGCACTCCTCGCGCACCCGCATGAACTCGTTGAAGACGTGGTGCCAGTGCACTTCCTCGTCGTCCGACGACTCGGCCGGAGGCGGTGGCGGTGGCTCGGGCTTGGCCAGGGGCGGCGGGGAGAAGCCATGGGCCGGAGCGGCGGCCGTCGGCGGAGCGGCCCGGCTGGCCTGCTGCATGAGCTCGCCCGGTGCCGAGAAGAGCGGGCCGGAGAAGGCCGTCTCCGACTGGGCCGGCGCGGCGGCGGCCGGCGCGGGGGGAGCGCCGAAGTTGAAGGGGTCGGTCGCCGGACCGCTGGGCTCGGCCTCCGGAGCCGACCGGCCGAGCGCCAGGCCGGCGTCGGGGTGGCCGAAGAAGTCGGGCGCGGTGGAGTCGAGCGGCTGGGACCCCGGCACGGGCTCCTGGCCTCCGATCGGCACCACGGACGACGGGCTGAGGATCGGTTCGCCGCCCGCGGCGGCGCTGGCGGCGGCTGCGGCGCGGTTGAGCGCGTCGGCCACGGCTCCCAGCTTGCCGGCCATCTCGGGGACGCGGGTCTCGAACTGGCCGCGGGCGATCTTCTCGGCGGCGGTGAGGAGCGACTTGGGGACCAGCGGCGCCTCGTCGGTCCGGACGAAGATGCCGACGATGAGCCCGAGCAGGAGCGCGGCGACCAGCCCGGCCAGGTAGAGCTGCTGGTAGTGGGCGATGGGCTCGAAGGCGCGCTGGGTCGATCTGGCCACCACCACCAGCGCGTTGGGCACGCCTGGCACGGCCATGGTCTGCGCGCGGTAGGCCGGCGCCGACTTCACGAAGAGCAACGGGACGGTCGGAAGAGACTTGTGGAGCTTCTGGAGAAGGGAGGCGGGCAGGAACATGCCGGCGTCCGCCGCAGTTCCCGGCTTGTGCTTCTGGAGCGCATCCAGGACCGTGCTCGCGTCGCGTGCCGGCAAGGTCTTGAGCAGTTCCTTGCCGCCCGAGGTCAGGATCACCTCCACGCCAGCGGCCTGCTTCACCTCTTGCGCCCAGGCGTCGTCGAGGGGCAACCCGACGATCAGCGAGGCGCCCGAGCCGACCGGGACGCTGGCCACGTACCAGAGCCCCTTGCCGAGTTGGACGTACTGCTGGCGCGTCGTGCCGGGCGCCTGCTGGACGTACTCCGCCAGCGGCTCGTCCAGGCCGGGGGGCCCCATGAGCTCGACCGCCTTGCCGTCCTTGCCCACCAGGAATCCCAGGGCGCGGCTCAGATCGACGTTCGCCTCGGCGCTGGCGGTCTCCAGCGCGGCGCGGGCGGCTGCGACGGCGCCGGCGGACGCCACGCCACCGACCGGGGCCTCGGCCGCCGGGTGGAGCGCCAGCTTGGCAGCGGCGCGACCGCGCGGCCGCGCTGCGGCTTTGGCCGGAGCGGGGGCCGCGGGCTCGATCGCCTGGCGGAGGTCCGGATGCCGCGACGCGATGCCGGCCAGCGCCGCGACGCTGCGCGCCAGCACCAAAGTCCGCGCCTCCAGCTGCGCGTTCGCCGCCGAGAGGCTCTGATTGACCTGGGCGAGCGAGCGTTCGGTCATCTCCCGCGACAAGCGGTAGATGTTCCACGCACCTGCGCCCAGCAGGACCACCATGTATAGCCAGAACTTGAGCCGGTTCATTCCCCGCCGTTATAGGGTTGGTTTGCGTGAGGTGTCAAACAACGCGCCCCGTGCCCGCCTGGGGCGCCGACCGGCCACTCCGCCGCAATCACTTCGATATTCGACGGAACAGCTCGTTCAGCTCGGAGTCCAGATCGACTTCAGGTGGAAACACCGGCTCGACGAGCGGTGAATTTTCCTGGGCTCGGTCGTACGCTGCGAGGCTCGCGAAGAACTCGGTTGGGGACCAGTCGGGCTCGGTCATGAACCGAGCGTAATCCCCCGCTATCGGCCGTCAAGAAATCACCGGTCAGAGCACAGCTGCCAAACGGGTGATCCCCATCTGGACGCGGCGCTGGGCACGGGTCCGATCTGCGCGTTCCCTCGGCGGGTCGCCGGTCAGTCCCGCGGCACGGCGATCATCCGCTCCAGCGCACGCCGGGCGCCCGCGGCGACCTCGGGCTCGACCTCGATGACGTGCTTCCCGCGGCGCAGCGCGTCCCGGACCATGACCAGGTCGATCATCTTCATGTACGGACAGTGCATGCGGCAGCCGATGCAGCCGTCGGCCACCACGAACTCCTTGTCCGGGTAGCGCTTGCGGAGCTGGTAGAGGATCCCGTGCTCGGTGGCCACGATGAAGGTCTTGGCCTCGGGGTGCCGGCCGACCGCGTCGAGCATGCCGGTGGTGGAGCAGACCTCGTCGGCGATCTGGATCACGTCCTCGCGGCACTCGGGGTGCGCGATGACCACGGCGCGGGGCTGCTCCATCTTCACCTTGCAGACGCTGGCGGTCCGGAGCACGTCGTGGATCGGGCAGCACCCGTCGTAAACGACGATCTCCTTCTCCGGGACCTTCTTCTTCACCCAGTTGCCCAGGTTCCGGTCCGGCGTGAAGAGGACCTTCTTCTCCGAGAGGGAGCGGACCACGCTGGCCGCGTTGGCGCTGGTGCAGCAGACGTCGGAGAGCGCCTTCACCTCGGCGGTGGAGTTGACGTAGGTGACCACCACGTGGCCGGGGTAGCGGGCCTTCCAGTCCTCCAGCGACTCAGCGGTGATCGAGTCGGCCAGGGAGCAGCCGGCCGAGAGGTTGGGCAGCAGGACCCGCTTCTCGGGGTTCAGGATCTTGGCCGACTCGGCCATGAAGTGCACGCCGCAGAACAGGATGGTCGATTGCGGGACGTGCTGGGCGGCGATGGCGAGCTGGAGGGAGTCCCCGACCTGGTCGGCCACGGACTGCACCTCGGGGAGCTGGTAGTTGTGCGCCAGGATGACGGCGTTCTTCTCCCGCTTGAGCGCGCCGATCTCCTCCTCGAGCTCGCGCAGCTCGCCGGGGCTCAGATCGCTGCCGGCGGCCGGGCTGGCGACCGGATCGTGCATGGGGAGGACGGGCAGGCTCATGCTTGGCGAATACTCGAACCGGCGCCGGGGTGCAACCGGTCCGCGGCCCGCGTCCCCCGAGCGGAGGGTCGAGCCGAGTGGCCGATTCCGGACAATGACGGTGCGTGAATGAGGGTCCCGCCCGGCCCGAGGCCGAGCGGGACTGCAGGACAGGCTACAACGCTGCCGCTTCCGGCGCCGGCGGCGGAGGCTTGGGTGGCTCGACCGAGATGGGGCGCTTGAAGAAGGCGTCCGGGTCCTCCAGCAGGAGCGCCTCGCGCAGCACCTCGTCCATGTGCTCCACGACCTGGATCTGCATGAGGCCGCGCACCTTCTTCGGGATCTCCCGAATGTCCTTGGCGTTGTCCTTCGGGATCAGGATCTTCTTGATCCCGCCGCGGTGGGCCGCCAGCGCCTTCTCCTTGAGCCCGCCGATGGGGAGCACCCGGCCGCGCAGCGTGATCTCGCCGGTCATGGCGATGTCCTTGCGCACCGGGATCTTGCAGAGCGCCGAGACCAGGGTGGTGGCCATGGTGATGCCGGCCGAGGGACCGTCCTTGGGGATGGCACCCTCGGGCACGTGGACGTGGATGTCCACGCTCTCCAGAAAGCGCTTGTCGAGCCCGAGCGCCTCCGCCCGCGACCGGACGTAGCTCATGGCTGCCTGCGCCGACTCCTGCATCACCTCACCGAGCTTGCCGGTGATCATCAACTTGCCCTTGCCGGGCATCACCGTGGCCTCGATGCTGAGCAGCTCGCCGCCCAGCTCGGTCCAGGCCAGGCCGGTGGTCAGACCGATCTGGTCGAAGGTCTCGGCCGTGCCGTAGCGGTACTTGGCCGGGCCGAGAAGCTTGTGCACCATCTTCTGGTTGACGACGTACCCCTTCTCCTTCCCGTTCTTGAGCACGTCCTTGGCCAGCTTGCGCGCCACGCTGGCGATCTCACGCTCCAGCGACCGGACGCCCGACTCCTTGGTGTACCGGTGGATGAGGAGCTTCAGGGAGCTGGACTTGAACTCCAGCGGCACCTGCGCCAGGCCGTTGGCCTCCCGCTGCTTGGGCACCAGGTAGCGCCGCGCGATGGAGAGCTTCTCCAGATCGGTGTAGCCGGCGATCCGGATCACCTCCATGCGGTCCTGGAGCGGCAAGGGGATTCCACTCATCGTGTTGGCGGTGCAGATGAACATCACCTTCGACAGGTCGTAGTCCAGGTCGAGGTAGTGGTCGTTGAAGGAGTGGTTCTGCTCCGGGTCGAGCACCTCGAGCAGCGCCGACGAGGGGTCGCCGCGGAAGTCGGTCGACATCTTGTCGACCTCGTCGAGCAGGAAGACCGGGTTGCCGCTGCCGG
>Ga0302321_100003357_pt1 | contig 13740 bp, 13 predicted proteins | sample Fen_T0_1_FD_202505 | JGI IMG/M metagenome (GOLD analysis project Ga0302321, IMG submission 202505) | Peat permafrost microbial communities from Stordalen Mire near Abisko, Sweden - Fen_T0_1 | ecosystem: Environmental > Terrestrial > Soil > Wetlands > Permafrost | place: Sweden: Abisko...
GCTCCATCAGGATTACTTGCCCTCTGCCTGGCACAAGTACATTCCCACCAAGATCGACTTCGGCATTCTCCTCGGATCATTCGGCCTGTTCTTCACGCTGGTGCTGCTCTTCGCGCGTCTCTTGCCGGTCATCGCGACCAGCGAGATGAAGGTCAGCCTGCCCGCCGAGACGGAGAGGCAGCCATGAGCAGCGGCACCTTCGCGGTCTTGGGGCTGTTTTCCGACGCACACAAGATCGTCGAGGCTGCCCAGCAGATTCGTCCGCGCCAGCTCGGCCGGCTTGAGGCCTATACCCCGTATCCTGTGCACGGTCTTGATCGGGCGATCGGGCTCGCGCCGTCTCGGCTGGGGCGTCTGGTTATGCTCATGGGCGTGATCGGCGCGGGCCTGGCCTTGCTTTTCGAGGGTTGGGTGAGCGCGGTGGACTATCCCCTGGTGACCAGCGGAAAGCCTCTGTTTTCGTGGCAAGCCTTCGTGCCGGTGATGTTCGAGGTCACGGTCCTCTTCGCGACGTTCACCGCCGGTCTGGCCATGCTATTCGCGTTCAACAAGCTGCCCTTCTTTGGCCACCCGGTTCTGCACAGCAAGGCCATCAAATCCATCACCCGCGACAAGCTCGCGCTCAGTATTGAAGCAACCAGTGCGACCTTCGATGCCGAAACGGCCCGCCAGGCGCTCCTGCAAAATGGGGCCGAGTCGGTGGAGATCGTGCCGGTTCCCGTTTGGAATCGTCCACTCAGTTTGGTCGGGCTTCTGCGCACCATCGCGGGCATCGTCGCGGCCTGCGCGGTCGCCGGCGCCGGCCTCTTCGCCCTGGAGAAACTGATTCCCATCGTGCCGCCCATGGTCCACATGCACGAACAGCCCAAGCTGAATGCGTTCCGCGTAAGCTCGTTCTTCGCCGACGGGCGCGGCATGCGGCCGGCGGTCACCGGCACGGTGGCGCGCGGTCACTTGCCTCCGGCCTTTGCCACCCCGGAAGAAGCGGGAACCCTGCTCGGCAATCCCTTGCCGCTCACCCAGCCAATTGCAGAACGCGGCCGCAAGGTGTTCAACGACCACTGCGCGATCTGCCACGGTCTGGTGGGCGACGGCGTGCCGCTGCTTTCGCACGCCTACGGAGGCAAACCCGGTAACTTCCTGTCCAACGAGATCCGCGCTCGCCCAGACGGACACTACTTTGGCGTGCTCATGCTGGGCAAGAACGCGATGCCCAGCTACGCCGCGGATCTGGACAACCACGATCGGTGGGCGGCCGTGCACTACATTCGGATTCTGCAACGGGCGCAGAATGCCAAAGACGAGGATCTGTGATGAGTCCCGTATCTCCTCGATCTTCTCTGGTGCGCAATTTGCTGGTAGCGCTAACCCTGGTCGGCGCTGCCGGAACCGCCGGCGTGTATGTTAGCGCCAGCCGCGAACGCTTCTGGGTCAACTGGCTGGTGTGGACCTTGTTCCTGCTTACCCTTGGGCTGGGCAATCTCTTCCTGGTCGCGCTCGAGCGCCTGGTGAGTGCGCACTGGAGCGTGCCTATGCGGCGCGTGCCCGAGCGGATCGCGTCGCTGATCCCCTTGGCCATCGTGCTGCTGCTCATCGCCTTCTTCGGCGTGCCGGTGATCTTTCCCTGGACGTATCCCGCCGTCGCGCACAATCCCATCCTGGTCGCCAAGACAGCGTGGTTGAATCTTCCCTTCTTCGCCGTTCGCTTCGCCGTGTGTGCCGTGGTGTGGATGCTGTTCTATCGCTTCTACGTCCGCGGCTCGCTTCGCCAGGATGAAAACAAGGATCCAGCTTTCACCGTGCGCGCGCGCCGGCTGGCACCGGCCTTCATGGTGGTCTTTTTCTTCAGCGTGACCATCCTGGCGTTCGACTGGATTTCGGGGCTCGAACCAGAGTGGTACAGCGACATGTTCGGCGTTTACCTGTTCGCCGGCACCTTCATTTCTGGGATCGCCGCCATGTTGCTGGGCGTGCTCTCGCTCATGCGCCGCGGCCGCCTGCCCGAAGTCCAGACCAAGCATGTTTACAACCTCGGCTCGCTGGGCCTGGCCTTCACGGTGTTCTTCGCCTACATCGGCTTCGCGCAGTACATGCTGATCTGGTACGCCAACCTTCCCGATGAAGTGATCTGGTTCAAACACCGCATCGAGGGCGCGTGGCAGCCGGTCGCCTTGCTGCTGCCCTTGCTTCACTTCTTCATTCCATTCTTTCTGCTGATCGGATCCGTCGGCAAGAAGCATCCTGCTCCCCTGCGCCTGGCCGCGCTTTCGATCCTACTGGGGCATTTCGTCGACCTGTACTGGCTCATCTTCCCCGTGCTCGGGCCCCGGCCGCTGTTCGGTTGGCCGGAATTGGCCATGGCGTGTTTCTTCCTCGGTCTCGGATCCTTGCAAATCCGTCGCGCCATGGGCCGCGGCGCTGACATGCCGGTGGGCGATCCTTTGCTGGCCCAAGGGCTGGAGTGGCAGGTATGAGCGACGAGCGCGAAACGCCTTCCGCCTGGGGCAGCGAAGCCAAGGGGCTGGCCAGCCGTTTTGCTCTGGGTTCCGGCGTCGCTGTCACCTTCGTGCTTTTTGGCCTCATCGTGATCCCGGCGTTCTTGCGCGAGCGACGACCGCTTGCGCGTCCGCCCTCGGACCAGCCGGCCGCGGCCAGCGTGGGCTGGCTGGACCAGGCCGAGACTCCGGCGAGCAAAGGTCGCGACTTGCCGCCGGTAGATCCTGCAACGGTCATGACGCCGAATCCGAAGCTGCTCGCCCGCGGCGAGGTGCTCTTCAAGCAGAACTGCACCTCGTGCCATGGCGAGAGCGGACGGGGCGATGGCCCAGCCGCAGGAACGCTCAATCCCAGACCGCGCAATTTCACCCAGCCCGCTGACTGGAAGCGTAGCTTTCACGTGACCGACATTTTCGCCACGATCTCGACTGGGGTCAAAGGCACGGGCATGGCCGCGTTCGACTTCATCATGCCGGCCGACCGCATGGCTCTGGTGCATTATGTTCGCTCCCTGGGCGGGTTTGATCATGGGGCCGAAGATCCCAAGGCTCTGGCGGCGCTGGCGGATTCATTCCGTTCCAAGGGCTTCCACATTCCCAACCGTATCCCGGTCAGTTTGGCCATCAAGAAGATGGTCAAGGAGCAGGTTACGGTGCCGCCGCTGCAATTGCCGTCAGCCGACGACAAGTCCGCTGCGGCCGAGCTGCTCCGTTTTGCGATCGCAGATCCGTCTCGCGCGGCACGCACAGTCGCGGCCACTACGAATCGCAACGATCCCGCAGTTGTGGCTCGGGCCTGGGCGGCCGGCGCGCCTGACAATGGGTTTGCCCCTGCGGGGGCCGGGCTAAACGCCGCAGACTGGGGAGAGATCGTGCGTGCGCTTGTGGGTACGAAAGAGGAGGCTAGGCAACCATGAAGCCGCAACTTGCAATCTTGCTGGGACTCTGGGCGGTAGCCGCGGGACGCCCCGCGTTCGCTGCTGCACCGACGCAACCGGAGCCCGCGCTCGACGTAGGTGTCGACGAGAAACTGGGACAGACCATTCCTCTCGACATCAAACTGGTCGACGAGCAAGGCGAGCGGGTTTCCTTGCGCGACTTGGTCGACAAACCGACGGTACTGACGCTCAACTACTTTCGCTGCTTTGGCCTGTGCACACCGCTGCTCAATGGCGTGGCCGAGATGCTGCAGAAGATTGACCTAGTCCCAGGCAAGGATTTCCAGATCCTGACTGTCAGCTTCGATCCGCGCGACGATGCGGAGCTGGCCGGCCACAAGAAAGAGAACTACATCAAGCAGCTCGGGCCGGCGTTTCCGCCCACTGCATGGCGATTCTTGACCGGCGATCCTGTCTCGACCAAGCGACTGGCCGACGCGGTTGGTTTCAAGTTTGCCAAGTCCGGCGAGGACTACGTCCACCCAGGGGTTGTCATGGTGCTGTCCGGCACCGGCATGGTGACGCGCTACCTTTACGGGGTCACCTTTCTGCCCTTTGACGTGAAGATGGCCGTCACCGAGGCTGCGCAGGGCCGCACCGGCCCCACCATCGCCCGCCTGCTCAGGTTCTGCTTCAACTACGACCCGTCCGGCCGTCGCTATTCGCTCGCCATCACGCGGGTCGCCGCCGCCTTTACCATCATGCTCGCGGTCGGGTTCGGCGTGGTCGTAGGCGTCGCGCGCAAGCGACGATCCAAGGAGCCATCGTGAGCGCGGCCGCCTCTTTGGTCGCCGACTCTCCCACGGGCGAGCCCAGCTTCTACGAACGCAGGGGCATCGCGTCCTGGTTGCTGACCACGGACCACAAACGCATCGGAATCCTCTATCTCGCCAGCATGATGACGTTCTTCCTGGTGGGCATGACGTTTGGCGTGTTCATGCGCCTGGAGCAGCTGAGCATGGGCCCGACCATCATGAAGCCCACCACCTACAACGCCTTGTTCACTCTGCACGGCGTGTTCATGATCTTCCTCTTCGTCATTCCTGGCCTGTCCGCGGTGTTCGGGAATTTCTTCTTGCCCATCATGATCGGCGCCAGGGACGTGGCTTTTCCGCGGCTCAACCTTCTGTCGTGGTATCTGTTCATGAGCGGAGCCGCCGTCGCGTTGTCGTCCTTGTTCACGGGCAACGGTCCGCCTGACACCGGGTGGTCGTTCTACGTGCCTTACAGCGTGCGGACCGGAACCAACGTCACCATGGCGGTGTTCGGCGTCTTCTTGATCGGATTCTCATCCATCATCACTGGGCTCAACTTCATCACCACCATTCACCGCCTGCGCACCAAGGGTATGAACTGGATGCGCATGCCGCTCTTCCCCTGGGCGCTGTACGCGACGGCTTGGGTGCAGGTCCTCGCGACGCCGATTTTGGGCATCACCCTGTTGCTCGTCATTCTCGAACGCGTCTTCCATCTGGGGATCTTCGATCCCAGCATTGGCGGCGATCCCATTCTCTACCAGCACCTCTTCTGGACCTATTCGCACCCTGCCGTGTACATCATGATCCTGCCGGCCATGGGCGCGATCTCAGAGATCATTCCGACTTTCGCCCACCGGACCATCTTTGGCTACAAGGCCATCGTGCTTTCCAGCATGGGCATCGCCGCCATTGGCTCGCTGGTCTGGGCCCACCACATGTTCACCAGCGGTATGAGCGAATTCGCCATCATCGTCTTTTCCCTGCTGACCTTCCTGGTGGCGATTCCTAGCGCCATCAAGGTCTTCAACTGGGTCGCGACGTTGTACAAAGGGTCGGTCGAGTTGCGCCCGCCCATGTTGTTCGCCTTGGCGTTTGTCTTTCTTTTCAGCATCGGCGGCCTCACCGGCCTGTTCCAGGGTGCGCTGGCCATCAACGTGCACATTCACGACACCTACTTCATTGTCGGCCATTTTCACTATGTGATGTTTGGCGGCACGGGCTTCGCGTTCTTCGCGGCCCTGCACTACTGGTATCCCAAGATGTTCGGACGCATGTACAACGAGCGAGCGGCCATCGTGGCCTTTGTGCCCATTTTCGTCGGCTTCAACCTGCTCTATTTCACGTTTCTGATCCTGGGCCTGCAGGGAATGCCCCGCCGCTACTACGATCACTTGCCCAGGTTCCACACTGGGCATATCTGGGCCACCATCGGTTCCTGGATCATGGTCGCCGGTCTTCTGCTGATGGTCATCAATCTGGTGCGCGGCTTGTTCCGCAAGACGTCCATTCCTGCCAATCCCTGGGGCGGCGTCACCCTCGAATGGACGGTGCCCTCGCCGCCGCCCACGGAGAACTTTGCCGTGCTGCCGGTCATCAGCGAGCCGGCCTACACCTTCAATCCTGTTGCCAAGGAGCCGGCCTGATGGGCGCGCCGGCCGAAGCCGCTGAACACGCGGGCGAGCATCGGGATTATGCCGGGGCGAAACTGGGGATGTGGATCTTCGTCTTCACCGAGCTCATCCTGTTCGGCGGTCTGTTCGTGGCGTATGGCATGTATCGATCGATGCACGCACACGATTTCCACAAGGCCTCGGGCGAACTGAACGTCACCCTGGGCGTGGTCAACACGCTGATTCTTCTCACCAGCAGCTTGACCATGGTGCTGTCCATCGTCGCCATCCGCCTTGGGCGCAAGCTTCAGTCGATGCTGTTTCTGGCCTGCACCATGCTGCTGGGCGCAGCCTTCCTGGTGAACAAGTTCTTTGAATGGAAGGCCAAGATCCACCACGGTATCTACCCCGGGTCCGAACACCTGATGGCCCGGCCACCGGGCGAGCGCCTGTTTTTCGGCCTGTACTTCGGCATGACCGGGCTGCATGGTCTGCACGTGACCATCGGGGTGGTCGTGATGTCGGTGATGCTGGTGTTCCTGGCGCGCGACAGGATTCGCCATAACGATTTCATCAAACTGGAAAACACGGGCCTTTACTGGCACCTGGTCGACATCATCTGGATCTTCCTGCTGCCGCTTTTCTACCTGGCGGCCTAGCCCCCTTGAACCATCGCCTATGAATCCCAGCATGCAGACACAAGCCGAGCCGCCCCACATCGTCGGCTACGCCACCTTCATCAAGGTATGGATCGCCCTGGTGGTTCTCACCGGGCTGCTGGTCGGGCTAAGCGTCACGCGCCGGCCCCACCTGGCCCTGCTGGGCCTGCTGGTCATCACGCCCACCAAGGCCAGTCTGGTCCTCTTCTATTTCATGCACCTCAAGTACGAGAGTGCGGCCCTCAAGTACATGGTCGCGGTGGCGATTGCCGTGTTGATCATCTTCATTGGTCTGACCTTCTCCGATTATCTATTCAGGTAGACAACCATGTTTGGCGGCGCTTCCAGTTTTTCGGACAAGGTCGACGCGGTCTTTCTCTACATTTCCGCGCTGACGATTGCCTTTCTGGTGTTCATTACCTTCGTGATGATCTACCTGGTGATTCGCTATCGCCGGGGCAAGGGCGGGAAAGCCCAAGACATACACGGCCACCTGTTGCTGGAGTTGACGTGGACCGGGATTCCCTTGGTGTTGTTCCTGACCATGTTCTATTACGGTTGGACCAACTATCGCTACCTGCGCGAGGTTCCGCGCGATGCCATGGTGATCAAGGTCACGGCTCGGCAATGGGCGTGGTCGTTCACCTATCCCAACGGCAGGCAAACCAGCGAACTGTACGTTGCCCTGGGCCGCCCCATCCGGCTCGATCTCAAATCGCTCGATGTCCTGCACGGCTTCTACGTGCCGGCCTTCCGGGTCAAGGCCGACGTGGTGCCCGGCAAGAACAACTACACCTGGTTCCAACCCGAGCAGCTCGGCGACTTCGACATCGAATGCACCGTCATGTGTGGGGTCAATCACTCGTACATGCTTTCCAAGGTGCACGTCATTGCCGAAGCCAACTTTTCCGCGTGGTACTTCGGCGACTCAGATGTGCCCGTGCTGTCGCAGACCGGTGCTGCGGGCGTGCCTGATCCAGCGCGCGGGGAGCGAGTCTTCAAGCTGAAGGGCTGTGTTGCCTGCCACACCACCGACGGCAGCAAGCTGGTGGGCCCGACCTGGAAGGGACTTTTCGGCAGCCAGGTCACGGTGCTTGCCGAAGGCAAAGAAGTCACCCTGACCGCCGACGAGGACTATCTCGCGCGCTCCATTCATCACCCTCCCAAGGAGGTCGTGAAGGGTTTTGCGCCACAGATGCCCAAGGCTGACTTGAGTGAGCGCGACGTGGCCGACCTTGTGGCGTACATCAAGTCACTGCACTGAGGGAGATGCGATCTCGTGTGACTCACGGCGCAACACGCGTTTGCTGTTCGATCTATGGCCTCGTTCTTTGGTAGTTGGCTGTCCGGTTTTCCACGTTCCCGGTGAAGATTCCCCACTCGGGCTCGTGAAGAGCGCCAGCAGCGTGCGTCCATTGGGACTGTGTGCGCCTGGCCCGGTTTCTGCACAGGCCGGATCCGTCTAGCAAACCGAGGCCGCATGTCGCAAATGGAGAGCCCCCGCAGTGAAGCCGTGCAGCGAACCCGCTCTGCGGCAAGCTTGCTGACTTTTCTTGGGCTGCTGGCTGCGACCTGCGTGCTGCGCTTTCCCGCCCTGGTTAGCCACCCGTTCTGCATCGACGAATCCTACTATTCCGCGGGCGCGGCCGAGTTGGTGTCTGGTGGCACCTTCTTCCGCAACGTGGTCGACCACAAGCCTCCGGGGATCTACCTCATCTACGCGCTCGTCTACCGGTTGGCTGGTGTCTTCAATCTGACCGCGGTCCATGTGGTGCTGCTCCTGGTCGCCGCTTTGACCGCGTACTTGGTGGGTCTTGTGGCCCAAGAATTCTTCGGCGCACGGGTCGGCCGGTGGGCGGGCATGCTCTACGCGGCCGCCAGCGTGGTGGGCCCGGCCAACGATTTTCAGGCCGCCAACACCGAACTGTTCATGAACCTGCCGCTGGTGGCGGCGTTCTGGCTGGCCGCGCGCATCTGGACGCGAGAGCGCGCCACGCACGCGGAAAATTTCGTCCTGGGCGCGCTCGTGGGCACTGCGATTCTGATCCGGCCGCAAGCCGTGTGGGCCTTGTTGCCGATTGCCATCGTGTTTTTTCGGCGCAGGATCGGGCTTCGATACATAGCGCTCTTTGCGATCGGGCTGACGCTGCCGGTTCTGGCCCTGACGGCATGGCTGTGGCGTACTGGTGCCATCGCCGACGCGACAGCCAGCCTCGCCTATGCCCGCTACTACACGAGCAGCTTGCCGTTCGAGATCAAGCTGGCCAACGGGACGCTCAAGACCCTGTTCTTCCTGGTCATCGACGTGGGACTGGTCATTCCGGCCGTCGCGCTGATCCTTCGTGGACGCCGTTACGATGTTGCCTGGCAGCGCGGCGCCGGCTGTCTGCTCGCGAGCTGGCTGCTTGCCAGTTTTGTCGCGGTTGGCATGGGCGGGCGCTTCTACCCGCACTACTTCATCCAGGTTCTGCCGCCGCTGGCCATCATGGCGGCGCGACAGTTGACAACTTGGCGCCGAAAGGTTGCGTGATGCGAACCAGATGTTTGTTGGGAAGAATCGCTCTGTTTCTCATCGTGCTTGGGGCAAGCACGTCGGTCGCGGTTGCCATGGCCGATCGGCAGGTCTGCCCGCGCTCGGCCTGGCACCAGGATCACTACCAGGCGGTGGCGCGCTACCTACGCGAGCACACCCGACCGGAAGCGCGCGTGTTCGTGTGGGGCAATTCGCCCGAGATCTACTTGTACGCCCATCGCCGTATGGCAACCCGATACATTTCGGTGAATTACCAGACTGGACACGTGTGGGGCACGCCTGCCAACGACCTGGGCGGCCATCCCGATCGCAAGAACGTGCCAGCGGAAAGCTGGAACAACCTGATGGCGGATCTGCAGCGCAACCTACCGGAGTTCATCGTCGACGCGGCCGCTGGCAAGCTCGACAAGATGGACGACGAACCGCTGACTCGCCATCCGAGTATCGCTGCATTCGTGGCCAGGCACTACCGGCTGGACCAAACCGTGCTGGGCGTGCCGCTGTATCGAAGGAAGTGAGGAATTACACGACAATCCTCCGCCGCAGTCGGCGGATGGCGAGGCTGCCGGCCAACACGGTCACCACGACCAGGAAGGCGAAGTCGGCGAGCAGAACCGGCGAGAGGCGGGCCAGGACCAGCGAGCGGGTGAGGCGGACGGCGTGGGTGAGGGGCAAAAGCTCGGCGAAGGGGCGAAGTGCGCGCGGCAGGCTGTCGAGGGGAAAGACGGTCCCGGAAAAGAAGAACATCGGCGACAGAAGACCAGTGAAGTAGAAATTGAAGTGATTGATGTTCTGGACGAACGAGGTCACGACGAGCGAGAGCGCGCCGAACATGGCCCCGGTTAGAAAACCAAGCGGCACTGCCAGCAGGCCCATGGGCAGGGGAATGGCCCCGAACAGGGACATCATCAGCACGACACAGGCGCTGAAGAAGAGGCCCTTGCTGGCCGCCCACAGGATTTCACCGACGAAAAGGTTGTTGATGGTGACGGGGGCGGCGACCATCCCGTCGTAGGACTTCTGGAATTCCAGTCGTACAAAAGTGGCGAAGGTGCACTCGTAGGACGCAGTGAACATGGCAGAGGTCACCGGCAGCGCCGTGGCGAGAAACACGAGATAGGGGACGCTGTCCATCGCCACCAGGTACCGGCCCAGGCCGAGGCCGATCCCAAGTAGGAAGATCACGGGCTCGAGGAAAGGCGGCAGCCCGTTGCTGATGAGGTTCTTGGTGTACACGCGCATATGGCGGTGCCACACGCTGTACAGGCGCGCGCCGAGGACAGGCGGGTGAATGTCATTGGCGGGCATCGAGCCTCCTGCCGGTCGCCTTGAGGAAGACGTCTTCCAGGGTGCTCGGGCGCAAATGATAGTCGCCCGGCGGCAGATGGTCGGCTACCGCCTTGAGCGCGGCGTAGTCGGCCGCGTAGACGCGCACCGATTCGTCCTCCTTTTCGATGCGAGCCGCTCCCGCCGGCAGCCGTTCGAGCGCTTGCGGCGCGAGTGTGACGTCGGTCAGTTCCAGAACATACGCCTCGATGTGATTGGCCAGGAGCAGCTTGGGGTTGCCCCGCAACACCGCCTTGCCATTCTCGATGATCAGGACGTCGTCGCAGAGCTGGAACGCCTCTTCCATGTAGTGCGTGGTCAGCACGATGGTGAGGCCGCCGCGCTTGAGCTGGCGCAGCTTGTCCCAGATGGTGTGGCGGACTTGCGGATCGAGCCCGGTGGTCGGCTCGTCGAGGATGAGCAGGCGCGGCTCATTGAGCAGGGCGCGCACGATGACCAAGCGGCGTTTCATGCCGCCCGAGAGTTCACGGATGCTGACGCGCGCTTTCTCGCGCAACTCCATGAATTCGAGCAGCTCCGCGATGCGCGACTCGGCTCGCTTGGCAGGGATGCCGTAGAGCCGGGCGAACACGCGCAGGTTCTGGGTCACGTCCAATTCTTCGTCCAGGTTGTCGTCCTGAGGAACCACGCCGGAGCGGCACTTGATCTCGAGTTCGTCGCGCTCGGGATCGAACCCGAACGCCGAGACGGTTCCGCGCGGTTGGGCATCCCGCTCGGCCTTGCGATAGATGAGGCGCATGATCGTGCTCTTGCCTGCGCCGTTTCGGCCCAGCAACCCGAAGCAAGTCGAGGCCGCCACGTCGAAGCTGATCCCGTCGACCGCCTTCACGTTGCGGTAGGATTTGTGGACATTGTCGAAGACGATGACGGCGTCTGCCATAGCCGGCTAGGGTTAGCATGGCCCAGATGGGCGCGCAGACATTCCCGCGCTTCACACGCCATTGCCTTGGGCGGACGAAGCAGGCAAACTGTTGCCCATGCCTCCCACCATTCACGTGGCGCTCTTCCTTTTCGGGCCAATCCTCCTGTCAGCGGCCTGCGGCGCCTCGGGTCTCAGGAAACAGACAGCGGGCGACGCCGGCCCTACATCCACCGGTGGCGTGTCTTTGACCGGTGGATCGACCGGCTCTGGCGGAACCACACGGGCGCTGCCAGACGCTGCCACCAATGCATGCGCCACAAACAGCGATTGCCTGTCTCCAATGGTTTGCAACATCAACACTGATGGAGACTGCGGACCGGCGGTTTACACCCAGGTCGATGTCGCCGACACGCATACCTGTGCGGTCGTCTCCGATGGCACTCTTCGATGCTGGGGAGGAAACGGCCTGGGTCAATTGGGGCCCGCGACCACCGGCAACCATCTTGTCCCGTTTCAGATTCCGGATCAACAAGGAGTACGGTCGGTCGCCACCGGATGGGGAAACACGTGCGTCCTCTTGTGGAGTGGCCAGGTCAATTGCTGGGGGTACAACGTCAATGGTTCACTGGGCTGTTTCGCACCGGTGGCGTCAAACAATGGCCCTCTGTGCACACCATTTACGGCCGGGTCGACCGTCGAAGAAATCATCGCGGGCGCTGAGCGAGGTTGCGCGAGATTGGCGAACGGCACCGTCCAATGCTGGGGACGCAATGACCACTATGATCTGGGCGATGGCACGAAGACGACCAGCTTCAGCCCTGTCGTCGCCTTGGGCATTGCGGATGCCACTGCGATAGCGACTGGCTTGTGGCAAGCATGTGCCGTCATAGCGGATGGAACGGCCAAATGCTGGGGGGCAAACGAGCGGGGGCAACTGGGCAATGGAACGCTTGCGGCCAACCCGGTCGCCACATTGGTCTACGGCATAGACGGCATTGCCAGCCGGGTGGTCTCAGTTTCTCCCACCGAAGACCACTCCTGTGTTCTCTTGGCTGATGCATCCGTTCGATGCTTTGGCGAGAACCTGTACGGTGGCCTGGGCGACGGCAAAACTGTGACGACTGCGGTAGCCGTGACGTCGCAGTTTCCGAAGACGGCGATTGCCGTCGCATCGGGCGCCAAGTCGACCTGTGCCATCATCGGAGGGGCGTCTGTGCAGTGCGTGGGCTATGGCGCATTGGGGCAGCTTGGAAATGGTACATTTGCCCAAAGTCTGACTCCAGTCACGGTGGTTCTTCCTGAGGCGGTTTCAGTGAAATCACTTGCGGCCAGGTACAATCACGTCTGCGCTTTGAGTGACGAGGGGAGACTCTGGTGTTGGGGTGCCAATTCCGCGGGCCAATTGGGTAACGGTACCACGTCCAATTCCGGCGTCCCTGTTGAGGTTCCAGCACCCACTGTCAATTGACAGTATTGAATTCACTTACGAGCCGAGACCCGCGCCGCCTGTGACCTGAACCTTCGCCACCGAAAGCACCTCACCGGTTTCGACCCGGACCAGCTTGGAAAACAGCTCTGCCCCGCCCCCTTTGACCACGAGCTTGCTGGCGATGAGGATCTGTGCCCCTACCATCTTGCCGATCGGCACAGTCGCGGACTTATCGAAGAGGTTCGAGAGCTGCAGCTTCAGCTCCTGGCTCAGGGCTGCCAGATCCCGCTCGACAACCTTGAAGAACTCGTTGCGGCTGGCCGAAAGGATCATCTGGTCGGTCAGATACTCGGCCAGCGACTTGTACTTTTTGTCTGCGGAGGTCACCGGCACGATCGCAACCAGGGTCTTGCTGCCAAGCTTCAGTGAGCTGTAGTCGGCCAGCTGGCGCAGCGCCTCTGCAACCGCCGGCGCCAATATCTGATCGCGCGGCGTGGCCTTGTCGCCGGTGGCGACGATGGTGGTGTCAAAGTCCTTGGGTGTGTCGGTCAGGTAGCTGAGCTCTCGGCGCACGATGCGCACAATTGCTTGATCGAGGTTCTCGGTGCTGTAGTTGCCTCCCACATGGTGGCTCGCCTCGCCTGTGCCTCCCTCGCTGTCGCCGCCGCCGCCCTGGGTGATGAACACGTACTCGCCCATAGAGTACTGGGCGATCTGTCGATAGATGACCTCGCCGTCGATCCCCAGACCGCCGGCTCCGACTGTCACCCACTTGATGCCGCGGCTAAGCGACTCCTTCATCGCTGCCAGATAGTTGTATTGCTGACCGTAATCCGTGTGTGGCGGTGCATCGGTAATGACGAAGCCGATCCGTAGGGCATCGCGACGCCATGTGAGCTGGTGCATGGCCACGTCCAGGGCACTCTGTAGGTCTTCAGGAGTGTCGCCGCCCCCGTCCGCGTACAGATTTTCGAGCATGGCCTGATATGACTCGACGTTGGACGTGAACTGTGTGATCCGGGTCAGGTAACTATCCCCTCTGTCGCGATAGGCGACCATGCCAAACCGAATGTCCGGATGCATGGGCAGCGAGGTGAGCTGGAAGTGAA
>Ga0302321_100003358_pt1 | contig 13733 bp, 9 predicted proteins | sample Fen_T0_1_FD_202505 | JGI IMG/M metagenome (GOLD analysis project Ga0302321, IMG submission 202505) | Peat permafrost microbial communities from Stordalen Mire near Abisko, Sweden - Fen_T0_1 | ecosystem: Environmental > Terrestrial > Soil > Wetlands > Permafrost | place: Sweden: Abisko...
AGCGCCAGAAAAGTAATGTAGTTGACGATCTTCGGATTGCTGAGATCGAAGACACGCGGGAGCAGCAGCACCAGCACCACGCACGTCAACGGGATGATGGGCAGCGTCAGGCGCAGTGCCGGCATGTGGTCCCCCCCCGCTCCCACGAGCAGGTACAGCAGATAGGCATACACCGAAATCGACAGGAACGAAAGCTGCGCATTCCAGCGCCGCTTCAACAGCGCTGCAACGAGCAGGAAAGACATGATCAGGGCCAGGAAAGGAGGCTCGAGCAAATACTTCAGCAGATAGCCCGCCCCAAAACGGATTTTGATCCACTCCGGTATGCCCGCCTTGGCGTAGAACGTGATCGGCACAATATCGCCATAATAACTGAACTGCCAAAACGTGTAGGGCAGGATGACGGCGGCACTGCTGGCTGCCAGGACGATCAAATCGACCAACCCGGCCCTGTGCCGGAATATCAGCCAGCACAGATAGGCGCCGGCGGCCACGCTGAAGATCGCCGCATCCTGGCGGGTCAGGTAGGCCAGGCCCAGCACCAGGCCGCCCAGCGCATATAACCGGCGGCTCCTGGCTGAACCCGCCGCTACGACCACCAGCAGGCAGCCCGCCGTCACCAGGAAGGCGCACAAGACCCCCTCGAGCCCGCCCAGCACCCACACCAGCAGCGGTGTAGAGCTGGCCACCAGGATCACCGGCACGTGCCAAACCGGCACACGCTCGTCATTTTCGAGGCCCCTGGCAAACCAGGCCACACACGCCACCAACCCCACATAGGCTGCCCAGCCGATGAGCTGTGAAGCGCTCACCAGGTCCATCCCAAGCCGGCCCAGCAGTGCAACCAGGATCAAATGCAGAAAATTGGTGTACCCCTGGACCCGCTCGCCCGGGTTCCAAACAATACCCAACCCGTCGATGAAGTTCCTGGCATAGCGCAGCGTGATGTAGGCGTCGTCGTCGTAAAAGTCCCGGTTGATGAACAAGACGCCGCCGGCCAGCAGCACCGCATATGAAATGGAAAAGCTTTGGGTCCTGGTTATCTTCACCTACCGCTCGATCTGCTGCGCCTGTGGATTTTGGCAGCCGCATATTGATGGTATCACAATCGCGTGCTCTTTTCACCCCGGCCCCATCCTCAGTCCTTTGTCGTCCGTCATCCCACCCAGATTACGAGACTGATAGATTAAAATCCCGGTTTGCCTTACACCCTATCCGAAAAATAGCCGTGTCCCTCTTATTGATAGGACAATGCGAGACAAAAGTGAATTGCGTACAGGCATTTATTGAATTTTCGGATGGGGTGTTATATAATACCAGCGGGTATAATTCTATGGTAAACTCTGTCAGATATTTCTGCCCGGAGGAATTGTAATGAGCAAAAATCGCAGTCAGCAAATGGTCGAACGCCTGCGCTCCATGCAGGCTGCATCGCCTGATATTGAAGCCTCCGCGATCGTTTCGGTAGACGGCCTGATTATGGCCTCTGCCCTGCAGGCTGACGTGGAAGAAGACCGCGTTTCGGCCATGTCCGCAGCCATGCTGTCGCTCGGCGAGCGCATCGCCACCGAACTCAGCCGCGGCGGGCTCGACCAGGTCTGCATCAAAGGCAGCAATGGATACATCATCCTGACCTCGGTCGGCGATGAAGCCGTGCTTACCGCCCTGACGCGCGAAGAGGCCAAGCTGGGCCTGATCCTGCTCGAAATGCGCCGCGCCGCGGAAGACTTGGTCAAACTGGTCGGATGAAACAGGAATTTTGTTATCCCAGCCTCGCATTATTTGAAAGCCTACCCAGGTGGGGAGGAAGCCGAGCAACGGCCCTCCCCACTTCCTTTGTGTAACCAAGTTGAAGGTTGGACAGGTCATCCCCGTCCAACCTTCAACTTTTGAAATTCAACTTCCCAACCTTTCAGCCTTTATCGATACAGGTGAAAAATGACAACCAAATATATTTTCTTTACGGGCGGGGTGGTCAGTTCGGTGGGCAAGGGCGTGACGGCGGCGGCCTTGGGACGGACCTTGAAAGAGCGCGGCTTCCGCGTGGCCGTGCAGAAGCTCGACCCCTACATCAACGTCGACCCCGGCACCATGTCGCCCTACCAGCACGGCGAGGTCTACGTGCTGGACGACGGCGCTGAAACCGATCTGGACCTGGGCCATTACGAGCGCTTCATCAATACCCGCCTGAGCAAAGTCTGCAACTTCACCACCGGGCAGGTCTACGCCGAAGTGATCCAGAAAGAACGCCGCGGCGATTACCTGGGCGGCACCATCCAGGTCATCCCACACATCACCAACGAGATCAAGCGCCGCATCGGCCTGGTGGAAAAAGAGATGAAGGCCGATATCGTCATGCTCGAAGTCGGCGGCACGGTCGGCGACATCGAGTCCCTGCCCTTCCTGGAGGCCCTGCGCCAGTTGCGCACCGAGGTCGGGCGCGAGAACACCTTCTTCATCCACGTCACCTGGCTGCCCTACATCGGCGCAACCGAGGAGCTAAAGACCAAGCCCACCCAGCACTCGGTGGCCGAACTGCGCTCCATCGGCATCTCGCCCAATATGATCATCGCGCGCTCCGACTACCCCATCGAAGAGGACCTGTGCGAGAAGATCGCGCTGTTCTGCGACGTGGACAAGCGCGCCGTGGTGCCCATGGTCACCACCAAGAACCTGTATGAGGTCCCGCTGCTGCTCGAAAAACTGGGCGTGGGCGAATACGTGCTCGATAAGCTCGGCCTGCAGGCCAGGGAAAAACCCGATTGGGGACCATGGGAAAAGCTGCTCGAGGAAGTCAACAAGCCTAACAAGCCCGAAGTGAAGATCGCCCTGGTCGGCAAGTACGTGGAACTGCACGACGCCTACATGTCCGTGCGCGAGGCCCTCAAGCACGCCTCGCTCTGGCAGGGCGTGGACCTGCACATCGACTGGATCCACTCTGCCGACCTCGAAAAAGGCAAGGGCTGGGACCTGGTCAAGGCTGCGGATGGCATCATCGTGCCCGGCGGCTTCGGCTCGCGCGGCATCGAAGGCAAGATCATGGCCGCCAAATACGCCCGCGAGAACAAGGTACCTTATCTGGGCTTGTGCCTGGGCATGCAGTTGATGTGCATTGAGTTCGCCCGCAGCGTGTTAGGCCATGAAGACGCCAACTCCACCGAGTTCGACCGCTCGACCACTTATCCGGTCATCGACTTGATGATCGAACAGCGCGCCATCACCGACATGGGCGGGACCATGCGCCTGGGCGCGTACCCGTGCGTGTTGAAACCCGACACCAAAGCCGGCGCAGCGTACGACAAACCGGAGATCAGCGAGCGCCATCGCCACCGCTTTGAGTTCAACAACGCCTACCGCGAAGAATTCGAAAAGGCCGGCATGGTCTTCTCGGGCGTTTCACCCGACGACAAGCTGATGGAGATCGCGGAGCTCAAGGACCATCCCTACATGATCGCCAGCCAGTTCCACCCCGAGTTCCTGTCGCGCCCCAACCACCCGCACCCGCTCTTCGTCGGCCTGGTCAAGGCCGCCGCGGAACGCGCCAAGGGCAGCAAGAAGGGCAAGAAATAAAGCGGTATTTTGGAGATGATCGTTACAGCTGTCGCTGTAAAAAGCGACTACCGCTTGTTGCATAATAAACTAAACTACTCAGACAGAAATTACGAGTAAGAATTATGGTTCTGGTTTACCGCTAACGCGGCACCTTGTAGTTATTTATGCGGCACTCTGTAAAGTCGCTGCTACGGCCGTCAAAAGCGGATTATACTTGGCCGGAAAGGTGATCGTCTCTTGTTCCGACTGTCACTTGTACAACATTTCAAGGAGAATGAATGATGGATAGCACAATCGAAAGCATCAGCGCGCAGGAAATACTCGACTCGCGCGGCAACCCCACCGTTGAGGTGGAAATCATCCTGGCGGACGGCTCGTGGGGCCGTGCAGCAGTCCCGTCGGGCGCATCCACCGGCGTGCACGAGGCTCTGGAGCTGCGCGACGGCGACAAGAAGCGCTACGGTGGCAAAGGCGTCCTGAACGCCGTTACCAACGTCAACGAGACCATCGCCGATGCCCTGTTCGGCTGGGATGCCACCGAGCAGAAGGCCATCGACGCCGAGCTGCTCGCGCTGGACGGCACACCCAACAAGTCCAAGTTGGGCGCCAACGCCATCCTGGGCGTCAGCCTGGCTGTGGCCAAAGCGGCCGCCAACTCGCTCGGCCTGCCGCTCTACCGCTACATCGGCGGCGTCTACGCCCACGTGCTGCCCGTGCCCATGATGAACATCCTGAACGGCGGCGCGCACACTGCCTGGCAGTCCACCGACGCCCAGGAATTCATGGTCATGCCGTTCGGCGCGCCCTCCTTTGCCGAAGGCCTGCGCTGGGGCGCCGAGATCTACCACGCCCTCAAGTCCGTGCTCAAGGACAAGGGCTACGCCACCCTGGTCGGCGACGAGGGCGGTTACGCCCCTGCCCTCAAGGCCAACTCCGAGGCCGTTGAAGTCATCCTGGCCGCCATCGAGAAGGCCGGCTTCAAGGCCGGGCGCGGCGCCGATGTGGCCATTGCCCTCGACCCCGCCGCCTCCGAGCTCTACGACGAAGCCACCAAAACCTACAACCTGCGCAAGGAAGGCAAGAAGCTCACCGGCGAACAGATGGTCGAGTTCTGGGCCAAATGGGTCAAGGACTACCCGATCGTCTCCATCGAAGACGGCCTCGCCCAGGACGACTGGGAATCCTGGCAGTTGCTCGTCAAGACCATCGGCGACAAGTGCCAGATCGTCGGCGACGACCTGCTGGTCACCAACCCCGAGCGTGTGCGCCGCGCCATCAAGGAAAATGCGGCCAACGCCCTGCTCGTCAAGGTCAACCAGATCGGCTCGCTCAGCGAGACCATCGAAGCCGTCGAGCTGTGCCAGCGCGCCGGTTGGCGCGCCGTCACCTCGCACCGCTCGGGCGAGACCGAAGACGCCACCATCGCCGACCTGGCCGTGGCGCTCAACACCGGCCAGATCAAGACCGGCGCCCCCGCTCGTTCTGACCGCGTAGCCAAGTACAACCAGCTGCTGCGCATCGAAGCCGAACTCGGCGACAGCGCCGTGTACGCCGGCTGGGCCGCCCTCAAAGGCTAGACGGATCTTCCGAAACCAAAAGAGCAGCGACCCTGAAAAGTCGCTGCTCTTTTTTTGCCCCGCCCCGGCTCACCCTGGGGGTGCAGACTACGCCGGGCCCGGGTAGCTTATAGGAACACTATAGCGCAACTATAGCGCAACTATAGGATGAGCCAGCCCTGGCACCCGCCCGCCCCCGCGGGTCGTCGCCCGCGTTGACCCGGCCTTGCCCCCGCCTTTCTTCGCGCCCTCCGTGGACGTGGTTGCACTCCCCTCGCTTCAAAAGAATGCTATACTACCCATACTGGTCGTCGGTCGCGCTCGAAACTGCCCGGGCCGGCAAATCAACCCAGCACACAGGAAATGCCAGATGGATGTCCTCGAAGGAAAATCGATTTTTCTCTGGAATGTCCCCTCGGTTGCCAACGGAGACCCGCAGCAAATCGCCACCCTCCTGCACAATGCCGGCTTCCAGACCGTCATCGTCAAGGGCGGGAGTGGAAATGCCGTCTACGTGCCCCCCATCTTCCCCTTTGCAAAGTGGAACAAAAAGCCCAATATCACCCCCGAGCTGATCCAGGCGCTGCACAACGTCGGGATCAAGGTGGCCGGCTTCGGCTTCTGTTACGGGATCGACCCGGTCGGAGAAGGCTCGGTCGCGGCCAAACTGCTGACCAATCTCGACCTGGATGCCTGGGTCTGGGACGTGGAAGACAGTTTCGAGAGCTTCCTGAACAATAACTCTGACACAGGTTTCCAGCACGCCCAACTGTTGATCCAATCCTACCTTACCAACAAGACGCGCAGCGTGCCCACCGCCTTCTGCTCCTGGGCCCGCTGGCACGACCCCAACCCCAAGCTCAACCGCCCCTGGCACAACGAAAAGATGGGCGGGTTGTTCATGGCCTTCTGCGACTATGGCATGCCCATGTGCTACTGGTCACGCCTTGGCCCCGATAACAAGCCCATCAAGCCCCTGCCCGTGGACGCAACCAACCTGCTCACCGAGGCCATCAAACAGTGGGCGCCCATCACCGATAAAACGCTCATCCCCGTCGGGCGCGCCTTCACCGGCACCGGCGGCATCGCCACCGGCCCCGCCGCCGCCGCCTTCGACACCCTGGCCCGCGCCAACCACATGCGCGGCGTCAGTTGGTGGGGCCTGGATTGGGCAAAGAGCCTCCCCGATGTCTGGGGGGTGCTGAACGGCCTATCATCCGCGTACGAAGCCGCACTCCCCACCATCCCCAGTACAAGCGACCCAAGCCAGGCCGCCAACGAACAACAAAGCGGTTCGGGCTAGGACCGCGGCACACCCCATGTTGCTTCTTCAGGAACCACCCCCCACCCGCTACGACCTGCGCTTCAGCCTGGCCGGTTTCCCCGTGCGCGTCCACCCCGGGTTCTGGCTGGTCACCTTGTTGTTCGGATCCACCACCGGCAACCTGGCCAGCCTGCTGGTCTGGATCCCTGTGGTATTCATCTCGATCCTGGTGCACGAGTTCGGCCACGCCCTGGCCATGCGCCGCTTCGGCCGCCCATCACACATCGTGCTGTACCTGGGCGGCGGCCTGACCGTGCCCGACTCCATCGCCTGGGGCTACCGCCAGGCCGATGTCTCGCTGACCATCGACCAGGAAATCGCCGTTTCCCTGGCCGGCCCCGGCGCAGGCTTTGCGCTGATCGCGCTGCTGCTGGCCGCCGTCAAGTTGGCCGGCGGCCAGTTGGGCCTTGGCTTCCTGTTTGGCTTCCTGCCCTACCCGCTGGCCCAACTGCCGGCTGCCGGCTGGCTGGGCAGCCTGGTGATCGGGTCACTGCTGTGGGTAAACATCTTCTGGGGACTGATCAACCTGGCACCGGTCTATCCGCTCGACGGGGGCCAGGTGGCGCGCTACGCGTGGCTCAAGAGCGATCCCTGGGATGGGGTGCGCAAGTCGCTGTGGCTCTCGACGATCGCCGGGGCGATCGTCGCCCTGGGCGGACTGGTCTTGCTGCAAAGCCTGTACATCGCCCTGCTGTTCGGCCTGTTGGCCTTCCAAAGCTACCAATCCCTGCAAAGCCGCTATCGCTCGTAACTGCCACGCCGCTGAAATCCGCCACAAACGAGAGCGGCACGATCAATCCCCGTCCGGAACACTGCCGAGCAGTGCGATTTGTAAATCGCACTGCTCTTCGATTCTTTAAGGTCTATTGTCAGACAAATCATTGTTAAACCTCTTGACAAAGTTTGAAAAAATGCTATCATAAAAGCATCGATTTCCCTCCAATTTGCCCAAAATCCAGGCCATGACCGACATTATCTGGTCCCCCACTACACAGATAGTAAAAAACATTAACAAACATTCTGCACTGGACCTGATTCGTTTCACTGCTGGCGGAATATCGCGTGTCGAGCTGGCCCAGCACCTGAACCTCAGTCGGGCAGCCATGACGGCCATCGTCAACGATCTGCTCGAGAGCAAGGTGATCCGCGAGGCTGCCCCGCGTAACAGCCAGGGCGGGCGCCCCCCCATCATCCTCGAGATCAATGCCCAGCGCGGCCACGTGCTGGGCATCGACATGGGCGCCTCTCACCTGGGGATCGTGCTCTCGGATTTCTCGGCCCAGGTCATCGACGAGATCGAAGTGCCCTTCGGTATTGCCGACGGTCCCGAGGCCGCTATCAGCAAAACGGACCAGATCCTGCACGACCTGCTCCACAAGAATTCGCTGAGTCTGAAAGATATCTCCGCCATCGGGACGGGTGTGCCGGGCCCGATCTTCACTGAGAGCGGCGTGGTACTTTCGCCGCCCCTGATGCCCGGCTGGGACGGCTTCCCCATCCAGGCCACGCTGGCCGAAAAATGGGACCTGCCCGTCTCGCTTAACAACGACGCCGAACTTGGCGTGTTGGGCGAGTGGGCCTACGGTGTGGGCCGCGGCGAGAGCCACCTGGCCTACATCAAAGTGGGCACGGGCATCGGCGCCGGCCTGCTGCTCAACGGGCAGATCTATCGCGGCTCCACCGGCTCCGCGGGTGAGATCGGGCACCTGACGCTGGAAGAGAACGGCCCCCTGTGCGCCTGTGGCAACACCGGCTGCCTGGAGGCACTCGCCGGCGGGCGGGCCATCGCCCAGCAGGCCCAGGCCGCAGTTCGCGCCGGGCAGCGCACCCTGCTCTCGAGCATGGGCCCGCTGGATGGGTTGACCGCCCGGGACGTGGCCGCAGCCGCCCGCCGCGGCGACCTGGTCTCGCAAAAAATCATCGAAACCGCAGGCCGGTACCTGGGGGTGGCTATCGCCGGCCTGGTAAACCTCTTCAACCCGCGCGTCATCGTCGTCGGAGGCGGCGTCGCCCAGATCGGCGACCTGCTGCTCCAGCCCATCCGCGACACCGTGGCGCGGCGCAGCCTGCAAGCTTCGGCCCGCATCGTAAAAATCAACGCAGCCCTCCTGCGCAGGCGCTCGACCAGTATGGGAGCCATTGTCCAGGCGCTGTCCATCGCGCTACACCAAGTTGCAGAATAAAGAACGAAAGGAGGCTTGGAAATTTAGGGAAGAGATCCGAGACGCAGGATAGATTTCTGTTATTCGCTCTGCTCGTTGGTTACCCTTTCAATCCTTTCAAGGAGTAAAGAAGAATGAAAAAGACTCTATTAACCCTGATCAGCGCCTTACTGATCGCCGCATTCGCCCTTACGGCCTGTGCACCGGCGGCTACGCCAACCCCAACCGCCGCCCCAGCCGTCCCCACCACCCCCCCGGTTACCACGGTGACCATCTGGCACGGGTACCACACCGGCGGTTCCGAAGAAGCCGCCCTGACCAACCTGGTCAACCAATACCAGAAGGATCATCCGAACGTCAAAGTCACCGTCCTGGCGATCCCCTTCGATCAGATCTTCAATAAGTATGAGACCGAAACCGCTGCCGGCGGCGGCCCAGACATGTTCACCGCCCCGAACGACAGCCTCGGCAACGAAGTCCGCGCCAACGTCGTCGCCCCGATTGACGACCTCGTCAAGGGCAAGCTCGACGGCTACACCAAGGCCGGCATCGGCGGCGTAACCGTGGAAGGCAAGATGTACGCCGTCCCTGGCATTGCCAAGGCCGTGGCCCTGTACTACAACAAGAGCACCATTCCGACCCCGCCCGCCACCACCGCCGACCTGCTGGCCCTGGTCAAGAGCGGCAAGAAGTTGGTGCTCAACGAGAGCGCCTACCACAACTTTGGCTTCACAGGCGCCTTCGGTGGCAAACTGATGGACGACACCGGAAAGTGCGTTGCCGACCAGGGTGGCTTCGCAGATGCCTTCCAGTACCTGGTCGACCTGAAAGCCGCCGGCGCCAAGTTCGAGACCGATGGCGGCAAGGCCGATACCGAGTTCCGCCAGGGCCAGGCCGATATGATCATCAATGGCCCGTGGGTGCTCGGCGATTACAAGAAGGACCTCGGCGACAAACTGGCCGTGGCCCCCATCCCTGCCGGCCCGAAAGGCCCCGCCAACCCGATCGCCGGTATCGATGGCTGGTATATCAACCCCAACAGCAAGAACCAGGCTGCTGCGGTAGACGTGGCCCTCTACATCTTCGGCAAGGACGGCCTGGCCGCCTATGCCGATACCGTCACCGGCCCCGGTGATCCCCCCGCCCGCAGCGATGTGACCATCAAGGACCCGCTGGTCAAGTCCTTTGCCGATGCCGCTGCCGGTGGCTTCCCCCGCCCGCAGTCTGCCGAGTTCGGTAACTTCTGGGGCCCCTTCGGCGATGCTCTGACCGCCGCAGTCGAAGGCACCGCCAAACCCGCCGATGCCGTCGCGACGGCCTGCCAGAAGATGAACCAGGCCAACAAGAAATAAGCAAACGTGTTCCCAAAGCTGGGAGCGCCTTCACCGGCGCTCCCAGCGCTTTGGTTACCAGGGCTGCTCCTGGCAACCCGTTCCCCCCACAGTACTCCGTTCGACTGCAAGTCCTACAGCAGATTTCGACGCAAACGAACGACCTTGCAAAACCTTCTTCCGTTCATTTTTCGCAATCATGCTGACGAACACACATTGACAGGCACACGAGAGTCGCCCCATCCATCCCGCTGCCTCATACGAAAAGAAACGCCGCAATAGACCTGACAGTATTCGCTCGAGATCCATTCCGGAGGATTGAGATGGCAAATATTTCAGCAATAAAAACCACGAACGACCGGGGGAAAGGCTTCAAGACCTTCTTGAGAGCGATTAATCCCTATTTTTATTTACTCCCGGCTTTTATCGTGATGACCATCATCACGTTCTACCCCATGGGGTTCGAAGTCTGGATGTCCTTCACGAACTACGGGCTCAAGAACTTGCGCTTCGACGCCCCCCTGCCCGATTTCGTGGGGCTGAACAATTACGTGAGCATCCTGACGGACCAGTTGGGCCTGTCGAACTTCAGCTTCTGGAGTGTGCTGGTCTTCAACCTGTGGTGGACGTTTTCTAACGTCATCATCCACGTCTCGTTGGGCGTCCTGATCGCCGTAGCGCTCAATGCAAAAGGTGTCTGGTTCAAGGGCCTCTATCGCGCGATCTATATCCTGCCCATCGTCATCCCGCAGGTCATCATCGCCAACGTCTTCCGCAACATGTATGACCCCGATTACGGCGCGATCAACCAGGGACTGGCCATTTTTGGCGGCTGGTTCGGCATCTCCAGCGAGCTCTTCCACATCCGCTGGATCGACCAGGTCAATTACCCGATCACCTGGCTGCCGCTGACGCTCTCCTACTTTGCCCTGCTGATCACAAACGTCTGGCTGGGCTGGCCCTTCATGACCATTGTGGCCTCCGGCGCGCTGCAGAGCATCCCGCAGGACCTGTACGAGGCCGCAACCATCGACGGCGCGAGCGGTTGGCAGCAGTTCTGGCGCATCACCGTGCCCTTGCTGCGCCCCGCCATGGTCCCGGCCACGGTCTACGGCACGATTGCAACGTTCAACTTGTTTGGACTGATCTACTTCCTCTCGGGAGGTGGCCCGCTGCGGCGCACCGAAATCCTGCTGACGGCGGCCTACCGCCTGATCACCGAACAACGCCTGTACGGCGTTGCAGCCGCATTCTGCGTCTACATCTTCTTCATTCTGCTCGCCCTGACCCTGATCCTGAACCGGTTCACCCGCGCTACGGAGAGTTATGATGCTTAAGACTGTTTCCCCCTCCCTGTCCACTCGCGTGAAGTGGGTCTTTTCGGGCAAGACCTGGGATGGCGTCCGCGGCATTTCGCTGGGACGACAGCTCCTGATCCAGGTCTTCCTGCTGCTGGTTGCCGCTTCCGTGATCTACCCGCTGCTGTGGGTCTTTAGTATCTCCCTCGATCCACGCGACATCTCGCGCCCGGCCACGCTGACACTGCTGCCGACCAACGGGACCTCCTTCAAAGCCTACGCCGACGTGATGAAGCAGCCCACGCCCAACCCGGTCTCGCTGCCGCAGTTGATGTTCAACAGCCTGATGCTCTCCTCCGGCACGGCCATCGCCTCAGTGCTGGTGGGCGTCTTCGCCGCTTACGCCTTCTCGCGCCTGCGCTTCATGGGGCGCGGGAACCTGATGTTAGTCGTGCTGACCGTGCTGATGCTGCCCTCGATTGCCACCCTGCCGGCCCTGTTCGTCCTGCTGAACAAAATCAACATCGATTTCACGGGCCTCAGTTTCAACCTGCGCAACTCACTGTGGGGCGTCGGGCTGGCCGTCCTGTCGGGCCTGTTGCCCTTCGCCATCTGGAACATGAAGGGCTACCTGGATACGATCCCCAAGGAGCTGGAGGAAGCCGCCTGGATCGACGGTTGCTCGCCCAACCAGGCCTTCTTCAGGGTCACGCTGCCGCTCTCCACGCCGGTGCTGGCCGTGACCTTCTTCCTGGGCTTCATGAGCACCTGGACCGAGTTCGCCATTTCCTGGTTGTTCCTGACCAACCCGAAGGACTTCACGCTGATGATGGCGCTCTACAACATGGTCGGGCAGTATTCCGACAATACGCCCTGGTCCCACTTCGCGGCCATGGCGATCCTGATCGCCCTGCCGGTGACCATCATCTACCTGTTCGTCCAGCGCTACTTTGTCGGCGGCCTGGCGATCGGTGGCGTCAAAGGCTAAACGGATCGATCAAGGCGGTCAGAGGCCCACACGGGCTGCGACCGCCTTTTTGATTCCTCCTCAGAAAGTCCGGATATGACCCTAAAACGCTTCGCAGTCCTGTTCATCTTCCTTGCCATGAGCGCCTGCCAATTTATCCCATCCCAACCGGCGGGCCCCTGGTGGAAGAGCAGCGTCTTCTACGAAATCTTCGTGCGCAGCTTCTACGACAGCAATGCCGACGGCATCGGCGACCTGAACGGCCTCACGCAAAAGCTGGACTACCTCAAGGACCTGGGCGTGAGCGGCCTGTGGCTGATGCCCATCTTCCCATCCCCCTCTTATCACGGCTACGACGTAACCGACTACTACACGGTCAACCCACAGTATGGCACGCTCGACGACCTCAAGCACCTGCTGGACGGTGCCCACCAGCGCGGCATGCACATCATCCTGGACCTGCCGCTCAACCACACTTCCGACCAGCACCCCTGGTTCGTGGGCGCAAACAGCAGCGCGGCCTCGAAATATCGAGACTGGTACATCTGGTCCGCTGCAGACCTCGGCTATCTCAACCCATCCAACGGCCCGGCCTGGAACCGCGGCAAGAGCGGTTTCTATTACAGCGCCTTCTCCCCGCAGATGCCCGACCTGAACTACCGCAATCCCGACGTCACCGCCGAGATGGAAAAGATGGTCCATTTCTGGCTGGCCGATGTTGGCATCGACGGCTTCCGCATCGATGCCGCCAAGCATCTGATCGAGGAAGGCCAGAAGCAGGAGAACACCGCTTCCACACACGCCTGGTTCAAAGGCTTCTACCAGGCCTACAAGGCCGACAAAGCCGATGCGTTCACGATCGGCGAGGCCTTCAACGCCAGCGCCTTTCTGGCCTCGACCTACACCGGCGACCAGCTGGACATGATGTTCAATTTCGAGCTGGCCAGCAGCTTCGTCAACAGCGCCAACGGCGGCAGCAACTCCGCCATAGACAGCGCCCTGACGCTGGCCAAACAGAGCCTGCCAACCTGGCAGTTCGGCAGTTTCCTGACCAACCACGACCAGAACCGGGTCATGAGCGCGCTGAACGGGGACGTGGACAAGGCCAAAATCGCGGCCACGCTGATGCTGACTTCGCCCGGCACACCATTCATCTACTACGGCGAAGAACTGGGCATGACCGGCGAGAAACCGGACCCGGCTATCCGCACCCCGATGCGCTGGACGGACAGCGCCAACGCGGGCTTCACCACCGGCACCCCCTGGGAGGCGCTCAGCCCGGATGGCCCACAGCGCAACGTCGCCGGTGAAAGCGCCGACCCAGCCTCCCTGCTCTCCCACTACCGCAAGCTGCTGGCGCTGCGCAACGCGCACTCCGCCCTGCAAAGCGGCGACCTGGCACTGCTCTTGACCGGGAACCCCGCCGTCTACGCGGCGCTGCGCTACGACCAAAACGAAGCCATCCTGGTAATCGTCAACCTGACCGGCAAGCCCGCCTCGGATTACAGCCTGGACCTGTCGGAGGCTGTCTTGAAGGACGACA
>Ga0302321_100003359_pt1 | contig 13731 bp, 4 predicted proteins | sample Fen_T0_1_FD_202505 | JGI IMG/M metagenome (GOLD analysis project Ga0302321, IMG submission 202505) | Peat permafrost microbial communities from Stordalen Mire near Abisko, Sweden - Fen_T0_1 | ecosystem: Environmental > Terrestrial > Soil > Wetlands > Permafrost | place: Sweden: Abisko...
CTTCGCCGCCGCCGGGTCGGCCCAGGGCTGCGCGATGGTGCACCGCAACCGGGCGTTCATCGACCGGGTCGAGGGCCGCTACGGCCGGGCCCGGGAACGCAACGCCGACGCGCTGCGCGTGTTCCGACGGACCGGGGACCGCGCGGGCGTGGCGCACGTGCTGGGCAGCCTCGCGCAGATCGACCTCGACCTCGGCGACGAGGGTCTCGCCCTCGACCGGCTGCAGGAGGCGGCGGCCATCTGCTCCGAGATCGGCAACCGGCGGGTCGGCGCCCAGGTGGCGCACCGGCTCGGTGAGCTGCGGCTGCGGCGGGGAGAGACGGCCGCCGCGGCGACCGCGTTCGCCGAGGTGCGCGACGTCGCCCGGGCCAGCCGGGACCGGACGGGCGAGGCGTACGCCCTGGTCGGGCTGGCGGAGGTGGCGGTCCGGCGCGGGGACCTGCCGCTGGCCCGGCACACCGTGGTCCAGGCGATCCGGCTGGCCGACGAGGTGCGGGAGGACCGCGTGCTCGCCCGCTCGCTCCTGCTGGCCGCCTACCTGGACCTGGTCGAGGGGGATCTGGCCGCCGCCCGCGGGAGCGCGGAGCGGGCGCTGCGGATCTCGACCGAGCTGGGGATCCCGCTCGTGCGGGTGTCCAGCCTGGCGCTGCTGGGGGACATCCTCGAGGCGGACGACCGGTCCGAGGATGCGGTCGCCACCTGGTCACGGGCGATGGACCAGCTGCGGGCCATCCTGCCCGAGCTGAACGGCGAGCTCTCCACGGGGCTGCGGCAGCGGCTCGACCTGCTGGTCCCGGACACCACCGGTGGTCCGGACGCACCGAACCACCGGTAGACCCGGCAAGGGCCGCATCCCGCTGTCGCGGCCCGCGTCAGCCCCAGATCGTGTTCTCGGTGCTGGCCGGCGGCGGGTCGCCGACCGGGAAGACGGGGGCCGAGACGACCACGCCGAGCGTGGCGGCCAGCAGGACGGTGACGACGCGGCGACGCAGGTTCATGAGGACCTCCGGGACGGTGGCGGGGGTGATGACGACAGTAGGGACGGCGGTTATCGGTTCCCTATCGCCGGCCCTTCGCGGGGCTCCCGGTCAGCGGTTCCCTGTCAGTAGCACCCCCGACATGACCCGGACGGCGCCGGCCCGCGATCGTCGGCTGGAGGACGACACCCCTTCAGTGCAGGAGCGGCCGCCATGACCGATACCGTCGCCGACGCCACCGATCTCGTCGGCCCCGATCGCGACCGGGCGGCCGTCCCCGCCCGGCCGCCGGCCGACGTCCCCGCGCGGGCGCCCGGCCTCGGGCCGGCCTTCCGGCGCAGCTGGCTCGCCGACCTGGCCTCGGGCGCCGGCGAGGGCCTGCGGATCGGCGCGCTGCCGCTGCTCGCCGCCGCGCTGGACTACTCGCCGGGCGCCGTCGCGGCCGTCTGGGTCGCCGGTGGCCTGCCGTTCATCCTGGTCGGCCCGTTCAGCGGGGTGCTGTCGGACCGGTGGCGCCGCTACCGGCGGACGATGTGGGTCAGCGACGTGCTCGCCGCCGTCGCCGCCGCCCTGCTGGCCGCCGCCGTGCTCACGCACGTGGCCGGGATCTGGACGCTCCTCGCGTTCAACCTCGCCGTCGGCTCGCTGGCGACCCTGCGCGACAACGCGGCGACGGCGATCGTCCCTGAGCTGGTCCCGGCCGCGTTGCTCGACCGCGCGAACAGCCGGGTGCAGACCGTCCAGTTCCTGACGATCGACCTCGTCGGCCCGCCGCTGGGCGCCCTGCTGTTCACTGTCGCCCGCGGTGCCCCGTTCGCCCTGGACGCGCTCTCGTTCGTCGTCGCGGCCCTCCTGGTCTTCGGCCTGCCCCGCACCCCCGCGCCGGTGCGCGCGCCGGACGCCGGGGACGCCGGGGGCACTGCCGCCGGGGTCCTGGCCCAGATGCGCGAGGGGGCGGGCTGGTTGCGGCGCCACCGGTTGCTGCGCTCGGTCTGCCTGATCGTGGGGTTGCAGTCGCTGGCGGTCATGTCGGCGGTCTCGGTCGCCGTGCTGTACGCGTACGAGGTGCTCGGCGTGGGGCAGCGGGTCTACATCGCGCTGATGGCGGTGATCGCGCTCGGTGCGGTCGGCGGGTCGCTGCTGGCGCCGGTCCTCTCCGCGCGGCTCGGGCGGACCGCGGCACTGCGGGTGGCCCTGGCGTTCGCGCCGGTCGCGTTCGCCGTCGCCGCCGTCACCTCGACGCCCGCCGTCGCGGCGACCGCCCTGGCCTTCGTCGGTGCCGCGGTCGGCGTCGGCAACGTGGTCAGCGTCTCGCTGCGGCACGCGCTCGTGCCGGAGGATCTGCGCGGCCGGGTCAACTCCAGCTACCGGCTGGTCGCCGTCGGCATGGGCCCGGTGGGGGCCGCGCTGGGCGGGCTGTCCAGCGAGGCGTTCGGGTTACGGGCGCCGATGGCCGTCAGCGCGGTCGCCTCGGGGACCGCGCTCGTCGTCGCGCTGCGCTCGACGCGCCGTCCGGAGACGGGTCCGGGGACGAGCCCCGAGACGGACGCCGGGGCGGACGTCGTCGTCCCGCGCCGCCGCCGGTCCCGGCTGCGGCGCGTGCTGGTGGGGCTGCTCGCGCTCGTCGTCCTGCTTCCGCTGCTGGGGGCGGGGTACCTCGGCTGGACCGTCCGGCGCTCGTTCCCGCAGGTCGACGGGCAGCTCACCGTCGCCACGCTGCAGGCGCGCGTCGACGTGGTGCGCGACCGGTACGGGGTGCCGCAGATCTCTGCGGGCACCTCGCACGACCTGTTCCTGGCCCAGGGGTACGTGCAGGCCCAGGACCGGTTCTGGCAGATGGACGTCGCCCGGCACGTGACGGCGGGCCGGCTGGCGGAGCTGTTCGGCGCCGACCAGGTCGAGACGGACTCCGTCGTGCGCACCCTCGGGTGGCGCCACGTCGCCGAGGCCGAGCTGCAGCTGCTCTCGCCGCAGACGCGCGCCCAGCTGGACGCGTTCGCGGACGGCGTCAACGCCTACCTGGCCACCCGCCAGGGGGCCGAGCTGAGCGTGGAGCACGCGGTGCTCGGCGTCGTCGCGCCCGGCTACCGCCCCGAGCCCTGGACGGCCCTGGACTCGGTCAGCTGGCTGAAGGCGATGGCCTGGACGTTGCGCGGCAACGACAGCGAGGAGACCCAGCGCGCGCTGCTGTCGTCCGTGCTGCCCGCCGACCGGGTCGAGCAGCTGTTCCCCGGCTACGACTTCTCCACCCAGCGGCCCATCGTGGCCGGCACCGGCACCCCCGCGGGGACCTCCACCGGCACCCCGGCACGCGCCGCGGCACCGGCCCCGGCCCCGGCCCTGTCACCGGCTCCCTCGGCGACCGTCACCGCCGCCGGGCTCAGCCGGGTGACCGCCGTCCTGGAGAGCACCCTCGGCCCGAGCGGGCCCGGCATCGGCTCCAACTCGTGGGTGGTCTCCGGCTCCCGGACGACGACGGGCCGCCCGCTGCTGGCCAACGACCCGCACCTGGGCCCGTCCCTGCCGAGCATCTGGTACCAGGTGGGCCTGCACTGCCGCACCGTCGGACCGGCCTGCCCCTACGACGTCGCCGGGGTCGGGTTCGCCCCGATGCCGGGCGTCTACATCGGCCACAACGCCGACATCAGCTGGGGCCTGACGAACTTCGGGGCCGACGTCGCGGACCTGTACCTGGAGCAGGTGACCGGCGACCGGTACCTGTACCAGGGGGCGATGGTGCCGCTGAGCACCCGGCAGGAGGTCATCCGGGTCGCAGGTGGCAAGCCTGTGACGATCACCGTCTCCTCGACCCGGCACGGGCCGATCATCTCCGGCGTCGACAAACAGGCCCGCGCCGTCGGTGTCGCCATGGCCGGCCGGGACGGCGCCCCGGCGGGCGGCGGGCCCCTGGCGGTCGCCCTGCGCTGGACGGCGCTCGATCCCTCGACCACGTTGGACTCGGTGTTCGCCCTGGACCGGGCGAGCGACTGGACCACCTTCCGCGAGGCGATGCGCGGGTTCGCGTCCCCGGCGCAGAACGTCGTCTACGCCGACCGGGCCGGTCACATCGGCTACCAGGCGATCGGCGTCGTCCCGGTGCGTTCCGCCGGTGACGGGCGCTACCCGGTGGCGGGCTGGACCGGCACGCACGAGTGGGTCGGCACGATCCCCTACGACGCGATGCCCCGCACGTTCGACCCGCCGTCGGGCTACGTCGTCACGGCCAACAACGCCGCGGTCGGCCCGGGATACCCCTACCTGATCACGTCCGACTGGCCCGACGGCTACCGCAGCGAGCGCATCGCGAAGCTCATCGAGACGGGCGGGAAGCTCGACGCGGCGGCGATGCGGCGCATCCAGCAGGACACGCTCAACCCGATGGCCGCGACCCTCGTGCCGTACCTGCTGCGCGTGGCGCCGACGGCCGGGGACCGCCGCGCCGTCGAGCTGCTGCACACCTGGGACGGCACCCAGCCCGTGGACTCCGCGGGGGCGGCGTACTTCAACGCCGTGTGGCGGTCACTGCTGCGCCTGGCGTTCACCGACGACCTGCGGCGCACCCCGGCCGACCCCGATCCCAGCGGCGGCGGGCGCTGGCTGGAGGTGGTCCGCAGCCTGCTCACCCGCCCGTCGGACCCGTGGTGGGCGAACGCGACCGACCCCCGGCACCTGACGACGCGGGACGACGTCCTGCGGGCCGCCCTGGACGACGCCGCCACCGAGCTGACCACCCGCCTCGGCCCGGACCCGGCGCACTGGCGCTGGGGCGACCTGCACCGGCTGACGCTGAAGAACGAGACCCTCGGGCAGGGACCGGCACCCTTGCAGTGGTTGCTGAACCGCGGTCCGTACGAGCTGGCCGGGGGGAACTCCGCGGTCGACGCGACCGGGTGGGACGCCCGCGACGGCTACGCGGTCGACTGGATCCCCTCGATGCGCATGGTCGTCGACGTGGGCGCCTGGGACGCGTCCGGCTGGGTGAACGCCGCGGGCGCCTCCGGGCACGCCGGGACCGGCACCTACACCGACCAGACCGACGACTGGGTCGCCGGCCGGACCACCGCGTGGCCGTTCAGCGCCTCCGCCGTGCAGGCGGCGCAGGTGCACGCCCTGACGCTCGTCCCGTGAACCGGCCCGTGCCGTGCCCGTGCCGTGCCCGTGCCGTGCCGTGAACCAGCTCGTGAAGACCTGTCAGGGCAACTCCTGACTCACCCGGACACCGCCGCCCGCAGAGACTTTCGGGCAGCGGGATCGCCACGCGGACCAAGGAGGAGAGACCGATGACCTGGCTGCGCAACTGGTCACGGACGGGGGACCCCCGGGTGCACCTGCTGTGCCTGGCCCCCGCGGGCGGTGCCGCGCACCTGTACCGGCGCTGGCCCGGGCTGCTGCCGGCCGAGGTCGGCGTGGTGGCGGTCGAGCTGCCCGGGCACGGCTCGCGGATGGCCGAGCCGCCGTGCACCGACCTCGCCGAGCTGGTCGGGGGCGGCCTGTACGACGAGGTGACCGCGCTGCTCGACCGCCCGCTCGTCGTCTTCGGCCACAGCATGGGCGCCGTCGTCGGGTTCGAGCTGTGCCAGGCCCTGCGGCGTCGGCGGGACTGGCGCGCGGCCGGGTTCGTCGCCGCGGGCTGCGAGGCCCCCAGCCTGCTGCACACCCGGGACTACGCCTCGAAGATGACCGACGACGGCGTCGTGCGCTTCCTCGACGACGCGGGCGGCACCCCGGCGGCCGTCATGGCCAACCCGGCCTTCCTCGATGTCCTGCGGCCCCTGCTGCGCGCCGACCTCGGCATGCTCCGGGCGCGCACCCACCGGCCCGACCCCGCGCTCGACTGCCCGGTGCGGGTGTACCTCGGCGCGACCGACGCCACGATCGATCCCGCCAAGGCCGGGCAGTGGCGGATCGAGGGCGACGACGACTACGCCGAGCACGTCTTCCCCGGCGGCCATTTCTTCACCCAGGAGGCCGAAGCGATCGTCCTCGCCCGGCTGCGCCACGACATCCGGGCCCTCACCGGCCCGGCCGTGGCGGCGTGACCAGCAACCAGCGGAGGTAGCGCGCGATGCGAACCAGCCCCCTGACCACCGAGCGGCGCGAACTGCTCGACCGGATGCGTGCGAGCCGCGGCATCGGGACCCCGCACGCGCGGATCCCGAGGACCACGCTCGACCGTTCGGCCCTCCCGCTCTCCTTCGCCCAGCAGCGCATCTGGTTCCTCAACCGGATGCTCCCCGAGGAGACCATCTACAACGTCGCGGGCGCCGCCTGGCTGCGCGGCCCGCTCGACGTCGAGGTGATGCGCCGCTGCCTCGTCGAGGTCGTCCGCCGCCACGAGGTGCTGCGCACCACCTACCACCCGGGTGCGGACGGCAAGGGGATCCAGCGGGTCGACGACGTCCGCGACGTCGCCCTGCCGGTCATCGACCTGAGCGGCCACCCCGACCCCGAGGCCGCCGTCCGCGAGCACTGCGAGCGCGAGGTCTCCCGCCCGTTCGCCCTGGAACGGGACCTGATGCTGCGCCCGGTCCTGCTGCGGCTGTCGGAGGCGGAGCACCTCATGGTGCTGTGCCAGCACCACGTGGCCACCGACGGCTGGTCGATCAACGTGCTCATCGGGGAGATCGCCGCCCTGTACGAGGCGTTCGTCGCCGGCCGCCCGTCCCCGCTCGACCCGCTGCCGTTGCAGTACGGCGACTTCGCGGCCTGGCAGCGCGAGTGGCTGAGCGCCGAGCGTCTGGAGGGCCAGCTCGGCTACTGGCGCGAGCAGCTGGCCGACAGCCGGCTCGTCGACGTCGCGACCGGGCTGCCCCGGCCGACGGCGCTCACCTGGGACGGCGGGACGCTGCGCTACCACCTGCCCGCGGAGCTGGTCGCCCGGCTGACCGCCCTCGCGGAGGCCGAGCGGGCGACCCCCTACATGGCGCTGGTCGCGGCCTACTCGGTCGTGCTGGCCCGCTGGAGCGGCCAGGAGGACGTCACCATCGGCTGCCCGGTCGCGGGCCGGACGCGCGGCGAGGTCACCCCGCTCATCGGCTGCTTCATCAACGAGCTGCCGCTGCGCCTGGACCTGTCCGGCGAGCCCTCGTTCCGTGCCCTGCTCGCCCAGGCGCGCGAGGTGTGCCGCTCGGCGTACGCCAACCAGGACGTTCCGTTCGAGAAGGTCGTCGAGGCCGTCAACCCCGAGCGCGACGCCATGTCGCACGCGCCGTTGGTGCGCCACCAGCTGGGCCTGCACAACGAGCCCTCGTGGTCGACCGGCATCGCGGGCCTGAGCTTCGAGCTGGCCACCCTGAGCACCGGCACGGCCCGCTTCGACCTCGAGGTCGACCTCACCGTCGAGCCCGGCGGCGAGATCAGCGGGATGATCTACTACTCCACCGACCTCTACCGCGAGGACGTCGTCCGCCGCATGCTCGACCGGCTGACCACCGTCATCGCGGGTGCCGTCGAGGACCCCGACGCCGTCGTCTGGCACCTCCCGCTGTTGGGCCGCGCCGAGCTCGACGCGGTGACCGGGACGCCGGACGCCGTCACGCTGGACGCCGTCACGCCGGACGCCGTCACGCCGGACGCCGGGACCGCGCCCTCGGTGCACGCGCTGGTCGAGCGCTGGGCCGCGCGGACCCCGGACGCGACGGCCGTGCTCGACGGCGACGACCGGTGGACCTACGGGCGGCTGGACGCGCGGGCCAACCAGCTCGCCCGGTGGCTGCGCCATCTCGGCGTCGCCGCGGACCGGCCCGTGCTGGTCTGCCTGCCTCCCTCGGCGGACCGGCTGGTCGCCCTGCTCGCCGTCCTCAAGGCGGGGGGCGCGGCGGTGCCGGTCGACCCGGGGCACTCGGGGGCGCACGTCGGGGAGGCCCTGGCCGACAGCGGGACCCGGCTCGTGCTGACCGACGCCGACACCCTGCTCGACCCGGCCCTGCGCCTGTCCGAGGTGTCGCCGACGATCCGCATGATCGCCCTCGACACGCTGGCCGAGCGGATCGACACCTACCCCGCGACGTCCCCGGAGGTGACGGTCGCCCCGGACGACGTCGCGGTGATCAGCTACGCCCTGCTGCCGTCCGGCGGCGGTGCGGTCGCGAACACCCATGCCGGCGTGGTCGAGCGGCTGCGCTGGGCGGCCCGGACGTTCCCGCTCGCGCCCGGCGAGACCGTCCTGCCGCGGCGCGACCCCGCCCTGGACGCCGCGCCGTGGGACCTGCTCTGGCCGCTCGCCTGCGGCGCGCAGCTGCTGGTCCCCGCTGATGACGGCACGGTGCCGGCTGCGGTGCACACGCTGCGCTGCACGCCGTCCGAGCTGGCCGTGCTGCTCACCGGGCCGCTCGTCGGGCCCCCCGCGGACGCCGCCGCGCCGCGCCGGATCGTGCTGGACGGCGAGGAGCCCTGGCCGGCCCTGCTCGACGACGTGCGCCGCCTGCTGCCCGGCGTCGAGGTCGCCGTGCTCCGGGGTGCCCCCGAGGCCGCCCTGGACCGGCTCGCCGACCTCGGTGACGGCCGCCGCGCCGCGGGCGTGCGGCCGGTGATCCTCGACCGGTTCGGCGAGCTGGTGCCGATGGGCGTCCCCGGCGAGCTGCACCTGGCCGCGGCCGTCCCGCCGCGGGGCGGCTGGGGTGCGGGCGCCGGCCGGGTGGTGCCCGTCCCCGACCCGTCCGGCGCTGCCGAACCCCTCTACCGCAGCGGGTTGCGGGCGCGGCTGCTGCCGGACGGCACGCTCGACGTGCTCGGCCCGGTCCCGGACGCGCTCAGCGTCAACCGGCACCGGGTGGAGACGGTCGAGCTGGCCGCCTGCCTGACCGCCCGCGACGAGGTGGAGCGGGCGACCGTCGTCGTCCACCGGTCCGACGACGGCGACGAGCCCGCGCTCGTCGCCTACGCCTCGCTGCGGTCCCCCCGCAGTGGTGACGGCGACGGCGACGACGGCGGCCGGACCTGGCGCGCCCAGTTCGAGGCCTCGTACACCGGGCGCGCCACCGAGGACGACCCCACGGTCAACCTCGGCGGCTGGTCCAGCTCGACGACGGGGGAGTTCCTGTCGGCCGGGGAGATGAAGGAGTGGGCGGACACGACCGTGCGGCAGATCCTCCAGCTGCGGCCGCGGTCGGTGCTCGAGATCGGCTGCCGCACGGGGGCGCTGCTGTTCCGGCTCGCGCCCCGCTGCGACACCTACGTGGCCACCGACCTGTCCGCCCGGGCGCTCAACCGGATCCGCCAGCACCAGGACTGGCTGGCCACCAAGGCCCAGGACGTCACCCTGCTGGAACGGGGGCCGGACGACTTCTCCGGCCTCGCCGACGCCTCGTTCGACCTGGTCGTGCTGAACAGCCTGGTGCAGTACTTCCCGGCGGTCGGGTTCGTCGAGCAGGTCCTGGCGGGCGCCGCGCGCCTCGTCCGGCCCGGCGGCGCCGTCTACCTGGGCGACGTCCGCAGCCTGGAACTCGCCCGGGCCATGCACCTGTCGGCGCCCTGGGGCGAGCTCGACCCGGAGGACCCGGCGGACCTGCTGCTGCGCCGCACCGAGCAGCGCGTCGACGCCGAGGAGGAGCTGACGGTCGCCCCGGAGGCGTTCGTCGACCTCGCGACGCGCGTGCCCGGCGTCACCGGCGTCACGCTGCTGCCCAAGCTGGGCCGCCACCGCAACGAGCTGACCCTGTTCCGGTACGACGTGCTGCTGCACGTCGGCGAGCCGGTCCCCGCCGAGGTGTCCGAGGAGGCGCCCGTCCGGCTGGACTGGAAGGGGGAGCGGCTCACCACGGCCGCCCTGCGGGGCCTGCTGGCCGACGGTCCGGAGCTGGCCGCGGTCACCGGCGTCCCCGACCTGCGCCTGGCGGTGCGGCTGGAGGCGCTGGACCTGCTCGACCGCCGCGCGGTCCGGTCGGTGGGGGAGCTCACCGAGTCGATCACGCCCGTCCTCGGGTCGCCCGGCGGTCCCGTCGACCCCGCCGAGCTGGTGACCGCCGCCCAGGACTGCGGCTACGACGCCGCCGTCGTCCTGCGGCCCGGGCTGGCGACCGGCGAGGTCGAGGTGGTGGTCCGGCGGCGCGCCGCGACCGGCGCCCCGCCCGTGCCCCTGCCCACGGGCCAGCCGCCCCGGGCCCTGCCCCCGGACGCCGGGACCGGCGCGCCTGCCGGGACCGGCGCGCCTGCCGGGACCCGGGCGCCTGCCGGGGCCGGGCGCCGCTGGAGCAACGACCCGGTGCGGGCCGCGCGCATCCGCACCGTGACGCCCCAGCTGCGCTCCCACCTGCAGCTGTACTTCCCGCCGTACATGGTGCCCGGCCACCTCCGCGTGGTCGACGCGTGGCCGCTGCGCCACGGCGTCCTCGACCGGACCGCGCTGCCCCTGCCGCTGGCCGCCGCCGCGAACGCCGCCGCGGCCGACCGGGAGCCGAGCACCGAGACCGAGCGCGCCGTCGCCCGGATCTGGGCCGACGCCCTCGGCCTGGACCGCATCGGCGTGCACGACGACTTCTTCGCCCTGGGCGGGCACTCCCTGCTCGGCGCCGAGGTGGTCGAGAAGGTGCGCGACGTCTACGACGTGGACCTGCCACTCGGGCGGCTCTTCGAGTCCCCGACCGTCGCCGCCGCCGCGGAGTACGTGGACGGCGTGCTCGCCGCCGGCGGCGAGGCGGCGGCCGCCCTGACGGCGATCCGTCCCGTCGACCGATCCGCCTACCGGACCGAGCGGGCTCGCGTGCTCGAGCCCGCCACGGCCGGCTGAGACCGCCGGCTGAGACCGAGGGAGCGACCGATGAGCATCACGACCCGGGGTTTCGTGGCCGAGACCTCGTACGCCCAGCAGAGCCTGTGGCTGGTCGACCGGGTCGACCCCGGCCGGCCGACCTACAACGTGCTGGCCGCCGTCCGGCTGCGGGGGGCGCTCGACGCCCCCGCGCTGCACCGGGCGCTGCAGACCGTCGTCGACCGGCACGAGTCGCTGCGCACCGTCTTCGACTTCGACGGGTTCGAGCCGGTCCAGGTGATCCTCGACGACGTCGCGGTGGACCTGCCGATCCTGCCCGCCGACCGCGCCGCGCTGGACGACCTGGTGCAGGCCGAGATCGAGCGGCCGTTCGACCTGTCCGCCGGGCCGCTGCTGCGGATGCGGCTGCTGCGCCTGGACGCCACCGAGCACGTCGCGGTGCTGGTGATGCACCACATCATCACCGACGGCATCTCCTCGGCGATCCTCTTCCGCGAGCTGGCCACCTGCTACGAGGCGTACGCCGCCGGCCGGACCCCGCGGCTGCCCGAGCTGCGGGTCCAGTACGCCGACTACGCGGTCTGGCAGCGCGAGATGCTCCGCGGCGACGCGCTCGCCGGGCACCTGGCGTACTGGCGCGACCAGCTCGACGGCGTCACGCCGCTGCTGCTGCCCTGCGACCGGGCCCGCCCGGCGGTCCCGACGTCCGCCGGCGCCACGCACGCGTTCCTCATGCCCGAGGGCCTGATGGACCGGCTGGACCGGCTGGCGCGCAACTGGGAGGTGACGCCGTTCATGGTGATGCTGTCGGCGTTCTCCGTGCTGCTGTCGCGGTACGGCGGGCGGACCGACCTCACCGTGGCGACCCCGGTCGCCGGCCGGACCCGGTCCGAGATCGCCGCCCTCATCGGGTTCTTCGTCAACACGCTCGTGCTGCGCGTGGACCTGGCGGGCGACCCCACCTTCGGCCAGCTCCTGGCCCGGGTGAAGCAGACCTGCCTGGACGGCTACGCCCACCAGGACGCGCCCTACGAGAAGGTCGTCGAGGCGCTCCGGCCGCCGCGCTACGCGGGCAACGGCGGCCCGCTCGCGCAGGTGATGCTCTCGCTGATGAACGTGCCGCAGGACGAGTGGCGCGCGGGCGGGCTGGTCTTCGAACCGACCGCGGTCGCCACCCGGACGGCGAAGTTCGACCTGTCCCTCGACGTCTCGCCTCTCGGCGCGGCGCACCTGGTGTCGCTGGAGTACAGCACCGAGCTGTTCGAGGCGGCCACGATCGAGCGGTTCGCGGGCCACCTGCTCACCCTGCTGGAGGGGGTGCTCGCCGACCCCGACCGCCGCCTGTCCCAGCTGCCGATGCTGACGCCGGGGGAGCTGGCACCGTCCGGCGCGCTGGCCCACGGCGCCGCCGCCCTGTCCGGCCCCGGCGCAGCCGCCGACCCGTTCGAGCCCGTGCACCGGACCATCGCCCGGCACGCGGTCACCACCCCGCACGCCCCGGCCGTCGTCTGCGGCGACACGGTGCTCACCCACCGCGAGCTGGACGCGCGGGCCTCGCGGCTGGCGCGGCGGCTGCAGGGGCTCGGGGTGGGCCCGCAGTCGCTGGTCGCGGTCCACCTGCCGCGCTCGCCCGAGCTGGTGGTCGCGCTGCTGGCGGTGCTCAAGGCCGGGGCCGCCTATCTGCCGACCGACCCGGACTACCCGCCCGCCCGGCTGGAGCACCTGTTCACCGACTCCGGGGTGCGCCAGGTCCTCACGACCTCTGCCCTGCGGGCCGGGCTGCCCGCCGGGCTCCGGGCGGTCGTGGTGGACGGCGCGCCGGACGGCGACCCCGCGGACGTCTTCGCGGACGTCTTCGCGGACGTCTTCGCGGACGTGGACGTGCACCCCGACGAGCTCGCTTACGTCGTCTACACCTCGGGGTCGACCGGCCTGCCGAAGGGTGCGATGAACACGCACGGCGCGCTGGCGGCCTTCGCCGCCGCCCTCGGCCGCGGACTCGGCCTGACGCCCGCCGACCGCGGCCTGATGCTCGCCCCGCTCGGCTTCGACGTCGTCGCCGAGGAGGTGTACCCGTACCTGTGCGCGGGCGGGTCGGTCGCCATGGCCGCGGGCCCGGCGCCCCTGGACGGCGACGCGCTGTGGGCGCTCGTCGAGGCCACCGGCGCCACCAGCCTCTCGACGACGCCGTCCCGGCTGCTGTCCTTCGAGGCGGCCCAGCGGCGGTCGGTCCCGGCGAGCCTGCGGCGGCTGATCTTCGGTTCGGAGGCCGCCCCGACCGCCCGCAGCCTGCTGCCCTGGCGGGAGTGGGGCGGCGACCTGGTGCAGGTGTACGGCGTCACCGAGGCCTGCTGCACCAGCAGCCTGGAGCGCCTGGACCTCGCCCCCGCCGCCGCCCCCGACCTCGATCTCGTCGTCCCGCTGGGGCCCGCCGTCGCGGGGGCCCGGCTGCACGTCGTGGACCCGTGGCTGCGCCCGGTACCGCTCGGGGTGCCCGGCGAGCTCGTCATCGCCGGGGCCGGGGTCGGCCGGGGATACCTGGACCGGCCCGCGCTGACGGCCGAGCGGTTCGTCCCCGACCCCTACGGTGCCCCGGGGAGCCGGCTCTACCGCACCGGGGACGTGGTGCGGGCCCTGGCGGACGGGCGGTTCCAGTTCGTCGGTCGCGACGACGCGCAGGTGAAGATCCGGGGCTTCCGGGTCGAACCGGCCGAGGTCGAGGCCGCGCTGGCCGGGCATCCCGACGTCCGCGGGTGCGCCGTCGTCGCCCGGCCCGACCCGCTGGGCGGGACCCGGCTGCTCGGCTACGTGGTCCTCGGCAGCGACGTCCTCGGCAGCGACGTCCCCGGCGGCGACGCGCCCGCGCCGGCGGAGCTGCGCCGGTGGCTGGGTGAGCGGCTCCCGGAGTGGATGGTGCCGGCGTTCGTCGTCCCGGTGCCCGAGCTGCCTCTGGGCGCCAACGGGAAGGTCGACCGCGCCGCCCTGCCGGAACCGGAGGCGACCGAGGACCGGGCCGGCTACGTCGCCCCCCGCACCCCGATCGAG
>Ga0302321_100003361_pt1 | contig 13729 bp, 11 predicted proteins | sample Fen_T0_1_FD_202505 | JGI IMG/M metagenome (GOLD analysis project Ga0302321, IMG submission 202505) | Peat permafrost microbial communities from Stordalen Mire near Abisko, Sweden - Fen_T0_1 | ecosystem: Environmental > Terrestrial > Soil > Wetlands > Permafrost | place: Sweden: Abisko...
TGTATCATGTGTGTTTCATGTGTGTTTCATGGGGCTCCCAATAACCGCATGCAGACTACAACTTGGCGGGTGCGAGGAACTTTTTGCCAATATCCGAAGGGTGCAGCCATTGTTCATATGTTATTACTTGGCCAGTCCAATAAATTTATCTTTGCGAGGGCACTAGCCCGAAGCAATCTCGCGTAACCTGCAAACAATTGTTTGAATGAACACACGAGATTGCTTCGTCGCCTGGGGAACGGCTCCTCGCAATGACAGGCTGAGTAGTTACGTTATTTATACAAATCCAGCGTATCGATGTAGGTGTAAATCTGGCCGTTCGTGAGAACACCGATTTGCAGGAAGGGGGGCATCATCGCCCAATCGGTACCACTCCAGTCCTTGTTTTTGTAGGTCCAGGTAAAGAAGTATATGTCACTTTTGCCGCCTTCCTGGTACGAAAGCACGGACTGCAACTGGCTGAGGTTTGGTGAATTGGTTTGCGCAAACTGGCGGGCGATGCCGCGCAGCTCGTCCAGGCTGCGGGCCTGGGCCGCCGGAATATCGGGATGAGACTGCCCGCCCGGCTCGATTTGCGCCAGGTGGGCAGTGTCCACGTCGACGGAATAGCGGGTGCCGGCATCGTCCACGTAGACGGCCGCGCTGCGCCAGGGCGAATTCGCGAGCGTGGCAATGGCGGTGTAGGTAAGCACCAGGTCAGGCTGGCCAAGCGCCTGGCGGACCAGCGCCATATTGGCAGCCTTGTCGACCTTGGCCAGCATAGGGGCGATGCGGAACTCTTCGATCATCTGGCCTGCCACGGCGCAGCGCACGGCGCGGTCGTCGAAGACCATCGGGAGGTCCTTGCCCTCGTCGGGGCTGTAGATTGGGAAGGTCGTGGCACTCTCCGCAGGGACGGCCGTGGCCGGGAGACAGTCCGGGCCGGCCTGGGCCAGTAGTTCTTCGTAGTAGGCCTTGTTCTCTGCCGCGGTGGCCCGCGTCGGGTAGGGCGTTGGGCGGGTCTCGTCACGGTAGACCTGGACGTAGAGCGGCTCGAGAGAATTGATGGTCTCCCAGAGCTTCTCGTTCAGGTCCCTGATCAGGGTCTCTGAGTTGCCGGTGAAGAAGACCAGCTCAGCGCCGGTCTGCGGGTCTTTGCGGACTTCCAGCGTGCCATGCTTCTTCTCGGCCTGGACGTTTTGCTGGTAGGCCGCGACCGCCTGGCGGATCTGCTCGAGAATATGGGCCCTGGCCGAGACCGCCGGCTGCGGGGTCGAGGATGGGAGTGCTGTGGACGGGAGCGGGGTGGCGCTGGCTGTGGGCGAGGACGTAGCGGGTGTACCGCGGGCGGGCAAATTAGCCATTGCGACCACAAAGACCAGTGTGATGACCAGCAGGGCAGCGAAGCCGTACAACATATTTTTCATGGGGAGCCTCCGGGTTGGGATGGGTTCCCCGTCATTGTCGGTGTTTTCGCCCGTCTCCGCCACTGTGGATAGCGCTGGTTGGGGGCCTGTGGATTTCCCCAGGCTCAAGACCGCTTCGGTCCTGGAGCGCACGTGCAGCTTGGCATAGATATTCTTGAGATGGAATTCAACAGTACGATCGGAAATGCCCAGCGCCAGGGCAATTTCCTTGTTGCTTTTGCCCTGCAGGAGCAGCGCGGCTACTTGCTGTTCGCGTGCGCTCAGATCAGCGTTGTGTGGCATATTCATGGTCAGGCTCGTAACCCTAGAGTTCGTATCATCTCAATATCTGACGTAACGCACCGATTTCTTTCTTTTGCCACAGAGCCGCGGAGTCGCTGAGATGAAATGACTAAAGAAGCTCTGTGTCTCAGTGTCTCCGCGGCAAGTGCATGTGTCGTGTTCCCTCACCGATTACTAGATTTTTCTGACGTTCTTGCCAAAGCCCGGCTGGACCAGGATGCGGCCGTCGCGATAAGCTTCCGTGCCGCGCAGGACGACGCGGCGTACGCGCCCTTTGACCTGCCAGCCTTCGAAGGGCGTCCAGCCGCAGCGTGTGTGCTGGTCCGCGGCGTGGATCTCGTAGGCGGCCTGCTCGTCGACCTCGACCCAGGTCTCGGGCTGCTCGGGCAGGCCGAAGATGCGGCGCGGGTTCAGGACGGACTTCTGGATGAGGTCGTCCAGGGTCAGGCGGCCTTCGGCAACGGCGGTCAGCAGCAGGGGCAGGAGGGTCTCCAGGCCGGGAAAGCCGGGAGGCGGGTTCCCGCCGTCCTTCTCCGCCAGGGTGTGCGGGGCGTGGTCGGTGGCAAAGCAGTCGATCACGTCCAGGTTGGCCCAGAGCGCGTCCACGTCCGCCTTGCTTGCCAGGCGCGGGCGGACTTCGCCGCGGCCGGGGTGGCCGTGGCTGATGGCGGGAATATCGTCCTTGGTCAGGAAGAGATGCTGCGGGCAGACCTCGCAGGTGACGCGGATGCCGCGCTGCTTGGCGGCCTTGATCAGCAGGACCTCCTCACGCAGCGAAATGTGGGCGATGTGCACCGGCCGGTCGTAGATCTGCGCCATCAGGATGACCGCCGCCATGCTGCGGCTCTCGGAGTGCGCCACGATCGGCAGGTGCTTGGGCCAGCGCTGGAAGTGTTCCTGCCAGAGCGTCATGTCGTCGAGGCGCAGCTCGCCGAAGGTGCTGTCGAGATACATCTTCAAGCCGGCGGCACGTTGGGGCAGGCCGGTGTGGCCCCCCCAATCGGCGTTTTCGGGGCCAGCGCCAATGTACTGGGCGTAATCGCAGCGCGCCTTGCTCGCGGCGGCGTCCAGGGCCAGTTGCATGGTCCCGGTATCGAAGATGGGCGGCTTGGTGTTGGGCATGGCCAGGACCAGGCTGACTCCGCCGGCCAGCGCCGCGCAGGTGCCGCTGTCGTAGTCTTCCTTGTGAGTTGCGCCGGGTTCGCGCAGGTGCACGTGGGGGTCGATCAGGCCGGGGAGGGTTAGCATGGGGTTGGTAGATTGGTAGGTTGGTAGGTTGGTAGTTGGTAAATTGGTAGAGTGGTAGATTGGTAGAGTGGTGATTGGTAGGTTGGTTGGCGATCGAGCGGCAAGGTAAGGGGATTGGGCGTGCAGCGTGCGGCCCAATCCCCAATATACCACCTTAAGCAGCGGAGTGTAGCTTAGTCGCCGCGGACTGCGGGCGCTTTGAAGATCAGGAAGATCAGGTTGATGAGGATGCCCAGGATCGCCGCCAGGACGATGGCCGGGATACCGTTCGGGAACAGGAAGGGCACCTGGAAGGGGAACACGCCGTTGGGTAGCGCCAGGTTGCCGCCGATGCCGGTGATCAGGATCACGGCGCCGATCGCCAGCTGCTTCGGGTCGAACAGGTTGACCTTTTCGGACTGGATCAGGGCTACACCCTGCATGCCGATCACGCCGAACAGGTAGATGCTCAAGCCGCCCTGTACGGCAACCGGCAGCGTATTGACCAGCGCTACCAGCTTGCCAAAGAAGCCCAGGAAGATGGCCATGACGCCGGCGGTCATCAACACGGCCACCGAGTAGTTGCGCGTGATCGCCATCAGGGAGTTGTTCTCGCCATAGTTAGTGCCGGCGCAGCCGCCCAGCAGGCCGACGATGATGTCGTCGGAACCATCGGCCACCAGGTTGAGGCCGATCAGCTCCTTGATGTTATAGGGCTTGCGGCCCATTTCGACTGCCAATTCGTCGATGTACAGGCTCATCTGGTAGAGATGTGCGGTGCTTTCGGGGACGGTGGCGATGAAGATCAAAGCGATGCTGAGCGCCATGCCCCAGGCATTGGGATCGGTAAAAGCGGGGAGGGTGAGCTTGGGAAGCGCCACCCAGTCCGCCGCTGCGACGGTTTCGAAGTGCACCAGCCCAAACGGGATGGCAACGATGTAGCCAAAGATCGCGCCGAGCAGGATCGGCAGCATGCCGATCAGGCCTTTGCCCTGCAGATAGACCGAGAACAGGATGGTGGCGATCAAGGTCAGGAAGGCCACCGTCCAGAACTTCCAGGCCACGTCTGCGGCGGCGTTGACGGACATGCCGCCGGCGTTGTTCAATGCTGCGCCGGCCAGCGCCACGCCGATGACCATGGCCATCGAGCCGGTGATGATGGGGGGCAGCACCCGGTCGAGCGCCTGTTTGCCGACGCGCATGATCAGCAGCCCAATCAGAATTTCGAAGATGGCGGTGAGGATGATGCCCACCTGGACGATCCTGACGCCATCCGGACAATAGACCTGGGCCGGGTCATTGAAACAGGCCGGCGCGAACTTGCTCATGACCGTGATGACGACTGCGATGTAAGAAAACGATGAGCCATAATACATGGGGATCTTGCGGCGGGCCACCAGCAAGGCGATGATGGTGCCCAACCCCGAGGCCAGCAGGGTGATGCCGACGTCGAACTTGGTCAGGATGGCGACGAGCACGGTGGCGGGAAACATGGTCAGGAACTGCTGGAAACCCAGGCTGAGCATGGCCCCGACGGGCGGGATGTCATCGGGCAGGAAGCCGATGACCTTTGGAGCTTTTGTTTCTGCGGACATTGCACTCTCCTTCGTTCAAAAAATTTGAATAAAGCGACCGGTCGGCCCCGTAGGGGCAAAGTACCCCGTCGGGACAAAAAAAGAGAGCCGTTCAAAACGGCTCTCCTAATTCCAAAAATGAATAAGCATCCTTCCGGAAATGCACCGACGCAGCAGGTTATCTTTGAATCTGTTCATATTGTCGACTATTCTATGCAGATTGGAGTTCCTGTCAAGAGTTGAGGCTGAAGTTCCTCAGTGCGGGTCGGGAGACCCGCACTCAACAAGGGAGACCCGTACTCAACAAGGCAGGCGCATTTTCGTAGCTGTACTCGAGCTGCAATCGAGACTCAATCATCGTCGCGGGGGACGCAAAAAAGCAGGAGCAAAGAGCAAGAACAATCACCACGAAGGACACGACACTTGCACCGCACTCCCGGAAGGACACCGGGACGGTGTACCCTGCGGGCATGATATCCCACTCCGTTACACTTCGGGGATAATATGCGTTCCCTGGCACCGCCCGCCAGGGCAGGTGTGGTGCAGTGCAGGTGAGTGACACGACGGAAAACCAAGAGCAGGTAAAACAAGAGCAGGGGGGCTTTGATTAGGGAAGGGCGCGGGGACCGCGCCCCTACGATCTATTGAGCGTCGGGGCTCACCGGGGTTACGGTATCCAGCTGACCGTGCCGGGCTGCCCGCCCACGTCTGTAACCAGCATCGTCGATTGGCTGCCGTCGGGTTTCATCACAAAGATGCCGGCGCCGCTGTAGCTGGCCAGGTACTGCCGGTCGGGCGAGTAGCTGGCGAACAGGCCAACGGCGTTGATGTGCGTCAACTGGGCCGGGGTGCCGCCCGACAGCGGGATGGACCACCAGTCCGAGGGGACCGTGTGGGCGGAGGCCACGCTGACCCCTAGCAAGCGCTCGAACCAGCCCGGCGCGGCGGATTGCTGCTGGACGACGGCGCTGAACAGGATGGAGCCGTTATCGGCGCTAAAGATCGGCGCATCGATGATGTCCGACATGCCCTGGCTGGCCTGGCTGAGGTTCTGCGGGTTGCTGCCGTCCGCGTTGGCCACGTAGAGGTTGTTCTTCCCCGTCAGCGGGTCGAGCGAAACGTAAGCCAGGTGCGCCGCATCCCCCGAGAGCCTGGGCCAGTAGGCCTGGTCGGCGAGCTTCTGGGGCTGGCCGGCAGGGTAGGCCATGCGCTCGACTTCGTAGATGGGATAGTGCTGCTTGGGCATGGTGGGAGGCGCCTGGAAATTGACGTGTGTGAAATACAGGTATTTCCCATCCGCAGACCATTCCGGCTGGAAGTATTCATCGTTGGGGGTTGGGGGCATGAAGAGCAGCTGCGGCGGCGCGGAGCCGTCGAGCGGCAGGCTGTACAGCTCCTGGTGGCCGCTCAAGTCCGTCCCCGGTGGGGGCGAATATGCCATGATCAAAGCCTTGCCATCCGGCGAAACGCTCGCGAAATAGATGAAACCGTTGGATGGAGCCTGGAAAACCGTGGCACCTTTCCCCGTGGCCAGGTCGAGCATCTGGATGCGCATGTAAGGCGTATTGCCATCCTGGCCCGACGCGGTGTAGACCAGCTTGCCGGTTAGCTTCAAGTCTCCCCAGGTGAGCGGGACGCTGAACGCCGGCAGGGAAGGCCCGGCGGGTGTATTCTGCAGGGCCGGGGCAGGCGTAGGTGTACCTGCCAAAGCTGTGGGCGTGGGGCTGGCGGTCTGGTTGATATCGATGGAGCAGGCGGAGAGAACCAGTAAGCAAAACAGACAGGCAAGGGTCAGACGAGAGTTGGGCATGGCAGGGTACTTTCTCGAGAAAAGAGGGTAAAGTGAAGGGCGAGGCCCCCCTCAATCCCCCCATTTTATAACCCAGAATGGGGGGAAGCTTTCAGCAGTGGCGGGCGACCACAAGGGTCGCCCCTACGGGTGGGGCGCCAGGGTGCGGATGTAGTTGACCAGGTTCCAGCGGTCGGTGTCCGAGATCACGGTCTTCCAGGCCGGCATGCGCGAGCCGGGGAAGCCGTTCGTGATCCATTCGAAGAGCTGCGCGTCGGTATGGATGCCGGGGATGGCGTGGTAGCTCAGGTCGGCGGGGCGCGGGTTGAGCGTCAGCCCGACCGGTCCATCGCCCTTGCCAAAGACGCCGTGACAGGCCACGCAGTCCGTGCTGTAGAGGGCCTGCCCTGCGGCGATCGATCTGGCATCGGGCAGGACCGGGTTGGCCTGGGTGTTGCCGACCGGCGCCGGGCGCAGCAGCAAGACCAGGCCCGCGCCGATCAATACGGCGCCCAACAGCCCGCCCGTCCCATAGCGCAGAATGGGCTGTTTGGCCAGCAGGTACATCAGCAAGATGAAGATCAGCCCGTCGAGCAGGATCATGGCCGCCGCGAATTTTGTGGTGGCGTAATCCAGGTTGTTCGCGCCGGGGTTGTTGACGGCGAAATTGAAATTGGCGTAGGCGTCGAATTTGTTCTCGCGTCGCACGATGGCTTGCACCTGCCAGCTCCCCGGCAGGCTGAAATAGCTGCCTTTGGTGACGTAAGTGCCGTCGCCCTGGCTGATCAGCTGCACGTCGGAGGGCGGGATGTCCTTCTGGCTGGGGGTAAAGCGCAGCAGGGCCTGCTTGACGGACTGCACAGGCTGGCCGTTGGAGCTGACCTGCAAGGTAAACGTGTTCTGGCCGACCTGTCCCGGCGAGACCGTAAGCTCCATGGCGAGATCGTCGCTGCTGGTGCTGCCGCTCAGGTCCGTGGTGGGCGGAGTGACCCTGGCCGGCGGCAGGTAGGTCAGCAGGCTGACGACCACCAGCAGCAGCGCCGCCAGGATGATCTCACCCCGGACCATGCTCTCGAAGCGCTGCACCAACGGCACGTTGCTGCCATTGCCCAGGCGCTCGCGCTTCAGGCGCGGAGAAATGAGCAGCAGGTTGGCGGCGGCCAGCACCAGCAGGGCGGCCACAAAGCCCTGTTTGAGAAACAGGACGTGGCCATACAGCGTGGTATCGAGGGCGTCCAGTGTGCCGACCCGCAAGAAGGCCGCGTACAAGCCGGTGACGCCAATTACGCCCACGCTCAGCAGGGCCATCAGCGAGAAGCGCCCAGCGGCAATCGACGTCAGGCGCGTGCGCAGTGTGCCGGTCACGCGCTGAAGCTCGCGCAGGCCGGTCAACAGATACGCCAGGCTGCCGAACCAGATACTCATGCCGGTGATGTGCAGCCAATCGGCAATGACGGGCAGGGCCGGATGGGCCTCACTGGCGGCGTGGCTGGTCAGGCTGATGGTCAGCAGCAAGGCCAGGGCGGTGGCAAAGCCCGCCGCGCGCTTCCAATTTGCGAAACGGCTGCGGCTCAACAAGATGCCAAGCATGGCCAGCGCCAGGCGCACCAGCCAGATGGCGCCCAGGCGCGTGCTGGTCAGAACCAGGCCGGTCTGGGGAGCCCAGGGCCAGGCCAGTTCGCTGCCGGTGATCTGCCCGGCTTCGGAGAGCAAGCCCAGCGCCAGGGCCAGCAGCACGGCCATCCAACTGAACGCAGCGAGCTTGTCCCAGACCGGCGGGCGGTGTACTTCGGGAGGGTATCCGTTCGCGTCCGATTTGATGAAGGCCGGGTTCCAGACCAGCACGCTGAAGGCGGTCTGTCCCACCAGCAAAGCCAGCGCGGCCAGCAGCAGCCACTTGGAGACCAGCGTGCTGAGCGGCAGGGAAAAACTACTGGTCTGCTGGACGGAGGCCAGCGCGGCGCTGCTGACGTTGCCTACCGCAAAGGGAAACGACCCGGTCGTCAGGTGGCCGTCGGTGGCCGAAAGCGCCTTCCAGGAGACGGTGTAAACGCCATCGGCCAGCGAACGCAGCGAAACGGTCAGGCGCGCCGGGTCGGTCTCATCCACACGCACGTCCCCCATGTCCATGACCAGACCGTTGGAATCGTAGACCGATATCGAGCTCAAGCCCGGCTGCAGGGTCTCGCTGAAGTAGATTTCCACCTGCGCGGGCGATTGAGGCAGGATGGCGTTGGGTGCCGGGCTGGAGCGCACAAAAAGTGCATGTGCGTAGGCTGGTGAGACGGCCCATGCACAAAAGAGCAGGACGAAGATAAGTGAAAAACAGCACTTTTTCATCAAGAGAAGGAGAGATGGCGGAAGATCAGGAACGGGGCTTGCGCAAGGCAACCACGCCCAGGACGAGTGCGACCAGCGCCAGCAGCAGAGCGCCGCCTGCAAGCCAGGTGCCCAGGCCGGGGCCGCCTTGTGAGCTTGGCGGCACCTTCGGGAAAGCCAGCGTATCGGCCGGGACGACCTCCTCGGGCTGGACGTCCACGTTGACGGCGGTATCCCCCAACGCGCCGCGCAGCTGGACGGTGTACTGCCCGGGAACGGCCGGCAGGATAGGGGCGATGTACTGGTTGACAGCGTCCTCGCTCAAGGGTTGTAGCTGTAAGGTCCTGGTCTGGCCCCCATAGGTGACGTTGACGATCAGTTTCGAAATGTCCACTGCGGCGCCGGCGGCGGTGGTGTCGACCACGTTCACCACGATGGCGTTGCGCTGGCCGACGACGGGCGGCTCGTCCACCCAGCCGACCTCGAGGTCGTACTTCCCGGCATGGACGGTGGTGTGGGCCAGGGCGACGCCATAAACAACCAGCAGGGCGAACGATGCGAGCAGGGTAGCACGAATAAGAGCCTTTCTATGCGGCATTGTTGTGATCTCCGTAACTGTAAAGGGAATAACGATAATCAATCTCGTTTCCATGCGAACGGCTATAGCGTATCACGGGAGGATTAATTTCCAATTAGCATGGCTCCCCCATAAAAAAGCCCGGACGATAAGCGTCCGGGCCAGGGAAAGGGGCTTACTTCAGCGCAGAAATGATCTGCGTGACGTCGTATTTGAGCATGTCAATGTAGGTCGCCGCGGGGCCATCTGCGGTGGAAGTGCCTTCCACGTAGAGCCCGGTGTTGACTTTTACGCCGGTCTCGGAGGCGATCTGTTCTGCCAGGGCCCGGTTCTCGCCGACGTCCAGGAAGATGGCCGGGGCGGCGCTGCCCTTGATCGTTTCGATCAGGGCAGCCAGCTCCCTGGCGGAGGGGGAGGCCGCGTCGGACACGCCGGGGATGACCGCACCGACGACCTTGAAGCCATAGGCGGCGGCAAAGTATCCGAGCGCGTCGTGATTGGTCACCAGCAGCCGTTTGGATGCGGGTAGTGGACTGACCTGGCTCTTGATCCAGATATCCAGGTCCTTGAGCCGGGCGATGTAGGCATCGGCGTTTTGGGTGTAACTATCCTTGCCGGCGGGGTCGGCCTGGATCAGGCCGTCGCGGATGTTGTGCACGTAGGTGATGACGTTGAGCGGGTTCATCCACATATGCGGGTCGCCATCCGGGTGCTCCCCGGTCGGGTCGGGGTGGGGGGCCAGTCCCTGGGTGGCAACGACCAGAAGCTGCTGGCCCCCGCTATTTTCGAGGGTCTTCTTGAGCCAGGTTTCGTAACCCAGGCCATTGACGATCAGCACCTGGCTCGTGGCAATGGCAGTGATGTCCTGCGGCCGGGGTTCGAATTCGTGCGGGTCGACCCCGGGGGGGATGAGCGTCACGACCTGCAGGCGTGTCCCGGCCACGTTCCGGGCGATATCCGCCAGGAAGGATTCCGTCGCCATGACTTTCGGTCCGGCAGGCGGGGTGGAGTTCGCCGAGGTGCCTGAGCAGGCGCTCAGGAGGCTGACGAACAGGGCAAGGCATAGAAACAAATTTATCTTGCGCATGGGGAAAGTTCCATTCGGGCTATGCGGCCGCGCTGATGAGCAGCAGGGCTTCTTTTAGTTTTTGTACTTCATCAAGGGTGTTGTAATGGACCGCGCCGACGCGCAGCATGCCGCCGCTTTGTTCCAGGCCGAGGCGCTCGGTGACGCCGATGGCGTAATAATTCCCATCCCAGGCGTGGATGCCCAGCTCGGCCAGCTTTTCAGCCAGCAGCCGGGGGTGCAGTTCCTTGAGACGGAAGGAGAAAGTCGGCACGCGTTGGTCGACGCGGGCGGCGTCGGCCAGGCCGTAGAGCTTCAAGCCGGGGACGGACTGAAAAACGGAGAGCAGGCTGCGGCTGAGCTCGAACTCGTAGGTGCGGATGGCCGTCATGGCCTTCTTCAGCGTCAGGCGGCGCCCCTGGTACGTTCCCGGCAGAGCCTCGGCGCCAAAGGTACGTCCGAGCCAATCCAGGTATTCAATGGCGCCCAGCACGCCGGCCAGGCCTTCGTGGTTCTGGGTGCCGGTCTCGAACTTGCCGGGCAGGGCATCGCTGGCCGGGCGCACCTTGTAGGCAAAGAGCTGTTCCAGAAGGGCCTGCCGTCCGTACAGGATGCCAACGTGCGGCCCAAAGAATTTGTAGGCTGAGCACACCAGGAAATCGCAGCCCAACTGCTGGACGTCGATGGGCCCATGCGGGGCATATTGCACGGCGTCCACATAGACCCAAGCGCCGGCGGCGTGCGCCATGCGGATGATCTCGGGCAGGGGATTGATGGTGCCGAGCGAGTTCGAGGCGTAGCCGACGGCCAGCAGGCGGGGTCTGTGCGCCAGGGCGGCCTGGAGGCTATCCATGTCGAGGGTGCCGTCTTCGGGATGGAAATCCACCCAGAGCACATCACAGCCGCGGTCCTGTGCGGCCAGCACCCAGGGCGTGACGTTGGCATCGTGGTCGAGGCGGGTGACTGCGATGGCGTCGCCGGGCTGCCACAGGCGGGAGATCGAACGGCTGATATGCAGGGTGAGCGTGGTCATATTGGCGCCGAAGACGATCTCCTCGGGGCCGGCGGCGTTCAGGAAATCGGCCATGGCCTGGTGCGCCTCGGCCAGGGTGAGGTCCGAGGCGATGCTGGTGTGGAAGGCGCCTGCGTGGTTGGCGTTGTTCTCCAGCAGGTACTTGGTGATGCGCACCATTGAAAAGGTGGCAATCTGGGTGCCGCCGGGATTATCCAGAAACACGGCGGGGCGGTTCAGCGCGGGGAAGCGCTCGCGCACGGCGGTGAGATCAAGGCTCATAGAGATTTCTCCATGAAAAGGGGTGTGGTGGCTTGATTATATAACTGATGTTACGCAGAGCCGAGAAAGATCAAAATCATTAACCACGAAGGGCACGAAGTACCACGAAGGAAAACCAAGAGCGGTAAATCAAGACCAAGTGTCCTTTGTGGAAGCCCTCAATGTTTTTTTTTTGAGGTTTGAGCTCTTTGGGCTTAAAACCCGGATAGTGTGTAACATCATTTATATAATACCCGCGGGTACAGCCCAGTGCTTTACAGTAAAAAAAGACTGGCTCATCTGGATAATTTCCAGGATGAGCCCGTCTTTTTTAGTTTGTGAAGTTAAATGACAGATGCCAGGGTGAGGGGGGCACCCTGACATCTGTCAACAATATATTACTATAAGGGCGACCAAAATGCAAGTACTTTTCCTTAAAAAAACCTAAGAGATTTGAAAGTTGGTGGGCAAGTGCCCCAGGCCGGAATTGAACCGACAACCTTAGCCTTAGGAGTGCTCTGCTCTGTCCATTTGAGCTACTGGGGCGCGCGTGCAAAAATTATACCCGAAAAAAGATGTGTGGGCGCGGGCTGGACGAACGGGTGCAGCTTAATTTATTGACGAGTCCCTGAAGACCGTCCTTCGACTTCGCCCCCGCAAGGGCATCGGGGACTTCGCAGGATGAGGTAGACTTTTTGTTATGGTTTGCCAAAAGGTTAAGATGCGCCCCTGTTGGCAGTCGTGATTGTGTTTGGCGAGGGACTTTGCTATACTCAGTGCAAAGCGGGATGCCATTGGTCTGCCAAGCATGCGTTATCGTGACTTGATCAAAAAGTAAGTGGGTGCAGACTACACGGTTTCGGACAAGGTGGGCAGCGCGCGAGGCCTATCGAGGAGAAATGACGTATATAGGTCAGGATGAAATACAGGATCCAATCCCCTACGGGACAGGGAGTGCGCGAAGCTTTTGCAGCCGCCGCCCAGCTGCGACTTCGCTGACGTTATTCGATATGCGCCAAGGAGGCGCAAGCCATGGCATATAATTCAGGCGCAGTGGCGGCGGCCGCTGCCGCAAGACAACGCATGTTGGAACATGAGGAAGAGGAACAAATGACCCCTTATTCGAATGACGAGCTACAAAACGATTGGGAGTTCAAGATCGTGCGCGCCGGTTATCGCGCCTTTGGCAGCCCCGACAAGCTGAACAAGCTCGTCGAGCAGGAGAAGCAGGCCGGCTGGGTATTGCTGGAGAAACTGGACGACAGCCGGGTGCGTTTCAAGCGTCCGCGCAGCGCGGGGGCTAACGATGCGCAGTTGGTGGCGAACGGCATCGATCCCTACCGCACGCAGTACGGTGCGCAGCGCACCATCGCTGTAATCGCGATCGCACTGGGTATCATGTTCCTCCTATTGATGTTGGGCATCATCACCATGCTGACTGTCTCCCCGCGCTGAACCGCGCAGAGAAAGCGCCTGGGGCACGCATTTTAGCGGGACTTGGAAAACATGCGCATAAAAGTAGCCTAATGAAACTCTGCGAATACACACCCGCCGATGAACAGGATTGTCTGGCGATCTTCGACAGCAATACGCCGGCTTTCTTTGTCCCCCAGGAATGCGAGACCTTCCAGGGCTTCCTGCGCGGGCTGGCGGCGCCGTATGCCTATTTCGTGGTGCGCGACGAGAGCGGAACGGTGGTGGCCTGTGGCGGGATCAAGCTGGAGCTATCCAACCGGGTGGCCAAGCTGCGCTGGGACATGGTTACGGGCGTGCTGCATGGCCGCAAGATCGGGACGTTCCTGACGTCGAGCAGGCTGGCGTTGATCCGCCAGTCCGTAGAAATCCAGACGGTGCGGCTGCATACCAGCCAGTATTCCTACAAGTTCTACGAAAAGATGGGTTTCGATACACTGCACATTACCCCGGATGGGATCGTGCCGGGGATGGACGAATATGCGATGGAGTTGATGTTGGGGGAAGGCAAAGGGGATACAATGTAGCGAAGCGGGCCGCGCAGAAAGCCCGTTCATCGGCAAGCGGAGAAAACAATGATCGTCATTTCAGACATGATGGGAACACTGACCACTGGTTCGCCGGTGTTGGGCCTGGTGGGCTGGGTGCGACATAACCAGAGCGTGCCGCGCGCCAACTTCTTCATGGCGCGTATGCTGCCGACGTATATCATGGCCAAAGCCGGCTGGCTGGACTGGCAGAAA
>Ga0302321_100003362_pt1 | contig 13727 bp, 9 predicted proteins | sample Fen_T0_1_FD_202505 | JGI IMG/M metagenome (GOLD analysis project Ga0302321, IMG submission 202505) | Peat permafrost microbial communities from Stordalen Mire near Abisko, Sweden - Fen_T0_1 | ecosystem: Environmental > Terrestrial > Soil > Wetlands > Permafrost | place: Sweden: Abisko...
CGGCAAAACGTTCGCCAACGACTCAGCCCAGCGGTTGCACGCCGAGCGTGCCGTCGAGCTTTTCGCGGTAGGCAGGTGACTGCACCTCTTGAAGCTTGCTGCGGGTGTGAGCCAAACGACCTTTTAGATCCAAACGCGTGACGGTGTCGGCGTAACTCGGTCGGTCGAGATAGGCTTCCAGATAGGTGACGTGACGTTTCCAGAGGTTCGTCTCGATCTTCTGCTTGGCTTCAAGACGCTCTTTATACCATGGACTCACGAGCAAGTTCTCCCGCGTGAAGAGCGCGCGGATTTCAGGCGAGTTGAGGTTCTTTCCTTCAAATTGCCCATAGGCCATAATATGAAGCAGGGCCTTGAGCGGCGGGCAGGCAAGCTCCACGCCACCATCGGCAAAATAACTTTCGGCCACGCGGCGGTGGGTTGCACAGATGTTGTCCATGCCGTCGACAAACACATCCATGCCCTGCAACTCGGGCTTGAGCATCTCGTCCGTGAAGACCACGTGCGGGTGATTGAAAACGCGTCCGAAATAAATACGAACGAAACGGGTGGTGATGCGATAGCCGAGGCGGCTGGCGAGTACCGGTTTCCCGTCGTAGGTGAAGTCCGCGCATTTCTCGAGACAGCCGTCGGCGATCAAAGCGCGTGCGTCGCGTTCGGCCACCGTCATGCGTGAAAACACTTCGGGCACCAGAAGGCTCACGTCGTGATCGACGCGGGTTTTGGGTCCAACATAACCAGCCGCTGAGAGAAAAACGTCGTGCCCGGTGAGGATGAGTGAAATGAGCGCGGCGTTGACATCGATGACCGGCGGCAGCGCGTTGAACGGACCTTTGGTGAGTGCACCTTCGGAACCGGCGCCCGTCGTCGAGGGCGATTTACCCGTCATGCTGCTGATAAACTCCATGAACGCCTCGGGAAGATCGAGGTAGTGAATGGGGTTGAAGACTGCGAGCGAGCGAATGCCTTTTTCCGGCGGGTTATTGCGACGGCCGGGGACGACTATGCTCACCGGCGAATGCACGGCCTCGTTGGTGGTGATGCAACGATGCAGGCGCGCGGAGATCTGCGCCAGATAAGTGCCCCGGGCGTCGGTTACATCAGGTCGAACTTGGAGATAGCGGGGGTTTTTAGTCGGTTTGCCATCGACAATGCGCGGGTGTGCGGACGAAACAAAATAGCGTGGCGTGGCACCGGGAGCGGCCGCGGCTTTGATGAGCTGCCGCATGGGCTCGGTGTAGGCGGTATAACCAATCGCTTCCTCCATGATCGCGCGGGCGTCGTCACCCGTCAGCGGTTCGTAATTGGAGAGAAACGTACCGGGCGAGGCCATGTCGGCTTCCGCCTGATGATCGTAGCCGCGGTGAATCGCGTCGTCGGGCCGCTGGAAGAGCCGGGCTTCACAATTTTGCACGAACTTTAGCGATGGTGCCAAGGTCGGCAACGGAATGCTCGGGCGAGACTCCACCGTCTGTGTGGGCGCCACGACGGAGGCGGTGATGTCGTCCTCCATCTGGACTTTTGCGGCGGGATGGAAATCGGCGCGCAGACCGAAAACGCGCCAGGAGCCGTCTTCCTCGAAGCCAACACGGAGGTAGTTGGTCACGAGCTTGCGTCCGTCGAGCTTGAGTTCGTTACCAAGGCGACCGTTGATCGTGTCGACCGAGAAATGGTGCAGCCAGCGATCCTGCCACTCGGGCTGGTAGTAGCGTTTCAGGACGAAGATGAGCTCCTTGATGTGCTGCGGAATCGCGCGGAGCCACGCGTTGTATTCCTCGCTATATTCGCGACGGGAAGGGGTGAGGAGTTTGATTACGCTGCCGAGCGAACGTCCGGCGCTGAGAATCGGACGCTTGTCTTTGCCGTTGCGCGATGGTTCGCGAAACCGGTTTGATGTATCGCGGTTGAGGATCGCGTGGACCTGATCGAAATCGCGATCGAAGTCGGAAACAAAAACGTGGCCGGGGAAAATCGCGTAGGCGATCGCCTTGGAGATTTCGGATTTGCCGCCGCCGGAAACTGTGCAGGGTTTGTGGCAAAGCGTGCCCTCGGGCACGGTCCCAACCAGACGCCAGACACCTTTCGCGCCGGGCACAGGCTCCATGTGAACCCGGTAGCCGCTCGGGCGCACGTAAGTTTTGTCGGCGAGCAATTTGATGGAGCACGCTTTGCCTTCGGCGTTGGCCCAGGTAATCGTTTGTTTGTGCAGGTCGAAACGCGTGTCTTCGCGCACATAAATGACGTCGGGATGCTTTCGATCGACCGCGTAACCTTCCGGTAAAACCTGCAAACGATCACCAAGCCTCGCGGTCATTTCGCTGAAGGAAAATTCCCGCGTCGTCGGGTACTTGATAAACTCCTCGCCCAAGTCATAGCTCGGGTAAACGAGCGCGCCGCCGGCATGTTCTTCCTCGGCAAGACCGTAGAGATTGGCCGAAAAACTGATCTGCGTCTTAACCTCTTTCTTGCAGTAACCAAAATAGTTGTCGGCGATGATCGTCACCATCACGCCACGTGCATCGCGAGCGGTGATTTTGAAGGCGGAGCCGCCGTTGTAGATTTCCGCCTCGTCCTTCCAGCACATGCCGTCGCGGCGCTGGCGCGGCGTAGCGAGATCCCAATGCGGCAGGCCGACGAGATGCTTTGGTACGGTCGTCAGGTGGGGTGCAAGAATCACGCAGCCGGTGTGGCCGGTCCAGTGATCGACATCGAGACCAGCGTCGTTCTCCGGCAAATACGGATCGCCGGCATTGCCAAAAATCGACTCGACGAAATCGAGATTGCTCACGAGCGAACCGGGCGCGAGGAAACGGATTTCCATGCGTTTCTCCTCAATGAAGCCCGGCACTTCCGGGCACACCAGCGGGCGTAACAGCAGCGAGACAAAACACTCCGCTTGCTCGGCGCGTCCCGCCGTGAACGGCAGACGCAGCAATTCTCGCGGCGGCCGCAAAGCAAGATCGAGCAACTTTGAATACACGGCCTTGGGCACGACGAGTTTGTCGTCCGGCACCGGCAAACCGCCATCGGCAATATGAAACACCCCTTGCGTCGTGCGTCGGTCGTTGGCCGGATTGTGCAGCACACCCTGGCGCACGCGATAGCTCTTGAGCAGCGAAGAACTAAAATCGTCGCCTTCCGCCGGCAGCGAAAGCGTCCGTGCGAGTCCCGCTTCGTCCAAAATAAAAGTGCGCGCAGGCAGGCGCGGAGAAGGGCCGATGTCGGTGAGATAGCCTTCGAGCCAGGCCTGTATGCGGTGATCGACCGGGCTGAGCGGATCGATCAGCTGGCGCGTGGTTTCACGGTAGCGGGAAAAAATCGGCGCGGCGAGCGAGGTCCAGGCGGCTCCCTCGGCGTCGGCTACCGTTGGGCAGCCCAGCAAGGCAAGGCGGAGGTTGATCGCATGGCGAAGCTTCTCGGTGATCTGGTCGGCAGTGGGCGAGGACATGGTGGCGCGTTAAATTGACTGCGGTTGGAGGAAATCCATTCCGTCAGTAAAATTTATCTGAGCTCTCGGGCATTTCGGCAACGCAAGGTTTTCATAAAAAAGCCGACGCCGTTTTCACTGGACCCGGCGTCTCATCTGCTTTGCCACCATGAAATAACATGATGCACCAGTTCGACGAACATAGCAGCAAACGTTCCAAAATAGATGATCGTCGCCACCAGCAAGGCGTAGCCGACCAGTATCGCGAGTCCGTCCCGTTCCATAATGCCGAGCATGCCGATGAAAACTGCAAGCCCGGGCAGGGTATTGGTAAAGGGGATACCTCCGAGCGGGAGAGCCAGTAACAAAGCAGCAAAGCAAACAATCCAACTATGAAAACGCAGCCGGGCCGGTGTGTTCGTCAACCAGTTCCAGCGCACATGCAGTCGTCGCTCGATCCAGCCCACCAGACGTTCGGTTGCGCCGATCACGGTCTTGAAAAACCGCGGCGGCAGCTTCAACGCCAGCAGACGTTTTGGCAGCCAGGGCGCCAACCCGAGCGCATGGCGTCCGGCGATAAACGCGATCACCAGCCCGAAAGGCGTCGACAATCCCGGGATCATTATCGGCGCGCAAAAAGGCAGCCCCAAAATCAACACGAGCAAAGCCGAAGCTCTTGCGCCCAGCCGCTCCATCAACTCGGACAAAGTCACTTCGCGCTCGGCAAACACCTCCGCCAACGCCTTCAATTCCATTGAAAGTGTCGGCGCCGAGCGGGGCAGGGCAGTGCCCGCACCTTCAGGTGCCACGTCGGTTGCCATAAAGTGCGATGTGAAGGCGCGGCGCGTAGCGATAGCCCCGGTTTTTGCACAGCTCAGCCAGCCAGATCGCCCGCGAATGCAATACCTCCAGCGATGTTCCCTCGGGCATGAGCAAAATCTTGGCCCTTGGCACAGGTTCTGCCAATTCGCACAACAAGCCTTCGATTTCCTCCACGTCGGCAGCAGACGCGACGACGAATTTGAGTTGATAGGGATATTGAGTGAGCCACCCGCGCACCACCTCCGGCTGCCAGCGCAACCGTTCATGTTTTTCCCGCCACGATGCCGGCAGGCGGTCATCGGGCGCTGAATTGGCCAGCTTCGGGCTGAGTGACGCGAGATCGCAGGGGATGCCTTCGGGTAATACCGTGGCCGCGGTTTCGATCGTAATGTGATGTCCGAGTCCTTTGATTTCTGTCGCCAGTTCATGAATACCGCTGGCAATCATCGGTTCGCCACCGGTCAACACGACGTGCCGGACCGGGAAAGTCGAAACCTGCGCGATAATTTGGTCGATAGAGAGCGTATCCCCCTCCGGATTCCACGAGGCGTATGGCGTGTCGCACCAGTTGCAACGGAGATTGCAGCCCGACAACCGCACAAAAACCGAGGGCACGCCGGCCAGCTCGCCCTCGCCCTGCAAGGAATGAAATATTTCGGAAATCAGCATCGGGACGGTCGCGCTCAATGGCGTGAGGGTTTTGGCGGTAGGGCAGCACGCGAAAAATATTCCGTCGGATCGGTCAGGCCGGCCTCGATAAAGGCTTCCCGCCGCTCTACGCAGGTGCCGCAGGTGCCGCAGTGAATCGCACCGCCTTTGTAGCAGGACCAGGTTCGCGCGTAATCCACGCCAAGTCTCACCCCTTCGGCTGCAATCTGGCTCTTGCTCATGGCGATGAAAGGCCGCAGCAACTTTATTCCTTCGTAGGTGCCGAGCCGCATCGCGTCGCCCATCGCCTGCATGAAAACTTCGCGGCAATCGGGGTAAATCACGTGGTCGCCGCTGTGTGCAGCTATAACCAGTCCGTCAGCGCCAACGCTTTCAGCAAAACCCGTTGCGATCGAGAGCATGATCGCGTTGCGAAAAGGCACGACGGTTTGCTTCATGTTGGCCGCAGCGTAATGGCCGTCCGGGATGTCGCCGCCCGAAGCGAGAAGATCCGACGCAAAAAGCCGGTTCATAAAATCCAACGAAACCACCTCGTGTCGCACGCCGAGTTTGGCGGCATGTTCGGCGGCGAACGGCAGCTCGCGGGGGTTGTGCTTGGAGCCGTAGTTGAAACTCAACGACGCCACCACGCCATGCTCGCGCCGCGCCCGATAAAGAGCGGTCACCGAGTCCATGCCACCGGAACAGAGTACAACGACTTTCATTGTCATCGCGCAGAAAAGCATAAGAGTAGCGGAAAACAAAGCTTCTCCGTCGGTCTCCCCCCCGCCGGCCCTTTCCTTTTTGCCCTCTCCCGTCCTGTTCATGATCATTTTTCACGATCCCCAATGCGCCGATTACGGTGCAACTGCGCAGTACGAGCAGCCGGCCCGGACGGGAACAACCGTAGCTTTGCTCCGCGCCAAGCACCTCGACTGGCAATGGCGTCTGCCCCCGGTCGCCGAGGAAGCCGTGTTGAAACTGGTTCATTCGCCACAATATCTCGAACGTCTGCAGTACGCCGCCGATTTTGACGAGGACACGCCCTACTTCGAAGGCATTTACACCCATGCCCGTCGGTCGGTCGGCGCCGCGCTCGCTGCGATGACGGCCGCGCTCGACGAAAAACAAAAGGCTTTCGCGCTCATGCGTCCGCCCGGGCACCACGCACTGCCTTCGCAGGCGATGGGATTTTGCTATCTCAACCAAATCGCCATTACCGCGCTGGCCGCCCAAAAACGCGGCATCGCCCGCGTCGCAATTTGGGATTTTGACGCCCATCACGGAAATGGCACCGAGGATATTCTGCATGACCACGAGGGAATCCTTTTTGTCGATGTCCACGAGGATCCGGCGTATCCGCACACCGGCAAAGTGACTTCGGGCAACTGCCGCAACTACTGCGTCGCCCCACACTCGCCGCGCGAAGAACACATGGCCGCGCTCCGGCGGTCGTGGAGCGAAGTGCTGGCGTTTCGTCCCGAGCTGGTGCTGGTTTCAGCGGGCTTCGATGCCTACGCGCGCGATCCGATCACGAAGATGTCACTTGAAGCCGAAGATTTTGCCGAACTCGGACGCTGGCTGGCCGCAGCGCAGATACCCGCGGCCGCCCTGCTCGAAGGCGGTTACAGCCCGGATCTGCCACACCTCGTTGATTCGTTTTTGACCACGTGGGGGATGTAGGTTTGCTGATACCCCTCCGTGAACGCCACTCCTGTCTATCAGCTTGTTGAAAACTCTGCGCAACTTGCGCCTCTGCTGGCCGCTTTGGACCGGTCGGAGGAAGCAGCCCTCGATACCGAGGCGGATAACCTCTATCATTATCGAACGCGCGTTTGCCTGCTGCAATTTCTAGTGGCTGGAGAAATCTACCTCGTCGACGTGCTCGCGCCGGTCGATCTTGCACCGCTGTGGGAGCGCCTGGCGAAAAAACACCTGCTGATGCACGGCAGCGATTTCGACGTTCGTCTGCTCTTTGACCTCTGCGGCTTCCGCGCGCACAGCTTGTTCGACACGATGCTCGCGGCCCAGCTGCTCAACCGCCAGCGCATCGGCCTCGCGGCTTTGCTTGAAGAACATTTCGGCGTAGCCCTCGACAAGGACTCGCAAAAAGCTAACTGGTCGAAACGTCCCCTCACCAAGAAGCTGCTCGATTACGCCGCACTCGACGTTTTCCACCTGCCAAAACTCCGCAACATCCTCACGCACGAACTCGCGAAACTCGATCGTCTCGACTGGCTCGACCAACAATGCCAGCGGCAGATCGAATCGGGCATGAACGGCTTCCCACGCGATGACGAAAACGCGTGGCGCATCGGCCGCTCGGAACGGTTGCACGCCCAAGGGCTCGCCGTGCTGCACGCCGTCTGGCACTGGCGCGAGGACTGCGCGCGCAAGCTCGACGTGCCGCCCTTCAAAGTTACCGGTAACGATATGTTGATGAAGATCGCCGAGGCCGCGGATCACGGCATCTCCCCTCAGGCCATCATGGAAAATACCAACCTCGGCCGCCGCCACGAACGACTCGCGCCGAGTTTGTTTGCCGCGCTCGAAGCGGGCTTCGCCCGCGATCCGCACACCTTGCCGCGGCGCCGCGGTCGCAACGCCGACCACCAGCCGCTCACCGCCAATGAACTTGCCCTGCAAGATCGCTTGAAGGCTGACCGCGATCGCGTCGCAGCGCGCATTCAACTCGATCCTACGCTTATCGCTAATCGTGCCCAACTGGCTCTGATCGCCCGCACTCCTGACAAAATCGACGAAGTTCTTCTGCCCTGGCAGGCCAACCTTCTACGTAACGAACCTTCGCTCAACCCTAACGCCGGGCCTGCCTCCGCTCCGGCCTGAGCATGCCCGTTTCAGCCAATATCGCGCAGCATCTGCCATTGATGGCTGCGCGTCAGCCAGACCGGCCCGCGCTGAAAGTACCGCGCGGGCGGACTGCCTCCGGCGGCATCGACTACCTTTCCCTTTCGTTCATCGAGCTCGATACCGAAGTCGAGGCCTGGGCGGCGCATTTGCGGGCGCGCGGCGTTTCACGGGGCGATCGTACCCTGGTTATGGTTCGACAGGGCCTGCCGCTCATCGCGGCGGCGTTCGCCCTTTTTAAAATTGGCGCAGTACCGGTCGTGATCGATCCCGGCATGGGATTAAAGAGCTTTCTCACCTGCGTCGCTCGCTCGCGTCCAAGGGTCCTGCTGGGCATACCCTTTGCTCAAATCGTCAGTCGTGTCGCCCGTAGTTCATTTCGCAGCGTCGAAACACGGGTGGCCACAAGTACCAGCCCGCTGGCACGGCGGGCAGTGGCGACGCCGCTACCGTTCGCCCTTAGCCCTTCGCCCGTCGAGTGCAATCCGACCGATCTCGCCGCCATCCTTTTCACCTCCGGCTCAACCGGCGCGCCCAAGGGTGTGTGCTACGAACATGGCATGTTCGCAGCGCAAGTACGTCTGATTCGTGAGGCCTACTCGATCGCACCAGGCGAAATCGACCTTCCGATGTTGCCGGTCTTCGCGCTTTTTAATCCCGCGCTCGGCATGACGACGATCGTGCCCGAGATTGACCCCAGCCACCCGGCAAGAGTCGACCCAGTTAAAATCGTCCAAGCAATCCAGCAGGAGCAGGTGACCAACTCCTTCGGCTCGCCGACGCTCTGGGGGAAAATCGCCGACCACTGTCTCGCCGGCAACATCACCTTGCCCAGCCTCCGGCGCGTACTCTGCGCCGGCGCGCCCGTGCCTGCCGGGCTTTGGGAAAAATCCCGTCACTTCCTGCCCAACGGAAAACTCCACAGCCCCTACGGAGCAACCGAGGCCCTGCCTGTAAGCACGGTATCGTCCGACGAAATTCTCGCCAATTCAGGCCCTTCGGCTCCGAACAATATTTGTCACGTATTAAGTGACAAACTGCCTGTTTTCGGAGGGCAACCTTCCCCAAATATTTGTCACGTAATACGTGACAAATCCTCTGGCCGTCCGGGTGTTGGAGGTGCGTGTGTGGGCCGACCGCTATACGACAATGAGGTCAAAATAATCGCGATCGCCGACGTCCCGATCGCCACCCTCGCTGAGGTCCGTGAGCTGGCGGCTGGCGAGATCGGTGAAATAATCGTGCGCGGCCCGGTCGTGACCAAAACCTACGATGCGCTCGACGACGCGACCGCGGCCACGAAGATCCAAGGCATAAGTACCAAGGTCCAAGAAAACACCGGCCAGACCCTTGTCACTTGCCACCCGGCACCTGGCACTTCCGATCCGACGACGGCGTCGGTCTGGCATCGCATGGGAGATTGCGGCTACCTCGATTCAGAGGGCTATTTGTGGTTCTGTGGACGAAAAGCCGAACGTCTTGAAACCAGCCGCGGCCCGCTGTTCACCGAACCCTGTGAACAAGTTTTTCGCGCTCAGAACGGCGTCGCTCGCTGCGCGTTGATCGGCTTGGGGCAACGCGGCGCACAAATACCAGCGCTTGTTGTCCAGCCGACAAGCAAGCTTTCCCCCTCGGAAAAACAAGCGCTCGCGTCAGAGCTGCGTGCGTGCGCCAAAGCACAACCACACACCAGCACTATCACGCAGTTCTTTTTTCATTCCGCTTTCCCCGTTGACGTGCGGCACAACGCGAAAATACACCGGCTCACGCTCGCAAAGTGGGCCATGACGGCGAAGGCTTTTGTTATTCCATGAGCGAAGTTCTTGTCACGGGCGGCACGGGGTTTCTCGGGCGGCGCATCGTCGAACGCCTCCTCGCTGACGGCCGCCCGGTCGCAGTGCTCGCGCGTCGCTCCACACCGGATTTGGAAAAACGTGGCGTACGTCTTATCTGCGCAGGGCTCGAGAACACCGCCGCAGTTTCTGCGAGCTGCGTTGGCATCGAGACGGTCTTTCACGTCGCAGCCAAAGTCGGCGTCTGGGGCAACTACAACGATTTCTACCGCGCCAACGTGCTCGGCACTCGCGCGCTCCTGGCTGGCTGCCGTGCACACGGAGTTCGCCATTTCATCCACACCAGTACGCCAAGCGTGGTGTACAACGGCCGGGATCTCGCTGGTGCGGACGAGTCGTTACCGCTCACGACGAGCTGCCCCAGCCCGTACCCATTGACCAAAGCCATCGCCGAACGCGAGGTGCTCGCCGCCAATTCCCCCTTGCTTCGCACCATCGCGCTGCGTCCTCACCTGATCTGGGGCGTGGGCGATCCGCACCTCGTGCCGCGGATCTTGGAACGCGCTCGTGCCGGCCGCCTGCGTATTGTTGGCAGCGGGAAAAACCGCGTCGATATGGTCCACGTGGAAAACGCCGTTGACGCGCACCTGCTTGCCGAAGCTGCTCTCGTCCGCTCCACGGCTGCTGGTCCCGTCCAGGCCGTTTGTAACGTAATACGTTACAAACCGTCTGCCCCCGCCAAATTTGAGACCGCACCGGAATCAGTCGCTGGCAAGGCCTACTTCATCACGAATGGGGAGCCCGTCGTGCTGTGGGATTGGATCAACCAGTTGCTCGTCGCGCTCGGCGAACGTCCAATCCGCAAACGCATTTCGCTCGGTGCCGCCTCGACTTTCGGCGCGCTGGGCGAGACCACTTGGCGGCTGTTGTCGTTAAAAGGCGAACCACCGATGACGCGCTTCGTAGCCGCCGAATTGGCGAAGGAACATTGGTTCGACATCAAGGCAGCCGAACGCGACCTTGGCTATCATCCACGAATCAGCATGGCCGAAGGAACCCATCTCTTGGTCTTAAATTTGAAACATTCTGGAACTTAAGCCACGAACAGAAATCTGCCGTCATCTCATATTTATGAAATCCAAACCTTCCCTCTGGAAATTTGCCATCACGCTGGCGCTCGGCATAAGTTCATTCGCGTCGGCCGCCGATTCCAGTTCTGCTCAAACCGTCAAGCGTGAGCTCGATCCAAATGCGCTGCTCTACACCTACATGGATTTCGAGGACGGCTGGGGGAAGGTGACGCAGGATATCAACGCCGCCCTCAAGGACACGCCTCTGGGAAAAAAGAATTTTGCCGTCCTTGCCGATGCGCTGGGTTTGTCTCAGATCAAGGCGTTCGGCATGAGCTCGACGTCATTGAAAGACGGATACGACAATCGTTTTTTCCTGCACACGCCGGGCGGCCGCACCGGCCTGCTCGCGATATTCCCGGGCAAGCCCGCGGCCTTTGAAGGTGCACGTTTTGCGCCGTCTGATGCCGACCTTTTTGCCGACGTTCGACTCGATGCACCAGCCTTGGTCAGTACCATCTCACAGATCGCGGCCAGTGTAAGCGACAACGAGGAGGTTGCGACGCTGGCTCTGGCCATGTTCATGGCGGATCCCACTGGCTACGGTTCTCTGTCAGGCTTCAAGGGACGTGTGACTGCGATCGCCCGCTTGCATGCGCACCAGGAGATTGCCCGCGTAGAAACCGAATCTTCCTCAAAGATCCCCTTGGACATTTTTCTTCGCGCCGAAGGTGGCGGTTCTAACGTCTCAAAAATCCTGTCGAAAAAAGACGATTGGACCAGCGAAGCAAAAGGCGGCCGCACTTATTTTTCCGCGGACAAAAATGGAAACGAAATCGTGGTCATCGTAGAAGGTGAAACCGTCGTGGCCGGACTGCCTCGCGCCTTTGTCGAGGAATGCCTGGCGCGTAAAGACAGCCTCGCGCAAAACACCGCCTTTACGCAGGCCCTCGCCGAAACAGCGCAGATGGGGCACGCGGTGTTCTACGCCACGCCCCGCGTCTACTCCGAACTGCGCGGTTATTCGGATCACGCCATGGGGCTGGCTGGCCTCGCGTCGTCACAACATGGCGCACGGTATATTCAGCAGCTTCTCGCCACGATTCCGGCTCCGACTAAACCAGTCATTAGCGTCATCGTCGCCCGTCCCGATGGGCTGCTTGTGCGCGAACGTTCGGTCCAGTCATTCAAAATGGCCCTGCCCGCGGTGGCGTTGTTCACGCCTGATTTCCTTGGGCAAATTCTTCGCGTGACGGCTCAGACCTACGCCGCAACCAGTGCAGAGGAACGCGCAAACGAAACCCTTCACCAAAAAATTTCCGCAGATATCGACCGCGCTGGTGAAGCGGCAAGTCGGTATTTTGCCACCCATTCCGACGAAGGCACGGTGAAGCTTTCGGTGCTGCGCGATGCCATGCCGGAGGAAAAACTGCCCGATTTCCAGAGCACACTCACCAACGACATCGAGTTCACGCGGCAGAGCGACAAGGTCGATCTTGAGCTCAAAAGTGGCCATAGCATCGCACATGTCATCAAGCTGACGCGCGCTCAACACACCGTGATCGAGACTAATCTCAAAAAAATCGCCGAGGCTTCGGTTGAGTATCTAGTCGCCAAAAATTCAACCCCCTCCATCAGCTCCCTCGTTGACGCCGGCTACTTTGAAAAAATCGAGTCTCTGTTTGGCGAAGATTACGACCAGCTCACCCTCGAACTCAACACGCCCAAGCTCACCGTGACGACTCTGGGCGGCCAGGAAGTTTCCTACGACCGCGATTCACTTGCCATCGCCCAAGCGCGTCACCGCGTGGCGGAACGACAGATCGCGATCGAGCGCAATCTGGCGAAAATCTACGCCGTCGCCCAACAATTCCTGGAGGCCAACCCCAATGAATCGGTGGTCGGCTTCAGTCAGCTCGAAGAGAAGGAACTCGTGGAAATCAAACCCGTCGCGGGCGAAGATTACGCACAGGAACTTACCAATATCACCAAGAACCAGCCCAAACTATCCATCAGCTGCCCGCGCGCCGGGACCGTCACCTGGGTGCGTCCGCTGGATAACGCCACCCAGAGCGATCTGACGAAGCGGCTCTCCGAAATCGAGCACAGCGCCGCTCAATATTTCGCAAAAAATCGAAAGGCCGAGGTCGTCATCTCCGGTGAATTATTGCCGCCCCCCGTGGTCAAAGAGCCCTCCATGGAAACTTCGGAAGCGAATATTGAATCTATTGAAAACGCGGACCACCAAAGCCTGCCCGATCTGACCTCGCTGGTCATTCGTCGCGACTACAAAACCATCAAGGTCACGCTGGAGAGCGGCCAGGAGATCGAAGTCCCGCGCAGCAAAGGAATGAAGTAATAACGAGTCACCGCTTGCTTGGCGCGGTCTGACAATTTGTAACGTAATACGTTACAAACTGTCAGACGGCGCTAAATTATTTTTGACTGAAACGGTTCAGCTATCCCCGCTGCCGAACTGCTTCAAAGAGGGTAATGATCGTGGCCATGGCAACGTTGAGTGAATCGGCCTGGCCAGCCATGGGAATGCGGACCTGCGCGTCGCTTTCTTTGAGCCAGAAATCACTCAGGCCGTATTGTTCGCTGCCCATCACGATGGCCAGCGGTCCCCGTAAATCGGTCTCGGTGTAGAGCGCGGTTGCAGACGGCGTCGTCGCCACAGCGCGGATACGTTTTTCGCGCAGCCAGGCGCGCACCGGTTCACTCCCGGCAATCACCACCGGCACAGAAAAAAGCACGCCAGTCGACGAGCGCACAACATTGGGATTAAAAATATCGGTCACCGGGTCGCACACGATCACGGCGTCCACCCCGGCGGCATCGGCGCTGCGAAGGATTGTACCGAGGTTGCCGGGTTTTTCGATCGCTTCGACCACGAGAAGAAACGGAGCTTTTGCCGTTGTAGCCAGGGTCGCTGACCCCGGTTGGGCTGGCACAAGTCCGGGATCAGCGACCCCGGCTAAATTGATTTCTTCCAATGTCCGTTTCCACTGAGGAGCGACCGCGAGCAAGCCGTCGGGCCGCTCACGATAGGCAACTTTTGCAAAGGCATCCTTTGAAAGTTCGAAAAGCTGCGCGCCG
>Ga0302321_100003363_pt1 | contig 13719 bp, 9 predicted proteins | sample Fen_T0_1_FD_202505 | JGI IMG/M metagenome (GOLD analysis project Ga0302321, IMG submission 202505) | Peat permafrost microbial communities from Stordalen Mire near Abisko, Sweden - Fen_T0_1 | ecosystem: Environmental > Terrestrial > Soil > Wetlands > Permafrost | place: Sweden: Abisko...
GATACACAGCCGCCAGGTTATTGAGGCTTTTGGCAACCGTTATATGCTCTTTCCCCAGATGCTGCTCTCGGATCTGCAATGCACGCACGTGGAGTGGCTCTGCTTGCTCATATGTGCTCTGAAGCCAATAGACCAGAGCTAATTCGTTGAGCGTGTCGGCTACTTCTAGATGCTCTGTCCCCAGTGCCTGCTCTCGGATCTGGAGGGCTTGCACCAACAATAGCTTTGCCTGCTCGTACTGACCACGTTCTCGTAGATAGACTCCGGCTTGATGGAGGAGTCGACCGGCCTCGACGCTGCTCAGACTCCACTGGGCCAGCAGCGCGGCGCAGGCTTCGACGTGCGCCAGATAGCGCTGGCACTGCGGCCAGCTTTCTACCTCGACTTCCATGTCTCCTGCAGGAAAGACAGTGTAGAGTGCCTGAACAGTATGCTCGATCCAGTCGCGCATGAGCTGCGGCTCCAGGCGCTCTTTGAGTACCACCTGGACCAATCGATGGACAGAAAGCGTCCTGGCTTCGAGCGATTGCTGGACCAACGAAAAGGTACGCAGGACGGCAATGGCCTGATCACGTTGATCGCTGCCCACATCCTGCCGCTCGGCTCCGCTAGCCACCGCTCGTGCCGCCAGCAGTTCCTCTGGGATGGCATCGGGATGCAGGAAGGCACAGAAGTATAAAAGCTCGGCGGCCAGGGGATTGGTCTGCTCTACCCGCTGATAGGCCAGTGCCAGCGTCGCGGCAATCGACTCGGGGTGTTGATGTTCCGCTGCCCGCAGGCCCCGTCGCTCTAACAGGCGTTTATGTGCTTGCTCGTAGAGTTGCACATATTGGACCAGCCCACAGCCCGTTTCTTCGAGATAGGCGCCGGCCTGATCGAGGGCTAAGGGCAGGCCGCCCATCATGAGTACCAGTTGCTGGGCCGCAGCGTGGTCGGTCGGCTGGCGCTGCGCAAACTGCTGAACGTGCTGAGCGTTGGCGTCGATCTCCAGCAATCTGGCACGTCGCAGCAAAAAGAGCAGCCCTTCCTCCTGGGTCATGGTGGGCAGTTCGAAGCTCTGTGCCAGCGTGCCCAAAATCTGGCGCCGCGTGGTGATCAGGATGGTGCCCTGCTGGCTGGCGAGCAGCGCGCGTGGAAAGAGCTCCATCTCTTCAAGGTTATCAGAGATGAGCAACCAGCCAGTATGACGGCTCAACCAGTCCCAGACGGCGGCAATGACGCGCTGTTGCTCGCTCTCATGGCGCTCAGGCAGCTGGAGGAGTTCGGCGATCTCAAGCCAGCTACCGTTGATTGTCTCCTGGGTTTCGGCCCGCAGCCACAAGATGGCACTATATTCATGAGTATGGGTGTAGGCATACTCTACCGCTAACTGGGTCTTGCCAATACCTCCCAGGCCATGGATGGCATAGGACTGCGTTAACGCGATGATCCGATCGGTTGTCAGGTGCTGATGTAAGAGGATCAGGCTCTGCTGGCGTCCGGTAAAAAAGGGATTATGTTGATAGGGCACATTCCAGGGCGGCGTTGGTTTAAGGAAACTGGCTTCGAGCAACTGATGCGCCTCCTGATCAGCCAGATGGAAGACCCGGACCAGTTCGAGCACCAGGGCTTTGCTCTCAGGAAGAAAATCGTTGCGCTCCCAGCGCCCGATAGCGTTGCGATGAACCCCAATGGCGCTTGCCGTCTGCTGCTGGGTCCAGCCGTGCCGTTTGCGGAAGGCTTTGAGCAGGCCTCCAAAGGACTGCTGTTGAATAGGTCTGGTCATGGTTCTGTGATTTTCTCCTTCGTGTAGAAAATACCACGAAGCGGTCTCGGATATCATCCCGCGCTGGACGGTTTCTCCTTGCATCAGATCGTTTGCTTGACATCATGCACACTTTCGGTCGTGCACGGCACATGCATGTGCTTTATAGACAGGTAGATACGATGTCCGGTAAACCGTCAAGAGCCAGCGGATACGCTTCGAGGGCGCGTGGAGAGCACGACGAGGGAAGAGGACGCTTGCGTGCTCCCAGTTGTTTGTCTCCCTCTCAAATGATAGCGTAACAATGTTAAGCACAGCTTAAATGTTGCCTCAAGGTTGTCGCCATTTCAATCTCTTTCTCGACTATCCGGTTCAGGTTATGAGCTGGAGCGATCGGCTGACTGGACCAAGCTTAAGCGAAGCCTTCACCATGACTGACAAATGTTTAATGGGTGGACTGGATGAGCGAGGTCCGCTGACTCATGGTGGAGAGATAGAATTAGAAAACGAGATCCTCTCGGCAGTTAGTCAGACAAAAGGGAAACGCTTGATTCTGGCCAATGGTTGCTCAATCCCTGACAATACACCGGCAAAGTGGCTTACTGCCGCCAGAGGAATCATCGATACGCCGCGATAAGATGCCCGGTTTATATCCACCACAACAGAGCATTTGCCACCCTCTTTCCTCACACCATCTTTGAAAAAGTGGCAAGAGGGTGGCAGCTTTCTGCTGCCTGAGCTTGAAAAGCAAGCTATCTGATTATGGCTTTAGTTTTTTCTGTCACCAGATGAGACTTCCCCCGACGAGGAGGGGATGAGATTGCCTGGCAGCAGAGCTGTGAGGCGCTTCGTCTCCTGTAAAGATTGTTTCTTCCGCTGATCAATCTGGGTACAGATCTGTTGTGCTTTCTTAAGTAACTGGATCTGCGTCTCTAAATAGAGCGATAACTTTGATGTACTCATTTCTTGAGAAGATCCAAACAGAGAGCTGGAGAACTGCGCTTTGTTTGCACTATTGTTTCTGGAAAAGGCCTGGGTCGCTGAGAAGAGTTGAGAGAGGACAGAATTCAGCTCGGTTGCCAGAGTGTGTTCGTGTGTAAAGCTTTGCACCATCGTCTCCAGGGAAGATCGTTGCTGCATAATCAGGCTGCTGAGCTGGTAGTAGCGTTGGATGAGCGGCTCTATATGATCAACCAGCGTTCCTGTTTGCTGGTATGCTTTTATAGTACCTCCATACGTGATCGTTTGTTGTATCTCCAACAATTGTTTTACTGCCTGCTGCAGGCGTGTATAATCCTGAGCAATCTGGGTAATGCGGTTCATGCGCTCAGCAAGCAGATTGAAGCTTATAGCAAGAGGAGCAAGTTCATTGTCTTGCAACTTGGCACGTGCCTTGTAATCTCCGTTTGCAAAGCGAGCCTGTGCGCTTTTCACGATATCAATGCCATAATCCAGCCGTTGCTTCTGTTCTATGAGCTGGGCGCTCTGCCGCTGAAGACGCTGACGCGCTTTTGCCAGGTCTTCCGCCCGGCTAGCACGCAGCAAAGCTTTATCCATACTCCAGGCCCCTAACCAGGCAAGAGCAGCTCCAATAACCTGGATAACAATGGCATCACTTAACTCAGAATATGCGAAACCGCCCTGGTTGACCCGGATCTCCTGAGTAAGGAGCACATCATGAGGCAAAAGGCTAAATAGAGCTAAAATCAATATTATATGCAACAACGAGATAAAAGGAATGAAACTTTTAGGAAGAATAATTCCGCTAATTAAAACGGTAAGAATGAAAAGATCAAAATCAGGTATGTTACTGTTTCTAATGCCTGTAGGTAGTATGACTTGTCCGATGACGAGAGTGGCATCAATTGCAAGAACAAAAAAAATACCTGCTATCGTTACTTTCCCTGCTCGGTTCAGCACCAGTGCGACGACGCTAGCAAGGAAATTGAGAATGATAGGTATCCAGTATGTTGGAACCGGTATTGCCGTTGGGATAATAAATAAGATGGTGAGTCCGCTACAGAAAAGTATGGCGCTTAGAAGCCGCGAGTGACGCACATGCTCTTGTTCTTCTATTGAAGTTCCAGCCTGTTCATAGCTGACTCCTGTGAAACGTAACCAGGCTCTTATCGTGCGTGAGATGATCCCTTTCTTTTCTGGCTGAGCAGGCATCTTCGCAGATTCTGTCTCTTCCATGGGATCGGGAGAGATATAAGGGGGTTCGTTCATGGGATAAGCCTCCTTTACCATAGTGCAGAAATACCGAAACTTGTCAAAGTTTCTTCATATACCCGCTGCAATTCTCAGAACAAGGGGGGCATAAATATCTCCCTATCTACTATAACGACGACCGCTCGCTTTAGTAGAAAGGTAGAACCATTATAACTACTTATTTTAAATGAATCAATCGATGAATGATAAAGGAACTGGAGGTTTCTTTTTATTGTTATGATCGTATATGAAATGAAGAGATCTCTGATATATCGGCAACAAACAATCAGGCCAGCAAATTGCCGGCCTGATCGCAGCTCCCTTCCTCCTCTCTTCTCTTATTCTCGGAACTCTCGCTCTTCGTATCGACGTTGAGCTTCAAGAAAGTCAGATTCATTAAAGCACTCTGCATGATTGCCACAGATTCCCGCTCTTTTGGTCCCTCTCTGTCCAGGCGTCCCACTATGAATGACTGTGTCTGCTCGCACATATCTCTCAAGAAGAGCACATTGTAAGCACTTCCATTCCCCATCAGCAGGCAGAAATCTAAATTTCATTACCTTCCCCGTTTCATCATATGCAATCAGGCCGCTCCCTCCAACAACGAATCCTCTACTCTCTTATTCTTTTTCTCTTCCTTGATTCTGATACTCTCTGCTGCCTTATTTCTCATACTGAAAGAGTTTATTCGAGGTGATTACGACAGAAAAGGATGACTCAGTAAGGTGCTGCCTCATATCCATTTTATAACGAATATGAGGCAGCACCTTACTTTTCTTCACTCTACTTGAGATTTATGTGCATGACGTACCCTGGCAAAACTTTTATCCCTTACCAATAGCACCTGAATAGATGTTATCCGAAATCAGGAGTCCTCAGCATTATTGCCTTTCGCAGGGCCAGGCTTCTTCCCACCAGGATCGGCAGGAGTCGTTGGCTGCATTTTCGCTGGCTCAGTCGGCTTTGCCTGTACCATCGTCGGCTGTGGCCGCATGGTCGCCTGTACTGTTGGATATGACGGTACTGTTACCTGCACTATCACTTGCTCTGTCGGATACGGCTTCACAGTTGCTTGCGTTTTTGGATATCCTTTTGTCTTTGCTTGCACGGTCGGATATGCTTGCATTTTTGCCTGTGCCGTTGGATACACTTGCATTTTTGCTTGTGCCGTTGGATATGCTTGCATTGCCGGATATGCCCGCTCCTGGGCCGGATCGGTCGGATATGTAGGCACTATAACCTGCACAGTATGATATACCTGCGCGTCGTCCCCTCCGTTTTTAGTTGGGGGCGAAACTTTCGGTGGGGCCGCTGTAGGAACTGGACGATTCTGGAGCGCGGTCTGACTACCCGCTCGTACCAATGAAACTCCTATTAAAAGCACGCTTAGCAGCAGTGTTATGACGGCAAACACAATGACGCCCATACGCAATTGTGTCTCCCCCAGTCTCTTCAGCAGCTGCGTCTCCCTGACCTTCTTTATAAATTGGACATCCTTCAGCTTCTTCAGTAGTTGAGTATCTCTGAGTCTGCTCAGTAGCCACATATCTCTGGCCTTCTGAGGAAGCCCTTGGAGGCGAGGAGGGTTCTGTGTTCTGGTTGATGCGCTTACGGGCACAGTGGATGAGCGAACAAGAGCCTTCTGGTACGCTTGCGCGAACTCTCGTGGAGTCTGGAAGCGCTTCTGTGGATCTATTGCCAGTGAACGCCGCATAACCTCCTCAAGCGCGCCAGGCACCGAGAGAGCTGTTGGGAGTTGCAGCGTATTCACTATCTGCTTATCTAGCACATCGCTGGAGCCAGGAACCTGAGAAGGCGCATCTCCCCCTGTCAGCATCTGACAGAGCAACGTCCCAAGTGCATAGGCATCATCAGCAGGAGTAGTTTGCCCCCCTCCAGGTGCCGGGGCAATATCTTCGGGAGCGTCCACGCCATCATCTGGCCGGATCTGGCTCTGGTCATCCTGCGGCGTGAGGCTCTCAATAGTCAAATAAATATGGTGTCCATCTTTTAACACGATATTAGATGGCTTTATATTGCAATGCGTGATCCCGTGAGAGCGCACAAACTGCAGAGCATCGGCAAGTTGTTCCAGTCGCTCACCCGCCTCTTCAAGTGAGAGGGGACCATGGGAGAGCCGCTGCTCCAGAGTCTCATACTCGATATGTGGTGTCGCTATATAGTACCCCGAATCATGCTGCCCATATTCCAAAATGGGCAGGACATGTGTATGCTTTAATTCAGAGAGCGCCTTTATTGCAGGTTCCAGACGCTCTGCATTCTCATTATGCGGTAAAAGCTTTATGACGACAACCTGACCTGTTGGCCTATCAGTCGCGAGATAACTCTCTGCGAATTCTTCTTTTTCTGTCTGTTTCTGGAGCCGATAGTGGCTTATTATCCTGCCTTCTAGTTCTTGCAAAACGACCTCCTCATGCGCTTCCGTTTAAAGCATACAAAGTTCTCTCTTTCATCAAAGCGAGATCCTGCGTTCTATCTCACGTCAAAAACACGTATCACTCGTTTTCTACCCATTTACAGCATCTCGTTCTTGATGAATAGAGCATACTTTGCGAAGAAGCGTATCGTTTATTACACGAATAGAAGGGCAAATATTGTCAGGTTGCCTATTTTTCGACCCAAATGTGGAAAGAAGTCTATTTTTCCCCTCTCTTGCTCCGCCTTACCACTCTGGAAGAGGCCGAAGCAAGAGAGATTAATCAATCAGCATATACAGAGAACATTACCGCACGCTCGTTCACAACTGATCAGCATCGGCAAGCGACAGATGGCGTTTCTCCATCTCGACACTAATGACAAGTACCTCTATCTCGCTACCAACGCGGTATCTGTCTTGCATTTTTGAGATTGGCTGGCGCATATCGTTGTTGTGGATCAGTCCCTTCACACCTAACTCGATCTCTACTATCATCCCATAATACAGAAATCTTGTAATTTTGCCCATGGGCGTATCACCCGGGGAGTACTTTAGGAGAGGATCGTACGCGGGTGGTTGCGTGCTCAATTCAAGACGAGATCTCCGCATATCAATATCCAGGATTGAAGCGGTGATTATATCCCCTTTGTTAAAGTAATCGCTTACATTCTCAGGGCTGCCCCATATTTTACTCTTGCGAATGAGCCCTTCAATGCCTGATTCAGCCTTTACAAAAACTCCATATTCTTGCACGCCTGTTACCTCGACAGTGATCAGATCACCTGCATGGAGCAATGCAAGTGCTTTCACATCGACTTCACGACCGTCAATCCGGGCCTGCTCACTTCCGCCATACCCGAGCAGCTCAGGCACGACAGCTTTCTGGTAGCGGCTCATCGTCTCCATCCAGGAGTAATTTGTTGCAGGCGGCTGATCTGGCTCCATGGGAAAATGCCAGCTCATAATATTTTCTACCAGCGAGCCTGTTCGCGTACGAGTATGCAAAGAGATGATTTTCGCCAGCTCTATTGGAGTATGTGGCGTTTGTTGCGACCACTGCTGCCATTCAGGTTTGACAGAAACAGCCGCCAGCAGGGCCGCCTCATCCGTACCATTTTCGGCCGACAAATGCGACAGCAGCACAATACGAACTCTATCCAACAGATTAAAATCGAGCATGCGCTGCTCTCGCTTATTTTTTGTCACGACCGCTAACAAGCGCTCACGCTCATGCTCGACATTATAGACCTGCAAACAGCAGGCAAGGAAAGAGGTTGCCCAGGCTGGCGCCTGCAGGTGGGCATGCTTTTCGGAGGGCGAGCCAAGAGCATAAAGAAGACTCACAAACTCAAGCTCATCGCGGCAGGTCTGGGCAAGCTTTTGCAAACTGTCCAGCATGCCCGCATCCAGTTCATGTTTGAACGAGAGGAAGAGCTGTGCTCCCCCAATCCTCATCATCGCCAGAAATGTCGCCATTTCGATCGCACACACAAAACGGTCGGACAACTCCAATAGCTGAATGAGTAGATCATCTGGTATTACAATTTCGACCGCTGCTCGTTCAGATTCTCGTGCGACGACCTCGGCAGACAACGCTGGTATTCCAGCTTCGACCAATGCTTGTTCAGCTTCTCGTACGACGACCCTGGCAGACAACTCTGGCATTCCAGCTTCAACCGCTGCTTGTTCAGATTCTCGTGCGACGACCTCAGGAGACGGCGCTGGCATGACCAGCACAACGGGCGGCATGCTTTGTGGCGTTGGTTGCTCTGGATCTGAAGGGAATGACGCAGGTATGTTCTCTCTCTCTCGTGTATCCGGAGGCATAGAATGCCTCCGCTCTCTTTGCAGCAACTTCCAGACAAGCCAGGCCGCAAGAAAGAGAATAGCCCAGAACGTCAGATTCTTTTCCAGGAACCACTTCAACTGCAGATAAAACATAGAGAGCCCTCTTTTCTCACCTTAGTTCCATGGTTGCCCATGAGGATAATAGTTCATAAGAAATGAGTAATAGTAAGGCACCACTTCAAGTACAGGCTTTTGCAGCACCCTTGCCAGCAGTTCGTCGGTGAGGGCTCGATAGAAACCAACGGCCACTGGTTGATAACCCGTCTGATAAAAATGGAGCTTTAAGGGCGCCTGATCCAATGCTTCACGCAATTGCTGGCGCGTCCGCTCGTAGCTAAATTCTTCGACATAGGCAAGCGAACGATGAGGCGGAATATCTTTATTCAAAATCCAGGCGTAATCGACAAGCGTATCCAGTTCATAATGGCGCATACTAATCATAGCAACGCGCACAGGTAAAAGAGTGCGCAGAAGCGGTTCATAGTCTTTATTGCGCGGCTGCAGGCTCCGAAGCTGGAAAGGCTTTCCACGCGATCCATCATTATACCTGGCTCGTGCATATACCGGATATGGGAGAGGTCCTGACTCTCTATATACAAATCTACGCAATGTTTTACTTATATCACTGCTTTTACTCTTACTAACGTCTACATTATCCCCGTGATTGCCCCGTAATACCCGCTCAAACTGCTCCACAAGCGTATTACGGTCAATATTATCTTGCATATACATGTACACCCCCTATATCAATCGATACATCAATTTATCGATGTGACCATAGACAATGGAAGAAGCAACAGATAATCAACAACACGAGCAACGCTTAAAGTGAAACTCATGCCGTGTGTATCTGACTTGAGACAAGAGAATAAACTTGATGCGAGAGGGAGGAGAAGCGCGGGGAGATATTCGCTCGCGCTTCCGTTTATTGCCTCTATTAATAAAGACAGAGATTTCTCAGAAAGGGGTTCAACGAGCAGATTCTTGTTCGTTAATAGTGGGATTGAGATTTTGTGGATCGGTGTAACGCTCACGGACGGTCATGATCTTCGGCAACTCCATGCGCAGCAACTTCCACTGCTCAAGAACGTCGTCAAGCTTCCCTTTCATAAAATCGACATTAGTAAGCAGGTCAGCGCGAACAGGCGCTTCATCGCTACCGCCAACTTTGAGCCGGGCAATAAAAGGCGCACGCCGCTCAGGAGTTGGCGCTGGAGATCGCAGGCCGCTTAAGACGCATGACGCGCCCGCCTTGCCCCAGACAATGGAGGCTTTCGCGCCACCAATATCTACCTCCAGGGTCGGTGTCGGGTCCCAGGCGGCTGTAAAATTCGTCTCGCTCATCACATTCCTGTAGCGGGGCGTCAGCATAGCCGTCACGCGCTGCATGAGTAAAGCATATTGTTGATAGATGACGGGCGCATAGACCCCAAACTTCTCCAGATCACCATTGAGAAGCGTATCCAGGCTATTCACGTAGCCCTCCCACTCCTCCATCTGCCGAATCTCCAGGACATCTTCCAGGCTGAGCAGATGCATCGACTTGAGGTAGAGGCCCGATTGCACGAGATCAAACAATTTCCGCCTCACCAGTTTGATGATATCAGGGATATTAAACTGCGCGACATCTCTGCGCCCAACAACTTTGTCCCACTCCTGCAAGGCCGAACGAGGAAGGGTATCCTTCGGTGTCAGCAGGTAACCGTTGAGCGCATCCGCCAGGTTGGCATTATAAACCAGATCACTATATTGCTTAATCTCACTAGCGAACGGTTTTGAGCCATCGTAGCGTCGTTGACTGGGCGACGTATTATCGGCAGTGACAAACTCCTTGTAGATGTCTTCGCGTTTCACATAATCTTTCGTTCGCCTCTGGATCTCCCTTGCGGCCCTGGATAGATCGTCGAGCCTCACCTCCAGGTCATCGATCTGCTCTTCAGGCAAACCAAATGCCCGTGCGTAAGTCGGTACGTCATTGGTAATTGCCCCGAAGAGACCTTGATGAAAGCGTTGAGAAAGTTTTCTGAGCTGATCTTTTTGCGTCGCTTCATCATCCCAGTCAAAACGGACGCAGCGCATACGCACCTCCTGGCAAACTTCCTGCCAGGCAGCCAGCCCTTCTGGATGAATGCTATAAAGAGGCGCCTGATCGGGAGTCTGTTCATAGAGCATAAAAGGCAGCACCACACCGCTATCGAGCAGCTTTTTAAATGCGTTGCGATTGCGCCCCTGCTTTAACCGGAAATCATTAAAAACAGCTGGATTGTTGTAGAAAAATGCCCGATTGATCACGATATTGCGCCCATTGATAAGTGAGCGAATATATTCAGTGCGCACCTGCTTTTCCACGTATGGCGCAATATCATCGTAGGTAAGCTTCTTCTCCATAATGAGTTGTAGGAGTGAACGCGGCACCCACTGATTATCCATCGCTTGCGATATAATCGGTGGGCTTTTGCTTAGATCGGATGGAGTGAGCTGAATAAATTCGACATTCTTTTCATGCCGCAGCCTGGGTGATGAATCGATTTCCTGGTCTGGGAACGTTACCCCTATGCGATCAGAGGTATTGAGTGCAGTGAGTATCTCCTGCTTGACGGGCTCCTCACCATGGCGAAGCGTCGAAAAGAGTGTTTCGTCCGACACATAATCACGCAGGTGGGGAAGTGCTCTGGCGGCCAGCAAACATACTTCTGTGGGTTGTTCAGCGTGCGTCAAGAGAGCGCAGGACTGTTTCGCCAGAGATCCCAATGCCTGCTCAACGGCCAGATGCACCTCTTCATCCTCATCGCTTAGCGCACCTTTCAGAACGGTCAGCACATCCTGGGATAATGCACCCAGATTCGCCAGAGCATGAGCAGCGGCAATCTTCACAGACGCGTCCTCATCCTGCTGTAGCCTCTTGCTCAGAAGCCCAATCGCCGACTGTACCTGTAGCTTGCCCAGGGAGAATGCGGCAACCTCACGCAGATGCCACTCAGGATCATCGAGAGCCGCAATAATGTGTGCAACAGGAGCAGACTCGGCAAGAGCGCTGAGCGCATAGAGTGCGGAGGCACGCGCCATTACATCGTTATCATGCTGCTGAAAAAAAGCCAGTAGCCGTGCAACAGGTATACGCCCGGCAAAATGACCAAGTGCCCAGGCGGCAGCGGACTGTACAGACCATTCCGCATCGTCTAAAGCAGCCTCCACGCGCTCAACAGGAAGATACGAAGCAAAATCAGCGCCAACTTCCAGAGCCGCAATGCGCACCGACTTGTGCTCATCATCCAACGCCTTGAGTAGAAGGGGCATGGCAACAGATGCCTCAAGACGCGCAAGAGCACGCACGGCAATGACACGCACACGCCAACTACGATTCGTAAACAGATCCTCTACATCAACCGGAGTAATCGCAGGCGAGCGATCTACCGCATTAAACAAGTGTTCCTCTGTCAACCTTGCCTCCTCCCTGTTCCGCTCCTCATCATGTGACTGTGATATTTCAGGATTTTTATCGTGGTCTTGCATCTTTCTTCTCCTGATCAATTCTATTCATGAATAGCTCGCCTTAATAGAGGATACCATTTTTTAACAATTTCCTTCACTTCTGCAACTGGTATGGCCGTCATGGCCTCGATCTTATGCCCTTCCATCCCCTCTAAGATATACAATCTCATTACTTTCTGTTCTTTTTCTATCGCAATATGCTCACTTATATAATGGTCCCATTTCAATTTCCGCTCGGGAAATTGCTGAAAGTAGAGTTTCCGCAGCTCGAAAATTGCACGTTTTTGAACGGATTCAACATTTTCCTGATTTTTATTTAAAAATTTTGCAATTTCACCACTTTTATAGTCCATGATGTAAAAAAGAGTAAGTACCTCTCGCTTGTTAGGCGCCAATAGGTCGAGAAGTCCCTCCAGCACCTCCATCGTCTCATCATCTATGACCTGCTCATCCGTAGGTCTCTCGCCGTTTTCCTGCTGGTCAAGCTCCTCATAATCGAGAGGAACGAAAACGATCCTGCGCGTCACCTTATCGTCAACAATATCTACGTTTGCCTCTTTTAGCGCCTCGTCTCTGCGGGAATCTGTTTCGGGCATGCGGGGGTTCTGTTGATCTTGCCAGTTTATACCACGAAGGTTGATATAACGGTGGAGCCAATACAGCGGGTTCTCTATATGGTAACGATTTTCTTCGATGGACTGGCACGCATATTTTAAGACATCTTGAAGAAGATCTGAGGCACCCTCTTTGCTGCGTGTATATTTATTGCAATGCGTCAGCAGGCTGCGGATATTTTCATCTTTATAGGCGCATTCGCCGATGGAGAGCTTCTCATTTTCTGCCCACATGATATCACTCAGCCAGGGTCCGAGCAGTTCTTGCTGCATAGGAATTTGCTCGCCACGCCCCCGCGCTCGCTCGCAGGTGTTCTCCAGTAGCTCCCTTATATAGTGCTGAGTTTTCTCTTTATCAGGCGCCCATTTTTCGACAAGCTCCCTTAACTCGACATAGAGATGGGTGCGGTTCTGCGCAAAGTATTCATCAAGGCGGCTCAGGTTATCAGAAAACTCCTGCGGGTTATTAAGATCCACCATTGTTTATACCTCCGTTTTTTGGGCCAAACGAACAGAAATGGTGCTAATAATAATAAATATATGTGCAAAATATTTATATATCAAAGCAGAAATTCCTCTTCTTTCAGGTATTTCGAGCTACCATACGTACTCCTCCGTACCTGCAACATACAGACGACTCCTTCATATCGATCTACAAACCATGTTCTTCTCAAGAAAACACAGCTATAAATCAAATTACACCTTTCTCAATCAATACACAAAATATCAATAGTTCTATCTTCTTATTAAACGATGCCATTCATGAATTGTAAAATATATTCACATATGCTTGCATTTTACTATATCTATTCATAGCTGAATTCAGACCTGCTACTAAGGAAGACAGCGCGATGAGCGTTGAGGGTGCAGTTTATCTATTTTGCACCCTCAACGCTCATCGCGCTGTCTTCCTTAGTGAGAGAATAGCATGAATTCTTGTATCAAGCGACCTTAACAAGCTCTATTTTTCAAAAGAAGGTACAGAATGGAAAGCAATTACGGCGAAACGGCAAGGGAATTTAAAAAATTCATCGAAGCATTCAATCACACTTCGTGGCGTGTACGCGTTATTGCAGTATCTTACCTGCCACATTACAACAGATCGATAGCAACGGCATTGCTCGATAAGGCGTTAACAGACAGCCATAAAGCAGTACGTGTAGCTGCTTTAGAAGCGTGTGCCACTCTGGCTCCTTCTCATCCTATTGCTCCTATCGTGGCCGCTTTAAGTGACACAGAATGGTCTGTGCGAGCGACAGCCGCCTGGGTGCTGGGCCGTTTCTCCCAACGCGCCCCTCTCGATCGGCTGCTTGCCATACTCAACGATGACGACGAAGATGTGATTGTTCGCGCCTCTGCTCTGCATGCTCTAG
>Ga0302321_100003364_pt1 | contig 13719 bp, 10 predicted proteins | sample Fen_T0_1_FD_202505 | JGI IMG/M metagenome (GOLD analysis project Ga0302321, IMG submission 202505) | Peat permafrost microbial communities from Stordalen Mire near Abisko, Sweden - Fen_T0_1 | ecosystem: Environmental > Terrestrial > Soil > Wetlands > Permafrost | place: Sweden: Abisko...
AGTCGGGGGAATCGTGTCTGCGATACCGAAGAGTGGGAGCAGCTCTGCAAACGAGTGGATCGTCGCAGTGAGAATATCCTGTGGGATATCGGCGGGCCATATGCGTGGGTCGTGGTGGACCCAGACCGTTTTCATCCCCACCGCGTGTGCCCCCCACATATCGAAGCGTGGGTGATCACCAACAAAGAGAATATCCTCAGGTTTTGTCGCCAGGCAGCGTGCTGCGGCGCGGAAGATAGACGGATGGGGTTTTGACACCCCGAACTCCCCCGAAATAAAGACGCAAGGGCTGATAGCATCGAAGCCCAACTGCGTGATTTTGCGCTTCTGCTGGCTGGCAATCCCATTGGTGACGATCCCAAAGGGAATCTGCGCGTCCTGTAGAGCGTGGATCAGAATTGCTATCTCCGGCTCAAGCACGACATGTGCAATAACATCTCGCCAGTATGTATTCATCAACGCCTCGACGCTACCCTGTAGAAATGGATAGTCGTGTTTGAGTTGGCTGAAGACATCTTCTCGTTGTGCATAGCCATGCTCATCCAATTGTATAAGGCGCTCTGCGAGTTCCTGGCACAATGCAGGATTGTCCTGGCAATGGTGTAGCGCAAAGGCCTGCGCCCAGCCCCGATATGCCCTGCTCCTGTGGTGGAGTGTATCATCAAGATCAAATAAAACTGCTTTTGTATTATAAGGTAGGTGTGGTTTTTGAATTTCCTGATCAGCCACGTGTCGTTGTTCTCCATCGTAGATATAGATTGCCTCGTAAGCCCATGGTTATCATAGCACATGTTCTAGCTGGTTGCCCTGGCTGTTGCATAACCAGGATAGGATGCAGGAATATGAGTTGTAGAGTTGCGCCCCTGTGTTAAAATAATTTAACAATTCTTTTCTTTAAAAGAAGGATCAATAGAGCGTCTAGAATATAAGTCGCTGTGACGTTAAGAATTGATAGCCTCAATCGTGTATAAAAAATAAATAGCGGTAGAAAAACGTGTACATTGTAAAAATAGGTTGACTGACCGGTAGATAGGTCATATGCGATGGGCACTGTATACATCTAATTATTAATGACAGAGAGAGTAAAGGGACAGACAGCATGGTTATAAGCACAAAGGATAGCATTGCGAGAAAGCCTCAGACCCCCACCCGTGCCCAGCAACGAACGCCGATCCCCAACATTCCCCGTATCTTACCTACCACCCCTCTTACCTTTGCCCGTTATAGCACCCCACACGAGAAGCATCCCGAACAAAATGAAGATACCATCTTAGTGGATCGGCCGCGTGGCCTGGTTGCTGTCTTCGATGGTGTTGGCTCTGGTCCTGGCCGCGTCGCTTCACAGCTGGCCGCACGCGTGATTCGCTGTGGCTGGCGAGAGATCTTGCAGGAGCCAGAATTATTTGCCGCTGATACTGAACTCAACGTATGCATGATATTGCAACAACTTATGCACGATGCGCATGAGCAGATTCGCTCTGCGGGTGAACGGCTCGCGAAGAAAGCGCATGGAAAGATCGCGTATCCTGGTACAACCGCCGTGCTGGCCGCCTTCCATAAAAATGCGCTGCACGGTTATACTCTCTCTTACGCTCACGTCGGTGATAGCCGCATCTATCTCTGGCGTCCCAACGAACCACTCATGCGCTTAACTGCCGACGATGGCTACCTCTCGCTAAAGCTGAATGACGGCTCAATCACGGAAAGTGATGCGTTGCGTATCGATCAAGCCACATCCTTCGACGAACTGAGCGCCACCGAAATAGAATATTTTGAGCTCAGAAACGGCATTACGCAAGCATTGGGCAGCGAAAAGCAGCCAACTGTACACGTCAACCATGTCCAGGTCTTTCCCGGTGATCGTGTGCTGCTGTGTTCTGACGGCATCCACGATAATCTGCTTGATAGTGAATTGGCCGACCTGTTGCATCATCCTGCCAGGACCTCAATCGCGAAAAACATTGTCTTGCGAGCCATCGAGTGCTCCCATCAGGACGACGAGGTCTCTATACGCGCCAAGCTAGACGATATGACGGCTGTTGTCGTGAGCTGTAACTTTTGATGTTGCTATCATCCCTCTGGCTATGGACGCCTGATCCAGCGACTAGGGACAAACCAGCAAGTCAAAGGCGACTATGGGCGCGGCTCCATGGACCCGGCAACGGAGACACCCCGGGCAGGCTCAACCGAGATCTGGCAGATTGTTAATCTAACGGCAGACACGCACCCGATCCATTTCCATCTGGTCAATGTGCAAGTGCTAGGACGCCAGCCCTTCAATGTAAAGGCCTACACTGACATGCCCAGCTATACCGGCCCGGCACGAGGGCCGGAGCAAACCGAGCTGGGATGGAAAGAGACAGTGCGTATGAACCCTGAAGAGGTCACAACAGTATCATGAAGTTCGATCTACCCCAGGTTCCATTCTTTGTGCCGTCAAGTCCGAGTACAGGTGGGCACGAATATGTGTGGCATTGTCACATCCTGGAGCATGAGGAGCACGACATGATGCGGCCACTGGTCGTCATCTAAGCATTTTGAATATTGTTCTGGTAAGGCCAGAAGCTTGTCATATGGGGCACTGACAAGCGTGCTATATACATCAACGGACGAATTGCCGAGTTACCCGAGTGCAAAGAAAAAGTAAGAAATGCCTATAATATATAGAAAATCTCTGCGAAGCAGAGGTGCTGATTTATCGTGCACGGATTTATCCGGAGGCATCCACAAAATCGCCAAAACACACAAAAGCACCAGAACGAAGCAGAAACAAAGACACGAGAACGGAGCAGCGACCTGGTACACCATATGCGTGCTAGCGGCGATAATATGGCGTCCCCATTTTCATGCCAGCAGGAGAACAGGGACATTCGTGTATTCAGCGAGCATGGTGGTGCTCTCCGGATGAATCCGGCCTGTGCACGATAAATCCGGCACCTTCAAGGTACAACGTCATTTTCTGTAGAGAACGAGTATTTCTTGTCTTCTCTTTCACATTCTCATAATCTCAGCCATTCTTCCGTTGATGGCTATCGTGCTGGCTCGATAGGGTCCCTTAGGATGGGGTAAAACTGACCAATTGCCGTACCGCACTCCCCTGTGCTAAGCGATCAAAACCTGTATTAATATCGTCCAGAGGGACAGAGGGGCTGAGTAGTGCGTCGATTGGCAGCTTGCCAGCCAGATAGAGATTGATCAAGCGTGGGATATCACGGCGTGGCACTGATGACCCCATAAAGGAACCTTGCAGCGTCTTCTCCAACGCGACGAGCGTGATGGCTGGCAGCGAAAAGCGTTGCTGGAAGGGCGCAATCCCGATGCCAACGGTCTTGCCGCCGGTCCTGGTTGCCTTATAAGCCTGCTCCAGCACCTGTGCATTGCCCACCGCCTCGAAGGCATATTCGACACCACCAGCTGTCAAGTCGTGGATTGCCGCGACGGGGTCCGTTTCGCCCGCGTGGATAGTAAAGTCGGCACCCAGTTGCTTTGCCAGCTCGAATTTTGTGGGCACAAGGTCTATGGCAATGATTGGTGACGCGCCCGCCAGCTTTGCTCCCATGATGGCGCTCAAGCCTACGCCCCCCAGCCCAAATATAGCTACCGACTCGCCAGGGATTACTTTCGCCGTATTCACGACCGCCCCGACGCCGGTCAGGATGGCGCAGCCAAAGAGCGCGGCCTTCTCCAGAGGAACCGACTTCTCGATTTTTACAAGCGACTCCTGAGCCACGACCGCGTATTCAGCGAAGGCCGATACGCCTAGAAAGTGCATAATCGGCTTGCCATCTCCCTTTTGGAGACGGGTATCACCGCGCAGAAGTGTGCCAGCTCTGCTCGCCTTATTGCCATTCAGGCAGAGCGCGGGCCGGCCGGTGGCGCAATAGAGGCAATGTCCGCAGATAGGTACAAACGAGAAGACAACGTGATCATCTACCCGCAACTCATTAACATCCGTTCCCACCTCACGTACAATGCCACTTGCCTCATGGCCTAGAATCGTTGGTAAGCGAGCAGGCATGGCACCATTGATCACTGAAAGGTCAGAGTGGCACAGCCCTGCCCCTACTATCTCGACCAGCACCTCCCCAGGACCGGGAGGCGCTAGTTCAATCTCCTCAATAATTAAGGGACGCGAACCATCATAGGGTCGTGGTTTCTCCACCTCGTAAAGCACGGCAGCGTGAATACGCATCTTGTTTCTCCTCTGATAGCAAATGAAGTTGACGGTGCAATTTGCGTAAATCATTATAACACAAGGATAGATAAGGAATTACACAGGTGCTCTGTCTAGCAAAGGTCAGGGCCTGATGCTATGTAAGATATCGTCATTTCTCTGCCGCAGCTTTCCTCTGTATGGCTCTTTCTTACTGCGATGGGTCTGCAGATATCTGGTCTGACAGCCTGCCAGTGGTTACCAGCCAGCGAACAAACTCCAGATGGCGTGTATCGAGTGCGGCTTGATCCATCTCATCCTGAGCGTAGGTCCTGCGTAGTTGATACAACCGTGTTATTTCTCGCTCGGTGAAGCCCTTCCTGCGTAACAGGTTTAACTCTTCTTTCTCATTATTTGTCTGACGCATCGGTTCCCTCCTGTCAAGGGCTAGCATTCCTCAAGTACTCGTATAAGATGAACAACACACAACACGTCGACTCGAACCATATATTCGAGTGCCATCAGATAGATATACTACGGTTTAAGGAGCTTGTATTAGCAAAATGGGCCATGATATTCCCGTTATGAGAGTGAGAATACCATTGCCATATCACAAAAAGATCACAGGGCATCCCACCCCTCTCACAGTCAACGCACAGCACAAAAGAGGAAGATCATTATTCTTGCCGCCTGGATAGGCTCTATCATTGGTGAGGCGCATCCGTTACGTTATTGTAACAACGGGAGACAAGCCTGCAACGATGATGACCAAGACGTGCTGAGCCATGACCTCCTTCGAGATGCTCTGGTCTCCACGGCTCCATTGCATTGCGGGACCGAAGATCGCCCAACTGCTGACCTGTGCCGTAGTCTCTATGGTCTCCTCCGACAAGGGAATCTCTGCAGCGACCTGCTTGAGCCAGCGCAAGAGGAGATCATAGAGTTCCTGCTGGATCGCCATCTCATAGAGTGGCTCAAACTGTCTATTGGATGGCCTATAATACCGACGAGCGAGCGCCATAAAGTCGAATGTGGCCAGGATCAGGTGGTGCAAGCTCTCTTTCTGTAATCTGGAAGAGGGAGGGAGTTCGCTGGCCAGGGCCCGTTGAAACTTATCGCGTGTCCAGTCCATCACCAGCGCATATTTGTCTTCAAAGTGTGCATAAAACGTGGCCCGGTTGACGGTGGCACGCATGGCGATCTCCTGGATAGAGATTGAATGGATCGTGCGCTTTTCCTGGACCAGGGCCATGAAAGCATCTAGCAGCAACTGGTGGGTCCGTCGCACTCGTGGGTCGCTAGAATTTCTGGACATCTTTTTCCTCACAATCTTTCAATCGTGCACGCCCCAGAAAACCAACACATTCCCCTGCCTGTTGTCTATGCAACAATCCGCACCCTTTTGCCGATTGTGCGAACGCGTGGGCGTGCCTTATCCTTACAACTGTGTAGTATACATGAAAACGCTGCTTACACAACACTGTTGTGCACTGACAGACCTCTCCATGAGCCGGGTGAGTGAGGTCCGAATGCAGCAGCTATTCCTGATCAAATTAGCAAAGAAGGAGGCGCATTCAACATGGATGCAGAAGCATTACAAGCATTTCTCACAAAACCTCATGATGCTATCATTTCAACGAACCGGGTGGGGAAAGGGTCTCAACTCGCTCCCGTCTGGTTTGTATGGGATGGCGAATCTTTCCTCTTCTCTACCCAGCAGGCGAGCGTCAAATATGCCAATATTGTGCGCGATCCCAACATCTCAGTGATTGTCAATGATCCAGTCACACATACCTATGTGACCGCCTATGGACGCGCTGAGATTTCCGCCGTGGAGCGTTATCCTGAGCTCTGGGACACGATTTCGGAGCGATATGTTCCAGTTGATCAACGTCAACAATTCGCAGAGGCGACCCAGGGCATTGAGCGGGCTTCCCGCGCTGTCATTGTGCTCAAGCCCGAAAAGATGTTTGGCTGGGTCTGGACTGCTCATTAGCAGCGGGAAAGCGAGCCGCGATGGACATAGCCCATCGGAGAGTGTCCAATAGACATCACCGCAAGAAAAGCTCATCTTTTCTTGCGGTGATGTCTATTGAGTTGGGTGCGTCAGAGTGGTACCTATCTTGCAGGCCTCGAACGTCTTCAGACATAATAAGTATTGCAGATGAAGTCTATTAATTAAGAATAGGATAATACTCTCAATGTCGATGACCCCGGTGCCCCCTCAGCCTTCCGTTGCAAAAGTGCCTGGAAAGGGCATACAGACGTTTCGCGCTTTACGCTATCGCAATTTCAGACTCTTATGGATTAGCTTGATAGTCTCATCTGTGGGTACGTGGCTGCAGATTATATCGCAGAGCCTGCTGGTGCTTAAGATTACGCATAATTCGCCGCTTGCTCTTGGCGTCGTCTCTTTAGCGCAGGCGGCATCATTTTTCTTATTTGCCTTTATTGGTGGGAGCCTGGCCGATCAGTCAGATAAGCGGCGCTTTCTGCTGGTGACGCAAAGCCTCTCGATGGTGCTGGCCCTGATACTTGGTCTGCTCACGATTACGGGTGTGGTTCAGGTCTGGATGATAGTGCTTTTGGCATTCTGCTCAGGGACCGTGCTGAGCTTTGATCAGCCTGCGCGTTCGGCACTGGTGCCGGTGCTGGTGCCGCGTGGAGATCTGATGAATGCAATTGCTCTACAGTCGGTCGTCTTCACTGGTGCGGCTTTTATCGGCCCGACTCTGGCTGCTCTATTACTGGGGTTCTTCACACATATGGGGCAGCAGGCCAGTGTGGGAGGGGAGCTGACAGGCTACGCCGGGAACTTCTTCTTAAATGCCATCAGTTATCTGGGCGTGCTGGTCGTACTTTATCTCATTCACGTTCCCAGTGACGCAGCTCAACAGAGTACAGAGCGCCGTGGGCCGATGCTTGAATCTGTGCGCGAGTCGTTGCGCTTTGTGGGCAAAGATGTAGCGCTGCCGTGGGTCTTATCGGGCTATGCCGCGCTACTCTTCTTTGGTCCATCAACTTCATTGATCCTACCTATTTTTGCCACGCAAGTGCTCCACCTTGACTCGTTTCAGCTCGGCCTGCTCTTCTCGGCTTCTGGGTTAGGCGTCATCTTAGGGGCACTGATTGTGGCTTCGCTGGGAGACTTCCAGAAGAAAGGTCTCCTGCTGCTCGTTTCGTTTCTCATCTGGGCAATTGCGCTTACCTTGTTTGGGGTCAGCAAGAACTTCTGGCTCTCAATGTCCATGCTCATCCTCCTGGGCATTGGCCAGAATGGCGTCGGCTCCTCGACAATTACGTTAATGCAGATGCGTGTGCCACCAGCGATGCGTGGGCGCATTATGAGCCTGAATACGTTGTGTATTATGGGCATTCGTCCTCTTGGTGATTTTCCGGCGAGCAGCTTGATCGCGCTGGCCGGTGGACCCGTAACAGTGGTGATCTGCGCCTCGATTGTTGGAATCTACTCGCTCTACTTGCTTGCTGCGCGGCCTGCGATACGTGCGTTATAAAAGGGAGCTCGCTTGTTCGTTACTTATGGCTCCTGGGTGTGTTCTGATATATAATGTGAAATGTGAGCAGGAGTTGGTCACTGCTAAAGCGAACTGGGAAGCGTGAAAGGATGTGTTCATGACGAATCAGGATTCGTATGGAGAGAGCTTAGAAGTCAATTGGCCGCTGGACGCGACGACTATGTATGGCACGTTGGTCAGTCCATTTGGCCCTGGGCCTTTTCCTGCTGTTGTGATGGTGGCTGGCAGTGGTCCTACTGACCGTGATTGGAATTCGCTACTCCTGCCGGGATTGAATGGCAGTGCCCGCCTGTTTGCAGAGGCGTTAGCACGCGTAGGGATCGCCTCGTTGCGCTACGACAAGCGTGCTTCTGGCCCTCACGCTCGCGAGAATATGCAATTTCTGGTCGGCAAGATGAGTATGCAAAGCCATATCGACGAGCTTGCTGGTGCTATAGGCACTCTGGCAAGTCAGGCGGATGTGCGTGCTGACCGGATCTTCGCGCTTGCCAATAGCGAGGGAACCCTGCACGCCCTGAACTATCAACTGCATAGCCCCGCGATTCCGTTCGCGGGACTTGTGCTCACTGGCGCTCCTGGACGGGATATTGGCACCGTGGTACGATCCCAACTGGCTGCGCAGTTGGCTGGCATACCGAATGGAGATACGCTGCTGGCACTCTATGATGCGGCCATTGCTCGCTTCCTGGTGGGCGAGCCCACCGACCCGGACCCGTTGCTACCGGAGGGTATCCAGATGTTGCTGAAGAGTCTGGAGGTTCCGGCCAACCTGCCTTTTGCCCGTGAGCTCTGGACGGCCAGCGCAGTTCCCCTGCTCGGGCAGATAGATGTCCCGGTGCTGGTCATCATTGGGAAGAAGGATATTCAGGTAGACTGGCAAGCCGATGGAGAGCCGCTCCAGCGTGCCTCTGCGGGACACGAGGGCGTGACTTTCCTCTTCCCGGAGAATGCAAACCATGTCCTCAAGCAAGAGTTGCGGCCTCGGGAAGATCTGGTGTCCGCCGAGGTGGTGGCGAGCTATAATGGCCCCGATACCCACCTGGATGCCCAGACCGTGAGCAGCATGTTAGCGTGGCTGGCCGCCCACTCTTGACCACGATATGTCCAGATTTGTCACTTCTGGTTTTGTGTGCGGATTAGAACAGGCTCATTTGTATTGCTGGCTTGTGACCATCTAACAAAATATAGGGGGCAGCCTGCTCTGCTGTGCGAATGTTGAGCTGGCGTAGGTGTATGAGATCGCTGAGATGACCTTGTCGGCGGGCGTGTAGAATCGCATCTGCAGCTATAGGGCCGATACCGGGGACGCGTAAAAGTTGCTCACGATTGGCGGTCATGACTTCGAGCGGTGCGGAGCGCAAGTGTCTTTCAGCCCAGGCTTGCTTGGGGTCCATATCGAGGAGCATATTGCCATCGGACATGAAGGGCAGATCTTCCACGTTCCAGCGGTAGTCGCGCAACAAAAAGCTGGCCTGATAGAGTCGATGTTCCCGTAATGGGTTGGTGGGGGCAAGATTCTCAAATGGTGTCTGTACAACAGGAGCGAAACCTGAGTAGTAGGCACGCGTCAAGCCAGCGTCTCTATAGAGCAGGTCGCTCATTGAAAGTAGCTCGTGGTCTGTATCGCCTACTGCACCCACAACAAATTGCGTGACTGTACCTGCGAGCTTCATATCTGGATGCTCACGTCGTATCGCTTCGGCCCAGCGCAGCATCTTTAGCAGCTTATCATCGAAGTCCTTCTTGGGAGCAAGCGCGTCCAGACGCTCCTGCGTTGGACCTTCTAAGTTCACAGAGACACGGTCGGCCAACTGCATCAAGCGGAAGAGCTGATCATATTCTATGCCCGGCATAACCTTGAGATGCAGATATCCCCGATAGCCATGACGCTTACGAATGATCTCGGCTGTATCAATAATTTTATCTTGTGTCCTGACACTGCCCTTGATGATACCTGATGATAAAAACATGCCCTGCACCTTGCTGGCCTTTTGCAGGGTATCCAGGCCATTTGCCAACTCATCGGGAGTGAAGGTGAGGCGTTTCATCTTAGAGCGGCCCGCGCGAAAGGGGCAGTAATGGCAGTTCATCTCGCAGGCAGTTGTTACCATCGCCTTGAGGATAGGCAGCGCCCCGCGTGGAGTGACAACATTTGTGATGCACTCATCAAGGCTATGCGATTGATAGCCGACACGGGGCCGCTCCTGCTGTGGCTGGTCGCCGGCAGGCTCAAAAACGGTAGCATCGCCCATCTGAGCCAGCTTCGTCATCGTGTCAGGAAGAGTTTGTACTAACATATCGTAAGTATACAGAACTAATGTTCTATCTGTCAAGAGGGAGCTCCTGAGATGCATTCTTCTCTTCAGGCCTGCCAGAGTCTGATAGTTTTATCATCGCTTGCACTGACAAGCGTGTGACTATCAGGGCTGATCGCGACAGCCCGGACTGCCCCTACATGCCCTTTGAGGGTGAGAGATTGTAGGCCAGTGGAGAGGTCCCAGATTCTGATGGTGTTGTCAGCGCCTGCACTGAAGAGCAAGCGCCCATCAGAACTGATTGTGACAGCCCGAACAGCGTCAGTATGGGCTTGGAAGGTGTGTACCTGTAGGCCGGTAGAGAGGTCCCAGAGCCTGATGGTATTGTCGGTGTTTGCACTGAATAGCATGCGCCCGTCAGGGCTGATCGTGATACATGCAACCCCGCTGGTATGACCAGAAAGGGTATATATCTCCCTGGTAGTGGAGAGGTCCCAGAGTCTGATGGTGTTGTCGGTGCTTGCACTGAAAAGCAAGCGACCATCAGAACTGAGAGCAACACACGTAACTCCGCTGGTATGACCCTTGAGGGTGCGCACTTCTTTGCCTGTGTATAGGTTCCATAGTCGGATAATATGCCCGGAGAGGGAACGTTCTTCTTTGGCGGTAGAGAGATTCCACAGTTTAATGGTGTTGTCGGCGCTTGCACTGATGAGTGTCTGACCATCAGGACTGATCATTACGCTGTGAACGGCTTCTGTATGATCAGAGAGCGTGTGCATTTCGTTACCAGTGGACAGATTCCATAACTTAATAGTTTTGTCCTTGCTTCCACTAATCAAGGTCTGCCCATCTTTGCTGATCGTTGTGCACATGACACTGCCAGTATGCCCCTTGAAGGTGCGTATATCTTTATGAGTAGAGAGGTTCCATAGCTTGATGGTCTTATCGGCGCTTGCACTAACAAATGTTTGACCATCGGGACTGATCGTTACGGCACGGACAATATCTGTATGGCCCTGGAGGGTACAAACAAGTTTAGACTGATCTTTTTGTGCTCTTTCGTTGTTGTCTGGAAGATTTTTTTGTGCCTTTTCCTTGCTATCACTGGTAGAGGTTTTTTTAGCTGGGTTGACCATGACAGGTCGAACAGGGTCTACATGATTTGTGGGAGCACTCACCTTTTTGTCATCGAATAAATTCCAGAGCTTGATTGTCTTATCCATGCCTCCGCTAACCAAAAGCTGATCATCGGGGCTGATTGCCAGGCTGTGAACAAGATTTGTATGACCCCTGAGGGTGCGTATTTCTTTATAGGTGGAGAGGTCCCAGAGCTTGATCAAACAATCCTCTCCGCCACTAGCAAACATTTGACCATTTGCGCTGATGGCGACGCAATGGATAAAACTTGTATGCCCTTTAAGAGTGCATATTTCTTTATAGGTGGAGAGATCCCAGAGCTTGATTGTCTTATCCATGCTGCTACTGATGAGTGTGCGGCCATTAGGACTAATAGCGATTGCTCGCACAGACTCTGTATGGCCTGGAAGAGTGCATATTTCCCTGCAGGTGGAGTGATTCCATACTTTGATTGTCTTATCTACACTCCCGCTAACAAGGGTTTTGGATTTGTTTCCACTGATTGCAATACTATTTACCGCGCTTGTATGGCCTTTAAGTGTATACATTTCATGCCCAGTAGCAAGGTCCCATGCTTTGATTGTTTTATCCTCGCTACCGCTTACGAGTATTTGTCCATCGAGGCTAATGGCAACACTGAGAACGGAGCTTGTATGGCTTTTAAGGGTGCGTATCTTCTTACCAGTGGATAGATTCCATATTTTGATAGTGTGATCGGCACTCCCGCTGGCAAGGATGTGACCGCTAGGGCTAATTGCGACAGCTCGAATGGCGTTTGAATGATCTGTGAGAGTGCGCACATCTTCGTGAGTGGATAGATTCCATACCGTGATCACATTATCGGCGCTTCCACTGACCAGGGTGAGACCATCAGGGCTGATGGCTACACAACGAACGGAATCTTTATGACCAGCGAGGGTTTTAGAAGATGATGCCGCCTTTTCGGTCGAGATGGGTGGTGTAATAGGAGAAGTTTTCTTTGTCGGTGTTGGTGTGGTAACACTGACTTTGGCGGGAGCTTGTGGAGTGCGATCACTAACAAGATTGTTGGATTTTGCGGGATTTTTGGAAGGGGCGGCAGCGTTGGCTTTGACGGGAGCTTGTGGAGTTGGTTTAGAGGCAAGCGTGCTTGCTTTGACAGGAGCTTGTGGAGTTTTAACGGGTGTAGAGGTGTTCGCTTTGGCAGGATTTGGTGAAGTTAGATTAGAAATAGGAGTATTGGCTTTGGCAGGATTCTGCAAATTTTTATCAGTGCTGAAAGTACTATTTGCATGAGGAGATTGTGGAGCAGAAGTGTAGCGAGAAGTCAATTGTTTGACCACAGTGTTGATGCCGTTAGTGACATCATAGAGAGCTTTATCCAGGTTGTACCAATCTTGATCCGTAACAGGTTTCCCATCTGTTGGGAGCGCTTGCAATTTGCTAAATACGCCGTCATGCCAGTATACATGACGAAGTATGATGGGGATAACCTTCGCCTCACCTTTGTCATGCCGCTCCAGTGCTCGCTTCATCTCAATGCCATAGCAATAATCCGAACTGATAAAATCTGGGCTTATAAGTAGTAAAATAATTCGGGCGGACTCAAGACGCGCTTTGATTTCCTGTTCCCAGACGGTGCCCGCGCTAATTTCGCCATCATCCCATCCCTCAATGAGACCCTGGCGCTGTAATGGGCTCAGATGGGTTTTAAGGCTGTTTAGTAGATCTTTATCTTTTCGTGCATAACAGAAGAAGAGCTTAATAGCCATGAATTTCTACCCTACAATGTATCTTTAGTCAATAGACAGAAGACGATAAGCAATTGAATACATGGTATTATATCTGCATAAAGCTCTGCTGGCAAGAGGAGTAACACTTTCTAATATTATTTCTACCTTGAGGTGTGGATAATAACTTCATTATCCTTCTCTTATATGTAACTTTTTCAATGTATCTGAGCATTCCAATAAGCTATTCTGGTTCTAATGCAGAGACAGACCACATGATCCATCGTTGCATTAGAACACGTTTCAAGTTAGTGCTAAAATATTATTCGTTGCTATAGCCGCGTCCGCTGGCTTGACCTTGCGTGGTGGCTTGCCCTTCGAGCTCTTGTAAGAAGGCTTCGTGCTCCATGGGGCGAGAGAACATGGGATAGTTTTTCTCGATGGCCAGGCGTTGCTCCTCGTCGCTCAAGGTTGCGGTACAGTCTTTGAGGGTGACAACGTCGAAGCCTTTTTCGTAGCCAGTACGCATCGTTGATTCGACGCAGCAGTTGGTCAGGAAGCCACCCAGGGCGATGGTTGTGATGCCACGGCTGCGCAGGATAAAGTCGAGGTTTGTGCTGGCGAAGGCGTCGAGCCCGCGTTTCCCCTCGACGACGATATCTTGCGCGGCGGGTGTCAGATCCTCTACGATTGCGGCTCCCCATGTGCCTTGACGGAACGCTTTGCTATCGACGACACCTTTCAAAATACCGTAGGGGTTGGGTGTGAGCTCGTGATAGTCTGGCGTAAATGTGATGGGGGCGTGGATGATCGTTGCTCCGGCCTCGCGTGCTTTCTCCACAGTCTCGATAGTGTTGGAGAGCATATGCGTCTTTTCCATGACATCCTTCACTGCACTGTGCAGTGCACCACCGTCGGATGTGAAG
>Ga0302321_100003365_pt1 | contig 13718 bp, 9 predicted proteins | sample Fen_T0_1_FD_202505 | JGI IMG/M metagenome (GOLD analysis project Ga0302321, IMG submission 202505) | Peat permafrost microbial communities from Stordalen Mire near Abisko, Sweden - Fen_T0_1 | ecosystem: Environmental > Terrestrial > Soil > Wetlands > Permafrost | place: Sweden: Abisko...
GTGATCGGTGCCGGCCACGCCGGCCTGGCCGTGAGCAGTCTGCTCACCCGGGCCGGTCGCGAGCACGTCGTGCTCGACCGCGGCCGCGTGGGTGAGCGCTGGCGTAGTGCACGCTGGGACTCGCTCCACCTGCTCACCCCCCACTGGATGACCCGGCTCCCAGGTTTCCGATCCGAAGGCGACCCGGACGCCTTCCTGCCGGCCGGTGACTTCGCTCGTCTCCTCGAGAGCTACGCCGCCTCGTTCGAGGCACCCGTCGTGACCGGTGCGCCGGTGACCCGGATGACCTCCCGACCCACCGGCGGCTACGACGTGCATACCGACCTCGGCACGTGGCGCGCGCGTTCCGTCGTCGTGGCCACAGGTCCTCATGGAGCGGCGCTGGTGCCGCCGTCGGTCGGGCGGGCAGATGTGCCCGTGACGGCCAGCAGCGGGTACCGGAACCCCCGCAGCCTGGACGCCGGCGGCGTGCTGGTCGTGGGTGCCTCCTCGTCGGGAGTACAGATCGCCGATGAGCTCGCGCGATCGGGCCGTGACGTCGTCCTGGCGGTCGGGCGGCACACCCGGATGCCACGTCGCTACCGAGGGATGGACCTGTTCTGGTGGATGGAGAGCACCGGCCGGCTCGCGCGCACCATCGACCAGATGCCGGACCCGGCCGCGGCCCGCCGCGAACCGTCGCTCCAGCTGACCGGACAGGCCGATGTCGACACCGTCGAGAGTGACGTCGACCTGGCTGCGCTCCAGCGTCGTGGCGTCCGGTTGACCGGACGACTCCACAGCCTGGAGGGCTACACCGCCAGGTTCGGCGACGAGGCCACGGCGCTGATGGCGGACGCCGACCGGCGGATGCACGCCTTTCTCGACTCCGTCGACAGCTATGTGGACCGCGCCGGCCTGGCCCGCGAGGTGCTTCCGCCGGTGCGTCCGTCGGCCGTCCCGGCGCCGACCGTGACGTCTCGGCTCGACCTGCGGGCCGAAGGGATCCGCGCCGTCGTCCTGGCGACCGGCTACCGCCCGGACAACGACTGGGTCGACCTGCCGATCACGAGAGATGACGGCACCTTCCTCCAGTCCCGTGGCGTCACCGACGCCCCCGGGGTGTACGTCGTCGGCCAGCGCTTCCAACACCGCCGGGACTCCGCGTTCATCGGCGGCGCCCGCCGCGACGCCTGCGCCGTCGTGCACCACCTGACTGCGGGGAGAGTGCCTCACCCCGAAGACCGACGCAGCGCCTTGCGCCGCGGGGAGAGCGCATGAACGACTACGACGTCGCCATCGTGGGCGGCCGCGTGGCGGGCGCCGCCACCGCTCTGCTGCTCGCACGGGCAGGTCTGCGGGTCGTCGTGGTGGAGCGCTCGCGCGTGGGCTCGGACACCGTCTCAACCCATGCGCTGATGCGCGCGGGTGTGCTGCAGCTCTCTCGTTGGGGGATTCTCCCCGACCTGGTCGCCGCCGGGACGCCCGCGATCCGCAGCACCGACTTCCACTACGCGGACGGCGGTAGCTCCCACGTCTCGTTGCGACCCAGCCCGGGAGTAGCGGCGTTGTACGCCCCTCGCCGTCAGCTCCTCGATCGGGTGCTCATCGAAGCGGCCGCGGCCTCGGGAGCGGACGTCCTCCACGAGACGCAGGTGGTCGGGTTGGTGCGCGACGACGGTGGTCGCGTCCTCGGTGTCCGTGTCCTCGGTGACTCCGGCCGCGAGGTTCCGATCCGGGCGGGCCTCACGGTCGGTGCCGACGGTGTCGCATCCCTGGTCTCCCGTGAGGTGGCAGCGCCCTTGGTGAGCCTGGGCCGAGCGGCCAGCGCCGTCCTCTATCGCTACGTCGCAGACGTCCCTTCCGAGGGCTATGTGTGGGGATACGGCGACGCAGCGGCGGCGGGCCTGATCCCGACGAACGCCGGCGAGACGTGCGTGTTCGTGTCCACCACGCCCGACCGCCTGCGCCCGCTTCGACGGGCGGGCCGCGAAGCCGCCTTCGACACCCTGCTCGACGCGGTCCCCGCGCCCCTCGCCGACGCCGTACGAGCAGGTGGCGCGGTGGGCCACCTGCACGGCTGGCGGGGCATGCCCGGGTACGTCCGGCGCTCGTACGGTCCGGGCTGGGCCCTCGTCGGCGACGCCGGCTACTTCAGGGACCCGATCACCACGCACGGGCTCACGGACGCACTCCGCGACGCGGAGCTGTTGTCGGAGGCTGTGCTCGCGGACGGCGCGGGGCTGGTGTCCGACCTGGCGCTGGAGCACTACCAGGAGACGCGCGATCGGCTGTCGAGGTCTCTGCGCGACGTGACGGAAGCCGTGTGTCGCTACGACTGGGACGGAGACCGGATCCGCATGCTGCTGCGGGCCGTGAGCTCCGCGATGAGCGACGAGCTGGACCACCTGTCCGCGCGATCGGCCTCGCCCGCACCGGGCGTGCGGTCCCGTTGATGCACGAGCTCAGCGCGCCTGACAGCGCCAGGTCGCCGTTGGTAGCCTTCCGGTCAGCGCACGAGGGAGCGGCGAGCGACCAGAAGGGTGCCGCGATGGGCGTTCGGGTGGGTCTCCTGGGCGGGTTCGGCGTCGCCCACGACGACGAGGTCGTGCCCGCGGAGGCCTGGGGGCGCAGACACGCCGCGCAGCTGGTGCAGCTGCTCGCTCTCACCCGCGACCGCCGGATGCACCGCGAGCAGGTGGTCGATGCCCTGTGGCCCGGGTTGTCCTGGGACACCGCCGGGCCGCGGCTGCACAAGGCGGCCCACTACGCCCGTCGCGCACTCAACGACCCCGGCGCAGTCGTGCTGCGCCACGAGCTGGTGGCCCTCTTCCCGAGTCGGGACGACGTCGAGGTCGACGTCCACGAGTTCACCCGGACCGCCACCCAGGCCTTGCAGACTCGTGACCAGACCCTCGCTGCCGACGCGTTGCGGCGGTACGCCGGGCCGTTGCTGCCCCACGACCTCTACGAGCCGTGGACCGACGAGCCTCGTCGAGCGGCCAGCCAACAGCACCTGGACCTCCTCCGGCTCGTGGGCCGGTGGGACGACGTACTCCTCGAGGAGCCCGCGGACGAGGAGGCACATCTCGGCGTGGCCCGGGCCCGCGCCGCCGCCGGCGACCCCCGTGGGGCTCTGCTCCAGCTCGAACGGCTCGAGCAGGCTCTTCGGGGGGAGCTCGGCGCTTCACCGGGACCGGAGGCCTTGCGGCTACGCGAGGAGCTCGAGCGAAGCACAGCGGTGACCCGGCCACGGCCGCCGACCGAGGAGTCCGCGGATCGCGAGCCGCCGGTCCGGCTGTTCGGGCGGCGCGAGACAGGCGACCGGGTGCTCGCCGTCCTCGCAGACGTCGGTGCCGGTCGGGGCGCCACGGTGGTCGTCACGGGTCCTGCCGGGGTCGGCAAGTCGGCGGTCCTCGACCTGGCCGACGCGATGGGCCGCCGGCAGGGCTGGAAGATCGCCCGCGGCGGCGCCTCGTCCGTGGAAGGACCCTGGCCCTACTCACCGGTCCTCGAGGCACTCAGCGCGCTCTGTCGTCGCCATCCGGCGCTGCTGGATGCGCTGGGCGACGACTACCGGACCGAGCTCGAGCGCGCTCTGACCGGGCGCGACCTGGGCTGGACCGGTGAGTCCAGCCACCAGCGACTGTTCGTGGCCGCCGCCGAGCTGATGCGGGTGGGTGCCGCCGGAGCGGGGCTGCTCCTCATGGTCGATGACGTCCACGAGGCCGACGAGGCGTCGTTGCGTCTGTTGCACTACCTGTCCCGCTGCGCGGTCGACGAACGGGTCATGCTGGTGCTGGCCTACCGGGATCCCGCTCCACCCCGGGTCCATGACGTCACCGCGAGCATGGTGTCGCGCGGAGGCGGTCACGTGCTCGATCTCCAGCCGTTGACCACGAGCGCGTCGCGGCGCCTGCTCGAGGACAGGTTCCCCCAGCTGACTCCGGACGCAGCCCAGGAGATCGCCCAGGCCGGGGCGGGCCTGCCGTTCCCCATGATCGAGATGGCGCGTGCCCGTGTGAACGGCACCGGTGCGGTATCGGCCGTGCTTCCTCCGACAGCCGTGCGGACCTTCCACCGCCTCGCCCTGCTGGGGCTCACGTTCAGCACCGACGAGCTCCTGGCGCTCTCCGACGACTCGGAGGACGAGACCTACGGCCAGCTGGAGCTCGCGCTGACCGCCCTCGTGGTCGAGCCCACCGAGGGCGGCTACCGCTTCCGACACCCGCTCGTGCGGGAGAGCCTGGTGGAGCAGCTGCCGCCGCACGAGCGCTCACGCGGACATCAACGCGTGGCGGAGGCGCTGGCCACGCTGGAGCGTCCCCCGGGCCAGGTGGCCCACCACTACCTCGCGGCCGGCCTTGACTCGCGTGCGGTGCCCTACGTCGTGCGGGCGGTGGAGATCGCTGGAGCGCTGGGTGCCTTCCGTGACGCACTGGCCCTGATCGACGGCGTACGACGCCAGCTGGGTCCGGACCATCTGCCGGTCCTGCTGTCGCGCCGGGGTGACCTGCTGATGGCTCTCGGCGACCCGGGGGCGGTGGAGGCTTACACGGAGGCAGCCCGGATCACGACCGGGACCCCGCACCGGCTGGTCCGCGCGCGCCTGGCCAGGGCGGCGGCCGTCGGAGGAGACCTGACGACCGCCCGCTCCGCCCTGGCCGGTCTGGACCTCGAGGGCGACGAGGCCGACACCTCACTGCTCCTGGCGCAAGGCAACCTGGCCTACTTCAGCGGCGACATGGAGACCGCTCTGAGGGTCGCGACGGAGGCACGCGAGCGGCTGCGGGGCGTGGACGACCCGTGGCACCTGGTCGACCTGGTGGGTCTGCACGGGTTGTTGGCTCACCAGCGTGGGGAGTGGTTCGCGAGCTTCCGCACCGAGCTACGACGGACGCAGGGACACGAGCGTCTGGCCGGTGCGCTCTTCGACGCCCACCTGTGCGTGGCGGAGAACCTGCTCTACGGCCGCGAGCCCTATCCCGAGATCATCGCCGAGTCCGAGCAGCTCCGCCTCCGTGCCAGCCAGGCCGGCGCACTGCGGGGGGTGGCCTTCGCCACCGCCCTGATCGGGGAGGCGGCCCTGATGATGGGCGACCTGGCCCGCGCGGAGAGGGAGCTGCAGGAGGCCGCCGCGCTGCACGCCGACATCGACGCGGTCGGGGGTCAGGCCCACAGCATGCAGCGGCTGGCCGAGGTGCGCCTGGCCCAGGGCCGGAGCCAGGAGGCCAGACAGCTCCTCGACGAGGCCTTGCTGCTGGCGCGCTGGTCCACCATCGGCATGCACCTCCTGCAACGTATCTTCGGTTCGCTGATCGTGTCGGCGCCCGACCCGGAGTCGGCCCGCGCCGTGGTCGACCGGGCGGAGAGCACCCTCGGCGAACCCGATCGGTGCCACTTCTGCGCCGTGATGCTCGCGGTCCCCGCCGCGACCGCCTGTGCCCGCGTGGGTGACCTCGAGGATGCCCATCGCTTCTTGGAATCCGCCTCCCGGTCCGTGGCGCTGTGGGGAGAGAGCTCGTGGCACGCCGCGGTCATCGAGGCGCAGGCCACGGTCGCGCTCGCCGAGGGGGATGCCGAGCGCTACCGCGGGCTCAGCCGCGAGGCGGCCGACGCCTACGCCGCCGTGGGTCACCCGCGCGACGCTGCCCGGTGCCTGGCCGCTGCCTCAGCTGTGTGATCAACGCTCGACGCTGACCGCCGGGACCGAGGTCCGGGCAGGGGCGCGGCAGGTCTGGGGAAGGTGCGGGGAAGGCGTCGCACCCACGCTGGCCACATGTCGATCACACATCACACCATCGCCCCCGAGGCCACCACCGACCGCGTCTCCGGCGCCGATCTCCCGACGCTGGTCGCCGACGGCCTCGTTGTCCTGCGCGGCGGCCGGCGGCTGCTGGACGACGTCAGCCTGAGCCTGGCTCCCGGTGAGCTCGTCGCCGTCGTCGGCGCCAGCGGGGCAGGCAAGAGCACCTTGCTGGCATCGCTGGCCGGCCTGACCAGGATCGCGTCCGGGTCGGTCGCCCTGGTGACTCCGGGGGTCGGGCCGAGCGCCTCGCCCTACGGGGCGGTCGGGCTGGTGCCGCAGGACGACATCCTGCATCCCGACCTGCCGCTGGAACGGACCCTGCGGCACGCCGCGGGGCTCCGGCTCGCGGGCAGCAAGCACCAGATCGGTGCAGCAGTCCACGAGGTGATGCAGGAGCTGGACCTCGTCGACCGGGCTGCGGTCCCGGTCGGTTCCCTCAGCGGTGGTCAGCGCAAGCGGGCGAACATCGCCGTGGAGCTCCTGGCGCGGCCGACCCTGTGTCTGCTGGACGAGCCGACGTCCGGCCTGGACCCGGCGACGGCGCGCTCCCTCGTCGGGACACTGCGCGGACTCGCCGATCGGGGCGCCGGGATGGCGTTCACCACCCACGCGGTGGCGGACATCGAGACCTGCGACCGTCTCGTGGTCCTGGCCCCGGGTGGTCGACTTGTCTACGACGGCTCGCCGCAGCTGGCGGCGGCCCGGCTGGGCGCGGACACCCTCATCGACCTCTACGACCGTCTCGCGGATCCCGCCGTGCCCCCGGCGGGATCCGAGGGCACAGACATCCTCACGGAGGCGAGCAGCTCGGAGCCCACCATGCCTCAGACCGGTCGCCCCGTCCGACGGCCTGCGGCACGACGTACCGTTCCGGACGCTCGACGGCCCCGCCCGTCGAGGGTGCGGCAGTTCGTGGTGCTCACCCATCGCGCGGCCGAGATCGTGCTGCGCAACCGCTTGACGTTGAGCATCCTGCTCGGCTCCCCGGCTGCCGTCATCGCGATGTTCGCCATCCTCTTCCAGCGCGGTGCGCTCAGCCCGGGGGGCGATCCCACGGGCGCGGTGATGGAGGCCTACTGGCTGGCCTTCGCCGGGTTCTTCTTCGGGCTGACGTACGGCCTGCTCCAGATCTGCACTGAGGTACCGATCCTGCGCCGCGAACACCAGTCCGGTGTGAGCGACGTCGCCTACCTGGCCTCGAAGGTCGCCCTGCTGGCCCCGGTGTTGTTGGCCGTCAACGCCGTGATGCTCGGGGTGCTGCGCGTCCTCGACCGGCTTCCGGACCTCAGCACGCGGACCTGGTTCTCCCTGTTCGTCACCCTGGGCGTCAACGCCGTCGTGGCGCTGTTCCTCGGGCTGCTGGCCTCGGCCTCGGTGACCTCCGTCGCGCAGGCCGCGCTGGCCCTGCCCATGCTGTGCTTCCCGGCTGTGCTCTTCTCGGGCGCCATGGTCCCGGTGCCGGTGATGACGACGGTCGGCGCGGCCATCGCCGCGACCATGCCCGACCGCTGGGCGTTCGAGGCCATCGCCCGGCACCTCGACGTCGGCCGGCTCCTGGCTGCGGACTCGCCGTACGCCGACCTCGGCGACTCGTCGTCCGGCTTCTACTGGGCCGTTCTCGCCGTCACCGGAGTCGTGCTGGCCGCCGCCTCCTACCTCGTCCTGCGTCGTCGTGCGCGCTGACGTCGCCAGCAGGCGGGCCCGTACCGGCCCGAGAAACCGAGCTCGACAAACCGAAGTAGAAAGGAGAAGGACATGTTGTCCTTCGACACCACCGTGGTGAACGCCTACCTGATGTGCGTCTTCTCGATCGCGGCGATCGCCGTGGTCCTCTCGATCGGCCTGGCCACGACCGAGGTCGTGCGTGGCGGCCGCCTCCGCGTGAACGGAGGGGCGACCACGTCAGGTTCTGGCGGCTCCGAGCCCGGACCGGTCGTGGACGTTCCGGAGCGCCCCGACGTCATGACGGACGACGGTGGGGAGCTGGTGGACGCCGCGGTCGGCGGTCAGTCGCGGCCTGCGTGGACTCGATGAGCGCGCCGCGGCACCTGGATCCGCCGCAGCATCCAGCCGGCTCGCCTCGCCGAGCTGGCACTGGTGCTCGGCGGTTCCGCCTAGAGACGCCCGGAGTCGGGTGGTGAACGGCGTCATCGTCATCGGTGGCGGCCAGTCCGGGCTCGCGGCGGCCCGTGCGCTTCGGGCAGCCGGCCTCGCGCCGATGGTGCTGGAGGCTGGCACTGAGCCCGTGGGCTCATGGCCGCACTACTACGACACGCTCACGCTGTTCTCCCCTGCGGCCTACAGCGGTTCGCCCGGCTTCCCGTTCCGTGGTGACCCTGAGCGTTACCCAGCTCGCGACGAGGTGGTCGACCACCTGCGGGAGTACGCAGCGACGCTCGACGTGGACATCCGCACGGGGTGTCGCGTCACCTCGGTCACGTCGGCAGGCGACCGAGGATTCCTGGTCACGACGGACACCGGCGATGTGATCCACACGGCAGGTGTGGTGGCCGCGACCGGCTCGTTCCAGAGCCCCCACCTGCCATCCCTGCGCGGCCAGCACAGCTTCGAAGGACGCCTCTTGCACGTGGCCGACTACCGCCGTCCGGAGCCTTTTGTCGACCAGCGCGTCGTGGTGGTCGGGGCCGGCGACTCGGCGGTGCAGATCGCCTCCGAACTCGCCGAAGTGGCCGAGGTCACCCTCGCAACCCGCCATCCCCTCGCCTTCCTTCCCCAGAGGATCGACGGGCGAGACCTGCACTACTGGCTCGCGCGGACCGGCTTCGACGACCTTCCCGTCGAATGGCTCGCTCCGCTCCTGCCGCAGACACTCGTCACGGACACCGGCCGCTACCGGGCCGCAGTCGAGTCAGGACGGCCGGACCGCCGACCGATGTTCACGGCGATGGACGGCGAAGCCGTCATCTGGTCCGACGGCGAGCGCGAAGCGGTGGATACCGTCTTGTTCGCAACCGGCTACCGGCCCCACCTCGACTACCTGGATACGCTGGGCGCGCTCACCGGTGGCCTTCCGCGACACAGCGGGGGTATCTCCACCACGCACCCCGGTTTGGGGTACGTCGGCCTCGAGTTCCAACGTTCGTACGCGTCGAACACCCTCCGTGGCGTGAACCGCGATGCCGAGTACATCGTGCCTGCCATCGCGGCGTACGTGCGAGACGCGGGTGCCCTCGTCCGGCCCTGACCGCACGACGGCCCCCACCATGATGCGCACTCACACGTCGAGCTGAGGTTGACAGTCCGGTCAGGCCCGCCCTGAGGCGGATCCCAGCCGCACTCTGCGGCGAACGTCAGCGGCCGGCGACCTGGCCCCCGTCGATGTGCAGGATCTCTCCGGTGACGAACGGGGATGACTCCAGGTAGAGGATGCCGTCGACGACGTCACGGCGTGGCCGACGCGTCCGAGGGGATGAAGCGCCGCGAGTGCGTCGTAGGTGTCCGGCGCAGGTTCCGGCGTCTGGATGACGCCCGGTGAGACAGTGCTGACCCGGATGCCGCGGGCGGCGTACTCGATGGCCAGTGATCTGGTGGCTGAGGCGAGACCGCCCTTGGTCAGTGAGGTCAGGACGGACGGCGTGCTGGAACTGGCGTAGTCGGCGAGCGTGGCGGAGATGTTGACGACGTGGCCGCTCTGTCGTGTGAGCATCTCGGTGATGAGGCGCTGCGTCAGCCAGAAGAACCCGGCGAGGTTGACGCCGACAGCCAGGGCGTAGTCCTCGTCCGTGTAGTCGGTGAACGGTCTGGCGATGAAGACGCCGGCATTGTTGATGAGGGTGTCGATACGCCCGAAGGCCTCGAGGGCCGCTGTGACGATTCGCCCGGCGGTGGAGGGATCAGAGATGTCTCCAGCGACGGTGAGCACGGCTGGGTCCGCAGCGGGCTTGATCGTGCGCGAAGTGGCCACGACCGCCCAACCCTGCTGCCGATAGGTGGCCACGAGGCCGGCGCCGATCCCCTTCGAACCTCCCGTGACGATGACCACCTTCTGGTCCTCATCGCTCATGACCGGCTCCAGGCCCGGGAGTGGCGGCCGCCTGGTCGCTGGGTTGAGTGGAGATGGGCGTCGTCAGTATCTCCAGCCCCCCGTCCACCGGCAGCGAGGCGAGGATCGCCCGCCTCTCGGCGGTCAGCAGATGTCCCTGCGCCGCGCGCTCGCGCGAACGGGCGGCCCCGCGGGTCCGCATGACCCGCAACGCTGCCGGTGAGGTGCCATCCGGGACGCGGGTGGTCGTGGTCACGAGATACTCCATGCTGAGGACTCCTTGTCAGCACCTGGGAACGTGTCGCCGAGCCCGAGGGGCCCGAGTCTGCGCCGGGCCACCACCTCGCTGGAACCTCGGCTCGCAGTGCCGACGCGCGATCACCGGACGGTCGGCACCACGATGATCTGTCTCAGTGTCCGCCACCGGGCCGCCACCCGTCACCCGTCCGTCGGAACGTCACCCCGAGATCCGACACGTCGGGTACTGGCGCTTCAGGCCGCTGGCGTCCTCGTTGTTGCCGCGTGGCCAGGGCCGGCGTGGACACCTTCGCGATTGTCCCGTAGGTTCGTGCCAGGTGGTTGGGATCGCAGCCCGCGGCACGTTGAACTGGCCGTGACGGCTCTCCTCGCAAGGTCAAGGCATGCCCACCGACCCCCCGCCCCTCACCTCTGAGCCCACCCGGCTTCGAACGCCCTGCTTGCTGCGCCTGGCTCGAGGCGCGCAGTTTCGCGACGGCGATCCCGCCAGGCACTTCTCCCCCACGGCACCGGTCCGTGACGAACCGGCACATGAGACTCCGCGCTCGGGCAGAGGGTGGAACGGGGGTGTGCAGGGACGCGACTCACGCAGGTACGCGTCCCTGCACCACGCCATCCTCGGTTGGCGGGGCACTGGATTCGTCCTCGGAGTCGCCGTGCAGCGCTTCAGCCCACCGAGCGCCACGGACACCCGATGACTGATTCTGTTGAGCCGACCTCACGGGAACGGCATCCGACGAGTCGCCTGACCGCGGAGCGCGCACGTCGACGAAGCGTCGACCTCCGAACCATCAACGGCATGCCACAGGTCGGCCCGGCGGGGTCGGCTCGGCGGTTCGACCCCACTCACGTACTCGGGTGCAGTCGGGAGGAGGCGGTCGAGCTGTTCCACGGCCGACCGGTGACGCCGGGTGAGGCCGAAGCCATCGCCGAGAGGTCGTACCGCTGGCGCCGCCACCTGCGCGATCCACACTCGTACTGGATCACTACCTCCGAGGCTGCGCGGATCCTGATGCTGACTCCGGGGCAGGTGACGAGGCTCCTCGACCGTGGCCGACTCCAGCATGTCCGCCACGTCAGCCGGGTGCGTCTGATGCGTCGGGCCCACATCGTGGCTCTGGCTGAGGCAAGGACCGTCGACGGCTGATCCGCCGCTGCGAGCGGCTCCGCCTGCGTCGAGGTACTGGCCTTGGACCGCCGGCTACCTGGGAGTCTCACCGGTGCGCACCAACTCCTCGGCCACGCAGTTCAGCTTCACGTTGCGGCGCTGTGACACGCGGCGGAGAACGGCGAACGCCTGGTCGGGGGGCAAGCCGAAGCGTTCCATCAGGATTCCCTCGGCCCGACCTATCACCGTGCGATTGCTGAGGGCCAGGTGCAGGTGCTCGGCGTTCTGCGATGCCGCCAACGCCACACCCACGTGAGCAGCCAGTGCTTGTCCGTTGTTGATGTCGTCGGCGTCGAACGCATCGGGCTTCAGGGAGTACAGGTTCATGGCGCCGAGCGTGTCCTGGGTCGTGTAGAGCCGGTAGCTCACGATGGAGGCGACGCCGACCTCCTGCGCGACCAAAGGCCCCCATCTGGGCCAGCGTCTGTCATGGGCGAGATCAGGGCTGTGAACGATCTCGTGCATGCGGAGCGCGTCGAAACAGGGCCCTTCCTTGAGTACGAACTGGAGTTCGTCGATCCGGTTCAGCGTCTCGTTGCTCCCCACCGGGGTGTCGATCCCGTGGCTATGGACGATCGAGATCCCGACCAGGTCGCACCCCTGGATGATCTCGGTAGCGACCAGTACGACACTCTCGAGTGTCAGGTGCGTGCTCGACCACCCCTGCATCGAGCGCGCGGCATCAGCGAGTTGATCGGCGAAGCTCGCGGGAGTCTCCATGGCCACATTGTCCTCCCGTCGGACACGCCGCGACCAGCCGAGCCTGACCGGCTGTACTGACCCGAGAGCTGCGTCACGCGACTCGCGGGTGGTCGGAGTCCTCGGTCGGCGCCGAGACCCAAGCGATCGCTAAGGTCCATGACGTCCGGCCGCAGCCTGGGTCCGTGCCAGCTCGCGGGTCGTCGTCACGGAGGCCGGGCGGGGCCAGGCACTGCGCGGAGAGCACGGCGTCATGAGGAGGCACGAGACCCGATGAGTGTGATCATGTCCCGCCGGGACCTGGAGTTCCTGCTGTTCGAATGGTTGGACACCGAGTCGCTGCTGCGGCGTGAGCGTTTTGCCGAGCACTCCCGCGACACCGTCGAGGCGGTGCTCGACCTGGCCGAGACCGTGGCCACCGATCACTTCGCACCTCACAACCGTGCCGCTGACCTCTCGGAGCCGACGTTCGACGGCACCAGCGTCCACATCATCCCGGAGGTGGGGAAGGCACTGAGGAGGTACGCCGAGGCGGGGTTCTTGTCGGCGCGGATGGACGAGGCGGTCGGAGGTCTCGGTCTGCCGCTGTCGGTCTACAGCGCATGCTCGTCGTGGTTCTACGCCGCCAACACCGGGACCACGGGCTACGCGCTGCTGACCGTCGGGGCGGCGAACCTGATCGCCGCACACGGCACACCGGACCAGGTTGAGCGGTACGTCGTACCGATGGTGGAGGGCAGGTTCTTCGGCACCATGGCGCTCTCCGAGCCTCATGCGGGGTCGAACCTCGCCGACATCACGACCCGCGCCGAACCCAGGCCGGACGGGACCTATCGGCTCTTCGGGCGGAAGATGTGGATCTCCGGGGGTGACCACGAGCTGAGCGACAACATCGTGCATCTGGTCCTGGCCCGCACACCCGGCGCACCGCTCGGGACCCGCGGCATCTCGCTGTTCATCGTGCCCAAGTTCCTCGTGGAGAACGACGGCTCGCTGGGCGAGCGCAACGACGTGGTCCTGGCCGGGATCAACCACAAGATGGGGTTCCGGGGCACGGTCAACACGGCGCCGGTCTTCGGCGATGGCGCGTTCGCCCCCGGCGGGGAGCCCGGCGCGGTGGGCTACCTGGTGGGAGCGGAGAACCAGGGCATGAGGCTGATGTTCTCGATGATGAACGACGCCCGCATCGGCGTGGGACTGTGCGCCACGGCGCTGGGCTACACGGCCTACCTGAAGTCGCTGGACTACGCCCGGGAGCGGTTGCAGGGCCGCCCGATCGGTGTGCCTCCCACGCAACCGCAGGTGCCGCTGGTCGAGCACCCGGACGTGCGCAGGATGCTGCTCGCGCAGAAGTCGTACGTCGAAGGTGCCTTGGCCCTCAACCTGTTCGCCTCGCGCCTCGTCGATGACGCGGCTTCTCTGGACGACCCGGCCGCCCGGGCGGAGTCCGACCTGTTGCTCGGCTTGTTGACCCCGGTGGTGAAGAGCTGGCCGTCGCAGTGGTGCCTGGCCGCCAACGACCTCGCCATCCAGGTGCTGGGTGGCGCCGGCTACACGCGCGACCACGACGTGGAGCAGCACTATCGCGACAACCGGCTCAACCCCATCCACGAAGGGACCCATGGCATCCAGGCCATGGACCTGCTCGGTCGTAAGGTGCTGCTCGACGGCGGCGGCGCCCTCGGTGTGCTGGTGACGCGGATCCGTGAGACCGCCCGACGCGCGACCGGGACCGGCGGTGACGGCTCGGCGTACGCCGAGGAGCTGGTCGCGATGACGGGCCGGCTCCTGGAGGTGACCGC
>Ga0302321_100003366_pt1 | contig 13717 bp, 13 predicted proteins | sample Fen_T0_1_FD_202505 | JGI IMG/M metagenome (GOLD analysis project Ga0302321, IMG submission 202505) | Peat permafrost microbial communities from Stordalen Mire near Abisko, Sweden - Fen_T0_1 | ecosystem: Environmental > Terrestrial > Soil > Wetlands > Permafrost | place: Sweden: Abisko...
CCGCGGCCACCAGCGCCTCGACGGTCTCCTGAGCGGCACCGGCGGCCGATCCCATGAGCACGACGACGCGTTCGGCGTCGGGAGCACCGGAGTAGTCGACCAGCCCGTAGCGGCGGCCGGTTCGCTTGCCCAGCTCGTCCATCACGGCCTGCACGACGCCGGGCGTCGCCAGATGGAACGGGTTGGCGGCCTCGCGGGCCTGGAAGAACACGTCGGGGTTCTGGGCGGTGCCCCGGACATCGGGATGGTCGGGCGTCATGCCCCGGGCCCGCAGCGCCAGGATGTCGTCCTCCCGGACGAGCGCCCGCAGGTCATCATCGGAGAGCAGCGAGATCTTGTCGATCTGGTGCGAGGTCCGGAAGCCGTCGAAGAAGTGGAGGAACGGCACACGGCAGCGCAAGGTCGCGGCGTGGGCCACGAGGGCGAAGTCGTGGGCCTCCTGCACGGACCCGGCCGACAGCATCGCCCAACCGGTGGTGCGGGCGTGCATGACGTCGCTGTGGTCGCCGAAGATCGACAGCGCATGGGTGGCGACGGTGCGGGCGGCCACGTGGATCACCGCGGGCGTGAGCTCGCCGGCGATCTTGAACATGTTCGGGATCATGAGCAGCAGGCCCTGCGAGGCCGTGAAGGTGGTGGCGAGCGACCCCTTCTGGAGCGCTCCGTGCAGGGCGCCGGCCGCGCCCCCCTCGGACTGCATCTCCACGACCTGGGGTACCTGGCCCCAGAGGTTGGTCACACCGGCCGCCGCCCAGTCGTCGCTGTGCTCGCCCATGGTCGAGGCAGGGGTGATCGGGTAGAGCGCGATGACCTCGCTCAGCGCGTAGGCGACCCGGGCCGCGGCCTCGTTGCCGTCCATGCAGGTCCACGTCGTGTCCATGCTCGGTCCTCTCTGATGGGGGAGGGTTGCCACGAAACCGGCTAGACGCCAGAGGCGGTGCCGTCAGCGAACCGATCGGCCTGGGTGAGGATCGCCTGGGCGGTGGCGAGGCGGGCGATCGGCACCCGGAAGGGGGAGCACGACACGTAGTCGAGGCCGATGTCGGTGAAGAAGGCGATGGACTCGGGATCGCCGCCGTGCTCACCGCAGACGCCCGCGACCAGGTCGGGGTTGGTGGCCCGGCCCCGCTCGAGGCAGGTGCGCACCATCTCGCCCACGCCTCGGTGGTCGATGGTCTCGAACGGGTTGCGGGGCAGCAGGCCCTCCTCGAGGTAGCGCTCCATCAACCGTCCCTCGATGTCGTCACGGCTGAACCCGAACACCATCTGGGTGAGGTCGTTGGTCCCGAACGAGAAGAAGTCGGCGACCTCGGCGATGTCGTCACCCCGCACGGCGGCCCGCGGCGTCTCGATCATCGTGCCGACCTTGACCTCGATCCGCTCACCGAGGCGCTCGAGCGTGTCGTCGACCTCCTCGGTCACCCATCGCCGCACGAGGGCCACCTCGGCCCGGGTGACGACGAGCGGGATCATGATCTCGATGTGCGGGCGACCCCGCTGCTTGACCCGTCGGCACGCCGCCTCGACCAGGGCTCGTACCTGCATCTTGTAGAGGTTGGCCTTGACGATGCCGAGCCTGACGCCGCGGGTGCCGAGCATGGGGTTCACCTCCTGCCACGTCCGGGCGGCGGTGAACAGCTTCCGGGAATCCTCGTCGAGCTCGCCCCGGGCGTCGCACGCGATGAGCTCCTCGATGTCGGGCAGGAACTCGTGCAGCGGGGGATCGAGCAGGCGAACCGTCACCGGCAGCCCGTCCATCGCCTCGAGGATCTCCTCGAAGTCCTCGCGCTGCAGCTCGAGCAAAGCGGCCAGCGCGGCCTCCTCCTCGTCCGGGGTGTCGGCGAGGATCATGCGCTGGGCGAGGGGGAGCTTGTCGCCCAGGAACATGTGCTCGGTGCGGCACAGCCCGATGCCCTCGGCGCCGTATTCGCGGGCCCGGGCCGCGTCGGGCCCGGTGTCGGCGTTCACCCGCACGCCGATGCGCCCGCGTCGGACGTCGTCGGCCCACGCGAGGATGGTGGCGAACTGGGGTGGTGGCACGGCGGGGGCCAGTTCGAGCTGGCCGAGCATGACGTCGCCCGAGGTGCCGTCGACCGAGAGCCAGTCGCCCTCGTGCACGGTGACCTCGCCGGTCGTGAAGTGGTGGCGCTCGACGGTGATGGAACCGGCGCCCACCACCGCCGGGATGCCCCAGCCACGTGCCACCACCGCAGCGTGGCTGACCAACCCACCGTGGCTGGTCAGCACGGCCTCGGCCGCCTGCATGCCGGCGACGTCGTCGGGCGAGGTCTCGGTGCGCACCAGCACGGCCTTCTCGCCGCGGGCCACGGCGGCGACCACGTCGTCGGCGGCGAAGTAGGCCCGGCCGATGCCGGCCCCGGGCGACGCGGCCAGCCCCTTGGCCACGACCCCGCGGTGCTTGCCCTTCAGCTGGGGGTGGAGCAGCTGGTCGAGGTGCTCGGGGGTCACGCGCATGACCGCTTCGGCGTGGCTCAGCGCGATCTCCGGCTCGGTGGTCATCTCCACCGCGATCCGCAGCGCGGCAGACCCGGTGCGCTTGCCGGCCCGGGTCTGGAGCATCCAGAGCTTGCCCTGTTCGATGGTGAACTCGGTGTCGAGCATGTCGCGGTAGTGGTGCTCGAGCCGCTCGAAGATGCCGAGCAGCTCGCCGTGGATGGCGGGGAACCGGTCGGCCAGCGCGGCGAGGGGCTCGGTCTGGCGGATCCCGGCCACGACGTCCTCGCCCTGGGCGTTGAGCAGGAAGTCGCCGTAGGACGCTCGTTCGCCCGTCGTGGGGTTGCGGGTGAAGCCCACGCCGGTGCCGGAGTTGTCGTCGCGGTTGCCGAACACCATGGCCTGCACGTTCACCGCCGTCCCCAGGTCGTGAGGGATGTGCTCGCGGGTGCGGTAGGCGATGGCTCGGGCGCCGTTCCAGGAGTTGAACACAGCCTCCACGGCCATGCGCAGCTGTCGGATCGGGTCCTGGGGGAACGGCTCGCCGGTCTCGGACCGCACGACCTGCTGGTAGCGCTGCACCAGGTAGCGGAGCAGCTCGGTGGGCACCTCGGCATCGGTGGTCACCCCCGCCAGGCGCTTGGCGTCATCGAGCAGCCGCTCGAAGGGCTCGCTGTCGATGCCCAGGACGATGCGGCCGAACATGGCCACGAAGCGACGGTACGAGTCGAGAGCGAACCGCTCGTCGCCGGTCTGGGCGGCGAGGCCCTGCACCGACTCGTCGTTGAGGCCCAGGTTCAAGACGGTGTCCATCATCCCCGGCATCGAGAACTTGGCCCCCGACCGGACGCTCACCAGCAGGGGATCCCCGGGATCACCGAGCCGACGGCCCATGTCCTGCTCGATGCCGCTGAGCTGGGCGGCGATCTCGTCATCGAGGCCCTCGGGCCACCCGCCGGTCTCGAGGTGGCCCCGACACGCCTCGGTGGTGATGGTGAAACCCGGAGGCACCGGCAGTCGGAGCACCGACGTCATCTCGGCGAGGTTCGCTCCCTTGCCACCGAGCAGGTCCTTCAGGTCCATCGGTGGGGTCTCGTGAGGATGGTCGAACCGATAGCTCAGGGGCATGGCACTCCTTCTCCGGCTGCAGAGCCATGCGGTGGCAGGGCCTGATGTGACGATGTGCGGACACTCGGCACGGTGGCGTGCGTGCGTCGGGCCCGGGCGATGAGGACCCGCCGGGTCTCCTGCCGTCCGGCCTGCATGAACCGGGGCCAGTCGCGGGTGGTGAGGAACTGCCGGTAGAAGCCGATGCCGCGCACCTCCTCGTAGGAGACGGGCTCGATCATCACGACGTCGCTCGCCTGGCGCAGACGCTCGAGGTTGTGGCGGGCGAGCTCGATCTGCTGGGACGTGCGGACCTGGCTGGCCACGTACAGGATGCTCGCCGGTCGATCCTGCCAGCCGAAGGCCTCCTCCCCGGCGAACGCCGGAGGGTAGAAGCCGTTCACCGCCAGGGTCACGTCACAGAGGGGTTCGATGTCGAGCACGGGATGCACGGGGAAGATGTCGACGATGCCGCCGTCGCACCAGTGGAATCCGGCGTGCTCGACGGGATTGATGAACAGCGGCAGGGCGACGGCGAGGCGGACGGCCCGAGCGACGGTCAGGTCGGGATGGGTCCGGGGTCCGATGTACTCGAGCCGGTTCTCCTCGATGTTCCAGATCGGCGCGTAGGCCGGTATCGGCAGGTCGGCCAGGGTCATGTCTCCGAGGAGACGGCGGTAGGTCTCCTCGATCGCCTCGCCACGGAGCAGCCCGGCAAAGCCGCGACCGAGCGTCGGCACGATGGCGGCGAGCTTGGACCAGTCCAGATCGAGGTAGTCGCTCGGGTCGAGCCCGATGGTGAAGGTGGCCACCTCGTCCGCCGGCAGGCCGGCTGCGAGCGGGAAGCCGAACAGGGCCGAGCCCGAGCACAACGAGATCACGGACGGGCGTAGATCAGCGTCCTCCAGGGCCTTCGCCGCGCCGACCACCGACGCCAGCGCGCCACTTCCCCCGGTGGCGATGAGCGCGAGTCGTTGGGTGCGGTCGATGCCGCCGGCGAAAGGTCGCTCGGGTCGGAAGGGGAACTGCGGCGGTTCGGGACGGTCCGTGGGGAGCCGAACGAGCGCCCGGCGGACGTCGTCCAGCAGTCCGAGATCGTCGACGATGCCGGCGCCCAGCTCGCGGGTCCGGGTCAGCACGTCGAAGTACTGGCGCATCCGGAAGACGTCGAGCACCGCGTCGAGCATGCCTTCGACTTTGCACCGCCTGGTGCGTCCGAGCCAGGGTCAACGGTCCCTACTACGCGGTGGCGGTGGCGGTGGCGGCACGGTGATCTGCAGCGCCCGGACCAGGTCGGAGTGCGACACGATGCCGACGAGGTGGCCCTGATCATCGATCACCAGGGCTCGACTCACCCCTGCTCGCCTCATCCGGTCGAGCGCATCGATGCCGGTGTCGTCGGGCGCGACGACGGGGACGCTGGGCAGCGGTTCGGCGATCTCGCCGACGGTGAGGACGGCGCGACGCTCCGGCGGCACGCGACGCACGTGGTCGAGGCTCACCAGGCCCACCGGTCGTCCCGCCTCGGCCACCACCGGGAAGGCCGAGTGGTGCCGGCCGAGCACGTAGCCGTGCACCAGCTCCTCGACGGTGGTGTCCCGGGCGACCGTGACCGGTGCCGGCGACATCAGACGGGCCACGGGCAGCGAGCCGAGGGTGCTCTGCTCCACGACCGCGGCGGCCTCGGCCCGTCCGGCGTTGTCGAGGAACCAACCGATGAGCACGAACCAGAGGCCCGACAGCACCACGCCGACCAGGGCGAGCAGCAGGCCGAAGACGATGAGCACCCACGCCAGCACGTGGCCGACCCTGGCGGCGGTCCGGGTGGCGGCGAGCCGGTCGCCGTTGCGGTGCCAGACCGCGGCCCGCAGCACCCGCCCCCCGTCCAACGGGTAGGCCGGGAGGAGGTTGAACAGGCCCAGCATCAGGTTGATGGCGCACAGCCAGAACAGCGAGCCGGAGACGAGTTCGGGCAGCTGCAGGGCGGAACCGAGGGTGGCGAGAGCTCCGAAGCCGAGCGCAAGTCCCAGGCTGGTCAGGGGCCCGGCCAGGGCGATGCGCAGCTCGGCGTCGGCCGAGGTCGGCTCCGACTGGAACTGGGACACCCCGCCCAGCAGCCACAAGGTGATGCTGACGACGCCGACGCCGTCGCGGCGCCCGACCAGGGCATGGGCCAGCTCGTGGGTGAGGAGCGAGGCGAAGAAGAGCGACGCGGCCACCGCCCCGGCGGTCCAGTACGCGGCGGTGGACGATCCCGGGGCCATCTCGGGCAGCACTGACGCGGCCAGCGTCCAACCGATCAGCGCGGCGATGATCACGACGCTCCAGTTCACCCCGACTGGGATGCCCGCGATGCGCCCGAGGCGGATGGACTGCTTCATCGGTGTTGGGTCATGACCGCGCCTCCGGTTGGCCCGAACGATCGTCTCCCCTGATCGTGGCCCGAAAGGACGCTCGCTCCCCAGGGTCCTAGGTCACCATCGGTCGTGCGGGACCGGATTGGCGAGCGCTGGACGGTGATCTGAGGCGTTCTCGCGCTGATGGGTAGGGTCGCTGCAGCCGGTGGCACTGGGGAACGAACCACGACTGGCGCAGAGGGAGCGCACCATGGGGATGATCCACATCGATCTGTTCACGACGCTGGACGGGGTGGCGCAAGCGCCGGGAGGACCGGACGAGGACACCGCGGGCGGGTTCGCGTTCGGTGGCTGGCAGGCCCCCTTGTCCGACGACGACGTCGGGGAGCAGGTCGTCGCCGGCATGGAGGGCCTCGACGCCCTGCTGCTCGGCCGGAAGACCTACTACCCGGTGGTGCTCGGCCCCGGCAAGAAGGTCTTCCAGGGCGGCACCGTTCCGTCGAACCTGACCCTCGTCGAGCCCGCACGCACCTCCCCCAAGGGCGTGGTGCAACTGCGGTACGAGCTCGCTGAGGGCACGCCGAGCACGGGCGACATGAGCATCCGCGACGAGTAGCCCCGGGCGGATGGCCCGGCCACGAGGTATCCCTCGGATCAGTATTCGCCCTTGATGACGAAGTACGAGCCGCGGATGGTGCCGGCCAGCTTCGACTTCTGCCTCGCGAACTTGAAGCGCTCGGCGAGCTCGGTCGGAACCTCCATCCCCTCGGACAGCTTGAAGCCCACCGCCCGCTTCTTCGGGGTGTCGATCGTGTACATGACGTTGATGGAGAGACCGCTCTCGTAGAACACGTACGCCATGCGAATGCCCTCGACCTCGAACTCCGTCGCCTCGAGCGGGGGAGAGGAGATGACGATGTCGCGCTCCTCTCGAAGGATCCGGTGCACGTACTCGATGGTCGCCTTCGCCTTGCTCGCCGGTTCCACCGAGAACTCGTAGTCGTACTTGTTCTTGAAGTAGCGGGCTTCGTTGGCCCGTAGACCGGCGAGCGCCGCCGCCACCGGCGACGACTCCAGACCGGCGGTCGACACCTCCTTGAAATCGACGATGGACATCGGGCTCCCTTCCGCACTCCACGGTTCTCGAAGTGCTCTCGGCGAGGACCCTAGACGCGACGTGGATCGGGGCTCCACGTCTCCGAGTGCCCTGGGGATGCGCCATGATGAGCGCCGTCCGAAGCCGAGGAGATGACGATGTCTGCGTTTGATGCCGAATACGAGCCGAGCCCGTGGGAACCGATCGCCCAGGAGGTCGAGCGGTACGAGCGGACCGACGGTGCCGAGCCGAGCGAGATGGTCGGCGAGCAGTGGATCATCCTGTGGACCCTCGGCGCGAAGTCCGGAAAGGTCCGCAAGACCCCGCTCGTCCGCGTGGCCGACGGCGAGGGCCGCTATGCCGTGGTCGGGTCGATGGGCGGCGCGCCGACCAACCCGCAGTGGGTGCACAACGTTCGCGAGCACGGCGTCGCCCGCCTCCAGGACGGCAGCGCGGTCGTCGACTTCTCGGCGCGTGAGGTCGACGGCGACGAGAAGGCGACGTGGTGGGCGCGGGCCGTCGCGGTCTGGCCCGACTACGACAACTATCAGGCGGCCACCGACCGGGTGATCCCCCTGTTCGTGCTCGACCCGACGGCCTGAGGGCCGGCACCGCAGCGCGCTGGAGCGATCATGGATCTCGGACTTGGGGAACGGTTCGCCCTGGTGACCGGGGGATGGCGGGGAACCGGCGCCGGCATCGCCGCCGTGCTGGCCGCGGAGGGGGCGACGGTGCTGGTCCACGGCTTGGAGGCGGGTCAGGCCGAGGCCACGGTCGCCGCCGTCCTCGAGGCCGGCGGGCGAGCCCATGGGGTGCACGGCGACATCCGCTCCGACGGTGGGGTCGCCGACCTCCGGGCAGCAGTCGCGGCGATCACCGATCGAGTCGACATCGTGGTGAACAACTACGGGGTCGCCGACGGCACCACCTGGGAGGACTCGACCGGGGACAGCTGGCACGCCAGCTACGACACCAACGTGGTCTCGGCCATCCGGGTGGTCGGCGCCTTCGTCGAACCGATGCGTCGGCGGGGTTGGGGACGCATCGTGTTCGTCGCGACGGTGGGTGCCACCCGACCGGGTGCCCGCATCCCCGAGTACTACGCGGCCAAGGGCGCGCTGCCGTCGGTGACGGTGAGCCTCGCGAAGCACCTCGCCGGCACGGGCATCACGGTCAACTGCGTGAGCCCCGGTCTGATCGCCACCCCCGAGGTGATCGAGCGGGCCAGACGAGGGTGCGAGCACGCCGGCCTGGGCTCCGACTGGCCCGCGCTCGAGCGCTACCTCATCGATCACGTGATGGCGAACCCGTCCGGCCGGGTGCCGTTCCCCGAGGACATCGGCCGCGTCGTCGCCATGGTGGTGGGCGAGCCGTCCTGGCACATCAACGGCGCCCACCTGCGCGTCGACGGCGGTGCTGCCGACGCCGTCACCTGACCGGGTCCGGAGCAGACCGCCGCGGGCGAGTTGCCGGCCTACCTGGGGGTCGACACCCAGAACTCGTTGCCATCGGGATCGGCCATGACCACCGAGGCGTCGTCACGTCCTCCCATGCCGACTCGCGTCGCCCCGAGGGTGACCAGGTGGTCCACCTCCGCCTGCTGATCGCCGTGGTCGGGCGGAGCGATGTCGAGGTGAAGCCGGTTCGCCGTCAGCTTCGGAGGTACCGGGGGACCCCAGGTGATGAACGGGCCGGTGCCGTCCGGCGCTCGGATCGCGGTCTCGTCGTCCTGATCCCAGACCAACGGCCATCCGAGCGCTTCGCTCCAGAAGTACCCGACCGTCGGCGAGCCGTCGCACGTGATCGATCCGAGGCGTCCGCACCCGGCGAGGAAGAGGTTCTCCGGCTCGATGACGCAGAACTCGTTGCCTTCGGGGTCGGCGAGCACGACATGACCTTCGTCGGGGCCCTGACCGATGTCGACGTGCTGGGCGCCGAGATCGAGCAACGTCCGGATGGTTTCGTCCTGGTCGTCGGTGGATGCGCTCGTCAGATCGAGATGGATGGGGTTCTTGCCCGACTTCTGCTCCACGACCGGCAGGAAGCGGATCTGGAATCGGGTGTCATCGGTCGGCACGAGTCCGATCTCACCAGCGGGCTCGTCGTCCACCTGCCAGCGCAGCGCGGCGGCCCAGAAGCGCGCGAGGTTCACCGGATCGTTCGCATCGAAGCAGAGGGCCACGAGCCGCGACGTCATCGTGCGAGGGGGTTCCACGGCATCCGGGCCATCGCTCCATCGTGGCGGAACCACGCCGTCCGAGAGCGACCATCTTCCCAGTTCGCTCGAAGCCGATGCCATGCTGATCTGGTCGGCATCGAGGGCGAGACGGTGTTCTCCACCCACGACATCCACCACAACGACGACATGGCGTCGATGAAGGCCGTGCTGAAGGAGATGCCGGACTTCCCCGTGCGGCAGCAGGCCGGCGTCCGTTACCGCTGGGACGGGGAGGAGGCCTACGGGATGCTCGAACGCTCCACCCCGATGAGCGAGATCTCGCGTGAGGCCGAATGAGGCGGATCAACGGTCAGACGAGCGATCAGTGGCTCGCCAGGCCTTGCCTATCGGAAGGTCGCGCGCACCGGGAGCTGGTTGAGTCCCCGGATGACCATGCGGGTGCTCCAGACCGGCTCGCCGGCCAGCTCGATGCCCTCGAAGCGGTCGAGGATGGCGGTGAACATGACCTCGGCCTGGAGCCGAGCCAGGTGCGACCCGAGGCAGGCGTGGACGCCGCCACCGAACTGCAGGTGCTGCCCCGCGTCGGCCCGGGTGATGTCGACCCGGTCGACGGTGCCGCCCCAACGGAGCGCGTCGCGGTTGGCCGAGGCGGGCGAGGCGTAGATGACGGACCCGGCCGGGATCGTGGCGGTGCCGTCAGGCGTGTCGAAGTCCATGTCGCGCGTGGCGATGCGGCGCACGAACTGGTTCGGGCCGTCGTAGCGCAACAGTTCGCTGATCGCGTTGCGGAGGTGGGAGCGGTTCGACTTCAGGAGCGCCCACTGGTCGGGTTGGCCGAGGAGCGCCAGCATCCCGTTGCCGACCAGGCCCGCCGTCGGCTCGTGACCCGCGACGTAGAGGGTCATGATCTGGGCCATCAGCTCCTCGTGGGTGAGGGACTGGCCGTCCTCCTCTGCGTGGATGAGCTCGGAGAGGATGTCGTCGTCGTCCCGTCCACGCTTGTCCGCGACGAGCGCCTCGATGAACTGGTGCATCTCGTCCATGTGGCCCATGAGCGCTCGACGCTCGTCCGCACCCATGACGGGGTCGAGCGAGCGGGCGATGCAGTTGACCCAGAAGCGGAAGATCGGGTGGTCCTCCTCGGGGATGCCCAGCATCTGGCAGAAGATCTCCACCGGGAGGGGGTAGGCGAAGTCCTCGATGAGGTCGAGTTCGACGACGCCTCTGCCCCGTTCGGCGACCAGCTGGTCGACTCGCACCCGGACGCGCTCCTCGACCAGTGCTTGCAAGGAGTCGACCTCGCGGGGCCGGAAGGGCTTCATGACCAGCTTGCGGAGCTGGGCGTGGTCGGGGTCGTCGAGCAGCACGAGGGTCCGGCCCCCGAGAGCGGACTCCTCTCGGCGACGGATCTCGTCGACGGTCAGCGGCGTGGGGGTGGCCTTGTCGATCTCCGACGACACGCTGGCGTCGCGCAAGATGGCGTTGACGTCGGCGTAACGGGTGACGCAGTAGCCGTGGAGCAGGTCGGACCGGTGGATCGGGTCCTCTTCGCGGAGGCGCCGGTACTGGTCGTAGGGCCACTCGACGAAGCCTTCGGCGAGCGGGTCGAACATGGCCGGCTCGGCGAGCTCGGGGTGCGGCATCTCTCGTCTCCTTGTGGTTGCGGTGGCCGGTGGCTTCGGGGCTACGCGGGGAGGAACCGGGCAGCCGCGAACGCCGGGCAGCGCAGGGACTCGTCGGGGATGTCGTCGCGGTCGAGGGGCTCGGCGACCTCGGCGACGGTGGGGCCGTGGCGGTCGGCCAGGGTGTCGAGCAGCGGCCAGTCGAAGCCGTAGACGTCGGCCGCGTTGCGGCCGACCATCAGGCGGACCTCGTCCTCGGGCACGCCCGCGAACGCCAGCCGCAGGTGCTGTCGGGAGAAGGGCCAGCAGCCCTCGAGATGTGGGAAGTCGCTGCCCCACATGATGCGATCGACGCCGACGACGTCGCGCATCGCGACCTCGTGGCGGCGGATGAAGCTGGAGCCCAGGTGGCACTGTCGGGCCCAGTACTCCGAGGGCGACAACGACAGCTGCTCGACGACCCCGGCGCCGAACTTCGCCTCTTGCGAGCCTGCCGCGCCGGAGGTGCCGGAGAGGCGGCCCCGGTAGTAGTCGAGTCGGGTCAGCTCCTCGGGGATCCAGGCCGTGCCCTGCTCGGTGAACACGAACTGGAGGGATGGATGGCGTTCCATGACCCCCGAGTAGATGAGGTGCCAGAGCGTGCGGTGGGCCCACCAGGTGACCTCGAGCAGGAACATCATCTGGGCCGCCTCGTAGGGGCCCATGTCCGGCACGGCGCTGCCGCTGTGGTGGCTGATCGGCAGGTCGAGATCGGCGCAGGCGTCCCAGATCGGCTCGTAGTCGGGGGCGTACAGGGGCGGCACCCCCGAGCCGGGAGGGGCACCGGGCAGCAGGATGCCGCCGGTGAGCCCGTTCGCCTTGGCCCACTCGATCTCCTTCACCGACGCATCGACGTCGTGGAGCATGATCTGGGCGATGCCGGCCCGCCGGCCCGGCGCCTGGCCGCAGAACTCGGCCAGCCACCGGTTGTGCGCCTGCAGCCCGGCCCACCGCTTGGCCAGGTCGCCCTCGGTCGCCCCGGGGGGCTGGTTCACCAGCGAGACCTTCGGGAAGAACGGAGGGATCGTGTTGGGGAAGATCACCTCGGCGACGACGCCGTCGGCCTCCATCTCGCGGAGCCGTCGCTCGGAGCTCCAGTTGCGGTCGGCGTCGGGGCTGGTGTTGTCGTCGTAGGGGTTCTCGAAGTCGTCGGCCCACGCATCGAACTCGTCGTGGTACCTCGACGCCAGGAACGGCTTGTAGTCGGCGATGCTGGCGCCGCCGTGGCAGTCAGCCGAGATGACGACGTAGTTGTCGGTGTTGGCGCCCATGTCGGGACCTCTTTCCTCGAAGAACGGATCAGGACCGGCGCGGGCCGCCACGGTCGCCGGGCCATCGGCTGCCGCCGATCACGTCGGCATGGGGCCAGAAGGCGGCGGGGTCGAGCGGGCCGGCGTTGGTGATCACCCGCGCCTTCGGCTGATGGGTGACCAGCTGCGCGGTTCCGGCCTCGATGACCGGCAGGTAGCGGGCGATGGGGTCCCACGGGCTGTCGCGCAGCAGCACGGCGCCGTCGACGTCCTCGAGGTGGCGCTGCTCGAAGGTGGTGGCGACGTCGACCACGTGCGGGGGGAAGTCGTAGGTGCCGCTCGCCCCGCCGATCGCCCGCGAGTACTTGGTCCACCACTCGTGCTCGGTGAAGTCCCCGGCGCGAGGCTCGGCCGTGCCGGTGACGCACCCGGAGAACTCGACGAACGTGTAGCCCTGGTGGGTGGCCCGGGCCGTGACCGCGTCGCCGAGGCGGAAGAAGGCGATGTCGCACAGGAACTTGGGCTGCCCGTTGGTCTCGGCGCTGATGTGCACCGCGGCCTCCTGGTCGATGCCGAGGCCGAGGCTGTACTGGCCGGCGACGCCCTTCCACGCGGCCGGCACCTTCACACTGACGCCGTACTCGGGTTCACCGAGGACCGGCACGCAGTAGAAGGCCACGGTCACGGTGGGGTCCAGCGGCTCGAGGCCGGGCGGGAGCAGCGCAGCGATGCTGCCCGGGTCGGTCGTGTAGGTGACGACGAGCTTGGGCCAGCCGGAGACCTCGCCCGGCCGATTCATCGGCGTGTCGGTCATCGGCGTGTCGGTCATGGCTGCTCCTGGAGTCGTGGACGTCCGGTCATGCGGGGACGAAGTGCTCGATGACGGCTCGGAGGGTCGTGGCCGAGAGCTCGTCGAGGTCGGGGTGGGAGCGCAGCGCGGCGCGCGTCTCGGGTGCGATCGGCGCATCGCTGTCGGCCCACAGCGCATCGGGTCGGAACTCGGCCGGGTAGGCCGACAGGTCGCGGAGCGCGAGGACGAGGGCCCCACCGACCGCGATGAGGATGGCGCGGGTCGCGTCCGCGGCGCGCTGCCCCGTGAGCCCGCCGGCTTCGAGCTCGATCACGAGGGCCGCCTCGAGCCGGTGGGCGAGCAGCGAAGAGGCCCCCGTCTGGTGGGCCAGCGAGGTGACGGCACGATGCTCGATCGAGCTGGTCCAGATGTGGCGGGCCGCGCTGTACACGCGCTGGCGGGCGGTGTCGCCCTCGACCGCCTGCTCGGCGAGGCGGTTCGACTGGAGGCGGATGACCTCGGCGACCAGCTCGTCCCGGCTGCCGACGTACCAGTAGATGGTGGGGGTCGCCACATCGAGCTCGGTGGCGAGTCGCCGCATGCTGAGCGCGGCGGCCCCCTCGCGCTCGACGAGGTCGAGGGCCGTGGCGACGACATCGTCGCGATCGAGGCCGGTGCGACGACCCGAGCGCCCAGACGGCCCTCGATCAGCCGTCGGCCCTCGATCAGCCGTCGGCCCTCGATCAGCTGGCGTCGCGGTCCTGGCCATTGGGGTTGCGCATCCTCGGAGCCTCTGTAACAGTGTCAAAGGCACTCTAGGACA
>Ga0302321_100003367_pt1 | contig 13710 bp, 8 predicted proteins | sample Fen_T0_1_FD_202505 | JGI IMG/M metagenome (GOLD analysis project Ga0302321, IMG submission 202505) | Peat permafrost microbial communities from Stordalen Mire near Abisko, Sweden - Fen_T0_1 | ecosystem: Environmental > Terrestrial > Soil > Wetlands > Permafrost | place: Sweden: Abisko...
AGACCGCGCCCCCGGGACGTGTCAAGCGAGCCCCCCGCAGACCGCGCTCGCGCAGACAATCAACCTTTGTGAGAACACGGATGCATGCATTGCAGCGCGCTCTTCACCTGAACTCGCAAACGATGCGGACCTCGTGAGGCCCTCGCGCGTCGGCGTGTACGCCGGCGCGCGGCGTTAGCGGGCGCAAGGCTATTTGCAGCTGAAGCTGCCGGCCTGCGTCGGCGATCCGCTGCCGTTCCATGTGGTCATTTGCGGATAGAGACAGACGGGGTAACTGACGCTGTTGTCGCGCGAGGTCAGCATGATCTCTCCGGGAGCGACACCCTTCTCCACCCAATCGACCAGCGCGGTGAACAGCTGATCCTGCTCGCGCGTCGGGGTCTGGTTGGCGTTGCCGGGGAGTTTCGGCAGCGGCACGGCGTCGTTGCGGCCGCCGACCGTGTAGGCCCGGCCCTGCGAGCTGTGCGCCACGCCCGGCAGCAGATACATCCGCATGAACTTCTGCACGGCGGCATCCCCGCCCATCGCTGCAACCACGCGCTCATGATAATTGATACTGCCCGCGGGCGGAATCGCGTCGTCGGCGAGCCCATTATAGACCACGACCTTGCGGCCGAGATCGCGCAGCCTGGCAAGGTCCGCCTTGTCGGTGGCGAGATTGCTGAACAGCGTCGGCTGCGCGTCGACATATCTGTGCACGGCATCGGCGAGAGCGCGGTAGTCGAGCTCGAGCCATTTGTTCCTGTCCTTGGTCGATCCGTTCGTGATCGGGATCGATGAGGTGGTGCTGGCGTCGGCGGCATAGCGCACATCCTGCATGGCCAGCGCGAAATTGTCCGTTGAGGCGCTGGTGATGAGGGAGCCGATGGCCGTGCCCCTGGTGAACGTCCACCACAGCTGCCCCGCGCCGAGCGACTTGCCGGCACGGCTGTCGGAGGTTTGTGCGGCATCGAAGCTGCCATCGGCGGTGGCGCCGAACCAGATCTTGTCGAGCGCGGTCGCTTCCTTCAGGCTCATGCAGGCCGCGGTGTCGGCGTTGCTGCCGGTCACGCCGTTGCCCGCCACGCCTGCGCATAGCGCGCCGGTATCGCGTGCCGGATCATAGTCACACTGGAACGGATTGAGCAGAAAGCCGAGGCCCGCCTTGTCGCAGGCGGCGACGGCGCGCTTGTTGGCGGCGTCCGCCTTGGCGGCAAACGCCGCGGCCTCTGGCTTGTTCGCGGCGGAAAATCCGAGCTCGGTCTTCATGACGAGCTGGGCATAGAGGGCCGTCGGTCCGAACATCGGGATGCTCAGGGCCGGTGCTGCAATCATGTACCCATCATACAGTTCGGGATGATCCTGAACGATCTTGAAGCCCTGCCGGCCGCCCTGCGAATGGCCGTCGTAATAGACGTAGGCCGGCGCCTTGCCGTAATACAGCGTGGCCAATTGCCTGGTCTTGACCGCCTGCTCCACCATGGCGCGCACGGAGAAATCGCGAAACGCCTCGGTGTTGACCTTGCCGTCGGACAGGAAGCTGAAGGATCCGTCCTGGTACCAGGGCTGCCCCGCGTCGGTCGTCCCCGACGCATAGCCGATATTGGCGTTGACGATGGCCGGCACCTTGCTGCCGATCTTGTCGGCAAAGCGGTGTCCACCGCCAACCCAGCCGCCGCCGCCGTAATTGCGAATGCGTTCGTTCCAGTTCGAAGGTGAGGGCAGCCAGACCTCGATGCCGATGCCGGCTGAGAACGAGCGCGCGCTGCTGTCCTTTTCCGCGGTCACGCCCGGGCCAACCAGCAGCTTGACGAGGCAGAGGTCGGCCGCCGCGATGACCGGCTTGGGCGAGTCGGGCGCGAGCAACTCCTCGCCCTTTTTCACCTCGCGGACCGCGACGACGGTGGTCTCGGCATCCGGATGGAAGGCGCTCTTCAGTCCGGCATCACAGGCGAGCGGCGCGGCCAGCGCGGACCCGAGGCCGCCCGTTGCCAGCATCACCAGGGCGCAGAATGAGATCCGGCGGACTTGCCGGCGTCGGTCGCCCGCGCGCATTTTGCTGCGCTGCGCGGACGATGTGGCGACAGGTTGATCGATCATCGCATAGCCTCCCGTTCGGCCTGGGCGGTTGAATCCGCCAAGCATGCTTTGCCTTGCTGTGCCGTGGTTAGTAACCGATCTCCGCGACGGCAGGAAGCGCTGACGTCGTGATGCGCCAACCGAGGGCTTGCAGACAGGTCGGTGTGGTCCGCGTGTCGAACTCCGGACACGAATCGATGCCCGCAGGCGCCGCGCGCCCCGGGGTGATGCATGATCCTTGGCCCTCGTTGAAACAGAGGGCGCGGGGAATGCCGGGTGCCCCATGCACCCGCAGCCTGGCGCGCGGAATAGGATGGTAGAAAGAATGCACACCAGTCTTCGCAGCGCAGGCACCGCACCCGGCTCACGTTCGTGACGATCGCCAAACGCCCCTCTTGGTGAGTCGGGATGGGGAGATGAGCAGCACATATTTCTGTAAAACGGAAGACGATTCTTTTTGTAGAAGGATAGACAGCAATGGGGGAACGCACCTGATTTGCTCGGCGGACGGTCTGTAAGCCAACATCAGCCGTCACGTTTGCTGGAATGGCGGGTTACGGCTCAGACCTGAACTGGGCAAACGCGGCCACGCGCCACGGCTGCGCAGGTCATCTGCAAGGCCGATGCGGCTCTCGCCCCAAACTATCGAAAACGACCCCATGCACAGTAGCCTGCAAAGTCATTGGGCGGTCGCCGGCCTCCGCGATCCCGCGACAACAATTTGACTCGTCGGGCAAATCCCTGGCAATATTTAATCATCGCGCAATGGGCAAATGGCGGGATACGGCTTCGCCTTCGACCCGCACTACAAGCTAATCCGGGTTCGCGTTGAACTGGAGAATCCCGCCACGGCCCGCGAGAGCCGATCGGACAATCGTCCCGGCAACACGTGCGATAAAATCCCGGCCAATGATTGATAGTACCACCGGGTCCCCGCAGCGCCACCGTTGAACCGGCTCCAAAGCGCGTCTCCCAGTACACGATAGTCGAACAGAATAGCTTCCGCGTTGTGCGTCTTGTCGGCCAGAGACACCAGCAAGGATCGTTCGGGCTTGCCCGGCAATTTCGCCAGATACGCCTCCTTGCGCGGCTGCCAGTCGGGCTTCGGCTCCTCCCAGGCATCGGTACAGTCGGACACGATTTCGGCGACAGCTTCGCCAAACCGTGCCCTGATGTCCTGCAACCGCGTTGCGCCACCCTGGTCCTCTGCCGCGTCATGCAGTAGGCCGCCGATCGCCTGATCTTCGCTGCCTCCATGCTCGATGACGAGCGCCGAGACGATCATGAGGTGAGCGATGTAGGGTATCGATGTTCCCTTGCGGGTCTGGGCGCCGTGAAGCGCGTGGGCATATCGAAACGCCTCGTCATATCTTCGGGTCAGCATCTTGAACTCCTGGTCTGTCTTCGTCTCATTGGCGCTCGCTCGATACACGAAGGGGCGTCAGCAGCCGCCACAATGGTGAATATCCAGTCGATCGCTATAACGTGCCTCACCCGTGCCGGGTACTTCTCTGCGATCAAAACTCGCAGGACATTCATTTCCTTAATTCGCTGTGGGCTCGTCCGCTGTTGGCCAAGAAATGAAGCTCATCACAAACAGGTTGGGTCATCGGAGTCAGTTCTTGAAGCAGTTCTCGCGATGCCAACTGAGGAAATGCGGATGTGGTCTGTCTGCGAGACGCGTTGGCGGCGTAGCGCGGCCGTTCTTGTTGATAAAGGCTTGCACGCTCGCGACATCGTTAATCTGCCGGGAGAGAAGAATGTCAAGATCGTCCGACAGGCTGATCAGGCCGCGATCAAACATCCAGTGCGCCGTACCTGAGAGTGCGATGCCATTGTGAACAACATCGGGGCCGTTGTGCTGAACCGGCCGGATGTGGGCAGCGTCGACCTCGGCTCGCCCACCACCGTTGATGATCTTCAGACCGCTGATCGCGCAGCGCTCGTCATAAGCGCGGAGCACGACACGCCGGAATACCCTGTCGCGCACAACGCGGCTTGTCAGCTGCTGAAGACGCTGCCGCTCCGTTTCAAGGGTGTAAGGCGCCTGCTCGTCTGCGAAATGCAGAGCATGTTCGCCGGCATCGATGCGCGGAAGTACCGCTTCATTTTGGTTGAGCCCCGCTTCAACAATGCGCATAAAGTCCGCCGCCGAGATCGGCCTGACGGCGGCCTGGGCACGACCCGATAGGCGGCCACTGTCATTGAGCAGACCGCGTTCGACCGGGCCATCGCGATCGTTGAATGGAACCGGGTTGGCGAAGTCGAGATAGCTTCCTGGCTCAATCACGGCAAGGAACATACCTTTGGCCTTCGGGTCCGCAATGATCCCCCGAACGCGCGCCATTGCAAAATAGCCCCGTGTACCCCGCAGCTTCACGGGCTCCAGATAAACGATCCAGTCACCAGCCGAGCCCTTTGCCCGGTCGAGATACTGCTTCGGAAACTGGTATTGCTCATTCGAAGAAACTAGCCTGCCGCCGCGCGCCTGCCTACCGTCACCTTGTCGATCGCAATGTCATCATTTTGGTGCCGGGGACGGGCGAGGGTTGGGCTGCCGGGGCAGCATCGCGGCACGCACCCGCGTGCAACGCCACGTCGCAGGTATCATACACCCGCTTCCGCAGACGCTGGAGCGGCGACACACGCCGCTGGGGGCATGACATGACGGCGGGCTGAACCGACCGCGGCTGCCTCGCCTGAGGGTCAGAGACCGACTGGACCGACATCCCGGCTGCCGCCTACCGATTGCAGCCAGGCATGCGACGCGCCATACTATCTGTGATTGTCATTTTACGAATTACATTGCGATCATGTGAGACCTCCGGAGGTTTGCTATGCTGAGCGCTTGTCCCCAGGCGATGCCGCGGCTCGTTCGATTGCCCCTCGTCGCCCTGCTGGTCGGGCTTTTTGCATGGGCGGTCCAATCCGCGAGGGCCGAGCCACTATCGATCGACACCAAGACCCCGCAGGACCTGCAGATCAAGGTCGGCGCTGCCGAACTCAACGTCGAACTCAGCATCCACAATTCAGACGAGGACGAGCAGCTCGCATTCGGCAAGTTGCTCTACAAGGCTGGAGAGCAGACCTCGGTCGGGCTTGCCAGCACCAGGCGCGGCGATAACGCCAGTCCGGTCCTGGCGAAGGACACCGATGCGCACTATGCGCTGAGCGCGACGCTGCCCGATCCAGGAGCCTATGTCGGGACGCTGGATATCCTCAGCGCGGACGGCAAGCGGGTCATCCACAAGATCAAGCTCAACGTCACCCGCGAAGGCCAGCAGGTGCCGACCGGGCTGATGGTCGCACCTGCAGCGATGACGATGACCTGGCCGTGGTCGGTGTTCTCCCCGAGCGAAACCTCGATCCGCCTCCGCAACGACACCACCAAGCCGGTCGATGTCCGGACCCCGAGTCTGCTGGGCTTCAGCAATGCAGCGGGTGCGGCTGACATCAGCGGCGTGCAACTCGACACCAAGGGATGCCCGGGACCGCTGCTGACCGCGGGGGCGAGTTGCGCCGCAAGGGTGACGTTCGAAAAGCCGCTGTGGCCGGGGACCTATGCGCTCGACATCGGCGTCGGCGGCGCGGCCGGCGGCTGGTCGCAGCAGACGCTGACGGTGTCCGCGGGGCTGTCGATCGTCGTCGCCTTCCTCGTCGCCGCCGCCGGCCTCTGGGTCGGCGTGCTCACGGACGAATGGCGCAAGCGCGGGCGCCCGCTGGTCGACAGCATGATCAAGTTGCAGACCCTGAAGGAGGCCATCGACAACACGCTGCTCGGACCGCAGGGTCGACCGGAGCTGAAAACCGCGGCGGAACTGCTGAAGCTGGATGTCGGGCGCTGGCTCGAGCGGATCAGCGACGTGCCGCCGGATGACGCCGCGCTGACATCGCTGCAGACGCGCTTTGATCGGTTGATCCAGGCCGGTCGGTTCCTTATGGCCCTCGACAAGATCGTCGGCGACGGCAAGCGCATCCTGGACAGGCGTGTTCAGGCCCTGATCGAGCAGCTCACCGATCCACAACTGTCCGACGCGCAGGCGGCCAGGCTCGCCGCGTCGGCAAAGGCCGTCGCGGACGATCTCGACAACTGGGGCAAGGCGGCAGTGCAGGCCAACCTGGCCGACGCCGTGGAGAAGGCGCTGGCGACGTTGTCCGTACCCCGCCCCACCGACGCCGATCGCGCGGCGATCGACGCCGTCCGCAAGCCGATCGCCGAGGCGCGCACGGCGATGCTGAAACCCTTTGCCGCCAGCCTTGCCGATGCCGACCTTGCCGACACGGTCGCCAAGCGGACGGCCAACCTGTCGGACGCGATAGCGAACGCGGGCGCTCAGGGCCGCGCCGTGATGGACAAGGCGATCGAACTGCTGAGCGCGAAGATCAAGACCGATCGTCCCGAACTCATGGACAAGCTGACCGCGCTCACGACGGATTGGCCGGGCCGGCTGCTGGCACTCGCCGCTATCTGGCGCGACGTCTACCCGTCGTCCGCGACCCCAATGGCGCAGGCCGTCCCAGCGGCGACCTCAAAGACTGATGGCGAAGGGTCGGGACTCGCCATCGGAGAACTCCATCGCGACTATGTCGGCGAGTTTTGGGGACTGACCGCCGCGCAGCTGCGCTCGCGGCGCGCCGACTATGAGGCGTGGTGGAACGCCGCGGTGGTCGGGCTGTTCGCCCTCGGCCTTGCAACCGCGTCGATCACCCCGACCTGGGGCAGCGCGGCGGATATCGCCAAGCTGTTCCTGGCGGGCGTCGGCGCCCGACTGGCGCTGGCGGCGTTGACCAACAAGTAGCAAGTAGATCGCAGCGCGCCAAGCCAAGCGGCGCGCCGGTTCTGGCCAAGGCGCGGCGATCGACGCCATCGCATCGCGCGGCGTCAGCCCGCGCGACGATCTATTTGGTCCGGCGGCCGAACGATTCGGCGTAGGCCTCGGTGCGCGTGTTGATCAGCGGGTCATCGGAGGGCTCGATGCCGGTCGTCACGTTTGTCGGCAGGTACAGCAACTCCTTCTCGACTGTCTTGGTGTCGAGCGCCTTGATGACCGCGATCTCACCGAGCTCCACCGTCGGCCGGCTGTCCGGCCAGATCTTGGTGGCGTCGGTGGTCGGATCATCGGCGGCGGCGACCTGCACCAGCAGGCGGAACTTGACCGGCGCCTTGTCCAGCGACGCCCTTAAGTTATCGGCCAGCGCGTTCGGAGCACGGCTGGCGGCCTCCTCCTTGCTCACGAACGCAGCGCCGCTCTCGGGCACGATGCGGTAGCGGCCGAACTGGCTGATGCCTTTCGCATTGGTGAACTTGAAGGCGTTGACGCCGAAGAACGGCTGCGTGCCGTAACTCACCGCCACGGGCCGCGGCGTCGTGACGAAAGTGACCGCGGCCGGATGGGTCGACAGGAATTTTTCGACCGGCGTCGGCTTCGCCACATCGGGACCGCTGGCGCCGATCGCCTGCAGCAGCGCCAGGAAATCCTCGCCGGTCGCAACCGGAAACCCGTTCGCCGAGATGCAGACGATATCGGCTTCGCCACCATCGGGCAGACGGAACTTGATCGCCATGCCGCGGACGCCGTCGGTCGAGGGATGGGTGTCGGGCGCGTCCGGCACGCCGCCCGCATTGGAAAAACGGATCGTAAGCGGCGTGGGGGCACCCTTGAGAAACACCGCCGAGCTGAACGCATCGGCGCCCTGCGCCGGCGTGAACAGGCCTTCGAACACGGCCCCCGTCGCATGGTTGGCGCGCACGCCCGGATACGCGCCGTAGAGCGCGTTCATCTGGTTCACGAGGCGCACGCCGAGCAGGTCGTCTTCCGCACTGGCGTGGCTCACGCCGGCGGCAATCAGGGTCGAGACGGCGATACCCATTGCAACACGTCGAAACGATCGCATGATGATCCTCCTGGTCGATCACAGAGCGCTTGCCGGGTTGTTTCAAGCCGCTGAAAGATCGCGCTCCCCGCGGGCAATTTAAACGAGAGCTGGTCCGCGACCTAGCCGAGATCCGAACACGGCTGCGTCAACATTGGCAGGGTGAAACTGACCGGCGGCACCGCAACGCGCTCGGAGCAACCCGGCTGGAACCTGTTCCGACGACGTCAATTGGCGCGAGTCGATCGGAAACGACGTTCCAGGTGAGACCCGCCCGTCACACCACGCGCACGCGATGCTTGTTCAACGCCGGATTGTTCCAGAAATTGTCGGCCTCGTAGCGGCCGAAGATGTCGGGCGGCAGGATGGTCTCGCGCCGCTCGTGGCGCACCTGCCGCCTCACGCGATGCAGGCCGGGGGTGCCGAGCCGGGCATCGAACTCGTCGGCGTCGAAGACGACGTTGTCGAAATCGTGCTGAAAGGTTTTCTCGCCGACGAAATCGTAGACAGCCTGCATCGCCGCGGCCGGGCTCTGCGTCAGCGTCTCGTAACGCAGCAGCATGAGATTCCTGGAGTGGGCGCCGAAATAGGCCTCCTTCAACGCGTTGAGGGCGAAGCCCACCATGCCGTTGCCGCCGGAGACGCCCTCGGCGCGGCTGTACACGGTCCCCCCCGACTCGAAGTTGAAGATCTTCGATAGTTCGAAGGCGTTGCGCTGGATCAGGCTCTCGATCGAATCGACGATCCAGGCGATGTCGCGCACGCAGGCGATCACCCTGGCATCGGGAAACAGGTCGGCGAGCGCGGCCATCTTGCTGCACCAGAGACGGTGGGTGTCGAACACCACCTGGTCGCGCTGCGCGGCGTAGTAGTTCTCGAACACGCCTTTCAGGATCGCCCTCTTCTGGGTGGCGTCGAGAAACACCGCAAATTCGTTGGCGCCGCTCATCTGACCCAGCAGCGAGGTGAAGAAGCCGCCGACCGGTCCGCTCATGCCGGCATGAAAGCGCGGGTTCTGCATCAAAAGCGCCGACAACAGCGTCGATCCCGACCGCGGCAAGCCGGAGATGAAATGAATTTCCTGCGCCACGTCGCCCTCCGGGCCTCGATGTCCGATCGCGGTGTAGGGCAAGGCGGCAACTCTGGTAAGCCGCTTGCGGCCGGCAAAGCGGCAATTGGTAGTCCGGTGCGCAACCACGGCGCGCTTGCCGCTCGATTGCTCGCATCCGTTCTATTTCGGCCACAGGCTTGGCGAAATCGCCGCGAGTTCCCAATGGAACCGCACGACACTCATGACGCATCATGTTTGTGCTGCCACAGACCTTGGTGAAGGCCTCGCGCTGCGAATGATTCGGAGCGGTTTTGGATTTCCGGATCGGGGTCTCGTGCGCGTTGTCGCGGCTGCAAGTTGTTTGTCTCGGCCACTATCACTGCGCGCCATCCGCGCTTCGCTGCTGGCGGGAACCGCGCTGATCAGCGGCCCGGTTTCGATGCCGATGCTCGGCACGGCCGCGACTTCATCCGTGATCATGCTCTCGGTGCTCGGCGGCAGCGCCGCCAGGGCCGACGGCGGGACCGGCGGCAATTCCGGGACCGGTCAGGCCGGCGGCAGCGGAGGCACGGCCGGGGTGCCGATCGGCGGCGCCGGCGCCGGCGCGCGCGGGTCCGACAGCGCCGAATTGTCTGGGGCCGGCGGGGGCGGCGGCTTTGCCGGCGGGTTTGCCGGAGGGCGCGGCGGAGCCGCCTATTTCGGTGCTTTCTATGGGGGACTTCCGGGAGCTGTTGGCGGGTACCGCGGATTGGACGGCAGTGACCACAGCATTGGCAACAACGGCACCGGCACTGGCGGTGGCGGTGGTGCGGGCGGCAACAACGGCAATGGCGCCGGCGCCGCAGCGATCAGCAATACCGGCGCGTTGACCGGCCAAACCGGCGGCAGGAGCGGCAACGGCGGCGTCGGCAGCGTGGGTTACTCCGGCAGCGGAGGTGGCGGCGGCGGCGGCGGCGCCGGTGGTCACGGGGCGGTCATCACCGGCAGCGGCGCCAGCAGCAACAGCGGCGCCGGCGTGATCTCAGGCGGCGTCGGCGGCATCGGCGGTTCGGGCGGCGCGTCGTATTATGCTGCCGGCGGCGGCAACGGCAACAGTGGGGCCGGAGGCTTCGGGGTCTGGGTCAAGGCGAGCGGCGCCGGTGCGACCTTTGCCAACAATGGCACGGTGTCCGGCGGCGCCGGTGGTCTCGGTCCGCCGGCCGGCTACGCGCTTGCTGGTCCCGGCGGCCTCGGCGGAGCCGGGGTGCAATTCGACGCCAGCGGGACGCTGGCCAATGCCGGCACCATCACCGGCGGCACCGGTGGACGCGGCGGTTCCTTTGGGGGGAGCAATCCCAATGACAGCGGCGGATCGGGTGGTGCCGGTGTTGCGATGCTGGCCGGCGGCACCCTGATCAACAGCGGCACGATTCGCGGCGGCGTCGGTGGTCAGGCAGGTGCGAGCCCCGGCTCCGGCAGGGGCGGCGTCGGCGCGGCCGCGATCGTTGGCGCGAATCTCACCATCATCAACAGCGGCACCATCATCGGTGCCTTCGGCGGCAGCGGCGGCATCGGCGGCGCTAGCCTCATCCGCGCCGCGGCGATCAGTTTCACCGGCGGCACCAATGTGCTCGAGCTGCAATCGGGCTCGTCGATCACCGGCAATGTGGTGGCGTTCAGCAGCGCCGACACGCTGCGGCTCGGCGGCACCATCGATGCCGCGTTCGATCTGTTGCAGATCGGGGCGGCGGCGCAGTATCGCGGCTTCGGTCATTTCGCCAAGACCGGCAGCGGCACCTGGACCGTGAGCAACGCGCCGGGCAGCGCGACCGCCTGGCAGATCAATGCCGGTACGCTCAACGTCCTGGGCAATCTCTCGGGGTCGAACGGCATCACGGCCAACAGCGGCGGCACGCTGACCGGCACCGGCTCGGTCGGCAACACCGCGATCGCAGGCGGCGTGTTCGCACCGGGCTCGGGCACGGCGGGATCGTCGATGACGGTGAACGGCACGCTCGGTTTCACCGCGGGCTCGACCTATGCCGTCGCCATCGATCCGACCACGTCGTCCTTTGTCCAGGTCAGCGGCACCGCGACGCTCGGCGGCGCCACCGTCAGCGCCAGCTACGCCAACGGCGCCTATCTGGCGAAACGCTACAGCATCCTCACCGCGGGCAGCGTCAGCGGCAGCTTCGGGACGCTGGTCAACACCAACCTGTCGCCGAACGTCCAGGCCGCGCTGAGCCATGACGCGACCCATGCCTATCTCAATCTCACGCTGAGCTTCGTTCCGGATCCCGATCCGCCGCCGATTCCGGGTCTCGTGATCCCCGGCGGCCTCAACGGCAACGCCCGCAACGTCGGCGACGCGCTGACCAATTTCTTCAACAGCTCGGGCGGCATCCCGATGGTTTACAGCACGCTGACACCGGCCGCGCTGGCGCAGGCCGCCGGCGAGACCGCGACGGGATCGCAGCAGACCAGCTTCGTGGCGACGACCCAGTTTTTCGGGACGCTGTTCGATCACGGCAGCGGCGATACCGCAGCGACCGGAGCGGCGGTGACGACGTTCGCCGACGGCAACGGTAACGCCTATGACGCTGCTGCGCCGACCGCGTCGCGCAGCGGCACGGCGCGCGACGCCTTTGCGATGCTGACCAAGGCGCCCGCGCCGGATGTCGCGCAGCGCTGGAGCCTGTGGGCATCCGGGTTCGGCGGATCGCAGACCACCGACGGCAACGCCATGGCAGGATCCAACAAGACGAGCAGCAGCGTGGTCGGCACCGCGGTCGGCGTCGACTTCCGGCTGTCACCGTTCACGACCGCAGGCCTGGCCATGGCCGGCGGCGGTAGCAGTTTCAGCGTCGCCGGCAGCGGCGCCGGCCGATCCGACCTGTTCCAGGCCGGCGGCTTCATCCGGCACAGTGTCGGCCCCGCTTATCTCGCCGGCGCGCTGGCCTATGGCTGGCAGGACGTGACCACCAACCGGACCGTCAGCATCGCCGGCCTCGATCAGCTGCAGGCGCGCTTTGCCGTCAACACCTATTCGGGCCGCACTGAGGCCGGCTATCGCTTTGCGACGCCTTGGCTCGGCCTGACGCCCTACGCCGCGGTACAGGTCACCGCCTTCGATCTGCCGGCCTATGCCGAGCGCGTTCGCGCCGGTGCGGCCACCTTCGCGCTCAGCTATGGCGCGCGGACGATCGGCGACAGCCGCAGCGAACTCGGCCTCCGCACCGACCGGTCCTATGCGCTTGCCGGCGCGATGCTGACCTTGCGCGGCCGCTTCGCCTGGGCCCACGACTTCAATCCCGACCGCGGCGTCGCCGCGACCTTCCAGGCCCTGCCCGGCGCGAGCTTCGCGGCCCACGGCGCGGCGCAGGCGCCCGACTCCGCGCTGACCGCGGCCGCCGCCGAATTGACATGGCGCGGCGGCTGGTCGGTCGCCACCACCTTCGAGGGCGAGTTCTCCAAGGTCACCCGCATCTACGCCGGCAAGGGCGCCGTCCGCTACGCCTGGTGATGACAGCGGACACGCAGGCGGCGCGCCCCGCCGTTGCAGATGGTTTTCAACCGCTCTCACCTCGCTGATTCTCGCAGCTCCGGCGGCAGCAGATCGGCGATCCAAAAAAAAATATTTTGTGCCCACCGCTTTCGTGGTCACCGCCCCGGCAGCCTTGATGCCGACGTCATGCCAGGCGTTGGCGAGACGGTCGCGGCATCAACCGCGTCTGGGCGCCGCCGCCCGGATGCAACCTTCGCGCTAGCGCGTTGTTATGGCGTGGTTTTTACGGGGGTCGCTGCGCGTTGCCGGGCGATGGGCTGTTTACTGCGGGCTTTGGCGCGGGCCGCGGCAGGCGGGTACCGCGGATTTCGTTCAAACTCGATTCAAATTCGACGCCGAATTTCGCGCAAATTCGTCTCGCGGGGCTTCAAACAACCTTAGATTTTACAACCTAGGTTGCCGGTCATGGAGCCAGGGGGTCCCTGGTGACAAGCAGCAAGGCGGAGAGCCATGAGGGCTATACTTTCAGCATTTTTAAAGAATGAGTCCGGGGCAACGGCGATCGAATACGCGTTGATCGCAGCCGGCATTGCGATCGCAATCATCAGCGCAGTGAATGGCGCCGGCGAGGCGATCAAGGCGGTCTTCGATGCGATCAAGACGGCACTGACCTAGTCGAACGACGATACGGCGTTCTCAGATGAGGACCGGGTGCCCTGTGCCCGGTCCTTTGTCTTTTGACGAGGCGGTCTCCCGGACAGCACCGCAGCGAGCTGCGTCGTCACCGATGCGCGGGCCGCGCCACCAGCGGATGCGGACGCCGTCAATTGCCGGTCTTGCCGCCCCGTGGCGTCGCACCGATGCCGGGATTGATCGCCAGCGCCGCGCCGGCGGCGCCGCCGGCCTCATAGGCGCTCATCGACACCGTCCGGCTCGTGCTGCGGGTGGCCCGCAGCTTGAGGTCGAGCTTGTCGAATTCGGCGTCGACCACCGCGGTCTTGAGCACCACGAGGCCGCGGCCGGTCGAATGGTTGACGGCGTCGCGGCCGGCCTTCATCGCCGTCAGCTTGTCGGCGATCGACGCCACCATCCCGAGCGCGAACGAGGCGTTGGCCAGATGCCGCTCCTGATGCCGGAACCGCAGGTAGTCGGCCGAGGTCTTGAAGCGGCCGAGCTCGGCGCGCACCGCGCCATCGATCAGTTCGGCGAGGTAATGCGCGACCTCGATATCCGAGCGCAGCCC